>JACCDJ010612380.1_pt1 | contig 39338 bp, 35 predicted proteins | sample 7444481 | NCBI WGS metagenome assembly JACCDJ01 (sample SAMN15323435, study PRJNA562643) | freshwater metagenome | isolation source: river surface water | place: USA:Blue River Watershed | collected 2017-08-15
CCTCGGCCACTTTGGTCCGGGCGGCGAAGCGGTCCATGCCCGCGTACTGCAGGCCGTGGGCGCTCAGGGTTCCGTCTTCGTTCAAAACGTCGAGCACTTCGAGTCCGTGTTTTTGGCCGATGGCGTAGTCGTTCCAGTCGTGGGCCGGAGTGACTTTGAGGCAGCCCGTTCCAAAGTCCGTCGTCACGTAGTCGTCAAGAATGATGGGCACCTCGCGTCCACCCACCGGTACGCGCACGTGCAGGCCGTGCAGCGCCGTGTAGCGCTCGTCCTTCGGGTTGATCGCCACGGCCACGTCGCCCATGATGGTTTCGGGGCGCGAAGTGGCGACGGTCAGGAAGGTTCCGGGCTTCTCCACCACCTCGTACTTCACGTAGTACAGGGTGGCCGTGATGTCCTTGTGCAGCACCTCTTCGTCCGAGAGCGAGGTTTTGGCCTCCGGATCCCAGTGGACCATGCGCAGTCCGCGGTAAATGTGTCCCTTGGCGTGCAGGTCGGCGAACACCTGGTACACGCTGTCGCTGCGCACCTCGTCCATGGTGAAGGCGGTGCGGTCCCAATCGCAGCTGGCGCCCAATTCCTTGAGCTGCTCAAGAATGATTCCGCCGTGCTTGTGGGTCCAGGCCCAGGCGTGCTCCAAGAAGGCGTCGCGGCTGAGGTCCGATTTTTTAATTCCCTCGGCGCGCAGTTTTTGAACCACCTTGGCCTCGGTCGCAATGGACGCGTGGTCGGTGCCCGGCACCCAGCAGGCGTTGAATCCGCGCATTCGCGCTCGGCGCACCAAGACATCCTGAATGGTGTTGTTGAGCATGTGGCCCATGTGGAGCACTCCCGTCACGTTGGGCGGCGGAATCACGATCGTGTAGGCCGGACGGTGGTCGGGTTTCGAGGCAAATGCCTGGTTCTTCAGCCAGGTTTGGTACCAGCGTTGCTCAACGTGGCGGGGGGCGTACTGCGAGGGAATTTCCATAGGGACCGCAAAGGTAACCTTGTGGCATTTTTTTTGCGTAGGTTTGGCCGCAGCGGTTACATTTGCCCCTGCTTGATTCGTCAACACAAAAATTTAAACCTATTATGAAGCACTTTTTCACCGCCGCCGCCGTAGTTCTCGCGAGCACTTTTGCCTTTGGCCAAAATGCGAACGCACCCCAAATCTCGTTTACCCAAGAGACCATTGACTACGGTACGGTTAAAAAAGCCGCCAACGGCGAGCGCGAGTTCGTATTCAAGAATACCGGCAAGGAACCCTTGATCATCACCAACTGCGTCGGTTCGTGCGGCTGCACGGTGCCGGTTTGGCCCAAGACGCCCATTGCTCCGGGCGAAAAGGCCTCGATCAAGGTGAAGTACGACACGCAGCGCTTGGGCGCCTTCCAAAAGACGGTAACGGTAACCAGCAACGCGGCTACGCCCACTAAGGTCCTGACCATTAAAGGCACCGTTGAGGATGCGCCCGCACAGCCCACCACGCCCGTGAACACCACCGGCACCTCGAAGGTGAGCAAGTAAGCGAATCTCCCGGTAAAGTTTTCAACCCGCAGCCCACCGCTGCGGGTTTTTTATTGACCTTTGCGGCACTATGCCGAAGATTTCTTCTCGCGGGCAGCAGATGCCCGAATCACCCATTCGCAAGCTTGCCCCCTTGGCCGACGCGGCCGTTCAGCGCGGAACCAAAATCTACTACCTCAATATCGGTCAACCGGACATTGAAAGCCCAGCGGTAGCGCTCGATGCCGTGAAGCAGAGCGACCTGCGCGTGCTGGAGTACAGTCCTTCGCCGGGTTTTGCGAGCTACCGCGCGGGGCTGGCTGCATACTATCAGGGCATCGGACTCCAGGTGAACGCCAGCGACGTGATTGTGACCACCGGAGGATCGGAGGCCCTTTCGTTCGCCATGGGCAGCATCCTCGACGCGGGCGATGAGGTCATCATTCCCGAGCCCTACTACGCCAACTACTTTGGTTTCGCTCAGGCCTTAGGCGCCAAGGTGGTTTCGGTTCCGAGCAGCATCGAGTCCGGATTTTCGCTACCCCCTATTTCGGCGCTCGAGGCCGTGATCACCCCGCGCACCAAGGCCGTTTTGGTCTGCAATCCCGGGAATCCCACGGGGTATGTCTACCGCCGCGACGAGCTCGAGGCACTGCGCGATATGGCGCTGAAGCACGACCTTTTTGTCATTGCCGACGAGGTCTACCGCGAATTTGTGTACGACGGCGCCGAAGCGATTTCGGTGCTTTCGCTGCCTGGACTGGAGCAGCACGCCGTACTCATCGACAGCGTTTCCAAGCGCTACAGCATGTGCGGTGCGCGCATCGGCTGCATGGTGAGTAAAAATGCCGAACTGATGGCCACCGCGCTGAAGTTTGCGCAAGCGCGCCTTTCGCCCCCGACCTACGAACAGATCGCTGCCGAGGCGGCCCTCGCGACGCCGGCGAGCTACTTCGAGGCCGTCAACGCCGAGTACCGCGCGCGGCGCGACACCCTGGTTTCGCGCCTCAACGCCATGGCTGGCGTGTTCTGCCCCACTCCACGCGGCGCATTTTATGCGGTCGCGGAACTCCCCGTGGACGACGCCGAGGCCTTCTGCCGCTGGATGCTCACGGATTTTTCGTTCGATGGCGCCACGGTCATGATGGCTCCGGCCGCGGGATTCTACGCCGAACGGGCCTTGGGCAAGCACCAGGTTCGCCTGGCTTATGTGCTGAAGCAGGCGGCGCTAGAGCGCGCCATGGACGTTTTGGAACAGGGCCTCGCGGCCTACCCCGGACGAACTGCCTGAGCCGTGCGCACCGAACGCAACGCTTCGCTGAAGCCCTACAACACGTTTGGCCTGGACGTCACGGCCGAGCGACTCTACCACCTTGAGTCCGAAATGGATCTGGTGGAGTACCTCGACGACCCGCGTGGTTACGCCCAACACGCCCTTCTCCTCGGGGGAGGCTCCAACATGCTGCTGGCTGGCAACATCAAGGGTTCGGTCGCGCGCGTAGCCTGGACCGGTCGGCGTGTGGTCGAAGAAGGCGACGGCTTCGTGGTCGTCGAGGCCGCCGCGGGCGAAAACTGGCACCGCTTCGTGCAGTGGACGGTCGACCAAGGTTGGGGCGGACTTCAAAACCTGTCGTTGATTCCGGGGCTGGTTGGCACCGCGCCCGTTCAAAACGTGGGCGCCTACGGGGTTGAAACCAAGGACAGCCTGCACGCACTGCGCTGGATGCGCTGGGAAGACGGCGAGATTGAGGAATTCTCGAATGCCGACTGCGGGTTTGGGTACCGCGAAAGCGTGTTCAAGGGCGCACTGCGCGACCAAGGCGTGATTTTGTCGGTGCAGTTCAAGCTGACGACCAAAGACCATGCGCTGCTGACGCACTACGGTTCGGTTGCCGAAGAACTCGCCGCTGCGGGTCGGGAACCTTCCCTGCGCAGCATTGCGGACGCGGTCATTGCGATACGGCAAAGCAAGCTTCCCAACCCGGCCGAGCTCGGAAATTCCGGTTCGTTTTTTAAAAATCCGACGGTGAGCGCGGAATGGGCAGCGAACTTGGCCGCGGCGCACCCCAGCCTCCCGCAGTACCCGCAACCCGACGGCCGCGTGAAGCTGGCCGCCGGTTGGCTGATTGAGCAAACCGGCTGGAAGGGCAAGCGCGTCGGCAACGCCGGGATGCATGCCAAGCAAGCGCTCGTCTTGGTCAACTACGGCGGAGCCACCGCGAACGAGTTGGTCGCCGTGGCCCATCAGGTGCAGCACGACGTTCAGGCGGCCTTTGGCGTCGCCCTTGAGATGGAGGTGAATTTAATTGGCGCGGCGCCGAGCGCGTAACCCAAGTCAGCCTGGGGCATTCGTACCTTTGCCGTCACTATGGCACTCCTGAAACTCTCCCTAATTGTAGCCGGCCTTTTGGCCCTTGGTATGCTCGGAATGGCCGTCAAAATTTGGGGCAAAAAAGACGGCAAGTTTGAAGGCACCTGTGCCTCACAGAGTCCGTTTTTAAACCAAGACGGCGAATCCTGTTCGCTGTGCGGCAAGGCTCCGAGCGAGCAGTGCGCGAATCAGTAAGCGGACCGCGAATCGTAGACCTTAAGCGCCCCCGTCGGGTCGCTGAAGATGAGTACCGCATCCCACTCGGGGTGGGCAGCCAACCACGTTTTCGTTTTTTCTAGTCCCAGCACCATGGCCATGGTGGCGAAAGCGTCGGCCTCGGCGCAGGTCGGGCCAATCAAGGTCGCACTGAGCACGTCGGTCGGCGCTGGCCAGCCGGTGCGCGGATTCACGCTGTGGCCATACTTGACGCCGGTTACCGGATCTACTTGAAACTTGCGGTAGTTTCCCGAGGTGGCCAGTGCGCGGTCGTCCAGTTCCACCGTCATCTGCAGGCTGCGGTCGCCAGAAACCACCGGTTTTTCAATGCCCACGGTGAAGGATTCGCCGTGGGGTTTGCGGCCCATGCTGCGCACCTCGCCGCCTATTTCGACGAACGCGGCGGTGGCGCCCCGCGCGCGCAGGGAATCCATCACGAGGTCCACCGAATGACCCTGGGCAAAGGCATTGACGTTTAGGGGGCGCAGCAGGCGCAGCTGGCCGTCGGGCTGCACCACGGGCGCGGACCAGCGCACGAGCGCCAAAAGTGAATCGACCAGGGCGGAATCGCGCCGGGCACCCGATGACGTCGGAAGCAGGTTTTCGCCCACCGAGAATCCCCAGGCCGCCAGCACGGGCTCCAGGGCCGGCTCGACCACCGAATCGGTGGCGGTACGCAGGGCTTCGGTGACCACGAGCAGGTCAGCGAGTACGGGCGACGGACGCACCGCCTCACCCCGGTTCAGGCGGGAAAGTTCCGAGTTGGGGTCCCAGGCTGAAGCGGCCCGGTTGTAGGCGTCGAGCCAGCGGGCGATGTCGTCTTGGGTAAGGTCCAGCGAATCGCCGTAGGCGCGCACCACGAAGGTGGTTCCTTGAGCCTCGCCTTCTGCGACGAATTCCGCCTCGGAGCTGCACGAAACCGCAAGAAACGCCATCGCGACGGCGTTCAAAACCAAAAAAGGGCGCCCTAGGGCGCCCTTGAGTCGTGACTTAACCTCCGAAATCATCGAAGGAAACGTTTTCGGGCGGAACCCCAAAGTCGTCAACCATCTTCAGTACCGCTGCGTTCATCATCGGCGGTCCGCAGAAGTAGTATTCAATATCCTCGGGCGCATCGTGCTTGGACAGGTAGTTGTCGATCAACGCCTGGTGCACAAAGCCTACAAAGCCGTCACCGGGACTGTCCATGCTCGTCTTCGCGGTCCAATTGTCTTCGGGAAGCGGCTCGCTGAGCACCAAGTGAAACTTGAAGTTCGGGAACTGCTCCTCAATTTGACGGAAGTCGTCGATGTAGAAGAGCTCGCGGCGCGAACGGCCTCCGTACCAGTACGACACCTTGCGGCCCGTCTTCAGCGTGTGAAACAAGTGGAACAGGTGCGAACGCATCGGAGCCATACCCGCACCGCCGCCGATGTAGATCATTTCGGCATCGGTCTCTTTGATGTGGAATTCACCGTAGGGGCCCGAAACGGTAACCTTGTCGCCCGGCTTGAGGTTGAAGATGTACGAAGAACACACACCCGGATTCACGTCCATCCAGCCGCCCTTAGCGCGGTCCCACGGCGGGGTAGCGATGCGGATGTTGAGCATCACGATGTTGCCCTCAGCGGGGTGGTTGGCCATCGAGTACGCGCGGAAGAGCGGCTCGGGATTCTTCATCTTGAGGTCCCACAGCTTGAACTTGTCCCACTCACCCTGGAATTCGTCGGCCTTCTTGCCCAAGCGCGGGTGCGCCGTAATGTCCATGTCTTTGTAGTCCACTTCGATGGCTGGAACGTCGATCTGGATGTAGCCACCCGCCAAGAAATCGAGGTTCTCGCCCTCGGGCAGCTTCACCACAAACTCCTTAATGAACGAAGCCACGTTGTAGTTCGAAACGACCTCGCACTCCCACTTCTTGATCCCGAAGATCTCCTCGGGGACGCGGATTTTCATGTCGTTTTTGATCTTCACCTGGCAACCAAGGCGCCAGTTGTCGGCGATCTGCTTGCGGTTGAAGAAGCCGGTTTCGGTCGGAAGGATTTCGCCTCCGCCTTCAAGCACTTGGCAACGGCACATGCCGCAGGTACCTCCACCGCCGCAGGCAGAAGGAAGAAACACTTTTTGGTTGCCCAAGGTGGTGAGCAGCGAGCTGCCCGACTCTACCTCGATGGTATCGCCGTTGATGTCCAGTTTCACGGGGCCCGACGGAGCGAGGCGTGCTTTGGCCTGGAGCAGCAGGGTAACCAGCAATACGGTTACCAGCGTGAAAATCGCAATACTCCAGATAATCGTTGAGGTAAACATTTCGATGATTAGATTTTAATACCCATAAAACTCATGAAGGCCATACCCATCAAGCCGGTGATGATGAAGGTGATGCCCAGTCCGCGCAAGGGAGCCGGAACGTGGCTGTACTTCAATCGCTCGCGAATGGCGGCCAGCGCCACAATGGCAAGCGCCCAACCCACACCGGAACCTACGCCAAAGACCGTGGCCTCCGAAAGCGTCTTGTAGCCGCGCTCCTGAACGAAGAGGGCCGCACCCAAGATGCTGCAGTTAACCGCGATCAAGGGCAGGAAGATGCCCAAGGCATTGTACAGGCTCGGCGAAAAGCGTTCAACCACCATTTCAAGCAGCTGCACAATGGCTGCCACTACCGCGATGAAGATGATGAAGCTCAAAAAGCTCAAGTCGTAGTCGGCCAAGCTCGGATCCAACCAAGCCAATGCGCCCGGCTGAAGCAACTTGGTGTCGACCAGGTAGTTCACCGGTACGGTCACCAGAAGCGTGAAGGTTACCGCAACACCGAGGCCCAACGCCGTCTTAACTGTCTTCGAAACAGCCAAGTACGAACACATTCCCAGGAAGAATGCGAAGATCATATTCTCGATGAATATGCTCCGAATAAAGAGGTTAACGAGTTCCATTTTCGTGTGTGTTGTTCGTTGGGAGGTTAGTCTTCAATGAGTTGGCGGAACTTGGCGCGCTGTACCCAAATGAGCACGGCGAGTACAATCAGGGCCATCGGGGGGAGCAGCATCATGCCGTTGTTGCTGTACCATCCGCCGTTGTGGATGTACCAGGACTCGGGAACGACTTGGTAGCCGTAGAGCTGGCCCGAACCCAAAAGTTCGCGAATGAAGGCCACGATGATGAGCACCGCCGCATAGCCGGCTCCGTTGCCGATGCCGTCCAAGAACGACTTCCATGGGGTGTTGGCCAGCGCGAAGGCCTCAATGCGGCCCATCAAAATGCAGTTGGTAATGATCAATCCCACGAAGACCGAGAGCTGCTTGCTCACGTCGTAGACGTAGGCCTTGAGGATTTGGTCGACCACAATAACCAGGGCCGCCACGACGACAAGCTGTACGATGATCCGAATTCGGTTCGGAATCAGGTTGCGCATCAGCGAAGTGATCAGGTTAGCAAAGGCCGTTACCACAAGTACGCTGACGCCCATAACGATGGCGGGCTCCAGCTTAACCGTAATGGCAAGCGACGAACAGATTCCCAATACCTGAACGGTTACGGGGTTGGATCCGTTGAGGGGATCCGAAAGAAGCTTGACGTTCTTCTTCGAAAACAGGGCCTCTTTAGGCTCTGATTTGGTCGTCGTTTGGCTCATAATGCAGAAATCAAGGTATCAGACGTGGCGGCAGCAGCTTCGGCGGGTGCGCTCGAAGCACTGCGCGAGAGAAGGTAGGCAATGTAGGGTTGCAGGCAGTCGTTGAGCATGTTTTCTACGCCCACCGAAGTAATGGTTCCGCCCGAGATTCCGTCGACCTGGTGGTCGCCCGAGGCGTCGCCCTTGCGCACGGCAATTCCCTGGTAGGCTCCGTTGACGGCCAGCTTTTTGCCCGGAAACTGATCGGTGAACACCGGCGTTGAAATTTCGGCACCAAGGCCCGGGGTTTCGCCCTTGTGGCCAAAGGTGGCGCCGGTAACCGTGTAGCCGTCGGAGGAAATGGAAACGTAGCCCCAAATCGGACCCCACAGACCCTTACCGCGCACCGGGATAATATAAAACGTCTGTCCGTCGCGCTCGGCGATGAAGAGGGGAACTTCACGCTGGTCCGAAGGCTTGGCCACCGCGTCGGCCATGCTGATGGCGAAGGCCGGCACCTCTGGATTGGCCACGGGCTGGCCACCTTTAAGCACGATCTGCTCCTTAATGAACTCGTCAAATGCGCCCCCGGCCTCTTCACGAGAAACCTCTACGCCCAGCGACTTCAGAATTTCTTGCTTCTTCTCGAGCTCAATATTCGCGTCTTGAGCGGGCTTGAGCGAGAGGGCTGCTACCGACAGCATGACCGCCACAAGGACGACCATGATTACCGAAAACAGGTAGGTGTAGGAATTGCTGTTTACGTTCATGATTGCTGGAGTTTAAGGCGCTTCAGGCGCTTAGAAATGTTGGCTTCAACGACGTAGTGGTCGATCAGCGGCGCGAACACGTTCATCAAAAGAATCGCGAGCATCACGCCTTCGGGGTAGGCCGGATTGAACACGCGAATCAAAATGCTGAGGATGCCGACCAGGAAGCCGTAAATCCACTTGCCGCGCTCCGTATGGGCTGCCGAAACCGGATCGGTGGCCATGAACACGGCACCGAAGGCGAAGCCGCCAAACATGAGGTGCTGGTAGTAGGGAAGCTCCATGTAGCTCTTCATCGCTCCGGGCTCAAGCGATCCGGCTGCGGCGTTGAAAATCAAGCCCATGGTAAGTCCGCCCAAAACCGTTGAAAGCATGATTTTCCAGCTTCCGACGCCGGTGTAAATCAAGAAAACCGCACCAATCAGGATGGCGAAGGTGCTGGTTTCGCCAATGGAACCGGGAACAAAACCCCAGAAAGCATCCCACGCGGAGTAGCTGGTTTGACCTGTTGTGGCGAGCTGGCCCAAGGCCGTAGCGCCCGAGAACCCGTCGACTACCTGGGCACCCTGTTCGGGCGTGGTATTGATCCAAATCTTGTCGCCCGACATGTAGGTCGGGTAGGCAAAAAATGCGAAGGCACGCGCCGTCAGGGCTGGGTTGAGCACGTTCATGCCGGTTCCCCCGAAGACCTCCTTGCCGAAGAGCACGGCAAAGGCCGTAGACACGGCCACCATCCACAAGGGAATGTCGATGGGCATAATCAACGGAATCAGGATACCCGACACCAGGAATCCCTCGTTGACCGCGTGCTTGTTGCGGTAGGCGAAGTAGATTTCGATGGCCAGACCCGCGATGTAGGTCACGGTGATCATCGGCACGATGCGCAGGGCCCCAAACAGGAAGTTCTGGATGGTGAAGAATTCCGCGAGCAGTTCGCCGCCGCCAACCAAACCAAGGGCCCTGTAGTGCTGGTACCCCGCGTTGAACATGCCAAACAGGAGCGCCGGAACCAAGGCGAAAATCACCGTGATCATGGTGCGCTTCATGTCGATGGCATCCCGAACGTGGGCGCCGCTGTGGGCGTTGTGGTTCGGCACAAAGAACATGGTCTCAAGCGCATTGTGGAGCGGGAAGAGACCCTTCAGGCTACCTGTGGTTACCGCAGGTCGCGTGGCGTCAAAAAGGTTTTGAAACAGTTTCATAGCGCGTATTAATTCATCTCGGTGTAGAGTAGATCAATGGCCTCGCCGGCAAGCTTTTGAAGCTCTTGCTTTGACGGGCATACCACCTCGCAGAGGGCGAAGTCTTCAGCCACCACTTCGTAGGCGCCGAGTTGCTCCATTTTCTCGAGGTCCTTGGCCCACATGGCCTTGATCAAGGGCATCGGCAGAATATCCAGGGGGAATACCTTGTCGTACACGCCGGTTACCACAAAGGCGCGGTCTTCGCCGTGCTGCTTGGTGTTGAGGTCGTACTTCTTCGACGGCGTCATCCAACTGAACAGGGTACGGCTAATCGACCACTTGCCGAAACTGGGAATAACCCAACCAAAGAAATCGGTACCCTGTCCTTCGGGAATGGCCGTAATCTGGCTGGCGTAGTAGCCCAGGTAGCCGTTCTTGCCGACGTTGGCCCCGGTCAGCACGCTGCCCGAAATCACGCGGTAGGCGCCCGACTTGAGCTCCGTGCTCAAAAAGCCTTCCAGCTGGGCCCCAGCTACCGCGGTGACGGCGCGGGGCTTGGAAATACCGGTTCCGCACAGCGAAACCACGCGCTCGAGCTTCAGGTTGCCGGTGCGCGCCAAATGACCGATGATGACCACATCCTGGTAGTTCAGCGTCCAGACGGTCTCGCCTTTGTTGATCGGACTGATGCGGTTGATGTGCACGCTGGTGGTTCCGGCGGGGTGCGGACCCTTAAACTGGTGGATTTCGACGCCGCTGGCCTTGGTCAAGGCGGGTGCCGTTTCGTTGGCGCCAATAGAGAGTACGGTGCGGGGGCTCAGCAGGCCAACGACCTGTAGGCCCTTGGCGAAGTCCTCTTCGCGACCGGCCAGGGCGACCGCGGGCGAAACCGCAAGCGGCTCGGTAGCCATTCCGTTGACAAATACCGCCTTGGGCTGGGCCTCGGGATTGGCGATGCGGCCGTAGGGGCGCGATTCGATGAGCGACCACGCTCCGGCACCGAGCAGCCACTGAATGGCGTCTTCGCGGTTGGCCGGAGTGCCCGCGGGCACCGAACGGTAGGACTGCTGCGCGTCTGCGAGCACGACCACGGCCAAAATCTTGCGCTTGTCGCCGCGCTCGATGCGGGCTACTTCGCCGCTAACGGGCGACGCGATGGCAATTTGGGGGTTGGCCTTGTCGGTGAAAAGAATGTCGCCGGCGAGTACGCGGTCGCCTTCTTTGACCGCGAGTTTGGGGGCGAGTCCGCGGAAGTCGCTCGGACGAACCGCGTAGACCGAGGTGCTGAGGTGGCCATCGACGATGGCTTCGGGAGCACCAAGGATCGGGAGGTCGAGACCGTTCCGAACAGAATGTACGTTGGGCATAACTGCTAAAATTTCGGGGCAAATGTACACTAGGCCGGGTTCAAAAAGGTGATTATTTAACATGTTTTTAGCACCTTTAAGGCATGCAAATACCACGCTGGACGGCGGTCCTCGTTGCCCTGCTCGCTGCGCCGGGCTGGGCCATCGGACAAACTCCTGAAATAAAGAAAGATAGCCTTTTACATAGCGTCCTTTGGCACCCCGTGGATCGGGTCGACGCTCCGGCCATCGTAGGGCTCGGTCAGCCGCGTGCGCTGCAGCTCCGCTTCGACGACTTTAGCCAGTCGGTGCTGCCGCTTAAGTACGTTTGGGTACACTGCGACCGGAACTGGCAACCCTCCCCCATCATGGCCTCGGAATTCGTGCGCGGATTTTGGGAAGGTCAGGTACCCGAAGGCCGCCTTGCCTTTAATACGTACCAGGGCTACAGCCACTACGAAATGCAGCTGCCCGAGGAGAGCAGCATGCCCGTGCTTTCGGGAAACTACTACCTCAAGGTTTTTGCCGACGAGCAGCTGCTGCTCCAGCTTCCCGTCGTTTTTGCGGAAACTCCGAGTGCCCTGCAGGTAGCGGTGCGCCGCCCCGTCGCCGCCAAGTGGACCGAGCGCTACCACGAGGTCGACGCCTGGTTTCCCTGGGACGCTAGCCGCACCTCGAATCCGTTTACCGACGTGCGCCTGGGCATCCTTCAAAACCGCGACTGGAACAGCTTTCGGTTGCTGGCGCCCCGATTTGCGCAAGGAGACCGGTTGGATTTTGACTACAACGGCGGCGAAAATGCGTTTTTGGCGGGCAACGTGTTTCGGTTTGTGGATACCAAGGCCCTGCCCTCCCCTTCGCTGCGGGTTACGCGCTACGAGCTCAGCGACCGCTGGATTGGGTTTGTGCGCCAGGACATTCCGGCGGGAATCGGAACCTACGTGCGCCAAGAGGATGCCCGCGGGTCCTTTGTTCCGCGGTCCGCGCGCGGCGATGCCGGCACCCAAGCGGACTACGTTTGGCTGGATTTGGAGCTCAAGGATACCGAAGCTTGGGGCGGAAGGCGCATCGCCCTCGAGGGCGATTTCAACCAATACCAACCGGGACCGGAACACGTTTTGAGCTTCAGCGAAGCGCGCGGCGCCTACATCGGACGCATTTTGGTCAAGCAAGGTTACTTGGAGTACCGGTTTCGGGACCTGAATGCCGGGGTCGACGGGATCGATTGGACCGAAGGGAGCCACAGCCGCTCGGCCAATCAGTATTCGGCCGTGGTTTATGCGCGCATCTGGGGCGAGCGCTACGACCGAGCGGTGGCGTTTCGCCTGGTGGACGTGGTCGACGGCGCCCAGCTGCGCATGGAGCTTGGGCAATAGCCCGCTACCTTTGTTCACATGCAGCAGTTGGGGACCGATTTAGCCCGAGCCGCGTCGGTACTTCGGTCCGGCGGCCTGGTGGGCATGCCTACGGAAACGGTGTACGGCCTGGCTGCGAACGCCCTCGACGAAGTCGCGGTTGCGCGGATTTTTGCGGCGAAAAACCGCCCGCATTTTGATCCCCTCATTGTGCATTTGGCCGACTGGAACGACGTGGACCGCGTGGCCGCCCAGGTTCCGGCCGAGGCCCGAGTCCTTTGGTCGGCGCTGGGACCGGCGGCCTTGACCTACGTGGTTCCCAAGCGGCCAGAGGTTCCGGACCTGGTCACGGCGGGGTTGGACCACGTGGCGGTGCGGATTCCGCAATTGGATCTGGCCCGGCAGCTCATCGCGTCGGCGGGCGTGCCCGTGGCGGCGCCCAGCGCGAATCCCTTTGGGTTTGTATCGCCGACTACGGCCCAGCACGTGGCCGATCAGCTCGCGGGCAAGGTGGACTACATCCTCGACGGCGGACCCTGTGCGGTCGGCTTGGAATCGACCATTGTTTCGTGGGCCGACGGCGGCGCAGCGGTGGTGCTTCGCCTTGGGGGCGTTCCGCTCGAACGGCTGCGCGAGCTGCTGGGCTACGAACCCGAGGTACGCCGTTCTTCGAGCCGACCCGTCGCTCCGGGTATGCTGGACGCCCACTACGCCCCGGGGAAGCCGGTCCGACTGGTACCCCATGGTTTTGATTGGTCTTCGGTCGAGCCCGAGGCGGGCAACCAGTACCTTGCGTGGCAACCTGGAACACACGGCCTTGCGTCGCTCACGACGAACGGAAGCGGTTCCGAAGGCGCGCAGCGGTTGTTTGCGGCCCTTCGGGATTTTGCGGCCTCCAGCGACCGCGAACTGTGGATGGAGTTGGCCCCCGAAGAGGGGCTCGGACGGGCGGTTAACGACCGGTTGCGCCGCGCCGCCCACCGCGGCGAAGACTGAAGTTCTGGCCCAAGTAGACGCGGCGAACGACCTCGTCTTCGGCGAGTTCTTCGGCCGTTCCGCTCTTGATGATTTTGCCCTCAAACATGAGGTAGGTCCGGTCGGTGATGGCCAGGGTTTCGTGGACGTTGTGGTCGGTGATCAGCACGCCGATGCCGCGCTCGTCGGCCAAGCGGGCCACAATGGTTTGAATGTCTTCGACCGCGATGGGGTCAACGCCCGCAAAGGGCTCGTCGAGGAGGATGAATTTGGGGTCGGATGCCAGGCAGCGGGCAATTTCGGTGCGGCGGCGTTCGCCACCCGAAAGGAGTTCACCCCGCGAGGCCCGCACCTTGGTCAGGCTGAATTCGTCGAGGAGTTCGTCGGTGCGGCGGCGCACTTCGGCCCGATCGAAACCGCGCCACTCCAGCACGGCGGCCACGTTGTCTTCGACGCTGAGCTTGCGGAATACCGAGGCTTCTTGAGCTAAGTAGCCGATGCCGAGCTGCGCACGGCGGTACATGGGGAGGTCGGTGAGCTCCTGGTCGTTGAGCAGCACGCGGCCCTCGTCGGGGCGAACCAGGCCCACTACGCTGTAAAAGGACGTCGTCTTTCCGGCGCCGTTGGGCCCGAGCAGCCCGACGATTTCGCCTTGATTCACGCTAAAGCTCGCCCCGTCCACCACGCGGCGGCCGCGGTAGGTTTTAACCAGATTTTCGGCGCGGAGGGTCATCATGCGTTGGATTTAACGCGGTTTTTGCGTTGAACGTGTGCCAGGTGACTCAAGCCGATACTCAGTTCGTAGAGCAAGGCCACCGGCAGCGAGACCACGATTTGGCTGAATACGTCGGGCGGGGTGATGACGGCCGCAATCGTCAAAATTCCAATCCAGGCGTGGCGGCGGTAGGTGCGCATTCCCTGGGGGGTGGTGAGTCCGAGTCGCGACAGCAAATACACGGCAACGGGCAGTTCAAAGAGGAGTCCGCTCGCAACCACCACACTGGTCACGGTCGAGAGGTAGGACGACATTTCAAAGAGGTTTTGAATTTCGCCACTGACGGTGTAGGTCGCCAAAAACTGGAGGCTTAGCGGCACGATGAGGTAGTAGCCAAACAGGGCTCCGAGAAAGAAAAGCAAGGAGGCCGAGCCGATAAACAGGACGGAAAGGCTGCGCTCGCGCTCGGTAAGGCCGGGGCCGATGAAGCGCCAGAGTTCAAAGAGCACGAACGGAAAAGCCATAATCAAGCCTGCGACCAGGGACAGCCACATGTGCAGGCTGAATTGACCCGCCATTTGGGTGTTGAGCAGGTCGAGTTGGAATCCGCCGATGCAGAGGGACGGCAGGTCGAGGTAGGTTCCGGCCTCGCAAAACAACCGGTAGGTGATGAAGTTGGCCTCTTTGGGCGCCAGCAGCACGTGGGCAAAAAGCCAGTCCATGAAGACGAAGGCGACGACGGCCCCGGCAAGGATGAAGCCCGACGCCCGCACCAAGTGGGTTCGGAGCGCCGCGAGGTGCGCCAAAAAGGGCATGCGTGAACCGTCGGACATGCTGCAAAGGTAGGATTGGTCGTACCTTCAAGTTTTGGTGCAATTTTGCGCCGTTTTTTTCACCGCCTATGGCCACGTTTGAACCGGTATCCAGCCGGGCTTTATTGAAGTCATTTTTTGGTTTTGACGACTTTAGGGGCCGCCAAATCGAGGTTGTGGCCTCGGTAATGAACGGGGACGACACCTTTGTGATGATGCCCACCGGGGGCGGCAAATCGCTGTGCTACCAGTTGCCGGCGCTCGACATGCCGGGCGTGGCCGTGGTGGTTTCGCCGCTCATCGCCCTGATGAAAAACCAGGTTGACGCGCTGCGCAGCTTCGCAGACTCCGACGGCGTGGCCCACGTGTGGAATTCGTCGCTCAGCAAGCGCGAAATGGTCGTAGTCCGCCAAGATTTGTCGGCTGGCCGCACCAAGCTCTTGTACATGGCGCCCGAGTCGCTGAACAAGCAGGAAAACATTGATTTTTTGCGCGGACTTAATGTGTCCTTTTATGCGATTGACGAAGCGCACTGCATTTCGGAATGGGGCCACGATTTCCGGCCCGAGTACCGCATGCTGCGCCAGGCCATGAACGCCATTGGACGCCGTCCTATTTTGGCCCTGACGGCCACGGCCACGCCCAAGGTGATGTCGGACATTTTGAAAACGCTCGAAATTCCCGATGCCACGGTGATTACCACGAGTTTTAACCGCCCCAACCTCGCCTATGAGGTCGAAGCCAAGACGGCCAACGTCGAGCGCGACGTGGTGCGCTTGCTGCGGGACTACGCGGGCAGATCCGCCATTGTGTACTGCCTAAGCCGCCAAAAGGTGGAGGAGCTCGCGCAGGTGCTTCAGCTCAACGGGATTTCGGCCCTGCCCTACCACGCCGGGCTGGATGCCGGTTCGCGCAGCCGCCACCAGGACGCGTTTTTGAACGAAGAGGTCGACGTCATCGTGGCGACCGTAGCCTTTGGCATGGGCATCGACAAACCCGATGTGCGCCTGGTTGTCCACCACGACATGCCGCGCAGCCTCGAGGGCTACTACCAAGAAACCGGACGCGCCGGACGCGACGGCGGTGAAGGACGCTGCGTGACGTTTTACGCCGAGAAGGACCTTGAGAAAATGGACAAGTTCCTGTCGCGCAAGCCGGTGGCCGAGCAAGAGATTGGGCGCCAGCTGCTGCTCGATGCCCGGGCCTACGCCATCACGTCGAGCTGCCGCCGCAAGTTCCTGCTTCACTACTTCGGGGAATCCTACGACGAGCCCAACTGCGGAAACTGCGACAACTGCCGAAGTCCGCAATCGGGCTTTGACGCAACGGGTCATGCCCTACTGATTCTGCGCACCGTGGAATTGGGTCGTGGCCAGTTTCGCGCGCTGCAGGTCGTGAACACGCTGATCGCGAACGAGACGGCGATTTTAAAAACGCTTGGTGCGCGGGGCCTGGCCACCTGGGGTGAGGGGGCTGGATTTGCTCCCGGCTACTGGGATGACTTGATTCGCCAGCTTATGCTCGCGGGCGTGCTCGAAAAGGACTTGGAACGATACGGAATTTTGTCGGTGACCGCCGAAGGCGAAGCGCTTCGGTCGGGTAGCCGTACGTTCACGGCGGTTCCCTACCGAGCCTTTGACGAAGACGACGTGGTAGGCGGCGGCAGCGGAGCAGTTAAGCGTGCGGCGGCCCTGGATCCCGAGCTCTACGGGGTGCTTAAGGAGCTGAACCGCAAGATGGCCAAGACCCGCAGTATTCCGCCCTATGCCCTGTTTTCGGAGGCCTCACTCAACGAGATGGCCACCTCCTACCCGATTAGTCTTGAGGAACTTAAGACGATTCCCGGCGTGGGCGAAGCCAAGGCCAAGCGCTTCGGTGCGGAGTTGGTGGCCGCAATTAAGGCCCACGTCGACGCCCACGGCATCGAGCGCCCGGGCGATTTCGCGATTCGCAGTGCCGGCCAGAAGGGCAACCTCAAGCTCTACGTTATTCAGTCGGTGGACCGCAAGCTCGGCCTCGAAGAAATTGCCCGGAGCAAGCAGGTTTCGGTCGACGAAATCTTGAGCGAGATGGAGAACATCGTGCGCAGCGGCACCCGACTCAGCTTGGATTACCTCATCGAGGACTACCTCGACGAAGATTCGCTCGACGAAATCACCGAGTACTTCGCCGACGAAAGCGAAGACGGCGCACTCGATGAGGCCACGCGGCACTTCAACAAGGAGTACGGCGAACTCGAGCTGCGGTTGGCGCGGTTGCGCTTTTTGTGCAGCGTGGTTTAGGTCCGCTAATTCAGGATTGCGGTGCGCAGCTCCGGAGGCATTGCGTCAGCGACCGAAAGGACGCGGCAGGCAGCGGAATACGCGATGAGTCGCCGGTAGGCGGTTTCGCTGGGGTGGGCTTCCAAAAGGGAATCGGGTTGGGTAGGTTCAGTCATAGGCCGCATTACGGGGTGCTGCCTACCTAACGCCGCCGGGATCAGTTTGGTATTTCGACGTGGAGCATGCGGCGCAAATTGGCCACGGCGTAGCGCATGCGACCCAGGGCCGTGTTGATGCCCACCCCCGTCTCCTCGGCAATTTCTTTGAAACTCAATCCGGCGTGGAGCCGAAGTTCCAAGACGAGTTTTTGGTCGGCAGGCAGGCGCTGCACCGCCTCGTGGGCGTCGAGCATCCATTGGGCGGCTACGGCGCGTTCTTCGACGTTGAGGGACTCGTCGGCCACGCCGTCGGTAGCCGATTCAAAATGGTCGTAGTGCGCAACCGGACTGCGCTGCTGGCGCCGGAAGTGATCCATGGTGGCGTTGCGGGCCACCCGGTGAATCCACGCCGCAAACTTGCCCGACTCGGTGTAGTCGCCGGCCTTGATGGTGTGGATGAATTTGATCCAAACCTCCTGAAAAAGGTCGTCGGCGACCGATTGGTCCTTGACTTTAGCGAGAATGGCAGAAAAAACGGCGTCGCCGTGGCGGCGCATGAGCACTTCAAAGGAGCGCTCGTCACCGGATGCGTAGCGCTCGATGAGCTCGGCATCCTGAACCTGAGGGTACAGCATAGCTGGTTGGCATTAAGTCAATTTGCGTAGCTGTGCTTCGATAGGCTCGGGTCTATTTTTTGGTTTAATGAACTGCCTCGACGGCAGAACTGGATCCAAAAATAAGTTTTTTCTCGCAATACAAAGCGGTAAATTTGCACCTTGCCCATGGAAGACTTAGAAGTACGCGTTGAAGGTGCCCGGGTGCACAACCTGAAAAACATCCACGTGTCCTTTCCGCACGGCCATTTGGTGGTCGTTACCGGCGTAAGCGGATCGGGAAAGTCGTCGTTGGCGTTTGACACCCTGTACGCCGAGGGCCAGCGCCGCTACGTCGAGTCGCTCTCGGCCTACGCCCGCCAGTTTTTGGGCAAGCTCGAGAAGCCCGAAGTCGACGACATTAAAGGCCTCGCCCCCGCCATCGCCATTGAGCAAAAAGTCAGCACGCGCAACCCGCGCTCAACCGTGGCCACCGCCACCGAGCTGCACGACTACCTCAAGCTGCTCTTTGCCCGCATCGGGCGAACGTTTGCTCCAAGCGGCGCGGAAGTCAAGCGGCACCGGATTGCGGACGTGCTCGCAGCGCTTGCCGCCGAGGCCGAGGGCGGATATGCCCTGGTAACGGCTCCCTTAGACCTCGCTGGCCGCAAACCGCAGGCGTACTGGGATCTGCTGAGCAGCCAAGGGTACGCCCGAGTCTGGACGCCGAGCCAAGGTGTGGTGCGCCTCGACGAGCAGCCCAATCCCGAGGGCGTGGAACTGGTCGTAGACCGGATTCCCACCGGTCCGCGCGACGAAGACTGGGAGGCCCGTGCGGCCGATTCGGTGCAAACCGCCTTTTTTGAAGGCAACGGCATGTGCCGGGTGCGGATGGATGCGCAGCAAATGGATTTTTCGAATCGGTTCGAGGCCGAGGGCGTGCGGTTTGAGGAGCCAAGCCCGGGACTGTTTTCGTTTAACACGCCGCAGGGCGCTTGCCCGACCTGCGAAGGATTTGGGTCCGTTTTGGGCATCGACCCTGAGTTGGTGATTCCAAATCCCGGGTTGAGCGTTTTTGAGGACGCGGTCGCCCCCTGGCGCGGCGAGAAATTGGGCGAATGGAAGGAGCAGCTGCTGCGCGGTGCCGAGCGCGCCGGCTTCCCGATACACCGCCCGGTGCAGCAACTCGACCCCGACCAGCTGCGCATGCTTTGGAATGGATGCGACCACTTCGCGGGCATAAACGCCTTCTTCAAGATGGTTGAAGAGAGCACCTACAAAATTCAGTACCGGGTACTTCAGGCCCGGTACCGCGGCAAGACAACCTGCCCCGACTGCGGCGGCTCGCGCCTGCGCCGCGAAGCCTTGGCTGTTCGCGTTGGCGGAAAAAACCTGGCCGAGGTACTGGACCTGAGCGTGCGCGACGCCAAGCAGTGGTTCGATGCATTGGAACTGAGCGCCTACGAGCATAAAGTGGGCGAGCGCCTGCTTCAGGAGCTGCGCCACCGCCTCGACATTTTGGAGCGCGTGGGGCTGCACTACCTGACCCTGAACCGACCCGCCAACACCCTGAGCGGCGGGGAATCGCAGCGAATTCACCTGGCAACCAGCCTGAGCGCAGCCCTTGTAGGTTCGATGTACATTCTGGATGAGCCGTCGGTCGGACTTCACCCCCGCGACGCCGACCAGCTGCTTGGGGTGCTTCAAGCCCTGCGCGATGCCGGAAACACGGTCATCGTGGTGGAGCACGACGACGTTTTCATGCGGGCCGCCGACACGGTCATCGACATCGGTCCCGGCGCCGGAAGGCTGGGCGGCGAAGTCGTGTACGCCGGCCCGGGCAGCGGACTAAACGACGCCAAAACCCTGACCGGAGACTACCTGTCGGGCCGGAAGCGCGTCGCGCGCCAGGGACTGGGTGCAGCCGCACGCTACTGGATTGAGCTGCAGGGCGCCCGCGCACAAAACCTCAAGGACGTGACGGTTCGCATTCCGCTCGAGCGGCTGACGGCAGTCTGTGGCGTGAGCGGTTCGGGCAAGACGACCTTGGTTCGCAGCATTTTGGTCCCCGTCCTTCAAAAGCTGCTCGGTGAATACGGGGGCCGAGCGGGGGCGCACGACGGCCTGAGCGGCGACTGGCGGCGAATCAGCGCCATTGAGGTGGTCGACCAAAACCCCATGGGTAAATCTTCGCGATCCAATCCGGTCACCTACCTCAAGGCCTACGACGACATTCGGAACCTCTATGCCGCCCAAAAATCCGCGCAACTCAAGGGCTACGCGGCGAAGCATTTTTCGTTCAATACCGACGGCGGGCGATGCCCGGTATGCCAAGGAGACGGGTACGTGACCGTTGAAATGCAGTTTATGGCCGACGTCCACCTTACCTGCGAACAATGCCACGGCAAGCGGTTCATGGACGAGGTGCTCGACGTGGAGTTTCAGGGCAAGTCCATCAGCGACATTCTCGAGCTCACGGTTGACGAGGCCATGGAATTTTTTGGGGCGCACCACCAGAAGAAGATTACCGACAAGCTCAAGCCCCTGGCCGACGTGGGGTTGGGCTACATTCAGCTCGGGCAGTCCTCGAGTACCCTGTCGGGCGGCGAGGCCCAACGCGTGAAGTTGGCGTCGTTTTTGGCTCGCGGACAGCAGGCCGATCCGGTGTTTTTTGTGTTCGACGAGCCGACCACCGGCCTTCACATGGACGACGTTCAAAAGCTCCTGGCCTCATTTGACGCGCTGATTGCCATGGGCCACAGCGTTTTGGTGGTGGAACACCACCGCGATGTGCTGGCTACGGCCGATTGGCTCATCGAATTGGGTCCAGATGGTGGACCCTCGGGCGGACACCTGCTCTACGCCGGTCCTCCGACCGAAATGGGGGATTTAGTGACGCCCACCTCGGCGGTATTATCCTGAAATTTAGGCTAGTATTGGTTAAACTTACCAAAATTGCGTTTAAACGGCTTTGTGGTTTTTTTGGGGTATTATTTTGCAGCTAACCCGTTATCTTTGTGGGGAATCTAGGAATCTGAACGTGTTCAGTGGAATAGGTTTATTGGTTTGGTGTGAGGCCCGGTCTTCGGATCGGGCTTCCTTTTTTAGGCCATTTCGGCCAACGTCCGAGCCCGGATAACGGGCTGCCTAGCCTCGCTGGCGAAGACCTTCAAACAGAACTACGGCTGCAGCCACACTCACATTTAGGGAATCCACATGGCCCTTCATGGGAATTTTAACCCGGTGCGCATGGGACCACGACGACTCCAAACCCCGATCCTCGGGTCCGAGTACCATGGCAGTCGCTTGGGTCCAATCGACCTCGTGGTGCGCCGTGGCCCCCTCAAGGTGGAGCGCGTAGGGCGTAACGCCGCGGTCCCGAAGCCAAGCCTGAACTGCTTCGCGGGGTGCGGCGGCAAGGGGAAGCGTGAAAACGGCCCCCGTCGAGTTGCGAACTGCCTGCGGGCTGTAGGGATCGCATTCGAGGCTACTGAATACGACCGCATCCACGCCCACCGCGTCGGCGGTGCGGAGTATGGCCCCCACGTTACCGGGCTTTTCGAGGCCGTCGAGCACGAGAATCCACGGCTTGGCGGGCAGAACAAGGTTGTCTAGGCTCGCCACGGGCTGCGCGAGCAATCCCACGGCACCCGCGCCGTTTTCGCGCAAAACGAGTTTTTCGTAGACCGCCGAGGCGCAGCGAAAGTGCTGTCCGTGACCCTGAGCCCATGCCGGAACATGTGCCGTGGCGGGCTCCCAGAAGGTTTGGCGAAGCGTCCAGCCAGCCGCCACCGCGCGCTCCAGTTCGCGTACCCCTTCGACGAGCACCACGCCGTCTTTGCGCCGAAGCGCCGATTTTTCACGGTAGCGAATCAGCTGCCGCACCTTGGGGTTTTGGGTAGAATCAAGCTGCAGCATTAGCCTCCGATGCGTTTGGTTTTAAGCCCTTTGGCCTTGGCCCAATCCTCAACTTTGGTGCGCACGTCGCCTTGGAGTACGATGCTTTGGTCGACAAGGCTCCCGCCCACGCTGCAGCGCTTTTTGAGTTCGCTGGCCCAAGCCGCGGGGTCGGCGTGGTCCACGCCGTCGACGAAGACGACGGTGGTGGGCTTTCCGTTGCGGCGTTCAAATCGAATGCCCAAGGTGCCCTTGGGCGCGGGGCGGTCGTCGGCCTCGAGGTCGTCGCCGCCGCTTGACGAAGGCACGGGCACCTCGATGCCCTTGGACTGCAGGGCCGAGGCCAGCGCCGAAGCAAAGGGGTTGTCGCCGGCCGCGCCGGTCGAAAAATCACCGCGCTTGCTCATGAAGCAGTTTTTGGTAGAGTTCGATGTACTGGTTGCCCACCGGCGCCATCGCAAACTGCTCGGCCTTCGCGCGGGCGCGCTGGCCCATGGCATCCCGTAGGCCGGGCGTCGTAAGGATTTCGAGCACGTCGCGCGCCATGGCCTCGGTATCGCCCACCGCTTCGAGGAAGCCGCTGTGGCCGTGGTCGATGACTTCAGGAATTCCACCCGAATTAGTGGCCACCACCGGAACATAGGACGCCATCGCCTCTAGGGCCGCCAAACCAAAGGACTCCGACTCCGAGGGCAGCAAAAAGACATCGGACATGGCCAAAATGCGCTCCACGTCGGTGGACTTACCCATCCACCGTACGTCGTCGTGAAGACCTCGAGCTTCGATGTCTTCTTCAGCCCGTGGCCGCTCGGGGCCGTCGCCGACCATGATCAAGCGAACCGGGATTTGGGACCGAACGCGCGCAAACACATCGACCACGTCGGGAATTCGCTTGACCTTGCGGAAGTTGGAGACGTGCACCATAATGGGCACCCCGTCTGGCGCAATTTTGCTTCGATCGTCGGACGAACCGCGTCCGTAGCGGTTGAGGTCCACGAAGTTGGGAATGACGAGGATTCGGTGCCGGATGCTGAAAATCCGCTCGGTATCGCGGCGGAGGGACTCGGAGACCGCCGTAACGGCGCTGGAATGCTCGATGGAAAAGCAGACGGCCGGCTTGTAGGATGGGTGCTTGCCCACCAGCGTGATGTCGGTGCCGTGCAGCGTGGTAACCACCGGAATATGAACCCCTTGGTCCTCGAGAATTTTGCGCGCCATGTAGGCGGCGTAGGCGTGCGGGATGGCGTAGTGCACGTGGAGCAGGTCGAGCTTCTCGCGCTGCACAACCTGGACCATCATGCTCGAAAGGGCCAGCTCGTAGGGCTGGTACTGGAACAGCGGGTAATCCTGTACCTGGACTTCATGAAAATAGAGGTCGGGCTGCAGCTCATCGAGGCGCGCCGGCATCGCGTAGCTGATCACGTGGACGCTGTGGCCTTGCTGGGCGAGGTAGGCCGCGAGCTCCGTTGCGAGCACGCCCGAACCGCCAAAGGTGGGATGGCAAACGATTCCGATGCGCATCAGTCGACGGTGTTTTTTTTGATGTTGCCGTCTTCGTCGTAGTAGGTGGACCCAACTTGGGTTCCGAATTCGTAGCGGAGTTCGGCCGCCACGCCACCCTGTTCGTAGTAAAAGATCGAGGCGCCGTGCTTTTGGTTGTTCCGCCACTCCGCCCGCGACTGGATTTGGCCATCTTGGTAGTAGAGGCGCTCCTCGCCGTGCATGCGGTCGGCCTGCCAGGTTTTTACCCAAATCAGGCGGCCCGCCTGGTCAAACATTTTTTGTTCGCCGGATTTTTCGCCGTCGTAGTAGTGGGTAATGAAGTTAATCTGACCGGATGCGTGGTATTCGAAGGCCACACCGTGCGCAAGCCCTTGGCGAAAGGGCGTAATCATGCGCGGCTTGCCGTTCCCGAAGTAGTGAACCGAAACGCTGTCGGCCCGGCTGAATTCATGGCCCACCTGGGCTTGACCCCAAAGCGGCGCGCTCAGGCCAACGAGAAGGCTAAAGCAGAGCGCTGTACACCACCTGCTGAAGGTCGGTGCGAATGCCCATTTGGGCGAGTTTGTTGACGCTGGCATCGGGAAAAACGCGGTTGGAAAGAAAAACCAGGACGATGCCCGTTTCGGGATCGGCCCAGGCAAAGGTACCGGTGAATCCGGTGTGGCCGAAGCTGGACGTGCTGGTGCACAAGCAGGCGGGGCCTCCGCCGGAGCGCTGCCGCTTGTCGAACCCGAGTCCGCGCCGGTTGCCTTGGTCGCAGGCGAGGCAGGCCGTGAAGCGGTTTAGGGCCTCGGCACTGGTGAAGCGAAGGCCGTTGGCGGTTCCGCCGTCCAGAAAAACCTGCATCATGCGGGCCACGCCCTCGGCGGTCCCGAAGACCCCGGCATGGCCGGCTACACCCCCCATCAGCGCGGCACCCTGGTCGTGAACCGTGCCGCGGATTTGCTGCTTGCGAAAGACCCGGTCGTATTCCGTCGGGGCCACGCGCTCCGAAGCTTCGGGGTTGAAGCAGAGCGAAGCTCCAAGGGGGCCGTACCAGTCGTCTTCAAGCTGGCGTTCGATGCTTCGCCCGTCGCGGCGCTCCAGAAAGCGCTGAAAAAGGTAGTATCCGAGGTCGGAATACTCATAAGTTTTGGGGCCCAAGGGCGCTCGGGCGATGCGGGCAATCAGGGTGTCGTGCATCCACTCGGCGGCCCAGATTCCGGGCGCAACCGGCAACCGGTAGACGGTATCGCGCTGGGTCCGAAGGTAGCGGTGGTCGTAACCGCCGTCTTGGCGAACCATGGATTTCCAAAACGGCAACCACGCCGGAAGTCCGGACTGGTGGGCTAAGACGTCCTGCACCAGGGCGCGGCCAATGGCCGTTCCGCGCAGCTCGGGCAGGAGCTGGTCCATGGTCCGAGTCAGGAATCCGGGACCCTCTTCGTCGTAGACCTCGAGGAGCAGGGGGACGCTTGCCATGATTTTCGTAACCGACGCAATGTCGTAGACCGTTTCTGCCGTTACCGGCGCGGTGCCGTCAAGGGTTCCGTAGCCCTTGGAAAGGACCAGATCCCCGTGTCGGGCGATCAAAACCTGGCAACCGGGGTAGGCCTTGGCCTCGAGGCCCACGTTCACCACCGCCTCGACCCGCTTGGCCAAGTCGGGGGCGAAGCCGGCCGACTGGAGGTCGGACGCCTGCAGCATCTTGGGCGCCGGGATTCCCTGGACCGGAAGGCGACCGGGAGCCGGCCGGGTTCCTCGAACGACGTCTGCGGCCAGCTGCCGCGTTTCGGGGGTGTTCTCGTAGCCCACCCAAAGCCCGGTCAGATCTTCGACCGGTTGACCCCGAAGCCCGTAGGGGTTGCCCAGGTGCACCACGCCCACCCGTCGGCCGGCGGCTTGGTGGCGGGCCAGGGCGGCCTTCATTTCGTCGGTCCAGGCACCCTTCTTCCAGGCCGTGGTACTGGATGTACCAAAAATCAACACCACGCGCTGGTCGCCGGGCTGAACCGGCTTAAGTCCCTCGGGCGGCGTGCCTTCGCCATAAAATTCCAGGGCCTCCACGGCATTCATCGCCTTGACCTCCGTGAATGCGGCCCCGTAAACTTCCGAACTCAGCTGCGCCCAGGTCGCCCGTTGCGCCGCGTAGTCGGCCTCGGGCAAGGGCGCTCCGCAGTTCCACCGCTTCTTGGCTTCGACAACCCGGCGGTAGCGACGGTGCACTTCGGTCGAGTCGATGCGTCCGCTTCGCACCGCCGCCTTTAGGGCCGCAATGGCCGCGCGCGGACTGCCCACAAAAAGCAGCACATCGTGGCCTGCTTCAAACGCACGCACTTCGAGCTCGCCGGGCGCCAGGTCCTGCGATACCCCCTTCATGTTGAGGGCGTCGGTGAAGCTGAGGCCCTGGTAGCCCAGGCTGTCGCGCATCCAATTCGTCACCACGGCTTTGCTGAGCGATGCCGGGGTTCCGCTCGGATCGAGCGCCGGGATGTTGACGTGGGCCACCATAACCGAACCGACGCCGGCATCGAAGGTGGCCTTAAAGGGCGCCAAATCAAGTCGCTTGAGCTCCGACCGGCTTCGGCCGACCGTGGGAAGGGTGTGGTGGCTGTCGGTCTCGGTATCGCCGTGGCCCGGGAAGTGCTTGACGCAGGCCATCACGCCGGCCCGTTCCATTCCGCGAATTTGGGCAATGGCCAGCGACGAAACGCGGCGCGGATCGCTGCCGAGGGCGCGCTGCCCGATGATGGGGTTGCGCGGGTTGGTGTTGACGTCGACGACCGGCGAAAAGTTCACGTGGATGCCGAGCATGCGGGATTCCGTGGCCAGGGCTTCGCCGTAGCGCCGCGCGAGCGCGGTGTCTCCCGTGGCGCCAAGGGTGAGCGGCCAGGGCAAGCGCGGCAGGCTATCCAGGCGCATGGCTGCGCCCCATTCGGCGTCTTGGGCCATCATCAAGGGCAACTTGGCCGCAGACTGCAGCCGCTTGATTGCCGCCCGCTGCCGCTCGGGGCCGCCCTGCATCCAAATGATTCCTCCGATGTCTTCGGCCCGAACCAGGGCCTCGAGTCGGTCGATTTCGGCCGTACCCTTGTTGCTGTAGCCCGCAACCATGATCAGTTGTCCGAGCTGGCGTTCGAGATTTTGCGCACGCAGTGTGCTGGTAGTCAACACCGTGCATAAAAGTGACGCACCGAGAACCCATTTGCCTTTCATGACCCCAAAGTAGGCCAAAAATCGCGGTACCTTTGGGGGGTATGGCGCTTTTTTCCCTGTTTAAAAACCAGAGCAAACCCCGCGGATTTCAGCTGCAGCACCGCTACTACGACGAACGCAAGGAACGACTTGCCCAACTCGGCGAAGACGGCCAAGCAAATCCTGAAGCGCGAAAGCAACGCCTTCACGAGGCGTGGTCGTCCAAGCGGACCACGCGGTCTGCGGGCAGCAGCCAGTTTCTGCGCATGGCCGGGATTTTTGCCGCGTTGTTGGTTTTGGCTTCGCTGCTGCTGCGATGAACCGCCCCCCCATTCGCGCGCTCCCGGAATCGGTGGCCAATTTGGTGGCGGCCGGCGAAGTCGTGCAGCGTCCATCCTCGGTAGTTAAAGAGCTGATTGAGAATGCGTTGGATGCTGGCGCCACGGAAGTGGTCGTTGGCCTTCGCGACGCGGGCCGAACCCGAATTTTCGTTCGGGACAACGGACACGGCATCGACCCCGAGGATCTTCCTTTGGCCTTGGTGCGTCACGCGACCTCCAAACTTCGCGATCCCGACGACCTCTTTGCCCTCACCACCATGGGGTTTCGGGGCGAAGCCCTGGCCTCCATGGCTGCCGTGGCCCAGGTAACGCTTCGTTCGCGAACCGCCGACCACGAGGTGGGCATCGAGTTGCGCTGCTTTGGGGGCGCACACGAAGGAAGCAGCCCCAGCCCCGGCCCGGTTGGCACCACGGTTACGGTCGACAACCTGTTTTTTAATGTACCGGCTCGACGTCAGTTTTTAAAGTCCGACGTGCTCGAATTCAAGCATGTAGTCGAAGCGTTTGACGCGCTGGCCTTGGCCCACCCCGAAGTACGCATGGTGCTTCAGCACCAAGATGCCGACGAACGCGTCCTGGAGCCCGGCAACGTGCGCCAGCGCACCACAGCGGTGCTCGGGCGCCGCAGCAACGAGAAGCTCGTGCCCGTAGACGAGGTGACCGATTTGGTTCACGTGCACGGATTTGTGCTCCGCCCCGAAGCCGCGCGCAAAACTCGGGGCGATCAGTACCTGTTTGTGAACCGACGCACCGTTCGCAGCCCCTACATCCACCGGGCGGTCCTCGAGGCCTTTGAAGGGCTGATTTCGGGAGACCAACATCCGGCCTACGTCCTGTTTTTGACGCTCGACCCCGAGCGGATTGACGTCAACGTTCACCCGGCCAAAACCGAAGTCAAGTTTGACGACGAACGCGGCGTGTACGCGGTGGTGCGCAGTGCGGTTCGCCGTGCGCTGGGGATCCACCAAATTGCGCCAACGCTGGATTTTGACGTTCCCGTAGGCGAACACATCGACTGGAGCAGCCGGGCGCGCCCCGAGGCCCCGGGAATTTTCATCAATCCCAACTACAATCCGTTCACGGCTGCTGCTGCCTCCAGCGATCGCCGAACGGCGACCCGCGAAGCCCTGGATTTTTTGGCCCCACCGAGCGCCGATTCCACCGCCGCGCAGCACGAACTGGAACTGCCCAGTTTTGGCTGGAACGACGACGGCGCCGTCCTCGAATCCAAGCGCCCGGCGCGCAGCGGCAGTGCCTACAGCGTAGCGGGAACCTATGCCCTGGTTCCGATGCCCGATAAGTTGGTATTGGTCCATGTGGCTCGTGCCCAGCGGCGCATCGACCTGGAACGTTGGCTGGAGGGCGGACCGCAGCACGGACAAACTTGGTTGTTTCCGCTCGAATGGAACCCAAGGCCCGGTTTGGTTGCCCAGTGGGGCTCGCGCCTGGAGGCCTGGGGGTTTGCCTGGGACGAAGGCGACGAAACATGGCGCTGGACCGCAGGACCTGGATTTTGCTCCCCCGAAGCGGCCCTGGATTGGCTGGATGGTCTCGCCAAAATTGACCCCGACGACCCCGCCGAACTGCGAACGTGGATCAGCCAATGGCTCAACGCCCACCCGCGTCGGGTTCGGGATTTTCCGGATTTAATCGATCGGCTCTTTGCCTGCAGCGACCCCTGGACCGACGATCTCGGGCGCGCCACGGCGCGACTTTTGACAGCCGATGAACTTGCACGCTTCTTTTAATCATGTACTACCGACCTTCTGGATTCAGCTTTCTTCCGCCCGTTGTTAAAAACCTGCTGATCATCAACGGGCTCGCCTTCTTCGCGAGCATCGTGTTTGGCCGCATGGGCTACGACGTCATTGGCCATTTTGGGCTGTACCTGCCCGCCAGCGAACTATTTAAACCGTTTCAGCTGGTTACGCACCTTTTTCTACACGATACCAGCAACTTAGGTCATATTTTGGGCAACATGTTTGCCCTGTGGATGTTCGGAACTCCGCTCGAAAATCGCTGGGGAAGCCAGCGCTTCTTGACCTACTACTTCGTCACGGGATTTGGGGCCGCCGCACTCCACCTAGGGGTCAACTACTGGGAGTACCTCCAGGCGAGCAACCTCCACGCGCTCACCGGCAGTGCCGAAGCCCTGTACCAAATGCAGTCGCTGGCCTTGACCCCCACGGTTGGCGCATCCGGCGCCGTTTTTGGGCTGCTGCTCGGATTCGGCATGATGTACCCCAACCAGCAGATTTACCTGTACTTTCTGTTGCCCATCAAGGCCAAGTATTTTGTGGCCATTTACGGATTATTTGAGTTGTTCAATGGGGTCGCCAGTTCCGGCTCCAGCATCGCCCACTTCGCCCACGTTGGCGGAATGATTTTTGGCTTCCTCCTGATTCGCAAGTGGCAATCAAGCAGGACCCGGTTTTAGCTCCCCCGCCCCGATGAGCCCGATGGATTCGATTCGCTCCTGGATGCAGCAGAGCCCCGTTAACCGCTTGATTGCGGGACTGGTGCTCGTTTTTGTGGTACAAACCCTCCTCGAGTCCGCCGGCTGGCTGCTCGGCTGGCCCGCCGAACAAGGCATCATTAGCTACCTCTCGCTGGACACCGAGGGCCTGAGGCCGCTGTACCGTCCATGGACCTTTCTGACCTACGGCGCCCTGCACCACGGGCTGCTTCACCTGGTTTTTAATGCCCTGACGCTGTACTTCACGGCCTCGCTGCTCGAAACCCTCTGGCCCCCGACGCGGATCCTTCGGCTGTTTGCGGTGGGCGTTTTTGTGGGCGGACTCGGAGCCTGGTTGGCCGGAATTTGGCGCCCTGCCTTTGTGGTGGGCGCATCGGCCGGTGTTTATGCGGTGTTCACCGCGGCCGCGGTGCGGATGCCCGACTTCAAGGTTCGGTTGTTTATGGTCCTCGAACTCAAGCTTTGGGTCGTTTTGGCCGTGTTGCTGGGAATGGACGTAATCGGGCTTTTTGCACCCGACACGACGGCCCGCGCCGCGCACTTGGCCGGAGCCGCAGCCGGCTGGTTTTTTTCGGCCCGACCGCACCTCCTCGACCTCACGGCACGCCGTACGGCGCGGCGTTCCGCCCCCAAAAGCCCGCTGAGCGTCGTTCGACCCCAAGATCCCAGCCTGGACCAACTTCTCGATAAAATTTCGGCCAAAGGCTACGAATCCTTGACCGCCAACGAACGCAAACTCCTTGCCCGCTACAGCCAAAAGAAGTAAATGGGGCCGCCGGTGGTGGTGGATTCCGCAGCTCCTCGCCCTGCCGGTGACGGGGCTGGCGTGGCTGGGCATGGCCACCGATCTGTCGCTGCTCGCGCCGCTGAGCCTGCTCCTGCCCTACCTGGTGCTCTACCACGTGCTGTGGAGCATGATGGCTACCGCGCACCTCCACCCCTCGGCCCTGTTGGGCGGAATCCTGCTGGCCGCCTTTTGGACCCCCATGGGCAGCTGGATGCAGGTTCGGGCGCCGTACTCGGCATCGTACGCTCAGCCCAGCGTGTTGGTAGCCAGCTGGAACGTGCACCATTGGCGCAACCGCACCTGGACCGAGGATTCCGCCACCGTGAGCGAAATGGCCAAGTTCGCCTCGGAACTCGGCGTCGACGTGCTCGCCCTTCAGGACGTGCGCCGTGGAACGGACGCCGAGCGCCAAATCGGCGAAGAACTGCCGCACCGCGTCGAGGCCTACGACCTCGCCCTGTACAGCCGTTACCCCATTGTGCAGTGGGACCGAGTGGACTACCCCGGCGATTCGGGGCGGGTCGGTTTTATTTGGGCCGACGTTTTGCTGCCCTATGGCGACACGCTGCGCGTGGTCAACGTGCACCTGGTGAGTACCGACGTCGACCTTCGCGAGGCGCAGTCGGAACAAGCCAAGGCGGGCTGGTGGCAAAGCGCCAAGCTGCTGCTGCGCCGCATGATTCGTCGGGCGGAACCCCGATCCGTTCAGGTTGACGCCCTCGCTGCTTGGTGGGCCGAAAGCTCCCGTCCGGCGCTCGTGCTGGGCGACTTCAACGACGGCCCTACGTCGGCCACCCACCGAAGGCTCCGCGAACTGGGCTCCGACACGTTTATTCAGTCGGGCGCCGGCTGGGGAAGCACCTACCGCGGGCTGCGGGTTGTTCCGCTTCGCATTGATTGGATATGGACCAGCGGCGACTGGAAGGCCCTCGAGCACCGCGTGGTCAAGCAGCGCTGGAGCGACCACAATCCGGTAGTGGCGCGAGTGACAAGTAACTAGTTACTAGTGCTTTTTTTCTGGCTGCGAATTGGTTATCAAATCAAATTGGTGCAACACCGCTCCTCGCTCCGATCGCCACAAAACCGTTATTGATTTACTGAGCGGCTTAATACGGCAGTGACCTTTCGAGCCAAGCACTTCGGTGTGCCCATTACTGTGCTTAAGCAGTAATGTTCCGGTCGAATCCCCTTCCCATTTGATTGTTCGAAGTTGCACGGAAGGAGGCAGACCAATAATGCGCCCTAGTTTTTTTGGCGGTCGTATGCGCAACGATGCAGAATCTGAACGCTCCCAAACTCCAATACCCGAAACAAACGGAACCACTTCGCTAAGATGAAAATCAAAATGGGTGCTTTCAACCACCTCATATGCCCTGACTTCGAGGTTTTTATAGCGAAAAATCCGTGCTAACGAGAGATTTGGGTCTCGGTCCAAAACAGCTTGATCAATCCCTCCTTCGCGGAATCCGGTAATATTATCCCAAAGTAGGAATTCTCCTGGGTTCAAATAGGATGAAGGCCTCAAGGGCGGCAACGTCCAAAGCCGACGAATACGTCCCGTATCTTCAGAAGGCAGGTCAGCCAGCACAATAGGCATACTCCACTGGGCAGACCAATTCAAGTTAGGATTTTGAATCTTGATCCATTCCGCAACATGCTGCGCCAAAACTTGCTGTGGGCTGCGCTCAAAACGAAGCGATTGATGGTAAATGAGTTGGGCTGAATGGGCTATGAACAACAACGTTAAAAAGGCGGGAACAAGGCGCTTCGAGCCGAGAGAAAAATGAAGCAGCAATGCTAGTGGCGGAATTACTACAGCCAAGATCCGAGGCAATCCTAGGGAACCCATTAGTCCAAAGTGCCATAAAAAGGAGTGCACAATCACCACACCCCAGACATAGACGAGGACGATATGAATGATTTGAATTTGCTTTGCTATCGCCCTAATTACCAATAAAATAGTTGCCAAGAAGCCACCAAAGATCAAAGGGGTGCTCGCCCATTTGTGTCTAAGTTGGTAAAAATGGGTCCAGTCTCCAGAACCGTAGACATTGAGGATACTGCGGATCGGGAACTCACTTTGTTTCCACACCAGGTCATCGTGACTGAGCCAGTTTTCAACAAAGTACATCCCAACTGGAACGGAGAGGACACAAGCGATTAAAATCCAGATTTCGCGGCGAGGTGCCTTTGCCACCATCCAGAGTACTCCCAAAACAACTAACAACAATGCCTCCGGTCTAGAAAAAAGGGCAGCGCCAAGAAGTACGGCGGTGGATTTCCACTTTTGACGCTCAAGTCCGAGGAGCGCCAACATGACAATAAACAAAAAAAGAGACTCGGTTAAGCCAGCCAACGTAACATAAAGCACCGCGCGGTTCACCGTAATCCACCACGGAATCAACCACAGTGCGGGCACTTTCCAACGTCGCCCCAATTCAAGTGAGAGTACGATGGTAGCAATGGTAATCGCCACGTGCGCCGCGATGTATGGAACATATCCAAATTGGGCTGGTAGAACTCCAAAGAGAACATGAGCTGGCCGAGCCCACGAATTAAAGAAAATAGATGGATCCTGAAGTGCGTATTTGGTCATTGCATAGTGCGCAATTCCGTCGGCAAAATCTACATAAATACCCTCTCGAATAACTATGAACGCAAAGGCCGCAATCCAAACCGCCGTTGAGATTAGAAACGAAATCCAAGTACTATATGCCCAATCAGCCGGACGCCTCTTCCACCAACTCGAATTTACCTTCACGGAATTCAATCAGTTTAGATTGATTTTCCGCACCCGACGCAAGTCCAGGTCGTTCATGGGGTGCGAAGGCGGGCCAATCCATTCCTTGGGCCATGCGCGCAGGCTGACGTCGTAAAAGAGCGGTATGAGTGCGGCGCTTCGGTGGAGTTCCGCGTCGAGTTGGGCCGCCAAGTCTGCGCGGCGCTGCGGATCGGATTCCGACAAAAATTGGTGAAATCCAGATATACCCGGATACCCGCTGACGTTTGGGCCGCCCGGCGCGCCGTAGAGCATCAGGTAGTTGCTCGGATCGGGGTAGTCGGCGATCCAGCTGGCGCGGTAGAGCCCAAGGCGCCCGTTGGCCTTGTCTTCGCGGAAGGTGGCCGACGGCAGCACCTGAACCTCCACCCGCAGGCCCAGGTCGGTCCACGCGCTTTGCAGAAATTCGGCGATGTCGCGGTACGAAGCCGTGGTGCTCAGCACCAGGGGCTTGACGCCGGGCTTGGCGTTGCCTTGGGGGTCGAGAAGGCCCGCTTGGGTAAGTAAAATCCGCGCGGAATCCGGCCGATAGGTCCAGGGCGTGGCCCATTCCGAGGCCGGACGGTAGCCGGGCATCCCCGCGGGCAATAGTCCGCCGTGGGCGGGAATTCCGAGTCCGTTTTTGAGGTAGCGAATGATGCCCTCGCGGTCCACGGCCCAGTTGAGGGCACGCCGAACCCGCAGGTCGGCGAGGTAGTCGGGATCGCTGGGACCGAAGCGCAGCACGAGGTATTCGGTGTTGAGAAAGGGCGCCGTGCGCTGCGTAAAGCGGTCGCGCCATTGGGCTTTGAGTTGGCCGTCGGGGTCGAGCCACTGGTCTTTGTAGCTGGGATCCACGCCGGTTAAAAAGTCGAGTTCCCCCTGAACAAAGGCCATAAAGGCCGACTGCCGGTCGGGCGTGAAGCGAATGCTCACGGCCTCGAGGTAGGGTAATCGGCGGCCCGATTCGTCGCGCTCGGCGTAGTTCGGGTGGCGGCGCAGCACGAGCTTTTGGCCCCGCTGCCAGGCCTTAAGGCGGAATGGACCCGATCCGACGGGGTGTTCGCTCAGCCCCGACCCATAGGCGGTGAGGGCCGCCGCCGGAACCACCGCCGTGTAGGGAACACTCAGCTTGCTCCACAGGGCGGGGTCCGCCGAGTGCAGCACAAAAACCACAGAGTCCGTCGCGGCTACCCAGACCGAATCGACGCCTTCGAGCAGCCAAGCGCCGGGCGAGGCGGTGGCGGGGTCGGCCAATCGGCGCAGGCTGGCAACGACGTCGGACGCGTCCAGCGCGTGGAGCTGGCCGCCAAAGCAAGGGTCTTCGTGGGCGGTAAAGCCGGGGCGCAGGCGGAGGCCCGCGGTGCGTCCGTCTGGCCCTACGGACCAGGATTCCGCGAGGAGTCCGCGCAGTTGGCCCGTGGAATCGGTTTCAAAAAGCGTGGTGTAGAGCTGGCGAATCACCCAATTGTGGGCCTGGTCGCGCGAAAAAGCTGGGTCAAGCGACGAAATTCCGCTGGCCTCGTTGTATCGAAAAAGGAGCCCCTCAGCCTCCGGCGCGTCCGCCGGGGTGCAGCCCGAAAGACCGAGTGCTGCGGCGACCGCCCAGACCGCCGCATGGGCGTCGAAAATCCGAGGAACACGAAGCATTTCGAGCCAAAGATAGCCGCGAAAATTCGCTAAATTCGCGGGATGCTTCCGACTGGACTCCGCGCTTCGTTCCACACCCTCGGGTGCAAGCTGAATTTTGCCGAGACCAGCACGTTGGCGCGCGACCTCTACGCCGCCGGATTTGTGCGCACCGACTTCGGTCAGGCCGCCGACGTGGCGGTGATCAACACCTGTTCGGTCACGCAGGAGGCCGACAAAGAAACGCGCGGCTTGGTGCGCCAAGCGCTGCGGGCCAATCCCGAGTGCTTTATCGTGGTGACCGGCTGCTTTGCCCAGCTCCGCCCCAGCGAAGTGGCGGCCATGGAGGGCGTAGACTTGGTGCTGGGCGCCAAAGAAAAGCCCTACCTGCGGCGGTTTTTGAGCGACCTGCGCAAGCGCGGCGACGCCGAAGTGCATGCCTGCGAAATCGGCGAGGCCGACCAGTACCACTCGGCCTACAGCATGGGCGACCGCACCAGGGCCTTCCTCAAAGTTCAGGACGGCTGCGACTACGTGTGCACCTACTGCACGATTCCGATGGCCCGCGGCGTGAGCCGTTCCGCGCCGCTGGACCAGGTGGTAAACCAGGCCCGCGAGTTGGCCGCCAAGGGCGTGCTTGAGGTGGTGCTCACCGGCGTCAACGTGGGCGACTACGGCAAGGGCGAACAGGGCAACAAGCGCCACGACCACACCTTCCTCGAACTGGTTCAGGCGCTCGACCAGGTGGAGGGGCTGGACCGCCTGCGGATTTCGAGCATCGAGCCCAACCTGCTGCGCGACGAAATCATCGACTTCACGGCCCAGAGTGCGCGCTGGGTGCCGCACTTCCACATTCCGCTGCAGAGCGGCAGCAACGAGGTCCTGGGCTGGATGAAGCGCCGCTACCGCCGCGAGCTCTACGCCGAGCGCGTGGCCCGCATCATCGACCGCATGCCCGACGCGGCCATTGGCGTCGACGTCATCGTCGGATTCCCCGGCGAAACCGAGGAGCACTTTCTGGACACCTACCGGTTCTTGGAGGCGCTCCCCATCGCCTACCTCCACGTGTTTACCTACTCGGAACGGCCCGGAACCGAAGCCATATTGCGCGAAGGCGTCGTCGAAAAGGCGGAGCGCAAGGCGCGCAACCACCGGCTGCGCTTGCTCAGCGCCATCAAGCAGCGCGCGTTCTACGAGGCCCACTTGGGCAGCGTGCGCCGCGTGGTCTGGGAGCATTCGGAGCGCGACGGCCGCATGCTCGGCTATACCGACAACTACATTCGGGTGGAGGCCCACTACGACGCTGCGCTGGCCGGAACCCGTGCTTGGGTGCGCCTGACCGAACTCACTCCCCGCGAAACGGTGGCGACCGAGCCCGCCGCCGATCCGGCTCAATCCGCCGCCGTATGAGTGCCGGTTGGGAACGGGCCGTGCGCGAAGTCGGCGACTGGATCCGCGGCGAGCGCCGCGAGTTTGCCGCCAACCGCGTCGAAACCAAATCGCTCAACTCCCTGGTGAGCTACGTCGACCAGCAGGCCGAGCAGATGCTGATCCAGCGCCTGACCGAGGCCGTACCCGGCAGCGGGGTGCTCGGCGAAGAAGGCGGCGAATCCTGGGTCGAAGGCGGCGCCAACTGGATCATTGATCCGCTCGACGGCACCACCAACTTCATTCACGACCTGCCGCCCTACGCGGTTTCGGTGGCCCTGATGCAGGACCGGGAGCTCGTGTGGGCCGCCGTATACGAACTCGGCCAAGCCCGCATGTTTACGGCCTCAAAGGGCCAGGGTGCGCGCTGCGACGGTCGCGCCCTACAGGTTGGCGACGGGGCCTCGCTGCGCGACGGACTGGTGGCCACCGGCTTCCCCTACCACGAGTTTTCGCAGATGCCTGCCTACCTCGAAGCGCTGCAGGCCTGCTTTCGCGGGTCGCGCGGCGTGCGCCGATTCGGTTCTGCGGCCACCGATTTGGCCTGGTTGGCCGACGGACGTTTTCAGGGATTTTTTGAGCACGGACTCGCCCCCTGGGACGTGGCTGCGGGCATTTTAATCGTTCGCGAGGCGGGCGGCTGCGCCACCGACTTTCACGGCACGGAATTAGACGACTACGACCTGGTTCGCTGCGGCAGCATCACCGCCGGCAATCCCCGCGCCCATGCCGAACTTTTATCGATTACCCACGAAGCTTTTCGCGCGAAATGACCCTGCACTCCACCCCCATTCCCGGCCTGATTGTGATCGAACCCCGCGTGTTCGGCGACGACCGGGGTTACTTTTTTGAGTCCCTGCGCCGCGACGTGCTTCCGGCGGAGGTGCCCGAGTTCGTTCAGCACAACGAAAGCATGAGCAAGCGCGGGGTGCTGCGCGGCCTGCACTTTCAGGCTCCGCCCCGAGCCCAGGGCAAGCTGGTTTCGGTGGTACGCGGAGCCGTCTACGACGTCGCGGTCGACATTCGCGTGGGTTCGCCCACCTACGGGCAGTACTTCGGATTGCGCCTCGACGCCGAAACCAAGAAGCGCCTGTACATTCCGGCCGGTTTTGCCCACGGCTTCCTGACGCTCGAGGACCACACGGTGTTTCAGTACCTGTGCACCGACTACTACGCGCCGGAACTCGAGGGCTGCGTGAAGTTTGACGACGCCGACCTCGGTGTGGATTGGAGCGCCATCTGGAACTCCGACGAGGCCTTCACCGTCAGTGCCAAAGACCAGGTGGGACAGGCGTTTGCCGCGTTTAAAAGCCCCTTTACCTACGGTGGCTAAACGCTGGATCGCGGCGCTGGCCTTGGTCAGCCTGGGCGTGCTCGTCGGGAGCCGTGTAGATTCCGTGGCCGAGGCCCTGGGTCGGGTCGCGGCAACCAACGAAACGGTGGCGGTTCCGCTTCCGCTGCGCCTGGAGGTTTTTGGTGAACCGGTGCCGGTTCGCGAGGCGGACATTGCCGAATTCCTGAGCCGCGAACTGCACGCCAACACCTACTGGCATTCCAACACCTTGCTGATGCTGCAGCGCCGTCCGCGCTGGGAGGCTCGGGTGCGCACCTGGCTGCGCGAAGAGGGCGTTCCCGAAGACTTCGTCTACCTGATGGCGGCCGAGAGCGCCTTTCAGCCCACGGCTTTTTCGTCGTCGGGCGCAGCGGGTCTGTGGCAATTCATGCCCGCTACGGCCAAAGAGCACGGACTGCGCGTCGACGCCCAAATCGACGAGCGCTACCATGCCGAAAAAGCCACCCGGACGGCGGCCAAGTACCTTAAAAACGCCTACGCCCAAACGGGATCGTGGTTTTTGGCGGCGGCGGCCTACAACATGGGGCTCAACGGCGTGATCCGCCAAATGGAGCGCCAGGGAGAGCGCAGCTACTTTCGCATGACCTGGAACGACGAAACGGGCCGCTACGGATTCCGAATCGCCGCGCTCAAACTGATTTTAGAGCACCCCGAAGACTACGGCTACCATGTGCGCGCCGAAGAACTTTGGCGCGAAGAACCCGGCCGCATGGTTCCGGTAGACAGCAGCATCGCCCACTGGGGCCGCTGGGCGCAGCGCGAAGGCACGCACTACCGCGAGCTAAAACGCCGCAACCCCTGGCTGCGCGATGCCCAGTGGGACAATCCCGACTCCGCCCGAATTGAACTGGAGCTTCCCGAAAAGCGTTAACCCTAGAGCATGAAGCTTCGCATCCTTGGCGCCCGCGCCCACAACCTCAAGAACATCGACGTCGAGCTGCCGCGGCGCCAACTCGTCGTGGTCACCGGGTTGAGCGGCAGCGGCAAGTCCTCGCTCGCCTTTGATACGCTCTTTGCCGAGGGGCAGCGGCGCTACATGGAAACGTTTAGCAGCTACGCCCGTCAATTCCTCGGAACCATGGAGCGCCCCGACGTGGACCGCATCGAGGGGCTGTCGCCCGTGGTGGCCATCGAGCAAAAGACGACCAACCGCAACCCGCGCTCGACGGTGGGCACGGTGACCGAGGTGTACGACTTTCTGCGCCTCCTGTACGCGCGCACCGCCACCGCCTACTCGCTCGCGACGGGCGAAGCCATGGTCAGCTACACCGACGACGCCATTTTGGAACGCGTTCTAAGCGACTTCAACGGCCAACGGGTCGCGCTGCTCGCGCCGGTGGTCCGCGCCCGAAAGGGCCACTACCGCGAACTTTTTGAAGGCCTCGCCAAGCAGGGCTACCTCAAGGCCCGTGTCGACGGAGTGTGGCTCGACATCGATCGCGGGCTTAAGCTCGACCGCTACAAGACCCACGATATTGAGGTCGTCGTGGACCGCCTTAGCCCCGGAACCGACGAAACCGAGCGCCTCAAGCGCAGCATTGCCATTGCGATGCGCCTGGGCCACGGAAGCATTACCGTGGTGAATTGGGATAACCAGGCCCAGAAGCACTTTAGCCGCAACCTGATGTGCCCGACGACCGGCCTCTCCTACCCCGAGCCCGAGCCCAACACGTTCAGCTTCAACTCGCCCAAGGGCGCATGTCCGCACTGCGACGGCCTCGGAACCGTCCGCGAACTCGCGCTTAACAAAGTGGTGCTCAATCCGCGGCTCAGCCTGCGCGACGGTGCCATAGCCCCGTTGGGCACCTACAAGGCTTCCTGGATCTTTCAGCAGCTTGAACACATCGGGTGGCGCTACGGGTTTACGCTGGACACGGCCTGGAAGGACCTGCCCGACGAAGGGCGCGACGCCATTTTAAACGGCTGCACCGAAGATTTTACCCACACCCAAAAAGCGGCCGGGATTTCGCGCAAAATCAGCATTAAGTACGAGGGCCTCAAGCCCTTTATCGAAGCCCAAGGCCGCGACGGAACCAAGAGCCTGCAGCGATGGGCCGACGAATACCTTGAAGACGGGCTGTGCAGCCACTGCCACGGCGGGCGCCTTAAGCCGGAATCGCTGATGTTCCGCATCGCCGGAAAGTCCATTGCCGACGTGGCC
>JACCDJ011672994.1_pt1 | contig 39058 bp, 59 predicted proteins | sample 7444481 | NCBI WGS metagenome assembly JACCDJ01 (sample SAMN15323435, study PRJNA562643) | freshwater metagenome | isolation source: river surface water | place: USA:Blue River Watershed | collected 2017-08-15
GTCGCGGTGGTGAGAATGTGCTTCTCTTTGGAGTTTAACTGCCATGAACACAAAGCATACGTCGCGGGCGGTGAGGTCTTTGCCAGTCAGAACTTTCGCGATATCCGCGATTTTCTTGAAACTGACATGCGGCGGTTCATAACCGCGAGTGTTGTCGTTCGTGATGTCGTTCGCTTCTTTGAGTATGTTTTTAATTTCCATTTTTAAATCCCCTTTCGAATGGCTTGGTCCTCTTTGGAGCCTAGATCAAATACGTCCTTTTCACTCGGACCGTACCCGAGATAACGGAGTCGACTACCGGCTTTCTCAATGTCGGCAATTCGGCGGCCGAGTTCGAGTGACATTGGTGTTCCCTCTTCCATCGATCGTCGATCGTCGATGTAGTTGCAGAAATTGAGAAACACTTCAGTCGGATTGCACTGCCGGATCGCCCGGTGGCATTGTTCGCTCGACCATTCAAAAATTCGGCGCGGCAGTTTGGTGACAGTGGTTAGTTCGGCTTCAATTCCAATGTCCGACCATGCAAGCTCTTTTTGGTCCGGATAGCCGGGTCCGGAAAACCCGATTTGGTTGCCTTTTTCGTCGTATCGGTTGGCCACTCGAATTGGGAAAGTGCGCATAACGCCCACCACTCGGAGATTCTGGATTATCGGGACGCAACAGTCCGCGAGTATTTGGGTCGGTGTACACTCCCTCGATGTGACATAAGGGTAGAAACCGGAATTGATCCCAAGATCAAAGCCCTGCGCCCCCTCAATCAGCACGTGGTGAGCTTTTTCGATCAATTTTTCATATTCCAGAGCCGAAACGATGAACTGTTCGAGTTCGGTTCCTTTTAAAGCCACTTTGGCTACGTTCATTGATGCCGGATTCCTCGCGATCTTTTGTATGACCGCTGAACCGACACCCTTTCTGGTTGAACCGATTGCCACCATGCTTTTTTCTTCGTCGTTTCGATGGCCTTCGGTTATGATAGCCGCATTTTCGTGGATTAGAACCGGCGGGATTGATCCTAGTATCGATCGGTACATTCCAAGTTCTTTCAGTAAATTCTCAGGATTTATGATCGAACCCGGGGCGATGAGGATGGCTTCTGGTTGGGAAACTATCGAATTGGCCACCATAGTCGAAACAAAGGATCTGCCTTGGTCATCGACGAAGGTGTGGCCGGCATTGGCCCCCCAAGCGGTGACAACGAGGTCGGGCTTTTCTCTTTTAGCTATAAAACCGGCTATGAGCCCTTTGCCAGTTGAGCCGTATTGCATGTCGCAAATAAGTGTTGTTTTTTTCATGTGAACTACTCCCCGGCCGAATCGATATCGGCATCAATTTGGCGAACATCGACCCCATGCGGACCGACCGACGGTGCTTTCAAATGTTCGAACGAAAGACCGCGATCGAGAATCGCGATGAGTTCTTTGGTTGCGCGAATGTCGGATTTCGCATTATGAGCATCGAGTTTTATCCCAAACACCCGGCAGACTTCGGCGAGCTTGAGACTTTCGGTATCTTTTAGGGCCGGACTGCCCAGAACTTTCAAATACCTGAGCACCGGGAACGGATCTTTGGACAATTTGCGATCCACGAATGAACCGAAGAAATTGTCGCCATTTTTGCGGAAAAACTGCTCAAGGAATCTTAGATCAAAGTCCACATTGTAGCCGCAAGGTATGAATTTATCGTTGCGATCGTATTTATCGACGAAGTATTCTAGAGTCTTGCAAAGTTGTGAATAAGCGGTGCGCGGCAATATGTATTCATCAGATTCGAGTTGTTCACGGGTGATGCCATTCACTTTAAGAGCCGAATCGTCCACTTTGTTTGGATCGATTGGTTTCATTTTAATTTCGAATTCGTCTTCGACTTTGCCGTCGATTTCGATGATCCCCGCGAGCTGTATAATATCGTTGCGATAAGCGTCAAGACCGGTGGTCTCAACATCAAAATACCAAATTTTAGCCATATTAATATGTTCTCCCCTCAAGAATTTTTGTTTATTTCGAACCTTTGCCGGACGCTTCGGCCCAGTTGCCCCCCTCTCCAAACTCCGACCGAATCGGTATCCGAAGTTTAATCGGACACTCGATGCCGTCGAAAGTTTCCAGAATGTGTGTGATGTCGCGGATCTCGGATTCCCGATTTTCCGGCGCGAGCGAAATGTTGGTTTCGTCGTGCACCGACAGGATGATGCGGGATCTCGATCCGGTTTGCTTGAGGTATCTCCTTATTTCGACGATTTTTTGTTTCATGCAGTCTGCCGACGACCCTTGGTAGATCAGCCCTGCCGCTTTGTGGCAAGTCGATTTTGAAGGGAACCTTATTTTACCACCAGCGATAGTCTGAACAAAACCCCTAGTTTCGGCAACGAGCGCCGCCTTTTTCTGGATGAGCTTAACTGAGGGGATCGCACTGTGGTATTTGTTCATCATGCGCTCGGCTTCTTCGCCCGGCATCATGATCTCCCGCTCAATTTTTTCGCCACGAAATTTCATCTTTTTGATCACATAAGGCAATTTCATCTGTTGAGCGAGGAGCCCGCCACCCATCCCGAACACCATGCCGAGATTGAGTTGTTTTGCATTGGCCCCGCCCGCGGCTTGGGCGTTGCGGGGAAGTCCGGTCATATCAGCCACCAACTGGTGGAAATCGGCTTCGGGGTTTTCGGTGTAGATTTTGTTGATGGAGTCGTTGTTGATGTAGTGGGCGAACATTCGAAATTCGAACTGTCTCCAGTCCCAACAACCCCACGCGTGGCCAACATCAGCGAGGAACAGCGGGCGCACAATCGCGGCCACTTCAAAGTCTCGGGCCGGTATTTGTTGCATGGCGGGCGAGTTGTATGATAGCCGGCGAGTTCGAGTTCCGAACTCGTCGTTTCGCATCTGGTTGATGTTCGGATGAACAAAGCCGTCCACTTGGTGGCCCATCACATGACCGGCCACAAACGTATCGCGAGCTTTCATGAACTTTCTACAATTGAGAATTTTCTCGGCGGCCGGGTGCTTCATCCGTTGGAGCGCGTCGGCGTTGAGGGACGGTTTGCCACCTTCGGTTGACTCGAGTACAGTGCCGTCGTTTGCCACCCAAACGCCATCCGGGCGTTGAGTCGGGCTAAAAAGTTTGAATATCGAACCCGACGGATTCGGATTCACCGGAAAACCGGCCATAGCATCGAGTTCTTTTTGCATGAGATTGATTTTAAAAGTAAGTTTTTTAGTGGCCGTTTCGGCTTGCTCGAGATCGACCCGAATCCCAACGGACTCCGATTCGATCACCCACTGCAGAAGCTCCATTTCGAGAGCGTTGACTCTCTCGAGCTCCTGTCGGCGAATTTCCGCTTCTTGGTTCAGCCAAAGGTTCAGAGTGAGCCGGGTGTCTTGGATCGCGTATTTTTCGACGAGCTCTTTCGGTGCGCGGTGCAGATTTTTCATTTGGGATTTGTCGGGTTTACCGCCGAACAGTTTCGCCAAATCTTCGTGTATTTCGACTTTTCCGGCTCCGAGGTACTTTCGACCGAGCGATCCGAGATCGTAGGAATTCAGATTTTCGTCGATGAGCGCGGCTCTGACTTGGGCACAATTGAGCCGTTCGAGTGGAAGATCGAGCCCCACTCGCCTGAGCATGTGCACATCGAATTTGACATTGAAACCGATGATGATGCCGGTAAACTCTTTCAATTGGTCACGAAGAAGATCGAGCTTCTCGGGATTGCGGCGCAGATCAAAGTAAACATCGCTCCCGTCGGGGAAGGACATCGACACTGCAAATGGGCGATCGCCCCTGTACCATTCAAGGCCGGTGGTCTCGGTGTCAATCGCAAAATGAGGGTACTTCCGAATATCAAACATTGCCAAACCCTCTAAAATCGATTTGAATTCCGCGATCCGTTTGCACAATGTCGAGGATCGCTTTCGTTCGGGTGATGCCGACATAGAAGGTGCGGTACTCCGAGTCCGGATCCCTAGCAAAATTGGTTGCAGTCAGCCCGCCCATGCCGTTGAGCAGAATCACGCGGTGAGCTTCACGGCCTTTGGAGCCATGGATTGTTGATAAATGCACCGGTGGATCTTCGATTTCGAGAGTTCCGAATTTTCGAAGCATCGCCTCAAAATACTCACGCTCAGCGAATTTAAGGAAAAAGGCTTCATGCCATTCAAAAGCTTGGAAGGACGCGAGATCGTTCTTCTCGAAAACGGCCTTCGCTCGGAAATTCAGATATTTTTGGAGCAGAGTAAGTTTAGTGTCCGAGAGCTTCGACAAATCGGTGTCGGTCGCTTTTTTAATGTCGATGAAAACTTGGATGGCGCGGGCCTTCGGTGATCCGAGGAGTCCGGGTTTGCCAGTGTCAACCACAAAGGGAATGAGCCTCTGAACGAGAATCTCTTCGAGTTCTTTTCGGATCGAGTGGTTGCGAAACAAAACGAGGGTGTCTTCTTCGGGATCGATTTCGAGATGGTTGAGATTGTTGAAAAATGAAACTCGGCCCTCGAGATCTTTATGTTTATAAACTTTTTCGACCCGGTTAGTGACTCGGCTGATGAGTTCGCTCGCAATCGGGTGAACCGATTTCGGCACTCGGTGCGATTGATCCAGAATCAGCCGCGACCCGCTGTGTTCAGTTTCGAATTTGACCATGCCTTGCGGATCAGCCCCGCCCCACACATAGATCGCTTGGTCGTCGTCGCCGGCGATATGGATCTCGGGGATCGATTTCGCCCAATGGTTGATGAGTTTCCATTGTAGTGGCGATAAGTCCTGAGCTTCGTCAACAAACAGGACATCCACTTTTGGAGCTGGTGCAGTTAGAGCCCGAATAAGCATGTCGTTGAAATCCACATACCCAATTTCTTTTTTGTATTTATCGAAGGAGTTTGCAAAAAACTTGAATTCATCGAGTGTTCCAGAACGCGCGGAATCCAGATAGGTCGCTTCGTAGTCAAGGAGCCTCGCTTTGGCCAGTGAGTAGACCGCCAAATATTCATCGCCCAGTTCGAGAAAATCCGAATCGTCGGGGTTGGCTCCGGCAATCGGGATGCCCACCACTTTTCCAAATTCTTTGTAAACCCTCCAATTGACAACTGAATTTTTGGAGATTCCGGCCATACGGTAAGCCATCGAGTGTATAGTTGATATGTTATCGCCAGTTTGCACCCCCGCCCTTTCCGCGAGCTCTTTAGCCGCGGCGCGAGTAAAAGATACGAGTCCGATCTTCGATTGTTGAATACCCGAATCGATCTTCTCTTTCATGCGACGCAAAATTTCAGTTGATTTGCCAGTGCCCGGCGGCCCAAAAATTGTAAAAACTTTACTCATTGCTCATCCTCTCTTCGTTGGAGCCGAACGCCCCGGAATGGGGGTTTTCGTATGGAGCGTTCGGCCAACATTTAATCTTTCCTTAGAAATCCGAATTTTCAGCATCAGCGACATTCGCCGGTGCGGAATCTTCGTGGTTTTCAAACGATGCAGTCGCTTTCCCCGACTTCACCAGTTCATAAATCTCTTCAGCTCTCTTTGAAACCGCTTCGGTCGGATAACCGGCCCAAACGAAATCAAAGTTCACATACTCACCCAAGTCCGATTTATCGTTTACAGCTTTAACTTCGTAAACGCGATCCCAACGATCCCCGCCCGCCATGCGAACGAGTGAGTTGAGTTTGCGAGAGACTTTCATCTTGGATTTGGACATCGGTATCGAAATTTCGGCGATAGTCCCGTCGTTGCGAATGAGCAGTCCATAGTGAACGGCCGTTTCCACAATGTCGTACATTTTAGCATTGTCGCCGGTTTCCGAGACGAGTGCTTTTTTGGCTTCTTCAGCAAGCGCGGCCGACTCAAACGAGCCTTTGAAACCGCCGCCGGCTTTACGATCTTTCCAAATGTTGAATTGCTTAACGACTGTCACCGGCACGAATTTGGCGGTTCGGCCATAAACTTCGCGAGTAACTGAGTTGAAAAGCATTCCGACTTTGGCATCTTTTATGAACGCCGCGTCGTCTTCTTTGAGACAGGGGCTGAGAGCTTGAACTAGGTCAAGTCGAGGAATGGTAATGTCGGAAGCCGTTACTGACTCCGAGCCTCGAGCAGTTGTTTTGTTGCGCAGGTGTTCGGGCATTTCGGCCAAAACAGCTCCGTTTAAGTTGGTTAATTCGTTAGACATTGCTTGTTCTCCTTTAAAATGTTGTTTTTATAGTTTGTTGAAACTCACCATTTGGTATGGTGTGACCTTAAGAATGTCCTCGGGTATTGGCGTATAACCGGCAATATCCGCGATCTCCTTTCCACGGTTCTCTTCTTTCGACAACAGAGCGTTGTTCGCTTCAAGAATCGCCTTGATGGAAGACTTGAGCGACGATGCATTCACAGTTTCCTTGATGAGGTCAGATTGGCCAATACCGATCAACCAATCAAAGAATTTTTGCTCATTCTCACCGGCGGCCATGTTTTTGAGATACAGATCGTTGCGGACTACGAGCTTAGTCACACCGTCGATTTTGACGGGAGACTTGAGCCCTTCCTCAGCGATGAGCTCAGGCAATACGTTCTTGGCGAACATGTCGTTCAGGTTTTCAAACAGCGTTTTGAGAGTAGAAAGTCGGTCTTTCAGGTCATAGACTCTCTTGGCGATTTTGGTAGTTCCCACCACTCCGACCGGCGAGTAGAAACTCGCAATCGATGCGTCGTTGGTGTCGTCTGTTTTCGGCGGCCGAATTTCGGCGACTATCTTCAAAATTTCGCCCTCGAGTGCCTCGACTGTTCCTTCAACCGCGGCGAGGAGCGCTTCAGATTTTAGAGCTTGTTCTTTATCCATTTTCATTCACCCCCTTTCCTTTCGGACTTCTCTATTCGGGTTAAGTTTTTTATTTCGCTTCGACTTTCGAGCTCAAAAACTCGACTGTTAAGACCACCGACTTATATTGGCGTAGCCGCCTGTCCCATACAAGTAGCTTGAGCGGCATGCCGTAGCCAGTGGCTTTAACAGCGAGTCTATGGAAAAAAATACCGAACGTGATCGGACTGCCAGTCATGACTATGAAATCCTCGAGAGGATTAAAAGCCCCTTCGACTTCGAGAATGCGGTCCATGATGCGACGATTTTTGAGTGATGAATCGAGGAGCGAAAATTCAAGATCGGTCACAAATTCGACTTCCCCAAAGCGTTTGGCTTCGGTGTAATCGATGTTAAGACTTTCTTGGGAAATGTAGACTTTACTCATTTTCTCTTCCTCTCTTCGACTGGTTGATTAAAACATGCCATCTCTTATTTGGTCAATAGTGGGGCTCGGGCAGTGAGCTGTTCTTTCACAAAATCGGCCAAATCTTTTTTATCTTTGAGTGTAGCGAGTATGTCTTCGTCGATTGTGTCTTCGGCCACGAGGTCGATGTAAGTCACCGTTTTGGTTTGACCGATGCGATCGTTCCTTTTCCTCGATTGTTCGCGATCAACGAATTTGAACGAATTGGAGAAGTAGATCACCAGATCCGAAATGTTGAGAGTCAGACCCTTGCCGCCGGACGACGCTTTGGAAACGAAAAACTGAGTGCGGCCTTCGAGAAACGCTTTTTTATGCTCTTCGCGGTCGGAATCTTTAACTTCGCCATCAAAACGAGAAACTGAGCCCGGACCGAACTTCTTTTCGAGAGCTTCAATTATGAGATTCACTTCTTCGGTGAATTTGGCCCAGATGATCGTCGATTTACCGGGGTTTTCGGACAAAACTTTTAGCATCTCGGCGATTTTCGGGTTGAATTCGGGTTCGACCACCCTCTCCGTTTCGCGAAGAACTCGGATGTTTCCGCGAAGGGTCGTCTCGATCTCGCCGGTCTCGTAGATTAAGAACCCGCCCACCACCTGTTGCAATTTGTTATAGGCATCCATCACCGACTCGATCACCAGATTTTCGTCGAGGGTTTTTATATACATGAGTTTTTCTTTGCGAATTTTGTTGTAAAGGGCTCTTTGTTTGACCGACAGCGGAACTGCCCGGACCTGCGTGTAAGTTGGCGGTAAATTGAGTCCGCATTCGGCGGTAGTCCTTTTGAAACTGAACGGCCGGATCAGCGACATGAGCTCATCGATGTTTTTAAATCCAATGGGCTGTTTGTTTTCGAAACCGCCGAACTCGATGTAGCGGGCTTTAAACGCCGAGAGCGATCCGATGCCGATGATGTCCGGATGTAAAAATTGGAATTGTGAATATAAATCCATGATTGAATTCGAAATCTCGGTTCCGGTCCCAATGCCGCGGATTCGAGCTCTTTGTCCGATTGCGATGCAGTTCTCGGTGCGGGTCGATTGCATATTCTTAATGTCCGACGATTCGTCCACGAACATCATGAACGGGTGCTTCGCAGTGTAAGCTTCCACCACTTCCCAAGCGCGGCCTTTTTTCTCACCAACTGACAGGGCTTCAATGCCAACTATCAAAATGTGAATTCCCGAGCGAATTCGGTCGATTTCGATTTGGTTGAGAGCTTTTTTCGATTGAAGATCGACGATGTTCATAAAAATCCGAGTTCCGGTGGGCGGTAGATGAGTCTGAATTTCGGACACCCAGTTGCGACGAAGCGAAGTCGGGCAAACAACTAGCAGGGTATCAACTTTCCCCTCGGCGTACTCTTTTAGAAATTTATACAGAGTCACATAACTTTTGCCGAGTCCCATATCAAGGAATAGTGCGAATACATTCATATCGGCGATAAAATCGAGCGCCTCTTTCTGGTGCGGGTAGGGCGGGAATTTGTAGACCATCGGCGGGAACGGGACCCGGTCTTTCTGCAGGAGCGCCGCAATCTCGAGTTGCCGAACTTCAATCAGAGCCCGAGCTTCGGTATCAACTTCAAAAAGGCTGTGCGGGTTACTGAGCTCTCGGTGCAAGAATGCGATGTTTTGCATTGCAAAAGAAGCCGTCCAGAGTTTGGCCGATTTTTCGAAGCGGGCCGCCGGAATTCGACGCAGAACCGAATTCAGCGAAAAGTTGCAACGAAAGAAGAACCTCTTTTTTTGCGGCGAAAGAGTGACCGATATTTTAGAATTCATGAATTTCTCCCATCGTCCGAGTTTCGGGCATTAGATCTTCAGTGGCTTTAACCATCCAGACATGGCATAAATTTTTGCCGATTCGAAGTTTGCCATGCTCAACCCCGTGGTCTTTGAGATGCATCCAAAGGTCGACTCCTTTTAGTTCATCGGAACGAGTCTTTTTGAGGTACTCTTTAAAATCGGTTCCTCGGAAAAAGATCATCCGTTCACCCTCTTTGAGTTGTAGCACCGGTGAACCGCGAAGGATCGCATTTCGCTTGGTGATGTCCTCACCCGTCGATGTAAGGTCGGCCTTTTGCAAAAACTCCCTCAGGCGAGTCAACACAACCCCGTAATTGGATGCGTCTTGCGGCGCATCGACCGATTCGGCCGAAATCATGAGTGGTGCGAGTATTCGCGACCATTGGTCGTTTTTCATCGGCGGGACGAGTTTGGTCAAATTTTCAGCGATGGCCATCCGAACGAGGCGAAAATCCATGATCGTCGATGTTGACATCACAATCTCTTTGCCATCAACTTTAATTGACCATTTCACCGGGTCGGTGTTGAATTTTTTCACTTCAGAAAAAATCGGCATATCGCCAAACTCAATCTCGCCGCGCTCCTCGGTAGTGATGCCGAACTTTTTCTCGACGCACACCGAACTGTTGCATCTCGAACGGCAGGGCTCTTCTTTGCATTTATAGCGGTATTCGCGGCGGGCAACCGAGTCAATAACCTTTTTGGCTTCGGTGTGCGGGATTGGGGCCGAGAAGCTTTTGGCATTCACATCGAAGGCTTTATCTTTCCAAGTTTCAGGGAATGCCTGCTTCAAATAAACACAAATCGAGAAAAGCCCAAGATTCCGATGGCCGTGACCAACGCCATGAGCGATCATGTTCTGCACACAAGGCGGCGCTTCGGAGTGGTTGGTTTCGGATTTCTCGACTATCGCCGATGCTGAAACTCGCATCGATTCGGCGAGATCGAGGAAATGAGCAAAGTCGATTGGGCGACCGCCCTCGACGCAATACCTATTGGTTTTTTGAGCGTCGAAATAAGGAAGGTTGAGACAGGATGCGTATTGAAGCTCACCATCGCGGTCTTTGGATAACAGCTCTTGCTTGGGGAAAATTTCAGACCCGGCGAAACCAAGCATTTGGGCCCATGATGTAAGGGCAATCCTAAGCGCTTTGGCGCGAACGGCTTCGAGAGCAAAAACGAACAAATGAGCACCACCGGATTTGGAGCGACAGACCACCAGTGGGAGCCGATTTTCTTTAATCGATTTCTCGAGAGCGACTAGATCAATTTCCGGTTGATCCTCGCCGTGGCAATCAATGTCGATACATCCCCAAAAACAGTCGTTTGAGTCGAGGATCGGTCCAACACCGAGGCCAACCTCACCGACCAAATGCTTTTCTACATCATCGATCGTGTACGAATGTTTAATTGAAAATGTTGCTCCGTCTTTATGTTGAAGAAATGAACGCCGGTTTCCAGTGAAAAGCTCCGCGAACCTCTGTATATGGTGACTTCCGAGTATGATCATGTTTGAATTCTCTCCTCTCTCAAAGGACGGATTAAACCACACCCGTTCCCAATTTGTCAACTTTCGGCCCGAAAAACGCGTGAGGCCCGAAAAGTGACAAACGGAAAGTTTGCGGCCGCCGTAACCGAGTAACCGAGTAACGAAAAAGGATCCCCGCGCGGGAAAAAGAAGAAGAGAAAAGTGCGCTTATCGTTACTCGGCTAGTTACAGGATGTTTGGGTTCGGATATTTGGTGTAACCGAGAACGGCTATTCGGGCAGTTTCGGCGTTACTCGGGGCCAGTCCTGAGTAACGAAGCTAGAACACGGCTCCAATTACTAGAGTGAATGCAATACCATAGATGAAGAAAGCTTCGCGAGTGAAAAGGAAAAATTCAGTCGGTTTTTCGGCCGGGAGAGCTTCGAGAGTGAGAACCATCGTATCAATCCAGAGTTCGGCATCATGGTTTGCACAAAAGCCAGTATCGTTCCATTTGAATTCGACTTTCGGCTCTCGCCCGAACTTTTCAATGAAACCGGCTCTAAAGGAAACTTTAGTTAAACCGAGAAGATTTTTCGATTCGCTCGCGGCGGTCGGAATCTGAGCTATTAAAAACATCGCGAACAACACGATCCAGAACTTTTTCATAGGAATCTCCTTTCCGATTGAAGATAAAAATGCACAGAGTGACGATCGTTGTCAAGATTGCAAAAAGAATCTTTTTCATGCTAGAATTCGCCCCCCTCTTTATATTATGCGGCAGTTGATCGGACTGCTCTTTTCGAAAGCGTCGCGGAACAGATTCCGAACGAGAACCGCATCTTCAACATTTGAACATTGCAGACCGATGCAACCGAGAGTCCCCGGCACTGAACCGTCGAAGTGGATGCCGAGTTCGGTCCGGTCAGTTTCAAATTGAGGGACGATGTGAACGAAAAACCCAATACTAAAAAGTGAATAGGCGTTGCCGGACTCGTTCCGATAAGAAATCGCTTTGTATTCACCTTTAGGAGCCGCACCTTTACCCCAACCGCCGGATTTGAAGGCGATTTCGAAATTTCGAAAGAACAAAACTCCGGTCGCCAGATTGTTTTCAATTTTGTCGTAGCGAACGAGGATGAGATTTTCGTCGGGCGCGGGTTCGGGGGCCGAGACATCCGCAATCAAATCTTTCTGCTTCCGATTCAGAAAGAAATTCAGAATTTTGTCGATATTAAGAAATAGAAACTTTAGTAGTTCCACCGGCCACCTCTTTTTTCATCGCGGTGTAATCGTTGAGACCATTGATAGCGCAAAAAGAGCCGACTATTGCGGCCACGGCTGTGCAAAAAGCTGTCGCTATTTGGACCAAATGCGGAACTTTGATGCAGGTGACACCGTAACCAACTAAAACTAGAATTCCAAAAATGCAGATTGAGAACTTGCGGCCACCGAGCTTTTTAACAAATTCATCCACTATTCGACCTCCGGTATTTCGAAGTCTGGATTTTCTAAGATAGTCCCATCTTCAAATTCGACTTGTTTGACGTTTGAAGAAATAGCCCAGCCTGTGAAATGGTCATATCCTATCTCAGTTTCAATGATTGAATCATCAAATAAAGTTAATTTTTTCATACAAAATACCCTTTGACAGAAAGATTAAGCGTGTTGCCAGAATTTGCTCCTCTAAAATAACCACTAAACACAGGAGTGTTTGCTTCGGAAGAATCAGTTCCTGCGCCTTCTGTTCTAATCAATAAAAAATCATTGGAAGCTGAGGTAAATGATAAACAAGAATATCCCCCGCCATTTGCCGCAATATAACAATCAGTTAAAATTTCTTTGATAAAAGAAGGCATATATCCTGACATGGTTGGATAATTCGCTAAAGAGGTAACGCTTATTTGTGTCTGGGTTTCAATTTTTATTAAATTGTTGTTATAAACAAATTTATAAAACGCACTCGCTGAATGAAAACCAAACCAAACACATCTCCACATTTTGTAAGGGTGCATGAGAACGCCGTCGGCCCGTTTGCGGGGCATGATGTCCGAAAACACCAATTTGCCGGTGGAGTAGCAACGGTACACGTATTTGATGCCGACTGCCGCGATGTCCGATGTTCCGGACTCAAGATCACCGGCGGTCGAGGTTGCAATGCGGGAATCTTTGTATTCGACAGTCTGGTAGCCAAGTTTCACTGAACCGTTGAAAATGAGCCCTTTCGAAGCAGATAGTGGGTCGTTGGCCACCGAAATTTTAACATCGGAATCTTTCATATCGAGATAGTCTTGTTTAAAATGTTGCCACTCAGGGAAGTAGTGGACGGCAGTAGTTTGGGTCGCGTTATGCGAAGAACAAGCCCCTACATAGAAACGATCGACGGCAGTGAGTGGGTTTGAACCATCATCAAACCACCAAGTTTGGTCGGATTTTCGCTTAATGTAGCGGCCGGCAACCGATGGTGAAGGAAGAGTGTCCACTTCAATCGGCCACACAGTCGTTTCGTAGTTGTTGCCTTCGTCGTCAACGAAAAGATGGGTTGTTTTACAAAGAGTCCATACATCGTTGTCGCGGAATTTGATTCGATTTTCGCCGGCTCCAATCGCTCGCCACAGGACGCGGGCAGTTACATCCGAACCCGAAATGGTGCGAATTTCAACGAGGATATGTTCAACTGCCGCGGAAGTATTAACACCACGGAATACGGCTTTAGCTCCCACTCCGAGCCCGGTGATATTGGAACCCGCCGCATCGAATGTGATGAAGACTGACTCATGGGCTTTTTCACCGAAAACGAGGCTTTGCTGTTCTTGGGACGAAGATCCCGTCCAAGAAGCTTCGTTGATAGCCATAGTATTGTTGGACGAGAAGCCGGCCGCAATTGTGAACGCGACATCTGCAGTTAAAGTGTATGGTAGACTCGCCATTACAAAGCTGAAATTCGTCACCGATGCGCTGAGCGTTGCCGCGAGCGACGATCCGGCATGAGACAGGTAGTCGGTGAAATCTTCAGACGTTACCTTGCAGGCGATGATGCGTTGCGCTCGAGCGATGAGGAGTGCGGGATCGATGGCCTCGCCACCAACCACCAAATTGTCGAAATACCCACTTAGCCAAGGGAGCGAAGGAGTCCCAATTGAACCCGCCGATGCCGTAGCTACGCGAGACGCATTGCGAGGGACGAAATCTTGAGAAAGTGCTAAGTTGAAGTCGTTAAACCAATCCTGCGTTATAATCTGACCGTCGGATCTGGTGCTAAGAGTGTTTGTCCCCATGAATGTTTATGTCCTTTTCTCGGTTCTCGAAAAGGAAACGGACCAGTTCGGTCACTTCGTGAGGTTTAAGCCCCGAAATCGCCAAACAAGTTTGCTTCTTTTCCCAGACCAAGATATGAATATCTCGATCCCCAAGTACATTCCGAAGAATTTGTACCGCGGGCGTTTGGCTCCTTGCCTCAACATTTATCGACTTGCGTCCTTCGCATTCAAAATAGGCCATTGAACTGTATTATAACAGACAAGGACTACTTTTGTCAAATGGCTCCGACTCCACAAACTGCAAAACCACAGATAGCAAGTTCACCGGTGGAACCAGTGGAACCGTCGTCCGGGCCGTAGCCGGTGTTTCGGATGAGAAGCGTTGTTGACATTCGTTTCGGGTCGTGTGTGATCTTGAGAACTTTAAAGATTTTGGAACCGTCCACAATCAGGCCGCCGGCGTAGTCGGTCACTACAGCTTCGCCACAAATCGCGATGCCGCAAATCGGCTCCGGAGATCCAGTGTCGAGAGTGTCCGGAAAAACTTCAAGGAGCACTTTGTCGAGAAGCTCAATTGCATCGCCCAAATAGTCAGTTTCGATTTCGAATTCTTCCTTCGGGTACTGAAACTCGCGGCGCACTCGGTCAACAACGCTTTGGGCAACTGACGAATCCGAAATGCAGTCCATGTTGATCTTTTTTTCTTTGACACCGTAAATCTCGAGGAGTTCAGTATCCGAGTATGAACTGTACACTTCGTCCTCGGATTTGATCAAATTGAAAACGCGAGCCTCGCCGGTAAAGCGGCGAAGTTGGAAAATGTTGTCCGGTTGTCCGGATTGCGAATTGTAAGAGAGGGTGAGTTTCACATCGTCCGATTCAGTGCGCGGTGTACAATGGAAAACTCGATTTCGGTCAACATATGCAACTGAGTTCGATATAATAAGCAAATTCGATAGAACCGATTTGATGAGTTGGTTGTTGAAAACCGAAGGCGCACTAATCTGCACATTGTTGTCCGGATTAATATTGGCCAGATCGACCGTGATCAAACTCGTAATTTCGGATCTGTTCATAATTGAATAGATGATGTTTTTAACCGTGTTCGAAGTGAGTGAACCGGCTGTGACTGCAAGATCCGCAAACATGTTTTCGAAGCCGTAAACTTCGAATGTGAAATTGTCGTTTGCATCCTCTTCGATGGTTGAGCTCTTGATAAAGCCTTCAAATGCGGTGTTGGTGATTTCGTTTCCATCTTCGTCTACATAGCCGCACTCGAGTTTGAATATTGAATTGTCCCTTGATTTGAAGCCGGCCCAAATCGACCTCGAATTGTTGGTGTCTGAATAACGGCCACGGGCATTGTCAAGGGTAATCTTTGTGTTGGACGAGAAAAAAAGCCCAACATCAAAAGCGTAGGGGTCAAGGGCGTATGATATCGCTTCGATTTTGTCAAAGAGAAGATCCATCGAAACATCAACCGGTTCAGTGTCCCAAACGGTCGAACTGTAGCGACGGTAGATGTAGGCATTGATATATTGGAGTTGCCAAGATTTTCGCGCTTCGACTAGAGTGGTCATCCTAGACCTCGACTAAATCAAAAGTAAAATCAACGCCTGAATAGTACAAATTCTTGTAGTAAACTGGACTGTAGGAACTGGAAACTGACATGAGCCGAATGTCTCGATCCCTATAGCCCATGCGAGGGTCCGCAAATTGGCTCTCGTCGCCACCCGAAATCAACACATGGAATGGGTTTCTTCTATTAAAAAGCGATTCCATTAGTTGCATATCAGCGGTATTGGGGTAGGTCTTGAATCCAAGTGAGTACCCGATTGTGGTGTCCGAATCCACGATTCTCTTTTTGCCGCGAAGCATAGTTTTAACAATCTTGTTTCGAGAGACTGTTGGTTTGATTGTTGGAAAACCGACGAGTTCACCCAAAACCTCTGAGATGAGCAGTTCACCGATAACCTTTTCTTGGTCAGCCACAATCGTCGAATCAATCTCGATATAGATTTTTTGAGTCGAAACTGGTGTGAACGAATCGAAAATCAGACTGTTTACTTCGGAATTGGCGGTTTCGGCAATGGCCGTCGAAAAATCGGTCGGAGTTCCGGACACATCATACTTTATAGTGAAAGCCTTCCAGTTGAAATTGAGAAGTTGAATGAAATCGACGGTAACAGCCACACCAAAATCGATCTCAATGGTCTCGGTGGTTGAATCGTCGGAACCAACTGATGACCATTGCGTCACATAGCGGCGATCCCGCATTCGGTTGCGAAGGCTTGAACCCGAGCTCACCTGAACAGTCACATTTTCCTTGATGATGTCCAGATGCGAAATTTCAATGAATTTTATTCCCATATTTTTACCCCGCGGCTATAGCTGAACCGCCAAGGCGATTAGCCTTCACGACTTCAGCTTCAAGAAATTGTCGAGCGTTTCCTTTAAACGAGACCACCACTTCGGTCTGACCACTACCGCCCGGACCGCCGAGCGAAAGGTCGCCACCGCGAATTCCGTCCGCGATCCCCTGCGGGACCACCATTTCGCCGGGAGAGAGCATCGCCGGGATTGTATCAGTTGGACCACCACCCACCACCGAAACCGCGCCCGAGGCGAGACCAAGGGCCACTGTAGCGAGTTGCGCCACTCCAGCCATGACCATCGAAAAAGTGCCTGCATATGCGGCGACTGCAAGAGCCGGACCAACAATCGGTATCATAGCAACTGCCGCGGCCGCGGCTGATGCCGCCATGAGGGCAAAAGATAAGATTGCGCCGCCCACCATGACAACAAGTCCGGCCAACATTTCGACTAGGCTTCCAATCCAACTGCCCACCATAGACGATGTGAATGTAGTCCAAGCGGTTCCGAGCAAGGCGAGTATGTTGTTCCACCAAGCGCCGAAATTAGTGAACAGGAGTTTGAAGTTAAGAACACCGCTCGCGAACACGATGATCATATTGGCAAATAGAGTTATGAATGGAGTCAACAGTTGCCCGATAGTGTCGTTGAAAATCGACATGATCGAATTGGCGAGGACTCCCATCGCCGCGCCAATCGGATTAAAAAGTTGTTCGAGCATCATTTTGTACAGTTGTTGAGTAAAATTGGCCCACACACCTTCGAGAGTGAAAGTACCGTTCATAATCCCATCCACCACATAATCACGGAAACCTTGCCCGATTTTGGCGAAAGTAGCGATAGCTTTGTCCTCACCCACGATTTGGGTTAAGATCGCCGAGTATGTCACACCACCGCCACCCGTTGGCGCTTTCGCCGGTTCGGCGATCATGCCGGGTTTGGTTTCAGCCGGAGTTAGATCCGCGGCCTGCTTTTGCAGGTCTTGTTTATTTTTTCCACCAAGAATTGAGAACGCTTTTTTAACTGCATTCACCACTTTGTTTATAGCGCCCATAAAGTCGCCAGTAAAAATTTTGATCATGAGATCGATGTAGTTTTTAAACATTTTCCATATGAACTTGGCCCCACTAACAAAAAAATCGACTACTTCGTTCCAATGCTTAGTAAGAGCGTTAAATGCCACGATCACCGCCGCGATTCCAATTACGATCCAAGCAAGCGGGTTCACTGCGGCCAAAGCCGCATTGGCGGCTGTAAGCAGAGTAGTCACTCCAACCCACGCATAGTAAGCCGCAACGATCCCCATGATCGCGGCCACAATTGGTTGTTTGATAAAATCAACCAAAGGTCCGATCACATAAGTGAACAGAATTTGGCCAATTTGGATGGCCACCTGAGCCAGACCCATCATGACCGATATCAAATTAAAGAAAAAATTCTTAATCCCCTCTTGGTTGTTTTGGAACCAAACTCGAATTTTGTCCAGAGAATTAAGCAAATTGACTGCGATCACCTTGGCGATTGGCAACATCGCATTTCCAATTTCAAGGCTGATTTGAGTGAAATTGTCGCCAATGTTTGACAACACACCACCCAAAGTTTTGGATTGAGCGATCATCAGATTGTTGAATTTACCGCCCGGACCGGACATTCCTTCGAGGGCTTTTTGTACATCCTTGAATCCGATTTTGCCTTGCTCCACCATCTTTTTAATTGCGGCTTCAGTTGTATTGAAATTTTTAGCGAGCTCCGAAATGAGTGGCACACCGGCATTTGTAAATTGAAGCAAATCCTGCCCCATTAGCCGACCGGCCAACTTAACTTGGCCAAAGATTACGCCGAGTCTCGACACTGGAACACCAACACCGGCGGCGATGTTGCCGAGGGTGGTCATGGTCGGGATGATGTCTTCGGCGGCAAAATTGAAAGCGAGGAGCTGTTTCGACGACGCAACCAGTTCATTGAGTTCAAACGGCGTTGTGGCCGCGAAAGTCTTAATTTCATTCAGAAGCTTGGTCGCTTTTTCACTCGAACCGAGCATGGTTTTGAAAGCAACGTTGTACTGTTCAAACTCACCGGCCGTTTTGAGCGCCGACTTCCCGATGTCGAATATTTGTTTGGAGATGAAAGCGATGCCGGCTATTTTGGCCAAATTTTTGAGAGTGTCGCCCAGAGTTCGCGATTCCTTTTCAGAACGCTTTGATTCATCGCCAATTTCGCCCAAACTCTTTTTTACATCCTTGAGTTCAGCCGATAGTTTATCGACGAGTTCCAGTATTATCTGCTCTGTTGTTTCGGCCACCGATTCTCACCTCTCCCACTTTTTTGAGGTCGAGCGGTAAATTGAGCGTATCCGCCCCCCGCACACCCTCGATTTTCATTTTCTCTTTTCTATGTTCTTCTTCCGACTCGCGGTTCGCTTCCCGCGCAATCTTCGTTATCTCGCGGTCGGCCTCTTTACTACCGAATCCGGCTTTCGAAGCCAAAGCCATCGCTTTTAAATTCCGCGCGAACTCTTCTTTTTGCAGGAGCACCAAATCGGTGATCGCCGCCTGCATTTCGAGTTCATCCATTTCCTTTATATCTTCTAACTTCCAACCAAACCCCCGAGCTATAAACGCGTAGACATAGGAAGTCTTTACTGTTTTTCCATCTCCGCGTTCTGCCCTAAAAAACTTTGCATTTTTTGCAATTTTAGAATGCACCATTTCATAAATTGGATCGAATTTTCATCGTCCACGCCTTCAGCAAAAGAACCAAGAGTTCCAATTTCTTTTTTGTCCTCGTCCTTCACGAAATCCCACATGACCTCGGGCAGTATTTTAAATAGAGCTACGGTGCTCGATATTTCTCTCGTTGTGTTGTCATCTTCGCCTTTTTTGTTGGCCGCGGCCATTGGTGACATGAGCTTTTCCATGACCACCGCTCGGCGAAGAGGGTTCATTTTCTTAGAAACAAAAGTCTTTTGAACATCTTTAATTTCAACTACTATTTCGAATGTATCCTTTACTTCAACCATTTTAGACTCCCTTTCTTTTCTTCAAAATTGACGGGGGAGTGTTTCTCCCCCGTTTTGATTTAAATCCCTCGCTTAGCGATTCAAGATCGTTTCGAGACCGACATATCCCGCTTCCACATCCTGCAGAATTTTGATAGTCGTTTCGAAAGTAGCCCAATCTTTGTACAAGAATTTAAGACCGGCCCCACCTGAAGAGATACACTTGGGGTATCTGGCCATGCGGATTTTGTTACCAAGTCTCTCGCCAACGATAGTCAATGCAAACTCTCTTGGAGCCGCACCGATTCTACCGATTTGGTGTTGCATGTAGTAAGAGTTGATTGGACGAACCGAGAAAGTCGCCTTGTCACCAGTGGTGAAAGATGTAGCCGAAGCTCCACCAACAAAACGAAGACCGGCGGCGGCCAGATCACAATTAGCACCTGTCGAAATATCGACTGTTCCGAGTTTCAGGGTATCATCAATGAAGCTGAGCCCATCGACATCGGTGTTCACATACAAGCCCAAAGTATTGGAATCTTCAGCAACGAGCACATAATCGCCGAGTTTCAAAGTTCCGGTTGAAGGGATCACTACTGGTTGATTGGTGATACCGGTCGCCGCAACAATTGAAGTTCCGGTGTGATTGGTAACAACTGATACGTTACCCGAGGCTTCGCCGTCGGTGTCCTCAGTGATCGAACCCGCTTCCCAAGGACTGAAAAATTTAAGCACTCCGGCATCAAACTGTTTTACAGTCATCTTGATTTCGCCGTTAGCTTCACCCGGAGCTGATGCCCAAGGAAAAGCTGACCCGCCACCACGAAGATCCACAAGTTCTTGCGAAAAATCGGGTTCAGCGGAATCCAAAATAAGCATCTGGAACATTTCCAGAGTCTCCAAATCTTGAATTGTCGCTTGGTAAATACCAAACGAGGTTATCGGATTGTTTACAGACATTTTGTTCCTCCTTTAATTTTTTCAACGGTTCCGAAGTCTGCCGGACTTCGATCGAACCTTTTTAATCTCCAACTTTAAAAAATGCACCCCCTCAAATTGATTGCACTGCTTGGCAACTGATATTGAGAACGCATGTTATAGCTTTAGATCCATTGGGCGAATGCTGAGCGATCGCATTCGACGCATTGGAAGTCTTGGGCATTATCGAATGTTTAACGCACAAATCCTGCAGAGTTTTTGATTGCAACATCGCGCGGATCAGGTCGCTTTGAGCCGACACTAGCGAACTCAGGTTGTTGCTCGAATATTCGAGTTTTATAATGAGACCGATGGTGTAGGACTCCACCCAACCGAAATTTCCGTTCTGAGTCGAAAAATCGGTCGTCAAATTCGAGATGACGAGCGCCGGGAATTGAGTGTCAGCCAGATCCTTCTCGGAAATGTCGTTCTCAAAGACCGTGTAGTTCAGCCCTTCAGCTATGGTTTTAATTGCGGCGATGATGTTAACCTGTGTACTCATCGAAGTTTTCCTTTAAAGAATGCATCAACCGACCCGGAAATCAGCTTCTTTTCTTCGCTACCGATTCCGAAGAACGGCGTTCTTTCATTGTTGCCCATCACCTTGCCCACTTCGGGGCCGGCGAAACCGAGCACTACCTTGTAAGCGGACTCGGATCTTGCACTGAGAGACAGGAACATTCGGCCGGTGAAAGTGAGATTGCGGATCGAAGTGTCGCGGCCTTTTTTCGATCGGAGTTTGCCATATTTCACCGAGTATTTGCCCATTTTTTTGTTGTCGAGCCCAACACCGGAGTCTTGCACTCGAGAGCGGATTTTTTCGTTCACATCGAGACCAACTCGAAGGAGCATGCTCGGCGCTTCCTTGATGATAGACTCTATCTTCGCGATGAGAATTTTGACTTCTTTATCGTTGATTGTTACTTTGATCATCGGCTTAGGAATCCACCACTGCCGACGCTCTTTGATTTTTCCGCATTAGACAAAGCTCCGCTTTCATCAACATCCACCGCGAGGAGCGACATCGAATCGGCAAAAATGCCATTATAAAACTTCATGTATTCGCGATATTTGATCTCGTTGGTGTCGTTCGGTTCGGTGATGAGATCAAAGTAGAGTTGTGCAATGAGGTAGTAAATATACGCCGTTTGAATCTCGAACAAATTGTAGATGAGAGTAAGCGGGTTGGTGTCTTCGTACGCCGCATACAAATTGCGGAAATTAGCCTTAATTTTCTGTTCGAAGAAATTCCTCACTTGAGCCTCTTTTTTAGTGTACAGAGCGGCGGGCACTTTGGACGAGATTGCCATGTCTGAATCAAACTTTGAAATGAGCTCTTGGCTTACAAATGAGATGGTGTACGACAAACCAGTCGCACCGGTCAAATTGAGCGAATTTGAAAATTCAATGAGAGTTGTGGTGTTGCCTTTAACCACAAATTCCGAATGGTAATCGGTTCCGGAGATTGTATAATCGAGAGCGATAATCCAATCGTAGTAAAAATCTTCGATGGCCGAGGATAAATCAACGACTAGCCCCGAGGACGAGAGATCCGGAATGTCGAATGAGTTAGTTATAGTTTCAAACATTTTTAATTTTTCCTTATGAAAAGTTCGATTATCGAGTCAAACTTTTTACCAAGATCCGCTATCATCGTTTTCACTTCGACTAAACCTTCTTTAAAGTCCTGCTTTTGAGTGTCAATTTTGTCCTCGATTCTTGAGAGTTCGTCTTCAACCGCGACTTTGTTAGCATAACGGTTATCGAACCTTTCTTCGTTTTTTTTCATAAAAATCCAATATATCCCGGCATTGACGGCCGTCACTACAACAACCGCGGCCGAAAGCTCCGGCATCGACATATTAAACTGTATCATGTTCCCCCGTACCCCCACTTTATTTTAGGCGAGACCAAGTTCTTGCCACACGTTTGCATCATCGGTAAACCACAAAGTCCCGGTAGTCAAATCCAAAACCAACATCCCGGGAACAGTCGTCAAAGCTTCCCTTTCGGTCGTTGTATAAGAATCCAAATGAGCTTTTGGTCCAAGCTTAATTGGCCCCCCTTCGTTAGTAACATCAAAATTGGCCATCACTCAACCCCCTGTTAAAAATTAGCCCCGAGAGCTACCCCGGGGCTATGAAAATCTGAACTACTTACGCGCTAATAAAACCAAAAACTGTGACATTGATGGTCGATCCCGCTGTGAAATCGTCGTCTGCTACGATGTCGATCCCTTTAGCGGCTGTAGCACCAACTCCGGTTAAAATCGGAGCGCCCAAAGTAACACCGGTTGATAAAAGCCCCAAATTGGCGTTGCCAGTGAGTTGCGCTTTAGCGGCTGACAGTAAGTTGACTGGAGTGTCTGCAGTGTCCTGCAAAGACACAACTGTACCAGTTGCATCAGTCCATGCAGTTGCACCACCAACATTCAGAAGCATTCCAGTTACAAAAGCTTTGCGACCGGCTCCAACGTCCGCGGCAGTGAGCACATGAACGGGTGTTGCGGCGGCGGCGGCAGTGAGTTGTGCTACTCGCACAAAAGGAACTACCGACAATTTAGCCGGAGTAACATTAGCATTCAGAATTTTTGCAGTGGTAACGGCATCCGACGCTATTTTGCCGGCGGTCACAGCCAGATCGTTGATCTTGGCAGTTTCGACAGCTAAATTCGCGATGTCGGCGGGCTCAATTGGAGCGGCAACCTGACCATTGGTCCAGTCGTCTTCATCCCCGTCGTTGTCAGTCTTTTGGTACAAAATGCCCGTTGATCCAATGTAGAGAGAACCGACTGCGGCCCCGCCATTGGCTTCCACTTCAGCGAAAATCGTGGTCTTGTCGGTCGCTGAACCGAAAAACATGCTTATTCCACCGGCCCAAGATTCAACAATCCCGAGTCCCGGCACTGATCTATATTTAAGTTCATTAGCCATTTGATTTTCCTCCTGTTTTAGTCTTTAGTGATCGAATTTTTACAGGACGGTTCCGTAGGGAGCCAGAAGTTTTAGTTCCTTGAAGTCTTTAGCCTTGTAAAAACCGGGCATGAAAGATTTCTGTAAGGCGGGACACCAAAAACCGTGGTCAAAACGGATTGTAACTGGAAATTTGCGATCTTCAGACGGTTGTATTTCACTGTTTTTTGCGGGTTGTTCAGCACCAATCAGAGCGACATCGGGAGCGGCGGCCTCGACTTCTTCAATTACAGCCACTACGATTTCGGGTTCTGAATTAGCACTAACCGGCAATTCCTGAGCTTCAGGCGCTTTATTAGTTTTGTTTTTATTGCTTGGTTTAGCCATATGTGTAATCTCCCTTTCTTGAAAAATCTCGGGGCCCGAAGACCCCGAAACCTTCAAATATCAATTAGACAGTAGCAAGTCCGTAGATTTCAAGGTGGTCATAGCCAACGCCTTCAACTACGATTCCTACTGAACCTTGAAGAGATTCTTTCATTTCGCGAGAAGAAGCTTTAGGTTCTTCAACGAAACGGAGCATATCGTCTTGTAACCAAGACTTTTTGCAAAGTTCTTTAGTCACAACGCCGATTTTGCCATTCGGACAATCTTGGTCAACTACGATATCAAGGATTTTGCCTTCGTATTCGTATTTGCCAATTGAGTAACCGCCGATTTTGTTTTCTTTCGGTGTGATGATGAATGCGTTGTTAAACGAATTCATGATGTTTTTATAGCCCTGTCTCATAACAAGAGTGTTGGGGTTTCCGTATTGGAAAGCTTGATCAAGAGAAGCCTTAAGGATCGTTTCAGTGAAAGCGGCTGAAGACGCATTATATCGATTTGTTGATCGAGTAGCACCTGCAGTGTCTTCTAACTGATCGAAAAGACCGGCTGTCATGTAAGGACGAGAAGAAGTTCCAAGAACCTTCACACCCTGTAAACAAGCGGCGGCCAACTTAGCGGCGGCTCTGTTCATCGCTTCTTGGCGAAGGATGTTCAGAGGATCCGAAGACAGACCTTTTCTTTTTAAGCGAGCTTCACCCCATGTGTAATCGATCATCTCGAAAACAGTTTGTGCGTAGTTGGTGTAAACATGAGAAGCTTCGCTCAAAGATTCAGTATCTTTAAGACTGGTGTCAGAACCTGCGTGACCGATGATCTGGAAAGGCGTAGTATCCGCATGAGAAGCTCCTGAAGTCGAACCTTCACCGCGGGCATAAACCGAGATCACATTGGTCGAGCGGTTAATAGCCGAAACTACGACTATTTCACTTTCAATCTTCAGAACCGAACCGATCACCAATTTCGCAATAGAAGTTGCGGGAACAGGTAGTGAAGTCGTAGCTGTACCATCAGCCCAACCAGTGCCCGAACCGTTACCAACAACGCCGGTTAAGGCAGTTAGTCCACGGCCGTACACTTCAAAAGTTTTGCCCATGAGGGGTAAAGATGGAGCCGAAAGCAAATTCCAAAATTGACCTTGATTTGCGGCCAACGGAACTGCGGCGGCCAGAGCGAGAATATCCTCGTTATTGATTGTTACTGAATCGTCAAATTCAGTGACTTGTCCTACAATGAATGCCATGATTGAACTCCTTTATTTATTGTTTTTAGATCGATCCATTCGAAGAACTCTCATGCGACGAATTTCTTCAGGAGTTAGAGATTGACCTTGCGTCTGACTCTTTGAAAGGAGCTGCTTATACTCCATTTCAGCGGCTTTTAAAGCTTCAGCCCCCGCCGCCGGTCTGCCATTTTCATCCGGATTTACACTATTCGATGCTTTTCCGAACAAATACGGTTTTTCGGTTTTCAATTTCTCTACTGACTCCTTCAAATTCGCTACATGGCCGGAATCATCGATAGAAAGAGTTGTAATGTCAACGAAACGAAGAACATCTTCGGGATCATTGGGAGCAAACTTTAAAATTTCTTTCAAAGCTTTAGCTTCCAAACGATCGCGAGCGACTCTTTGTTCCAAAGCCTGCTTCTCAGACAATACTCGATTCTTTTCTTCCCTTTCGGATTGAATCAATTTCTCGTATTCGCCTTTGGCCAGAGCCTCTTCATCTTTCTTCTTTTTCTCGGCTTCTTCGAAAGCCCGAAGTTTCGATTCAGCTTCTTTTAACTTACTCTCAACTTCTTTGGCTTTTTCGGCGGTTTTGGTCAACTTCCACATCGGGACTGTTTCATTGCCTTTCGCACCGGCAGTTGCGTTAGGCTCTCCTCCCTCAATTAGTGTTGAGTTTCCGCCTTCATTCCCGGCTTGGGTATTTTTGTTCCAGAACATGCTTTGCTCCTTGATTTTTTGAAAGGCGTTGACTCGCCCAAGATTTTTTGAAAGGCGTTGACTCGCCCAAGATTTTACTGTTGACTCAGGCGGGAACTCCGCTATGAATTGAAAGCCGGAACTCGGCTTATACCGATTTTAGCACATCGACTATCTTCTTATCAAGCGTCTTTTTCGTACTCTGCTTTGGAAATTCCGACTAATTTATGCCGACAGTTGTAAAAAGTTTGAATTTCGTTGAAAATGGGCTCCGCTTCAGCGGCCGTATACACCCGGCCAACGTGTTCACGACAATATTCGCGTGTCACCTTGTCCAGAGGGCCGACGTACTTGTAATAGTCGTAGAGTCCGGACTGTACTGACCAATCGGAGTCCCGATACATCCGCTGTAGCGATGTGTTGACTATGGTTCCAATGTTGGACGCATAGCCCGGGTACAAAGTTTCAAGACCGCTAACAATCTGTGCGGTCGTCATCTTTTGGGTGATGTTTTTCAGGAGCATTGACCGAAGATCCGCCTGCAATTTGAGATCGTTGGCCGTGATGTTGTCGAGGACCGCGACTGTAGTTTCGTTCATCGCTTTGAGTTGCTCAGTAGCGAGTTTAAGCTCATATTCGCTCTCAACATAAGAATTGGTCTGTTTGATTATCGCTTTGAATGCCTTGTCAACGAGGCTCTTCATCTTGGCCCCTTGGTTGCGAACATAGAGGGTGAGCTCGGCGAGCAAAACCCGCCGGTTTTTAGTATCGGCCTGAGTCAGGATCTTTTTATTGATCCGGTCTTTGGTGACAGTAGCTATCGCCGCGATCTGTTCGGAATAAGAATCGATGTTATCGAAAATCTCGTCCGAACTAGCCATTGACTACAGGCTCCCCACCATCCGGATTCGGATCCCCTTCACCATCGAGCGGCGGCGCATCCGAAGTTGGCGGCGTTCCTTCGGGAACTGGATCTTTGGTTGGAATGAGACTCGATATAAGTTCATCGTTGATCGATTTGTTCTTGAGATAGACTGTTTTGGCTTCCTCTTCAGATAGATCCGGGTTGTCTTCTCTGATCCAGTCCGCGATCGACATCAGATTGTTCTGGACTTTAGCCATATTGGCTTCAATCAGAGTGAGCATTTCTTGGGCCGAAGTTCCGGCATCCTCAAAATCCACTTGGATCGACAAACCAGTCGGCAACTTCGATCCTTCGTGGTCGCGATTGTAGACCGCTGTCAAAGTCGCGAACAAATTCTCTTCGTTTACTCTCCAAATTTCTTGTTGAGTTTCAATATATTCCTGCAAAGTTTGTCTATCAACATGCTTGGATTCGGCAGTTGTTGCCTGCCCTGAAGTAACAAGGCGGTCAATCGAGATGCCGTAAAGATCGTACAAAAATTTGAGCATATCGAATATAGAATCCGAAAGTTCTTTCATTCGGGCGGTGTTTGAAAACTCACCCACTTGGACTGAAGATTGTTGGCCGGGGACTTGCGATCCAACCGGCGGTATGATCTCAAGGATGCCGGTGATATCGAGCGATCCATCTTCGGGCAATTTACCACCAACTACATATTTGAGACCAAAAGCCCCAAAACGTTGTAAATAGCGAAGTTCAGTGAACGCAACGAGCAACTGTTCGATCACATCGAGAATGTCTTTGTCTCTCACATTCCAAAAATCGTCGGTCGCCAGATCGTTGCGGAAAACTACGAATGGTGCAAATCCGGAGTCGTTGTGCTTCCTCTTGTAAAGTTTTTCATTCTCAATTACAGCTCGGTTGGGATTTTTAGCCCCGTCCTTGCCACTCATACTCTGTTGGAAAGTTTCAGTTGTCCAATCCTCGTATACCGGAGCCAAGATCGAGCGATCGAAGTATTTAACAAATTTGATGCGATCCATGCGGGTGGTGTCCACTTTGTCTTCGAGAACCACTGCCGCATCGTTGGGTACAAAATCCATGAAGTATGCATCGTCCCTAAAATTGAGTTTGAAGATCGTCGTTGATAGCAAATTAGTGAGTTGTTCGGCTTTTTTGATCGTTAGCTTGAGTTTGCGACTGTACAATCCTTCGAGTTTATCGAGGAGCGCCGGATCTTTGATGAACCTCTCTTTATTCAAGGACTCATCAATATCGCGCACCACCTGCTTACCGTTGAGCAGAAACATTCTTTGTGGTTGCGAGCGGTAAACCGCCGAAATTTCGTCAACGAAGTTTTGCAAAATCGGCATTGGAACGATGAGATTTTTCATGTTGGTCTTGATCGATTGCGTCTTGATTGTTGCATCAATGAGCCCCTCAATGTGCTTTCTCGCAAAACCTCGGTAAAAATCGAGAAGTTTTGTTGCGTAAGTGAAACGCTCGTTCTCGGTCATGATATTCGCCCGCTGAAGCGAATTCTTCACCACTTGTTCGGTTCCTTCGATAAAAAACATCTTACTCCTCCTTAAACGCTCTTTACTTGAGCATACACTCTTTTATGAACAATCGGACATTCGACTGCCACGAAATAGCCGAATGCGTCGGATGAGTGAGTTCGACGACCGTCTGACTTATCGATATCACCGGAATCAGTGAACACGACTTGCGTGAAGTCCTCTACCAATTCTACCACGCCACGGGCTATTTTGACTGTATTTTCTTTTGACAAAACATTGTTAACAGTCAGCACCCTAGTTTGCACCGGCGGATTGGAGCGGGGTACTTTGTACTGCACCGAACGAAAATGCGCCTTGAAATGCTCATTTATAATTGCATAATCGGTGTAAGTCGAGCGAGTGTCGCGGTGCTCGCCAGCCGCGTCGCCATAGACGATACAGTCCATATCGCGGGTCTGAGTTGGAAGTCTTTTCAGAAGCGAAATGCAGTGGTCCGGCGTTGAAGTGTTGGGCCGGATGTGCTCAAACAAAACGCGAATGTCGTATCTTGAGCGGAATTGAAGGACAACCCAGGCCATCGGGTTGACGTTAAAGTCCACACAAACACAAAGCGGCAAAGTCGGATCAATGGGAAGATCAATTGGCAAGCGATGTTGCTCCTCGTTGTAGGCGTAGTAAACTCGGCCGCGGAGCAAATTGACGAATTGGCCGTTGAGATAAGCTTCGAGCATTTGCGGATCGTAGCTCTCTTTAAGTGACGGGATGTAGTCTTCTGGCAAAAATTCAGCGTTGTCCATCGTGCTCGCTTGGATGAGGTGATAAGAAAGAGTCGGTGATTTTTTCCAACGATCGTACACGAAATTGTAGCCTTCCGGCGTGGTCATCGCGGCGGTGGTGTTGGCTCGCCCATCAGGCCGCTTTTTTCTCTGGCGAGCGATGATGCGGTCCCAACAAATTTTGGCTTTGGCTTTCTTGATGGTGTCAATCTCATCAACGATGGAGTCGTGCACTTCGTAGCCGATGATCGCCGCCGGATCGTCCATTGAGCGAAAGATAACCGAACCGAAATTCGCGATTCGCATGATCTTGTCACTCTTGTTTAGATCGTATCGGATATTGTAAGATCTGCAGTAAGTTTCGAGTTTGTCGTACCAAATGTCGCGAAGCAGTGAATAAGTGGGCGCATAGATAGCGAGTGCGTGGTCCGGAAAAGATTTGAGTTTGAAGCCCCTCATCATGCCGGCATGCGACTTGCCTGCACCAAATCCCGCAACGAGTGCCGGGTGTCTGGCTTCAGAATTTATAAAATCGAGTTGGTGTTTATGAGCCGGTACATCCGCTACGACATCCACAGAATCGCCCCCGAAAGCGCGAAAGCAAGCGACATTGCAAGGACGAGAGACCGAGTGAAAGAACCTGAATCTTTAACACTTGGCGAAACTGCAAGTGCAACGAGACCGAAAATTCCGAAAAAGAGATCAACGCCGCCGAGCACTTGAATGGGGTTCAACATCGCTTACTCCTCGTAGTTGGCGAGCTCGCCGCTGATTGGAGCGTCGGAATAGCCGCGAATCGCGTCTTCCGAGATGAAGTAAACATTGGCAGTCCCCGGTAGCAAATCAGTGAGTTGCCATTCCGAAGCGAGCGCAATTTGACCGGCTTTAGTGCCTGAAAGAACTTCAAGTTGAGCGAGCCGAGGTTCACTATTTTGGGGTTCAGAAGTTGGAACACTCACCGAACCATTCGAATTTTGCGTGATTCCCTCGCTAACATTGTTTTCTTCGATCCATTTTACAAGCACTAAACCTTTTGCCGGTGTGATATTAGCCATTTTGTAACTCCTTATTTAAATTTTTACTAAACGGCACGACGACGATCATCCCAATAAGACACCCGATAAGACTTTGCACCGACGAACTTCATCGCGTGAGTGAGGACGGCGTTGTTAAACATTGTCCGCAAGTTCACTTTCGGGTGCAACTGTTTTCTCGATCGGAACGAAATTAAAGGCGACTGGAATGGGCGTTCGATCGTTTGGATCGTTCGGCGCGATTTCGAGACCAAACATCTTGTTGATGATGCCAATTGATTGATTGATAATAGACCCCAAACCACGCATGTCTTGTGTGCGCTTGAACTGTACTTCACAATTCTTGATCGTGCGCTTGAGAACTTCGAGCGATTTTTCACGATTCCAAGCGACTTCGGAATTTGCAATGCGCTCGATTTCAGCACGGATTTCGCGATAACGGGTTTGGACTTCCGGCCTAGCGAAAAGTCTTGATGCGCGAGTTCTAATTTGCGATTCACTCGATTCAGCTGAATTTGGATGCGACTCAACATAAGCCAATGCTTTAGTTTTTCCAGACAAGATGCCACGAAGGAATGAATCGATTTGAGATTGGACTGATTCTGTTGCCACATTAATATGTCTCCCTGAATTCGATGCGACCCTCGAGTTTGCCAGCCCTCTTGTAGACTGTCATGTGACCAAAATGCACATGGCGAAAGACTTCTAATACTCGAACTTCGTCGTCCGAAACGCCCGCGGCTTGCAATCGCTCCCTAGTTTCAGCATCAAATTTGATTCCCGGCTTAACTAACGCGACTTCAGACATCATGCGCCCCCTGTTGTTTGTTGAGGCGATTCTAGCACACCCGACCATCGTCGCACAATATATACCATCGGAAAACCCCAACCATTCAGTCCGGACCCGATATCAATCCGAACAGTCAAGCACTACCCGCCGAAGGTCGCCGACAGTCAAGCAGTCCGCCCTTTTTTAAAAAACAAGCTCTTTAAGCGCGGGTACGCGTGAGATTTGTCGAGCGGAAAGTTTGCGGCGGCCGTAACAACGTAACCGAGTAACGAACAACGGTTCCCGCGTGCGTAAAAAGAAGAGATTGCCGTACTTGACCGTAACATGGTGTGTTACACCATATCAGCCGAAGCATATTCGATGTAACGGCTAGATATTTCCAAATACCTCCGGGAACCCTTCTGTGTTACTCGAAATAGGGGTTCCCGTAACGGCCCGTGTAACGGCCCCCGTAACAGGTTCTGGATATTTCCTTCGGGGCTTTTCGAAATGGGTGTATTCTTTCAGTCCGACTATTTCGATCGATTCGTCAAGTGTTGCCCCCGAGCGCCGGATGGCGTTTCGAATTCGGTTGCCGATGTTGATCCTCTGCAATCCGAAGTTGAGCTTTGAGTAACCATGAAACGCATTGAATTTTGAAGTGAGCTTCATCAGCTCGAGTTCCCTCGCCATAACAATCAACGCCGATTTTTCGGATCTTCGGCAACGATCGTATATTTCGCCAACCAGATCGCCAAGTTCACTTCGCGTCTTTCCCGATAGCGCTTGCGCTACAACATCGCCGCAATCATAGATTCTTCTCGATTTCCCAAGCCGAATGTTTATTCGGGGCATTCCGGATACCATTGACTGGAAGTCCAAATTGTGCTTTTTATCTTTTTTATTTTTCATATATACATACCTTTTCTCCCCCGTCAAGATCCCTACAACACACGGAATGTTGTTTTGTCAATCCCCCATGTTCGGGACCATTTCAAAAATTTCAAGTGTACAGTTCTCGGACCGAAGAATTTTCTCGGATGATGGATGGCCACCATTGACCGGAAAACAAAGCCGTCGGCGAGAATGCTCACATCGAAGAACAGAACATCGATCGAAATATAGATTCGAAACATTTTTACAACTCCTTTCGGAAATCACCGTTCTGGAACGGGACCAGTCGCCATTCGCCTTTTTCGCCCGGATTTCTATGTGCGAGCAAGTGCAGTTTGGCCGCTTTCGGTGGGCAGATGATCCATTCTTCCACGAGGTAGGCGATTGCAGATTGCCCAAAATCGAACTCCTCGACTGAATACAGAGTCTCATTTACATCGACTTCCCTAATGCAAAGCCTTCGGCCGGTCTGGCCGTCGATAGTCTCATACTCCTCTTCCTCGATTCTCCTTACCCGAAAAAATCCGTTTTTATTCATGAATTCTTCTCCTTTCTTGGCCAATATTTATCGCGCCATTCAAGCGATGCATCGTGAATGAAGGTTCTAATGCACTCGGGCAGTCCCGGAATGCGTTCGTTCAGTGCGTCCCGGATTGAATTGTTGAGTGATGCCATCATATGGTCTTTTGGCCGGGGTCGATCTTCACAGTGGAAACAAGCGCATTTACTGCACCAGACTTTGACAACTGAGCTATTCATATCTGCCCTCGGTCGATGAGTTCGATGTTTTTTGTTGAGCAAAAATCCTGAATTTCGTCTTCAGACTCCCACCATCGGCATAGATCGCACCCGAGCGACTCAACAGCGAGTCCATACCGGCCCTCTTTAACCTTAAAAATATGCGCTTTCATTCTACCGGGCCTTTTAGTCGGCCCATTCTTCAAACACTTTAAAGTGAGCCGAATCGCTTTGAGTTGGATGTTTGAAGCCAAAGTCCTGTACTTTCTGCAATCCCTGATAAACTCGGCTAAAAACTTTCTATCGGGACCACTCATGTTGGCAACCTCTTTCTGCATTCATTTCGATATTGATCTGAATGGTAGCCGGAATGGCAATAAACTTTTGCATGCTTTGAAAAATTGTACCTTCTAGCTTCCAAATGGTCTTGCGCTTCTCTCCTGCTAAAAAATGGTCCCGTTATCATTGACGCTAATCTATGAACATCGAGTCTCATCATTTGTTGTGGGTCAAGAATCAACCAATACGGGGATTCAGTTCCTTCGTGATCTCCAGATATTTCTAATTCAATTTTATATTCACTACTCATCCCTTCACCTCACGAATGTATACTTCATATTTTTGGTTCGGGCGTAGAGTTGTAGTTTCAATATTCCAATATCTTTCCGACTGTTTTGTTTTCTCGCAAACCTTCTCAACTCTTATCGGCTTCCCTTCATGGTCAAGGGCTGATTGAATGTTTATCGTTGGTTGTTTTTTGTAGCCAGCATCTGCGATGGCTTTGGCCATATCATCACAATCTCCAGCGGTAAATAATAATCCTGTGCTATAAATAACAGATGCTAACTCTTCTTCGTCATTCATCTCAGTCCCTCCTGACATATTTGTCGGCACATCATCTCTCATACCGTCCCATGCTCGTTTGTCTAGTTCATTCATTGGTTTTAGTCCTTAATTTTAAGATTGTATTTAGCACACCAGTCGAGAGCTTCTTGTTTTGTTTCAAAAAACTCCAGATACGATGAATCATAGGTTACCGCAAAACTCCACTTTTCATGCCAATTTTTACTCTCCTTTATTCTTACTTCCAACTGCTCGCCCTGTATTTTCTCGGCCTCGATTTGTGGGAAAGTTTTGATGATCTCCTCGGCCGCCAACTTCGAATGCGATATTCCGATTCCGGCTTCCTTCCCGTGCTTTCGTATAATGCGCATTAGAATCAACAGTTTGCTGGTTGCGATGATCTTCTTCATTGTTTAGTCGCTTTCTTTTGCAGGAAATTCATTACTTCATCGAAGTTGACCCGGGCGTAATCCTGCATGTACTGAATCATGAATTCGGTGCTTTTGTCCTCGGTATCGCACCAATCCATCGCCTCTTGCATGAGAACTCCTTTTGATTTTTTCATCCCTTCGCTCCCTTTCTATTTGTAAATCGTCCGAAAATCGTTGAATTTGAAAGCGAACCAATGGTAAAGACCCCCGTTGTCGTACGGTGTGTCGAAGAATTTGTACCATTTGATCGCAAACATGAACACATCAGTGTTGTGGTCCCGAAGGTTTAGGATGTTCAGCCGAAGGCCGAACTTTTTAATTTGAAGAAAAATTCTCATGGTCTTTTACTCTCTTTCTTTTTTAGTAACCCGAAATAGTGACCGTTACTCGGCGGCCGACAAATCGGTTCATATCAAGTTCGGACACCGGTGGTGCGACTTCGATTATCGCTCGAGTGCCGTCCCATGAATACTGACCCGAGAAACTGATCGGTTTCGGCTTCTCGTAAGTCACCCCGCATCCAAATGCGAAAACGACCATGAAGAGCAAAAACCCAAGTAGAACTCGGAACGGTTGCACATTGAGATCGCGACTTTCGGATTTCGAAGCTCCGGCTTCGAGATGCTTATCCTCAAGATCCCGATGTTGCCTAGCTCTTCGAGCCGACATTTTCCGGATGATGAGTTGGTCCTTCGAATAACGGAGTTCGCCATCTTGGTGAAACTTCTTCGCGAGGAGCCTAGCTTCCCGAAGGTTTGGCGATTCGATCTCGATCACCGTCGTATACGACAAAATCTTCGTCACTTGGAATTTCCAGATTTTCTTTTTAACTTTTCTTTTGGTCACGGTAGTCCCCCCATTTCTCGATTATCCGAGTCGTTGCCCGAAGTCGCCTATTTAGTCGCTCAGCTTTAGCATTGTCCCCCGCATCCTCGGCCGCGGCAATCAGCCGCTCGAGGGACATTCGAGAGATAAGGAGCACTTTGTAGTGCCAAGAGGGCTCGGCCCGAAACCGATTCGGGAAATTAAGAATTTTTAGCGCGAGCATTTAACATCTCCGAAATTTTGCCCGATTCGGCATTCACCGTCGCGATTTCGCCCGCCTTTTTCGGGGTTTTGAGCCGAAAGCCCATCGCAAGCAATAGCTCCGCGCAGGCGGCTGGCGATTCAGCCGAACCGAGGTAGCGCTTACCGGTGGATATTTCGAACTTCTTCTCGCCAGTTTGGCGCATATACACCCGGCCGGCGGTCGTCTTCCCTACAAACAGGGCCGCGCCATTAAAGGTCTTCTCGGGTTCTTTTTGAATTTCTTCGCTCATCGTCTTTCTCCTTCTTTGACATCAGATTCGATACTGCTTCTTTCGTTATCTGGTACAGGCAAAACGGTAGATAAAGGACGAGAAAGAAAACCCAGATCCAATTTATCTTCTCCCGCCGCGGTCTTTCCGTTGACACCACTTTCATTTTCATTAGATCCGCATTCAAGCACACTCGCGGTCTTCCCTACAAGTACCGTTCTTTCGAGCACTCCTCGGAAAGAGTCGAGTTCGGCGGCGATGCCAATGAGCCGATTGTGCAGATCTTCCACATAATGCAGAATATTGGCTTTCTCGATCTTGCGCGCAATTTCGGAGTCACCGCCGGTTAAGAACCCCCCGGCTTCAAATGCCTCTTCAATGAGACTCTTTTTATTTACATTCAGATTCATAAACTTCGACCTCCTTCCTTACTTTGCGAATGGTACAATTTCCAGATGGAATGTTTTCAAGGAACAGCATTATCCGGTATTTGCCCCATTCATCTTGATCCGACCTTTCGGCTCTCCAAGCGAATTTGCCTTCGTTGTCGCGAAAGAAACGTTCATTCACCTCGGAAAAACTGAGCAACCACTTCGTGACCCGGTGCATGTCCGCGTCCGAGATTTCGGGCTTCAAATAGACAAAACATCTGAGCAGAGTCTTATCGAGAGGCGCTGTTGAGTAGCGAGCTTCAATATCCTCTGGAAAAGAACTCATGGCCCAATCCAGAAACCGACTTTCTCGAGAGTGAGTTATCCGGAAATTTTCCTTTTTTTCATCTAGAGTTTCGAAGTATGGTTTAAGCATTAATTCCTCTCCTTTCAGACTGTATCGCGTTCTTAATCTGGTTGAAGGCTTCTTCAACAGTCGGGGTGCGATTAAGCTTTACATTGCGGCGAAATTCAATCTCTCTTTGCATTTGCTCGGCGTTTTGCATCGCACGGTCCGAAACGAACATTTCAGTTTTTTCTATTTTTTTAAACATGTAAGAACCCCCTTAATTAGTCGGATAATTGGCTTCAGCATAATCCAAAGAACTCGTCGCACTGCGCGGCGGAGTCTTTGGACCGATTTTAGTGTAGTGATCGGAATTGAATCCAGATCCTCGAACTGCAGGCCCGTGAAAATTTGGATTTTCCCGCTTCGGGAAACCCGGTGATCGCCGATTTTAAAACTCGGCTTCTTGCTTTTCGATACCATTTCTCTCTCCTCTCTTGGCTTCGTTCCAAGCCATGGTTAATTGCCCCACCGTCATCCCGAGACTTTCAGCTGTTTTCAGCCAGACTAATCCCGGGCGGTAAGTTCTTTTAGCGAAGATGTAAGCGCTTCGAGCGCGGGTCATATTAAAGGTCATAAACTTTCTTTTTCTTGGCCTTTTCGGCCTCGAGCCATTTATAGTAGTTGGGGTGAGCCTTCGAACTCTCGCGAGTCCGGTGCTTCTCTTCCATGAGGGATTCATCGCCGCAACCGCCGAGCGAAACCCCGCGGGCTCGGTCGTATGGTCCGGGGCAGGGTATAAAGAGTGCCAAGTCGTCCGGCCTCTTCCTTCCACAGGTCGGGCAGATCTTAGACATTTGCGGCCCCCAATCTTCGGAGTGCCTCGTTAGCAATCTTTGCGGCGAATTTGGGTGCGATTGTTGAGTGCTCGCCGAGCTGATTTTGGACTGCTCGGTCAAATGAGTAGCCGTTTCTTGCATACCAAAGAATTCCTTCGACGCTTTCTTCGAAAAGCTGATCGATGGCCTCCTGCATGGTGTCTCGAGATTTTTGGATGGTTTTGTAGTTCATGATCTCTCTCCTCTCTAAGTTTTATTCTAGCATTCCGAAACGTTTGAGTCAAGCCCCTTCATTAAACATTGTCGGTGTCCGAAGTTGCCGCCTTTAGGTTCAAAGTAAACTTCGTCCGCATACTCGTTGCAGACCTCACAATTTCCAAATTTCTGGGAAGAAGATCTCGTTCTCTTTAAGTAAGCTCTAAGGGCAGTCTCAGTGCCCCTCGGTTTTTGTATTGTTTCGTTCATTTTGTCTCTCCTCTCTTTATTCCCGACGGTTTATTATAACACATCGAAATACTACCTGTCAAGTGCTCTTGTCTTTCCCTCCCCCATCTTTATTATACCCAAGGAAAGGCAGTTTTAAACCTATTTCTTTATAACATGTATGATGAGGGGTTTCATCTCAAACCCGTCCTTGGCGCAAAGCACCTTGAAACCGGGAGTGTTCTTCGGGACCACCCGGATCTTCTCTTTGTCCTCGGGGTTCTTGGTCATATGGTGAACTCCAAAGCTCACTGAAATGCCCTTTTCATCGATCGTATATCCGCAAGCTGAACATTTGTACATTAATTGGTTCCTTTCAAATACTGCTCCATGACCGAATTGAAGGTGAGGAGTAGTATAGTTTCGTTGCTAAGAATGGCCTTCTCAATTGAATCGTCCGGTATGTTCAGAGTGAGCCATATTCGTTCGCCTTGCGGCAGAATGAAGGGTATCGGTCTCTTGATCACTGGAAAACCAGAGTCGCCGGATCAATCGGTTTCCCATTGTACCACACCTCGTAGTGCAGGTGCGCCCCCCGAGCGTTGCCGGTGTCGCCGACCTCGCCGATGAGGGCTCGCTTCGATACATCTTTACCTTGTAGTACCCATTGTTTAGACAGGTGAGCATAGCGGGTTTCGTACCCGTTGCCGTGGTCAACTACTATATTCCAACCATAGCCCGGCTTCCAACCGGCGAATTTGATCGTTCCGGAGCCCGATGCCCAAACCTGCTCGCCTACCGGTAGCCGGTAGTCCACCCCTTGGTGAGGGTAGGCATAGCCACCTTGAGTATGGTTGCGGGGGTCACCGAATCGACCTGACACCACACCGAGTTTGAGAACTCTTTTCGGATGGCCGGATATCACATACTCGGTATCATCAAACGGTCGGACATTGGGTATACTCGAATCCGGTTCCGCGACTGCCGATTCTGGCCGCATCTGGAGACCGACGAATAGTACCAATAACGCTAACATTAAAATGAAGAACAGCTTTTTCATTGGACACCTCACCCATATTCTACCATATCCGGCAACCCGACCACCACCCCGAAATTTTAGAGATACTTGACAAACTGCAAATGGAGCTCCCCCGGAGTCTCGGCGGGTTCCTCGAGTGCCAGATTGTTCAGGATCGTTTCAGTTAGGCGGTTCCGATATTCGAACAGCCGGCCAACCCGAGCCGAATCAAACATGAAATACTTCGGCCCTTTCGGGTATCTCACTTCAAGCGCCAGTAGCATGAATGGGGAGATTTTGCCGAACGACTCGAAGAAGTTCTTCTGGTCGCCGGTCAGATGCCGAAGATTCATATGGACTGAACCCGGAATGCTTTTGAGTTCGAGCCACCCGAAGTGGCCGCGGAAGGCGTAGGCAATATCGGGTATTCCGGCCTTCATGTGCGACTCAATGCGGACATGCCGGAAGGGTTCGTCGATGGCGAGGAACGCCTTCTTAACGACTTTCGAGTAGAACAGGGCTTCACTATTTTTCTTGGGCATCGGAGTCCTCCTTCAAAATACTATCGATCGATTTTGGCTTCCCGAACGAAAGGTCGGCCCAAACTTTCATGACTTCGTCCCAATTGAAAACTTCAATTTCACCGGTGCGGGTTTTGAGCTCGGCAACTTTGGATTGCAGTTTGCTTCGGAGCCCGATGAGGGTTTCCCTTGCATGGATGCAAGACTTGTTGGCGTACAGCTCCAAATACCGGATACCGTCGATGAGGTCGGCCAATTTGACTATATCGTTAACAACCGACTCCCGAACTAGCCTCTTGGTCACGCGGTATTCTTCGGATATGCGGGACTCGAGTTTTTCGACTCCATCCCCACCGTCGCCCAAATTCCGCATGTAGACCTTCAGCGGCGAGGCAATGTCGCCGGTCGCGATTTCGGGCAGGTCGTGGATTAGTGCCCACTCGGTGATGTCGGCCAAATGGGAAGTCAGCCCAATTCGAACGGCGATCTCCCTTGCTATCATCGCCACATTGAACGAATGTTCGGCGAGCGACTGAGTTCTGGAAACATTGACTATTTGCCACCGGTCCACGTGGTGGGCGCGGTAAATGTCTTGAATGTTCATTCCGCACCACCTTTGATGTGTTTCAGTAGTCCATTCTCAATCTTCCACTTTCTATTACGGTTGATCTCCATTTTGGAGCGGACGGCCTCGACTATATCGATGCCGAGCAGATAAGCCAAATCGAGCAGGATGATCACCGCGTCGGCGTATTCCATCGCGTCGGTTGGAGCTTTTTTCATCTCCTCGATCTCCTCCTCCATGAGTTTGCGAAAAGCTTCTTCGGGAGTTCGATCCGGCATGAGCCCATTGGCCCAACTAACCACTTCGGATTGAAGCTCCCGGAGCGTCGAATTTGAAGATTCCGGTATTAAGGATTTCATCGCGCGGCCCCCTCCACTTCATGTAGTTTTTGCATGAGGTTAGCATAACCGGCCAAATCGACCAAGTTGTCGCGGTGGTGAGAA
>JACCDJ011115492.1_pt1 | contig 38929 bp, 54 predicted proteins | sample 7444481 | NCBI WGS metagenome assembly JACCDJ01 (sample SAMN15323435, study PRJNA562643) | freshwater metagenome | isolation source: river surface water | place: USA:Blue River Watershed | collected 2017-08-15
CCGTACTTAATGTGGTAACTGTCTAACGCAGCGTCGTAGGCGTGGGTGTCAATAGTGGCAAATGGGTGTGCACCGCCCGTATCAAGAGTTTTAGTAAAGTCTGAAGTTTTACGTGAACCGTTTGGATTTTCTTTAAAAACTTCCAAAGGCTTAACGTCATTGTTGCGGACCTTGAGTGCGTCCAAAATGTTGGCGGTTGTTTGGAGGTTTAAAGGAGTTCCAGAAAGACCTGCACGCCTGCGAAGAACTTTACCTTCATCACCAGGAAGTTCGCCCGCTCTGCGGATAAGGCTGTGCTGCTTGTCAGTAATTCTTAGCAATTGGAGGCCCATCATGCGGTTTTTACCCCACTCAGTTCCTGAGGAAAGTTTGCCTAAAATTGCTGCGCCACCTAAACGGCCAACACCAGCCTCGCTACCAATGTACTCAGAGTCTTCTTGACCTCCTGGGTACCAGTCTTTACCTGCAGTGACGCTTTCAGGGGTAAATTCTTTAGTGCGCTTAACAAGGTTGCGTACTAACTGCTTGTGCACTTCTGGCGTTAGGTCAAATTTTCCTGGCTCGATTTTCACGTTATCTCCAGACTGGCTTCAAATACGCCATAGCGTTTTGACGCTGAGTGTTGATAACGCCAGGCGAGTCGGAACGCATGTTCGACTTACCGTCATTGACAAGGTGTGGGGCAGGGGTAAGTTGCATCTGCGGAGTAGAGCGAGGAATCATCCAAACAAGACCACCATTGATGTTTACTTGCTTTGCTTTGCCCTGACGCTTCAAACCCATCTGGTCGTTGAAGTCGCTAGGCCAGTAGTACATCGACGGCTCAATGCGCTCACCTTTGTGAACACCACGCTGGTAGGACTTTTGTCCGACACGGCTCTTAATGGAGTCCAACAGGCGGTCGTCACGACGACTGCGGATAGTTCCTAGGTAGCCATCTGGGTATTCTGCTTGGGGTACACGACCTGTACCAATACGCATAGCGTCAAGGTCAGAACGGGCGACAGAGATTCCCTGTCCACCCATGTTGTTGTAACCCTGAAGACCGCCGCCACCAAGTGACTGCCAGTTCTGACTAGGGCTGAAGTTGTTTACTGCACCCGCCATAGTTACCCTGCTCTATAGTTAGGGTTTTGAATGTCGCCGTCAATGTAGTTGCCGTGCTTGTCAGCGTGCGCCTCAACATCGGCGTAATCAATACCGTGCTTATTAGCGTAAGCAATCTTGGCTTCTCTAAACTTTTTGCTACTCCAAATAGCCTTTTCATTACGGCCGTCTGCTTTAAGCAGTGCTTTGTTTAGGCTAGGTTCTTGCGCTGAGGCGTCAACGTCAATTGAGCCGTCTTCGTTTCTCCAAGAACCAATTGAAGAACCTTCACGAGAACCTGTGGCAACTTTAATGTCACGAGCCAGTTTCGGAAAGGAGGTGAACATCTTGGCGTCGCTCTCTACAGGAACCGTATCTATTGGGTTACCTTTAGTGTCAGGCTCTCTACCTACTAGATAAGTGTCTGACGATGGGTCGTCTGCGTTAACAAACTCACCAGTGTTAACGTCCATAGTGGCTCCTTTTCCAGTTCTAGTTTTAGAACTGAAAATGGCTGCGCTAAGGATTGGGTGGTAACCGCTAGTAGGAGTGGCTTTGCTCTTCCACTCTGGGTTCAGTCCGCCTTTTGGCATTGAAAATCCTTCTAGTTACCGCTGTTGAATGTTGGTGTGCTAGTGTCGCCGCCAAACTCGTAAATACCCTTTTGAGTACGCTTGCTAATACCTAGAACCTTGCCGTGAGCAATGTCCTTAGTCTTAAAAGCGGCACCAGCAATCTCATCACTGGTACGGAACCCTTGGCGGTAGGATGGCCCACCGCTTTCAGGACCAGAGTAGTAGTCGACACCTTCGCCGCCTTCAGCAGCAGAGTAGTGCTGCTCCGACGAAAGGGCGGAGTGACCCTTAGGCATTAGAGGCTCGAAGCCTGCATGCCGCCTTCGAAGTTAGGGTTTGCACGACCCGCTACCGAAGGGATGATGCGTGCGTTAGCCATGGTTGGGCCAGCCGCAGGGTCAATCGTAGGTGTGTAAGGTACGTTGATACGGTACGAAGCACCAATACGCTCGATGTTCTGACGGTTAGCCTTGCTACCAGGGTTGGTAGGGTCAGCAGCCTGAACATTCTTCTTAGGAACTAGCGTGCCACGCAACTGACCTGGGTTGATTTCATCCATCTGACCGTAAGCCGACATGTCTGGGCTACCTGCACCCATAGGGATGCGTGGGCTGCCCATTGCTGATGCGGCGTCGTAAGCCTCGTGGTGGGTTGTGTGGTTGCGGTTCTTCATGTTACCTGCTGCCTCTAGGGAATTGGTGGGTGTGCCATTGCGACGGCGCATGCCGTGGCCAATGCTAAATGGAGTTGCCATGGTGGCTCCTTTATCTCTCTATAAGAGTAAACCTTTTTTAACTTGCTGAAATGGCAAACACAATGGCAGAAATTTCTCCATCACGAGACTCAATGGTTGTGAAGCCTGGCTTACAGGTGAGGTCGAGACCTCTTGGAGCAACATAACCACGAGCAATGGCGATAGCCTTTACTGCCTGGTTTACTGCACCTGCGCCAACTGCACGGAGTTTCACTTGACGGTTTTCGTAGATTGCGTGTGCGATTGCTGAGGCAACTGACTGCGAGTTAGAGCCTGCGCTCACTCGTAGGAACGGCTCCTCAGTGGAGGGTGTGACGATTTCTTCTGACATTTGTAGTCCTTAGTGTTCGATTTATGCGCCAACCTCGACTACTAGGATAACCAATTAGGGCAGTAATGTATCCCTATACTTCGGGTCTTTTATTTGTTCTACGATTGCCGCTTCAACATCATTTATAGATGTTCCTGTGGCTAATCTGCCCAGGGAGTAGGCGTCTGCGGCATTGTCGTCGTTAAACTCGAGTCCCCAACGCTTATAGATTTGCATCAGCATCTCTTGTTTCTTAGCGTTGCCCTTTCCTGCGGCGTACTTCTTCAGGGTCATGGGCGGTATTTGTAGGGGAAAACGCATGTGCTCAGGGAAGCCTGGTGTGGCGTTGTTGGTGCCGTGGAAGTAGTCAAACACTTCTAGTTTGACTGCGGCGGAGAGTTCGCCTAGAACTAGTGCTGATTGCGAGGCGAGGACGGTACCCTCCATGGCAATCTCTTCAATCCGATTGCCTCTTTCCTTCAACCATTCGAATCTGTCGAACATGAAGGTTTGGATGTCGTCAAGTCTTTGAACACCACGATACGGGGACTTGTACACCCAGGTCATGTGGCTTGAAGGAAGTTCAATGGAAACCGCCGATAGCGCAAACCCTGTTAAGGACTGGTCTATGCCAATGGTTACTTTATGGTTGCTCGGGAGATTCCCATTGAACTCCTTAGTTGCCATTATGCGCCTTCATCATAGCGATTGTCTTCTCTAACTCTGCAAAAAGTTCTTCCTTGCTTGAGTCGTTTACGATAACTAAATCAAATGCGCTGGTTGGGTAGGAGTCCATGGCTACGTCTGAGCCGTGGCTGTTTACTGGCCCAACATCTGGGCGAGTTACCTTCCAGAGGCGTCCCCCTGCACGCAGGATGGCGTCAGCCTCGTTGTGGTATCGGACGTCTGAGAACACAACGTGCATCTCTTCGTTCACGACCTCCATGGCTTTCTGTACCCAAACATCTTCGCCAAACATCTGGCGACCAACCTCAGTGCCCATGCGCTGGAGGAGGTGGCGTACATCGTCACTGTTTTCTTTTAGGTAATCCCAGCCAAGTTCCTTTACGGAACGAGCAAGCGAAACACCAACCATGGTGCCTACGTTGATTCGTGGGTCGAGACGGAGTAGCGCCTCCCTCATAGGGTCAGCAAATGCTCGGCGTACAAATCCATGGTGCTGTACTAGAAACTCAGCGACAGTGTCTTTACCTGAGCGGGCGTATCCTGTCAGACCGATAATCACAGTCCCTCGTCCTCGTCATACCAGTCGGTGAACTCTTCGTCTGGGAAGAACAAGAAGTTGAATAGCCAGTAACTGGCCAAGACTACTACGACTAGCCCAATCGCTGAAAGGATGATTACTGATTCCATTATGCCCACTCCCTACGGGTTGAGCGAAGGTCGTTGGAGCGGCGAGTAATCTCACGGCTCACAAGCGACAGGTCACGCTCATGATTAGTGAGGAGCATCTCCACCAACTTGCGGTAGGCGTACTTCTCCTCGTAGTCGTTTTCTAGTTCAACAATTTCTGGGTGAATAGAAATCTCTGCCTTGACAGCAGTAATGCGCTCACCCTTTACTTGAGCACCCATGCGCTTGATGAGCATTGAGTTCTCCGCAAAGTCTTTCTTCTTCAGAGCGGCTCGCTCTTCAAGTTCAGCCATTACCTTCTGGGAGGCGATGTAGTCAGTCCATGAGGTCAACTTGGTGAACAGTTCACCCAACTCCTCAGACGACACAGCGGTGATGTCTGGTGGCAGTTGTACCTGCTCTTCACTTGGCTTACGGAACGTTAGGTTCCAGCCATTGAACTTAGTGATGGCGTTCATTAGTCCTCCTTGTATGGTGAACACTGTGGGCAGGTACCGCCAAGGTTGTTGTTGCAACGAGGGGCAACACCATCCTCTACAGCCTTTACAACCTTCTCGGCTTTCTCAAAGATGTGGCGTACAAGTTCGAAGTCACGCTTTACAGCGAACTCCTTGAACGACTGGTCAGCCTTCAACTCATACAGGAATACAATCTCATCGATTGGGTTGCCATCATCGTCAACGTACCCCATGCGGTTCATGAGTTCTAGGTAAACCTGACCCTGCATGATGTGGTCGGAGAATGGGCGAGTGATACGTCCCCACGCCTTCATAAGGTCTCCGTCTGCTTCAGCCATGAGGGCTGGCGCACCGTAGCGGATAGTTCCTGGACCAATCGACTTAATCTCGATTAGGGCATCGTTGCCGATTCCCTTAACCCAGCCGTCTGTGTGTCCAGCGATACGGAGTTTGTCGTCACGGAGAGTTACTTCCGCATACTCCAACAGGTCGCCACGACCACAGGTGTCGCACTTCTTAGGTGACGTACCCCAAGTGGTGTCGCCACAGTCTTGGCACTTGAACTTGCCGTGAAGCACGCCCATGTCCTGAAACCATGACTGCCACTTAGCGTGGACCTGGTGACCAGTGTCGAAGATGCTCTGCAACTTGAGACCAGGGTTGGCAGATACCTTTGGGTAGCCCTTCAGCAAGAAGTACGAGCCACGGAGGCAGAAGTCCTTCTTAATCATTTCTGACGGGTGTAGCACGGTGGTGCTACGGTCGCCCGCAGGGCGCTTCTGTAGGTACCGCTCGATGTCGCCCAGTAGGCGGCTCTTGTTCTTCTTAGCGTCTAGGAACCTCTTCAGGTCTCCGCTACTTACTGCTCCCATTTTCCTTCTCCTTATGTTGCATCACAAAATCTTTGAGTGGCATCTTGTTCTTGAACTCTCTTTGCCACTTTCTTATTAAAGCATTTCTTTCTCTGTGACTCAAGCCACCCCAGATGCCGTGTTGCTCATCTGTTGCGATTGCGTGCCAGAGACACTCTACTCTAACTGGACAAGGCGGTTGCTCGCTAGTGCCGAAGCAATAACTTTTCGCTTCTGCGGCAATCGCCTTGTATCTTTCCTTGTCCCTAGGTGGGAAAAAGATGTCGGGGTCAGGGACGTCAAAGCAGGCGGCTTCCTGAAACCAACGGGTGTTATCTACGCTGTAGGCGTCTTCACTCATGAAGTTTGTTCCACATTTCTAAAAAGTCCGTCTCCATGAGAATGACATAGTCTTCCCCATCAAGATGGATTCCGAACACTGGTAGCCGTCCGTCCATAATGGCTTCATTAGTTATCTTCTTGAGTTCTTTGGAACTGATAGTTTTGGTTAACTTACCAGTCCACTTGTGCTCAATCAGGAGGGTCTCGCTTCGGACATCGCCCTTACGGGACCAAAAGGCCCCAGAAGCAGCCGTGGTTTGCCCTCCTACGGCTTTAGCGAGGCGTTTCTCGTGCTTCTGGGACTGCTTCTGACCTTCGGACTTCAATTACTCTTCGTCCTCGGGAATTGTAATCTTTCCTTCTTTGTAAGCCTTGATAATCTTCGGCACTAGGAAGAACAACTGCTCACGGCTGTAACAGGTGGTGCAACCGCAGAATGGTTCGCCCGATAGAGGGACGAAGTCTGACTCTTCGCCGTCAATCAGTTCTTCACAGTTTGACATGTACTCTTCGTAGTCGTGCTCAAGTGCCTGGGCAAAGATAACATCTTCTACGTAAAACTCTGGCTTACTCATCTTCTGTAGTTCCTCCTACGAAACTGTCTGGTGTGTTTAGGACCTTCTCACGAAGTTCTTCATAGAAGTCTACCTCTTCACGGATAGAGTTCACAAGAGCCTCTTGGCCATTCCATTTACGCTCTCCGTAATAAATCCAACCGCCCTTGCGGTCAACGATTCCCTTAACGATTGCCATGGCGGCAACTTCCTTGGCGGTGTCGAAGTCACCAGCGTCATAGATGCTGTGGTCTGAGAAGTAGAAGTCCACGTAAGCGGTACGGCTTGGTGGGGCTGTCTTGTTCTTTAGGGTGCGAATCTTGATGCGCTGACCTACACGGGTCTTGTTGCCCGATGGTCCAGTCTCAATCCACTCGTCACGGCGAACCTCAGAGCGAGTAAAGAAAGCGTAGTCCTTACCTACACCGCCAGGCGTGGTGCGTGGGTCTCCGTGCATTACGCCAATCTTCATGCGGTACTGGTTGATGATGATGCCTAGGATTGGGCGTTCAGCCTCAACCATGGAACGCTTCATGGCGGCTCCAGCCTTGCGGAAGAACTTGTTAGTGATGAGTGCGCCACGACCTACGGTCATCTCGTCCATCGACTTCTCGTCTTCAGGACCTGGGACTAGGGCAGGAAGAGAGTCAATAACGATAGCGTCAACTGATTTCGATTCAGCAAAAGCAAGAACTGTGTCATACGCTTCCTCCATGATGTTGGTTTCTACAACAATAACCCTACTAGTGTCTACGCCACACATCTCGGCGTACTCTGGAACCCACTGCTCAGCGGCTACCCAGACTGCTGTGAACTCTGGGTCTTTCGCTTGGTTAGCGGCGATGGTTTTGAGTGCGATGGCAGTTTTGCCGTGAGAAGGTTCACCAACGAGTTCGTTCCACTGGTTGGTAGGGAAACCGCCTCCGAGGATGTAGTCAAAAGTTGTAGAGCCACTTGTTGCTCGCTGGATAAGGTCTCCACGAATGTCTCCTCCGATGACGACAGTATCTGCGCCAAACTTCTTGTTGATTGCCGCCATTACCTTTTTGGCGTCTGCATTGATTGCCATTACTTCTCCATCAAATCATAGATAGAAACCCAAGTTTCGTTTCCATCTTCGTCCACCGAAGGGAATCCTGCGATGTCATTCTTAGTTTCTACGATGCCATTCTGTACGAGAATACCAACGAGTTCGCTTCGAGCCTGCAACCACTCAGCGGTGCGTACTTTCTGTGCGTGGTCTGCTAGGTCGATTAGTTCACAGTCTACAGTGTTCACTTCGATAAACTTCTCTCCCTTTGTATAGATTGTGTTTTTAACAATTGTTTCTGCGTCAGCAAGAACGCTTCCTGCCACCATCAGTGCGTGAGTGCGTTCGTGGTTCAATGTGATGAACGCAGTGTTTTCTGGTGTATCTAGGAACTTGCGCTTGCGGTCAGAGTAGTGGAGCGTGCTGTATTGGAACTTTGGTCCTTTCCAGTTGTGCTTCACCTCTACCTCAAACTTGTGCTCTTTACCTTGTGGGTCTGTTGCTAAAACATCGATGCCGTATTGGTCTGGATTGACGTATGCCTTCCAGCCTTGACCGTTGAAGTAATCAACGATTTGGTCCTTAGCCGTGTCGTCGCTGTCATAGAGGGACTGGCTAAATGGTTTCTTTGACACTATCCGTCAATCCTTCCGATGATGCCTTGTGGGTTCCAGTTGCTGGTCGAATCATTTCCATTAGCCGCCTTAGCAGGACCATCAACATGTGCACCCTGTAGCGCACCATACCTACCGCCTGATTGCTCCACGGGGTACCCACAATCAAAGCACCTCGGCGCTGTATTCGCCACAGCCATAAAGTTAGCCGACCCGCAGTCAGGACACGAAGAAGTCTGCGAACTGGATGGGAGGCGAACCGCTGTCTGGGGCTGAAAGGAAGGCATCTGAGCCATCGGTTGCTGGCTTGGAGGCATCGGCGGTGTTGGGTCTGGGCGACCTACAGGTGCTTGTGGTGTGGTGTTAGCGAGTTTGCTTGCCCACCAGTCTGCGTTATTCATTATTTCTTCTTTCCGTTGAGAGTGATGAACTCAAGGTCAACAAGTTGGGAAACTGCACCAATCAGAAGGTGGGACATAGAGTCCTCAAGCATCTTCTTGGTGGTCTGGTCTAGCACCTGAAGCAACTTAGCGGCCATCTTGTCGTCAACCTCTGAGATAGCGTGTGGTGCTGAGTCGGCGGTTGCTTGTGCAAACATGGCGGCGTAGCCGTATAGGAGCGGGATTAGTGCGCTGATGCGTTCGACACGCAGTTCGCTCTCATCCTCATACTTTTGCTGGACGTCCACGCTGATAGGTGGGCAACCCAAAACTTCGCTGGCTTCATAAGCATCTGGAATACCTGTGTCAAACATGAACTCACGGATGTGCGCTTTAATTTGCTGTGGAGAAGTAATGGATGCGTACTTTGGCTTCTTCTTCTTTTTGAAAATCACTTTGCCTGACCCCACTTGTCAACAATCTTTACGTCCGCAATCAACGGCACAGTAATCTCTTTCAACTTGATTCCTTCCATTGACTTACGGATTGCTTCGGCGGTTTCCTCAGCACGGTCTTCGGGCGTAATCGTAACGAGTTCGTCGTGGACCGTTAGAACTACATTAATGTCTTTCTCATCCAAAAAGCAAGAGTGAGCACGGACCAAAGCGAGTTTCATGATGTCAGCGGCTGAGCCTTGAATGACAGTGTTGAAGGCTTGGCGTTCGGCACGAGAGACCTCTAGACGGTCGTTGCTGGTCAACCAAGGAATGTAGCGACGACGACCAAAAATGGTCTCTACGAACGGCACACGGCCGCTCTGCTTGGCTAGGCGAACCACCTTGTCCTTGTACTTGGTGATGGACGAGAACTCTTTCTCGAAACGAGTTAGCAGGTCTTTTGCCTCTGTCACTGAACAGCCGATAGAGGATGCAATCTTGTCTGGACCAACACCGTACGAGATGGCAAGCACAAGAACCTTACCTGCCTTACGGTCAACACCCATGGTGTCACCAATCGTGGTGTAGATGTCTCCGCCAGTTACGTAGTTGTTCACTAGGCGAGGGTCACCCGAGAATGAGGCGATTACTCGTGGCTCAATCTGGGAGTAGTCAGCAACAACCAACTTGTGCCCTGGAGGCGCAGTGAACAGGTCACGAACCAACTTGCCGTACTCACCAGAAGAGGGGATGTTCTGCAGGTTTGGTTCGCTTGAAGAGAAGCGACCAGTCTCTGCGCCGTGTGCCTTGAAGTTGGTGTGCACACGACCGTTGATTAGTAGCGACTTCTTCTCGACCACGGTCTTCTTGCCAGAGGTCTCACGCTCCACCATTCCGCCCTTGTACGGGGTTACATAGGTGGTCATGAGTTTGTTCAAGTCGGCGTATTCAAGTAGAGCGTCAACGAGTTCGTCTTTGCCACGGTAAGGCTCGAGAGCCTCAGCCGATACTGAGAAGTTAGCCTCGGTAAGTTCACCGCCAGCCTTCTGAACTTCTTGACCCTTGTTGGTTAGTGCGCCCTTGAACTTTAGGTTTGGTTTGATGCGTGGCTTCTTACCGTCAATAGAGGTGTAAAGGAGACGCTGTTTCTCCGCTACCGAGTTGATAGCAAACGCTTCACCAGCAATACGGAACGCTTTTGCTTTCGCCATCTCTTTGTCGTTGCCGATACGTTCGGCAAGGTCGTCAAGCATGTCGGTGTCGATGTATGCGCCTGTAAGTTCCATGTCGCAAAGAACAGGGAGAACGTCCATCTCTAAACGCCACACCTTGTTGAGGTTGCCCTCAATCTTTGGTGCGAGTGCTTTGTACAATTTCCAAGTTAGTTCGGCGTCAATACCTGAGTACTCAGCCACTTCAGAGAAAGAGTGCAGAGCAACGTTCTCTCCAACACCCTTCTCCATCTCTACGCCAAGTTCACGCTGAACACAGGCTTTCAGGTTTAGCCCGTTCTTGTTTAGGTTGTTGATGATGAACGAGGCAGTCAGGGTGTCAAAGTATGGCTTGGCAGGAAGCCTGCCCCTGTAGTACTTGGCTACAGACTTCATGTCGAACTTTGCGTTGTGAGCAACCTTTAACGCTGTGCCAAACATAATTGGCTCGATGGCGTCAAACACTTGGCGAGGGGTCAACTGTGCAGGTGCTTCGCTAAACTTTGGAGTCCACTTGCGCTGGTCTTTTGAGTAGTGTGACTCTAGAACTTCTTTGCCAGCGGCAAGACGGCGCTGACCCTCAAGAAGAAGTGGCTTGTCGTAGCCATCCAGTTCACCATTTGGGTGGCCCATGGGGATGACATCAGTGCGCCCGTCAGTCGCAAAAGAAATCCAGCAGACATCATTGATGACTGGGTATAGGCGGTTCTCGCCAATGGTTTCAACGTCCCACGCAAATGCGGTGACCTTTGAGTAGTAACTTACAAACTCGGCAAGTTGCTCAGGGGTAGTAATAATGTTCATCATTGTCCAAAGATGTTGAAAGGGGAGGTAAGGCGGAGAAGGGGAAAAACGCCTTACCTCCCCTAGAGGGATGAGTTAGTTGGAAGCGAGCGAGCGTGCCAACTTCAGCAGTTCCTCACGAGGACTGACGTAGACAACACTCTCGTCGTACTTAACTACCTTGGACGTGGCAGTTTCAACATCATCGATGTCGATTTCCCACTCATCCGCAAGGTCAACAGCCTTTACACGCTCCAGTTGGTACTGGGTAGTGGTGGCAGTGCCCTGACGTGATACCGCCCAGAAGTACTTCGACAGTGGACCCGTCTTAGGGTCTTCTGCCTTAGCAAGCAGTAGGCGGAATAGGGTTGGAGTTGCGGTGAGGAGTTGCACGTTTGGCTCCTCATCGGTGAGCACTAGGACGTTGAACATGAAACGACCACGAGGCTGGTCACCAGCGATGGTGCACAGTGGGCAGTCGTCCTTGAGGCAAACGAACGAACGCTTACCCTCGGTGCGGTTAATCCAGTGCTGTTCGTAGGCGGCGAATGGCTCGTCGTCTAGGAAGCGAATCAACTGAGGGGTCTCAGTGATTTTGAAGTCGGTTGCGTATGCGCCCTTCTCCTTCTTTGGCTTGAGAAGCGCCTGTGCGGCGTCCCAGCCTGCCTGCACGGTGGTGCCGTGCTTAGCAGGGATGTTCTCGTCTTCCTCAGTGAGGTAGGACGAGGCGTTAACACTTGGCTCATTGACCATGTGGGTATTGCTCCTTAAATTGGCATTGATTGGCATTTAATTGGTATTGCTTGGTTTCTGCACTTCGTCACGCCACCGCTCAACTAGAGCGTCAGTTAGTGACTCATGCTGGTTCCACTCTACACGAGCAGAACCTAGAAGTCCACGCCTTTGGAACTCTTCAATAGCAATCTCGATAAGGCGGCGTGTGTAAACACGGTTTCCGCTTACCTTCTTACCATTCAGGCTCTTCGAGCGTAGACGGTAGGGAGCGCCAGGGATGTAACCCTTCTTCTCCCAGAGGCGAATAGTGACAATCTGCTTCTCCAGTGCCTGTGCAAGCGCACCGATGGTGAACAGTTCTGTCTCTACCCCTTTGACAAGTTTAATGGTTGGATTTTCATCCCAGCCATTCGACTCGCCCAAGATTTGTTTCTTGCGCTTCTTAGCCAACTCGGTTGGCTCTCGGCGCTTTTGTTTGGAGCCAGGTGCACGGTCGAGACCCTCAAAGGCTTTGAGGATTTCATCGTCCGAACGTAAACCTGGCATAAGTCTAACCCTACTTCTTTAGTGTGGTCAATGCCCAGATTACTGTAGTTGGGAACATCTCGTCAAGTTGTTCCTCAGTCAGTTTACCTTCGTAGTAGGCGGCCATCAAAGCGTCTTCGTTAATGACACGCTTCATCTCGAACACCTCGTCAGCAAGACCGTTGGCTTCAAGGATTTCCTCAGCAAGTGCCTCGTTCAGATTACGCTTAGCACGGCGAGTCTTCTGAACACGCTGGTAGTCGCCAATGTTCTCATCAAGGTAAAGGCTGATGCTACCGTTTGACTCTTCTTCGCCCTCGGCGTCGATGTGAGCAAAAATCTTTTCACGGAGTTCCTTTGAGCGAGTCTCCATGTTTGACATGGACTCCTTCAACAGCAGGTACTCACGAACCTGCGACTGCAGGTCGTCTGGGTTTGAGAAGCGAGTTCCCTCTTCTGGAATTAGATTCGCCATGTGATTCTCCTAAATCAGTTTGTCCGTAAGAAAGTTAATCATACTTTCTACTGTTAAGTCAACACCACCTCTGGTGTTAATTCCTTCTCCGTCTAGTACAGCGTTTGCTACCGACTTCTTTTGCTTCAGCATGTCGTACTGCCGTTGCTCTATCGAGCCTAGCACAAGAATGTCTTGGATAGTAATGGTTGGCCATTCACTCGATGTTCTAATAATACGCCCGTTTCTTTGAACTGCAAGACCTGCACTCCAAGGCTGGTCGTAGTTCACCAGTAGATTTGCTTGAGGCAAATCGACACCGTAACCACCAGCATCACTAGAGACAAGGACACGAACAGCAGAATCGTTTTGGAATCGTACCTTGGCTTCTTCTTTTTGTTTTGCATTCATCTCTCCTGTGTATCCAACAGCGGGGTAGCCTGCAGTAGTGAGAGTTGTAACTATGTCGTGAACAGACAGCAGGTACGAAGCAAACACTACCGCTTTGTAAGAAGGGTCAATGTCTAAATGGTCTTTCAAGTATGACACCAGTGCGTCTCTTTTGACGGTCTTTATTAAGTTGTCCACTATGTCACCCAGCGAGTGGATGTAGGCGCTGCCCTTGCCTGTGTGGTTTTCAAATTCTTTTGCCGAGGCTTTCAAGATTCCTGGAGTTGAGCACAGCATCCTGAGTGCCGATACTCGAGACATTATCTCTCCACGCATCTGGTTGGCTGGGTCGTTAGCGTCGTACGCCTGCCCGTAATGGGCGGCGAGGTTGAAGTTAGCGCCGAAGGACTCTCGAGCCTCAACCAGTAACCCGTGCAAGTCTTTAGCGATGTGGTCGTACACGGCTTGGGTTGCTCTGTCGAGTTTGATGAGCAGTGGCTCTCTGTACACAGCGTCTGGCAGGTACGGTGCCACGTCGTCATCTTTCTGCGACTTGCGAACCGAGTGCTCTGTCAAAGTCTTGTGCAGAAGCGGAAGGTTTCTGTACCTGTCCACGCCACCGAAATAGTTTCTGACGATGAACGTTTTGTCGAACAAGTCGAATCTGCCCAACACGGTCGAGTCAACGAACTGCATGATGGAGTAGATTTCCTCGGGGCGACCGTTTTCGATTGGTGTGCCTGTAAGGGCAAACTTTATTTTGATGCGCTTGGCGAGTTCTTTGACCTTCTTGGCTCGCTTGGCTTTGAACCCCTTGATGGCGGTTGCCTCGTCACAGACGATGGCATCAAACGCAATGTCTTTGACTGTGTCCCAGTCGTTGACTATTTGTTCATAGTTCATAACTATGTAGTCGGATTTGATAGCAGCCTTATACTGCTCGGCTCTTTGCTTTGGTGTTCCGTCAATCACGGTAACCGTGGAGTCGCTGAACTTCTCTATTTCCTTTTTCCACTGGTACTTCAAACTGGATAAGCAAAGCACAAGTGTCAGGGTTGGGTTCAAGGACTCGATGGCGGCGATGGTCATAGGTGTTTTACCTAGACCCATTTCATAGGCGACCAGAATCTTCTTCTGGGCAACCATCTTGTCTACGGCTTCAACCTGATACGGTTTGAGCGTTCCTTTGAACATAGGCGGATTCTCCAAGAAGTGCTGATTGTGCGTTCTCCACACCCCAGCGAATCTCTTCAGAGGTTAGGTCGCCAGGGTCTTTTGCTGTACTACCACCATAGTTGAAAAAGAATAAATTTAAACCGTATTTGCGAGCCCAGAACAACATTTCTTTCGAAGCCTTGAGTCCTGCCTTATCAACGTTTGGGTTGTCGAAAGCGGCGATGACTTTGTTGGAGAAACGAATCAGTTTGATTTGTTCTTCGCTGATGGCGGAGCCACAGATAGCGACAGCACCGTGTACTCCTGCGGACTCTAGGCGAGCGCAGTCCAGCGGAGACTCGACAACAATGACTACATCTTCACGCTGGTTCTCGATACCAAACAAAGTCTTGGACTTGGTCAGTCCTGCTGGACGGTTGAAAAAGGTGCGGTCAACTGTGCCCTTTTCTTGCCAGCCAAGCAGTTTGTTGAAGTGAGGTTCCCGTAACGGAAGAACCCAAGCCTTCTTGTTGGCGTCCCACAAAATGCTATAAGTCGTAATGGATTTCTCCGACAGATTACGCTTTTGAAGTTCCTCTAATGGAGGGTTAGTGAACACGGCTAGGCGTGCCTCCGACATCTCCAACGGGCGTGGGATGCTTTGGATGTAGGACGGCAGTGACTCCATCTGCTCCGTGAGCATCTCAATCGTGACTTCTGCACTAGTGGCAAGCCACGCCTTGGCGGCTTCGTAGTCGTACTCGACAATGTCACCGTACAACTTAACGAATAGGTTCTTTACGTCACAGACAAGGTGGAGCAGGTTTCCCTTGTAGTGGCATGAGTAGCAGGTGTGTGCGCCAGTCTCGAGGTTAATCCACCATGACGGGTTTCCGTCCTGCTTGCCTGTGCGCTGGAAGTGCATTGGGCAGAGTGCGTTCGCCTCGTTGCCGTGAACTGAGAAGTCAACACCTAGGGCTTCGAGAGCACCCTCAACATTGAACTTAAGCATAAGGGTTCCAAGCCGAGCAGTGCTTGCACGACGGAGCCTTAGACTCATCGTGGAAACAGCCAGTGTCCCACTTCCAAGTAATCGAAGTGTCCTTTGGTCCACAGTTACGGGACTGAACAATCTTCAGCACACGAACTTGGTCATCCGACTCAACAGGCTCCAGACCCAAGATAACGTCTGAGTCTTGGAAGAACGAGGACGAGTAACCGATAGAGTTAGCGTCAACCTTGCCGCCCTTCATCTTCCATAGAAGAGTCTGGGTGGTGATTACTACGGGGATGTTCAACTTCTGTGCGACACGCTTCAAACCACGAGTAATGTTGGTCAGCGCCTGTGGCGTGTTGGAGTCACCCGTTACTTGGTCGAGCATCAGGTAGACACCGTCAACGAACAGGATGTCTGGGTTCAACTGCTCAGCCTTAGCAACTAGGGCATCAATGGTCAAACCGTTGACCGCATCCACAAGGTGGAACGGCTTTTGGGTCTGCATGTCTTCCAGCATCGAGAAGTATGCTTTCTCTTCCTTAGCGCTTAACTTTCCACGGCGGAGGCGAGCGTTAGAGACGTGGGCACGAATCGAGTCGTGACGCTGAGTCTGCTCGTGGTTGTTCATCTCAAACGACTGGAACATCGGAACATAGCCAGCCTCGTGAGTGTTGATGGCGGTCTGCAAAGCAATCTGCGATTTACCAGTTTTAGGTGGGGCGATGATAGTAATCAACTGTCCGCCCTGCAAACCAGCGGTCGCCTCATCGATAGCCTCAAACCCTGTTGGGATACCCAAGAACTTGTGGTTCTGCACGTTCTCGTATTCGGTGAAACGTTCCTCAGGGTCAACGGTCAAGTCAACGTGGTTCGTACCGATAACGCCTTGGGCGTTTACCAGAGTGACCGTCTTGCTCATCTCAGCAAGGGCGGCTTCGTGGTCGTTCTCTGACATCTTCGCCAGCACATCTTGCAGACCGTTACGGGTCATCATGTTACGGCGGAACGTAACCATCGTGTCGATGAGGTAGTCGAGTGACTCCTCGATGTTGTAGATGGTGAAGTTCGGGAAGTTGTCCTTAACGGTTTCCGCTGTAGGAACTACACGGTAGTTGGAGTAGTGCTCACGCACGAACTTCCACACACGGCGTAGGTCGTCATCGACAAACCACTCATCCTTGATGCCCTGTTCGATTACAGGAATGATTACACGGTCACGAATAACCTTGCTTACGAGCCTCTGCTCATTGTCCAGTGCCATAATGCCCTTCTTCTTCTCTTACAAATTCTGTAGTTCGATGCCCATCGAACCGTATCGCATTACCCGTTCAGGTAAATCGATAACACCCTTCAGGTTACTGCGGTAAGGCAGTTCCCCAACAAAGTCGTCAATGTCGGTGTACAACTCCGCATAGTTGAACGGGTTGCCTCCCCGACGGTCAAGTTTGTCCATCAGTTTGTCCAAGTCATCCTGAGTCCACAACTCACTCTCGAACCCTGCCAACTCTACAGACAAGCCGTACTTGCTGGCAACGTTCCAAAGATGAGACAGTGCCAAATGGTTCAGGCTCTTAACCTTACGCTCCTGAACATCAGAACGCAACAACCTTTTGTTCTCAATCACTTCAGACTGTACCACGACATCAATCGTGACGATAACTCGTGGCGAAGTTTCGTTAGAAATGTCTCCGCCTTTCACAGAATCTCCACCGTCCCGTGACGCATCACAAAAGTGCGGAAGTCGTCAGTGCTTTCAAGAGCGTCCATGGTTTCTTCATCAGAAACCTCATCGCCACGGACACGCACAGTGTAAATACCCTCGTGCTCCTCCATGCGCTCCTTAACCCACTTCACATGCTTGCAACGAGCATCCTTCTGGAAAGTGTTGCAAGTGCAACGAGCCTTCTTAGGATTCTTAGCATCCACGGAAACCTCGCAAGCGTACATCTCCTCAGCCAAGAAACTATCAGAGGTGCTAGTCCTCTTGCCATCCTCGGTTAGAAAAAACTGAATAGTCTGCCACTCGATTTCCATGCTACTCCTGACGCAGGTCGTGACCAGTCAAAACCACACGGCGGAAAGCCTCATGAGCAAACGAACCCATAGCCTCACCGTACTGTCCAGCCCAGTTGTCACGATTAATGTTTGTAGTAATAATCGTAGGCAAACCTTTGTCGTAACGTGACCTCAAAATCTCGTCAAACGAAGCATCGTTAAACCCTGCACCCTTGTACTCCTTGCCCAAGTCGTCAAGCACAAGGATGCGAACGTTCAGGTGGTCTTCCTTGGCACGACCATGGAACCCCTCCATCTCCAAGTACAAGTTACGCTTCGACTCCTCGTCAGCCTCGAACAAAGCCTTCTTGCGAGACAAAAACTCAGGGAACGTCATGTAGTAAATCGGGCGAGCGTTGTAACCCAAGTCAGACGGGTTACCTCGTAAAACCTTCAAAGCCTCATCCTGCTCCTCAGGCAGACGGCGAACAAACTCCATCAACGTAGTAACAGCGTGAGTGGTCTTACCCAAACCAGGAGCGCCATCAAACAACAAGCCAACACCAGTCTTGCCGATGCCACCAATCGCTTTGATGATGTCACCCTCCAAAGCAGACCCCAACCACTTCTCAATCGTGGCAGGGAAAGCACCAGTGCGACCAATAATGTCCGCAGGCTCCAAGCCCATGAAACGGCGAGGAATGTTCGAGTTGTTAAAAATCCACTGGCGCTTAAACGCCTCCAACTGACCAATGTCGTAAGTCATGCCTAGCCCTTCAATTTCTGTTCGTATTCTGCAAGTTCCAAACGGCCACCCATAGAGTTATCAAACTCCGTGCCATCTGAAGCATAAACGTACACGTCTTTCGCAGGCTTAGCAACAGCACTAGGAACATTTTCGCCATGAGCAGCAATCCAGTTCGTAATAGCGTTCAAGAAAACACCGTGACACTTCTTCGGCATCTTCTTCATCGTCAGCAAGTTACGCTCATCAGCAAACAAAGCCTCCAACGCCGCATACTCCTGAGCGGCAGTAACACCATGGCGCTTACGGTTAGTCGCCAAAGCGATAGCCAAATCCTTAGTGTTAACCATCCCAGGGATACCACGAATCTTGTCATACACACGAGAAGCAAACTCCGAAGCCATCATCTGAGCCGTCCAATCCTGAGGCTCACGCTCCATACGCTTCTCATAATTCGACTTACGAGGCTCAACCACCCGAGGGGTTTTCTTTGGTTTCTGCGAAGCAGGAACCTCCCCCTCTAGCAGACCAAAGCCACCAACCTCATCATCATCCGACCAACGATTAACCACAGTCTCCTCCTGAGACGTTTTATTTAACTTACTAGTAGGTTTAGTAGTACTAGTCTTACTAGTAGTAATAATTACATTTGTTGATGTGCCACCAGTGACACCACGCAAAGGCACAACTTTACCCACCGATGTGTCACGGGTGCTACCACGCAACAACGTGTACTTATTCGAAGACCACAACCCATAATTGCGCTTCGTACGCTCCACCTCAAGCCAACCAGAATCAATCAAACCCTGCACAGCACGATGCACAGACGAACGACTAAAACCAGTCAACTCAGCCAAATCCTCCATCGTGGCATCAATACTGCCCCAACGAGTCTCCAAATGACGCATAGCCAACACCACACGCAGTTGCCCATTCGACAACTTCAACAACTCAAGTTCCACGCCTACCTCCTACGAATAACCTGAGCAACCTCAGGTTTAGGAGTAAACCATACCATAAGCGCCAAAGACACAAAGCCAACAGCAGGCACATACACAAAAAGTTCTGCGCCGTTAAAGCCAAGCAACCAAAGGGCGACGTAACTCAAAGGCAACGTGAAAAGTAACTTGATGTACTTGGGGTCAACCCAGCGTTCAAAAAGAGAAATGAGAAAAGCCAAGGCGTAGCCAACGGCTAACCCTGAAATGATGATTGAAAATAAAATGTCCATAAGGACATCTTAAGAGGTAAACCCCTTAAAGTCCAAAGACTTCGCCTCAACAGGACCAGTGGTTACATACCAAGGCGTGTTAATCGGCAAGATTTGAGGAATCTCACGAACCAAACGACCCGTCTTCTCCTCATACTTACGGTACAAAATCGAAGTAGAATCGTGCGCTGTACCCAACCAAGAAGCACCCCACAACGGCAAGTCACCGTCAAAGTAGTCCGTGGCACCATAGCCAGCCTCTAACTGAGCAGCATCCAGTTTGATAGTTGCCTCTTCGCTGTTCCCGTAAATCTTTGCGGTAACAACCGAAACATCTTTAGTCATGTACGAAGGAACAAACAACTTCACTTGGAAGCGTCGCCACGTAGTACCAATAGACATTGGGTAGGTGTGGAGTCGAGTAGCGATAGTCTCATCAGCATCAGGATTGAATACCGACAATTCCAACTGCATAGTGATTGCCGCATCTGCCTTAGCCCAAATCGAGAAGGTGTAGTGCTGGTCAGGGGTTAGCAAGCCTGTGCCTTCCCACTTAACTAGCGGGTCTTCACTCGTTGTCTCCGTGTCATCTGTCACAACCTCCGCCACATGAGTGCTGCCAGGGGTTACCTGAATAGTCTCCACGATAGATGTAGCGGTGGCGCTTGCGTCAAATGTCCAACTGTCAAGGTTTACCTCAAAGGAAGGGTTGTTAACATAGTTGACCTTCGTAGGTGCAAGATACAGTTCTACGCCTCGAGCCTCATAGAAATCTCCAGACCTGTCATCAAGGTCATCAGCCATCTGAATCATGTCTAGGTGGTACGTCCCTGTCGCAGCGAACTTGAACTCGATGCTTGCAAACTCTGCAGGAATCTCCGACACGAATCCTGCAACCAAGTTTTCGTCAATGTCAGTTATGCCGATACTTGGTGCGTCGTAGGTTAGCGTGGTTCCGCTACCCCCAGTAAGTGTTACTCGCCCGTTAAACGGATAACCAAGTTCAGATACGATAACCTCATCACCAGTAGTTAGGCCGTGGTTGTCTGAAGTGGTGAGAGTGATAACGTCGTCTACAAGTTCAGCAGCGATTACCTCGTACACACTTCCAGGAGCCTTGGCAGTAAACTCATTCTTTACCCAACTGGAAGTTGCGGCATTGACGTCTGGTGTTGCAGTGCTAATCAGAGTGCCTCGGTAGTCATACCACCTAAGTGTCACAGTCACGTTGCCAGTTGAGTTTGAGGAGATAATGTACGACGAGAAGGCGTAAGTTGTTCCGCCAATCACTGGGATACCTGTTAGCGCAGGGGTGTCATCGCCCAGTTTCAGGGTGGCGTTAGTAGCCGCAACTACAACGTTGCCTGTGTACAGTGAGTCAATAGCGTAAGCCTCAGTTGTGGGTGCCGCTTGATTAGTCACACTAGTAAGCGTGCAAGAGGTCGCCTTCCAGTTGCCGACACCTTTGTAGAAACTGCTGTCTTGCTGGTTCAGTAAAACGTTTGGCGATACCGTGATTGTTGACGAGTAGCGGGTGAGTGCTTCAGCCGCTGTGTTGATTGCGTCAACAGTTCCTTTGTTTTTGTACAGGAAGATAGCGTCTCTAATCAAACGCTTCTGTGAGTGAAAGTTCAGCCAAGATTCGTCGCTCAAGTTAAGCAGGTGTGCCTGAGCCGTGATAAGGTTAGGGTTCAGCGTAGATGCGTCGTAGTCTGGCTTTAGCAGGTCAGCATAGGTTAGTGACTCGTCAAGAGTAAACGCCATACCCCCCAAGAAGCGGTAGATGTCACTGTCTTTATTAACCTCGTCTAGGTAACTTCCTGAAGTGCTGCTGTATGTTTTTGGAATGAGTTCTACAAATTTGTCTTGTGAACTACGAAGAACCACACCGTCTGGGGTAGTGGCGTTGTGCTCTCGAGGAATCAAGCAGTAAGTGTGTGCGACAGGAATCCAGTTGTAGTCCGTTGTCATAATCCAAGCAGTGTAAAAAGCGTACTTGTTTACTCGTAGCGGTACTTGCCCACCTTGGTCAACTGCTGTGTAGTACGTTGGAGCCCCGCCAAATGTCTCAACAATTACTACGCCATCTTCTTCATTCTCAGAGTAACTTTCTTGGTTTCGAAGAATCCTAAACGACAATACCTCGCCACTCGGGATAGACCAAGACAGGTCAACCCTGTCGTAGTCAATAGCGACAGCACTGAACGGCTCGATACTAAACTCTAGTTTTGAGTTCTCACCATAGAGCGTACCGTCGCCCCAAATAAACTTTTTATAGATACCCAAGGGTATGTCTCCTAGGAGGCGCTTCCGCCATCGATGGTTAGAATCCAGCCGTTAGGACCAACGGCAGTTACTACGCTGTTGCTGGAGTTTTTAAACTCCATAAGGTTGCTAGTAGCAGACGTGGCTGCTTTTACAGTCACACCTACCTTATTGGCTGCGGGAAGAATGACGCTCTCACCAGCAAGGCTCACTCGGTCGTTGTAGGCAATTCCTAGGCCGTACTCAATGTGCTGAACACGCTCCTTTAGGGTTGACCAAGAAGTGTTGGAGGTGCTGAAAGAACCCGACCAACCTGAAGATGAAGCAGGTGACAGACCAATCACAGTAGCGATAGCGGTCACTTCGTCATAGACTACGTTAACGTCACCCGCTACAACTGGGTCTTGATTGTCGGTTCTCTGCGAGAACGACACTGGGGATGCTGGGTAATTGGCTGTCATTACGGACTCCTAAATCTCTTTTCTAGTTTGCCCGATTTGGGCTGGTTTTACAGGGCTTACGGCACGCAGATGTACGTACCGTTTATGTACATCTTGCTTGCTGTGGTGTACGTGACTGGGGTTCCTTGAACCAACAAACTCTCAATCAACGGCTTTGGGGAGGCAGTGGTCTCTTTGAGCCAGTGCAAATCTAAAGTCTTAGAGCCTGGAATGTGGTCCGCAACTAACTGCTTGTGCCCGTTTAACTCGTCTGCTGGCTGCGATGGGTCTACCCATGACCATGCGGAAAAGTGGTTACCTGCACTAGGGATAGGGTCAAATGGCAACTCGACTTTATACTGCCCCGTTCCAAAGTTAGTGACAGTAGTCAAATCAATCTTGATGTTAAAGGTAACTAACTGACCGTGTCTTACGTAGTAACTGTTGTACGTAGGATAAGTCACTCCTGTTCCCGTAAATGTCATTCCAGTTGCTTGAAATACAGGTGACCATCTAACCGCTGTAGGTGTTGGGGGAAGAATCTCAGCAAAAGTTCCCATCCAGATAGGAAAAGATGGGTCTCCACCTTCGAACATTACAAAGATGCCCGCACCTACTGGAGGCAACACACCCACAGTTCCTGGCTGGTAAGAACCCCACGCCCAGCCAGTAACTTCTTTAAGGAGAACCTGAGGAACCTGTAACCTTAGCCGACCCTTGTTTAGAGGGTCTTTGTTATCAACAACAATCCCTCGATAAACACCAAAGAATCGTTTGTTACCAAACTCGTCTAGCATTAACGAACCACCGAGATGGTGTAGGTGTTACTTAGAGTGCTGTCCGCCGAGGTCACCACCACGGTGATAGTTGTTGTAGCGCCTGATGGGGTAGAGATGCTGCCGCTTGGGCTTCCAGAGGCAACCGTTGTTCCATTCACCTTGATTGTAGAGGTCGAGTCAGCGACGCTTGGCGTGACGGTGATGGTGTTGCTGGCGTGCCCAGTTAGTGTGTACGAGAGTGTTGTCGACACAAACACTGGGGACAGTGTTCCTGCAGAGCCTGGGAAGACCAAGTTCGATAGACCACCAGCAATGTAAGGCAGCACTCCCTCTTCATTAAACACGAATAGTTCACCCTGAACTGCAGATAGAGTTTCGAGCGCAGCCGAGTCACCTTCACGGTACAACTTCAAAACCTTAACGTTACGAATACCCTCGATGGCGTTTACTCGTGCCTCAATGTCGCTTGGGTAAATAACCTCTTTAAAGTCAGTGAAGTTGTATCCCAAACCGTAGATAAGAGCAAACTTGACCTGACGAGCCAAAACAGCATTGTCGTACTGTGGGTATTTAGCGTACTGAATTTCGCAAACCACTGGAGAGTACAGAGGCGGAAGAACACTTACGGTTGTTCCAATCTGGGTCTTGTCTTCGAGACCAGCCTCGACGTCGCTCTTTAGGCTGTACCATCCGTTAGTTGGCGCAGTGTTTGCTGGGTCAAAGCCAGGGAAGTAGTCCTGGGAAGTGTCTGATACCTGAGGGCCTACGTACAGGCTAATAGCGTTGGGGCTGACTGCGTATGCCCCAGCCTTACCCACACCACCGATTGCCAATGTGAGGTTTTCGTAGTCCTTCAAAGTCACCGCACGGTTTAGGGCACTGATTGACTTTGGTGCCTGCTTTCTAATGCTGTCATTAGACTCAGGGTTTTCTCCACCAGTAGCCTTGTCTAGGTTTACGATGCTTAGGCCAGCCAAGTCTCCGCTAATCACTCCACTGCTAAGGGGGATGCTGGTTACAAAGAACTGTTTACCTGAGTCAATGTTGGCTTCAGGTCCGCCGCCTACATAGTAGATTGCTTTGATTGGCTCATAAATCGTGGGGATTGCTCCAGCAATGCCATCACCAAAAGTAATAGTCCAGTAGTTGTTCTCATCAAAACGAGCCTCAAATACTGGGGCGTTGCTGTTCTCATCGGCAAGGTGTGCGACCCTACGCCACTCAGTGTAGTAGTCACCGTTCCTTACAAAGATACGGATGCTTCCATCAACAATCTGGTTGCTTGAAAGAATCCAAGTCTGGTTGGCTTGACCTGTAGATGTGCCCACTAGTTCACCAGCGATGTCTTGTGGGTTCTCAGGGTCAGCAAGGTTGGCGCTTCTAAGTGAGATGTCTTCACCGTGAATGATTGTTCCAGTTGCTTGCCCAGCAACAACGCCGTCTTCAGACGCAGGTACAAGTACGTCTGATTCAACGGTGAACGTTAGTTCAGTTGTGTAGTCAACCATGTTAACGCTAGTGACCACAGTAGTAACCAACTGAGTGCCTGCTGGCACTAGCATGTCGTCCTCAGTAGGATTAGTGAACGAAGCGGTTGCGCTTGCCTGACGGTAGCCTGATACCTCGTAACCATAAGTTGCGGCTAAGTCTAGAAGGCTCTGTCTTTGCGTTGCGGTCAACAAGAAGTTCTCATTAGCGACACGGTCGATGTAGTAGTTGACTAGGTCACCTACGTGAGCGAACGCTTCAACCAAAGCAACACCAAAGTCAGAGGGGTCAGTTGCTTCCCATTGCTTACCGTCTACGTTGACTCGTTGCTGGACTCTCTTGATGAGGTCAGACTTTAGCGAGTAGAAGTCTCTGCTTGTGTAGTCAATGGATAGTGGAATTTCGTTGTCAGCCATTACTGTCCTTCAATAGGTTGGAATTTGCCACGAAGAGTAAACGTTCCTTGTGCGTACGAGTCGCTGTTGGCAACAACACTGTTTACTGTAAGTGTATTTAGTTCGTTATTTGGAAGTCTGTAGAAGATAGTAACCGCCATAGAGCCAGCGGTCTCGTCAAAAGATGTTGACACATCCTCAAGTTCTAGAACCTCTATGTGGTTAGTGAACGCATCAAACACGATGCCACGAATCTTTTCCGCTATGTCGGTTTGGTTGTCAAACACTTCACGGTATAGAGTGCTTCCGTATGAGTAGCGCATAACTCTTTCACCAAGAGAGGTGCCGATTACGCTGCGGACTCTGTCCTGCCAAATCTTCGACTGGTCGGAGGTTTCCATTACACGTCCTGTAGGACCAATGGTAAACGGAAGCGAGACCGCTATTTCGGTCACTGAAGACTCCATGCTAACCTCCTACCGAAGTGTACGTCCAGCGGGAACCAGTCTTATGGAACCCTTGATTTGTTTGGCTATAAATAGGATTTGGTGTTACCAACTTTGCATTTTTTGCACTGATAGAACTTAGTTGGCTTGCCTTACCCGCCATGGCCTCCTCTAAGTTTACCACTCCGACTATGCTGCCAGGTACCTTTTTGGCTGGCTCTGAGTTGGCTAGTTCTGGGTTTACACCGTCAGTGCTGGCAGTCATCTCAATGTAGTAGTCACCTGCAAAAGCAATCATGTGTTTAACTTCTTTAGCCATCCAGTAACCATCCGTAGACGGTCCAGTACCGTCGATGTACACTGGTGCGAATGGGCGAATACGTGGGTCACCCTGACACTTAATTCGTGCAGGCAAGTTCAGACGACCCAGTTGCGCTGCGCCTTCAGCCAAGTTGTAGGCGTCAGCATGGGTGGTAACGACCTGGTCACTTCTAGGTTCAGTGAACAGCACGTCGCTTAGGTTCTGGGTTAACTTCTGTCCAACATCTTTTGGAGACTTGCTGGCGCTAACGATTTGGCCTGTTAGTGGGTTCACGCCGCCTACTTGCTTTACAGTTCGTAGACCAGAGCCTTCCTCAATGTGGTCACCGCTTGTAACCTTGAACCAGTCTAGGGTCCTGTCGAAGAACTCACTGTTAACTCCGACGCCTTTTCCAGAGATGCTCAAGATGGGTACTGTGCTTTGACCTTGCTTAAACAGGGCGTCAAGCGGCCTAAAGTAAAAGTCCATTCCGTTAACAACGACACCGTAACCAATACGTTTTGCTTGTTCCTGAATCCACTCCCAGTAAGAGTGCCCTGCCATAGTTAACTGCTCAAACACCTGCGGGTTGTTGTCCCCAATGAATCTAAAACCAAAAGAGGTGACAATCTTTTCAACGGCTTGAGGGATGCTCACGTTAGTGAACACCTTAGTAGCACGTTCCTTAAGGACAAATGTTGTACCAACACACTGAACCTCCATAAGGTTCTCAATCTGTCCTGCCACGTTCTTAGTTACAAATGAAACATAGCCAACCCATGAGCCCTTAAATGTTCCCTGACTCCATGCGATGCTGACAGGAAGTCCAGTCTTCATGAGTTTGAACCAGAGAGGGCTGACACGGGTGAAGGTTAGTTTGCATAGGTCGTGGTTGTACTGCGACTGCACCAAATCAATACGGGCAGGCTGAGCCTCTAGAGAAGGTATCGTTGGAAACGAGACAGTAAAAGTTGTCCCTCTACGGTACTTTACAGAGGTGAAGTTAGACATTCGGAATCCTCACCAAACTGTTTGGCGGAATGTTGTAGGGGTCAATAATCTCTGGATTGAAGTCCATAATCTGCCACCAGAACTCTTCCGACCCAAGCAACTTGTATGCCACGGTGTCGATGCGGTCGTTATCCAACCAGACGTAGTAGTAGTACCTACCTGTTTGGTATGGGAAGGTTCTAAGTACTGTGGCTTGGTAAGTGTTGTCACGAGAGTCGTGCGCCTTGAACGGGCGCTTGCCTTCAGCGTAACGGCTGTCTGCGAGAATACTCATCTATCCTTACACTCCTGCATTCTGGTTCCACGTGATTTGGTTCTTTTCGTAAGCCACATCTGGGATACGGCTAACGGTAATGTTTACCCAAGTCATCAAAGGCACCATGTCCTCGTTGAAGATTTTGTGGCTAACACTAAACGAAGAGATGATACCTAAGTATCGAAGTCCCTTACCGAGGTGAAGTTCAATCGGGAACGAGTGCAGGTAGCCAATGTCTGACGACCACTTCTTTCTCAGCACGCTCTTCATCTTATACGGGACTAACGTGTTCAATAGGTACTCGATGTCGTACATGGTTCCGTTAGCCTTAATGTCCTTCAGGTCAGCCTTCGAGACATCGGAACGGTTGTACAACTGCTGGAAGAACGAGATAGGGGTAGCCTCAATGTCTGCTAGATACTTCATGTCGGACATGCGGTTTACCAAAATCTGAAAAGAAACCGTGCTCGAGGTAAATCCTGCACCCATGAAAGGAATCTTGTCTTTACCGCTCATAATCAGGGCAGGGTCAACGTTAGGAGTTCCACCCCACGCCATGTCAATAGTAGATGGGTTGTAGATAAACTGGTACGCTGTGCGCTGTTTATTTGGCTGCACTTTGTTGTAGTTTTTGGAAGCATTTCCAGCAGTATCAATCTTTGCGACCATCCACTGCTGAATCATGCCTTTGGAAGACTTAGAGTTCTCCCACAGTTCAGCAGCCTCTTTAACCTTCTGGCTAACGTTACCCTGCGGCACGTGTAGTATGCCTGGACTTCCGTCCTGACCTGGGAGAAATACTTCGGTCTCTGTGAGAACATACCTCCCCTGATTCGGGTCGTACCTACCTGTAGCGTTCAAATAGGTGCTAGGTAGAACCTTTTTAGTTCCGTTGAACTCAGGGGTATCTGGAAAGTACATCTCCCTAACCACTGCAGGTAGATTCGTCTTTACTGGACCAGTAGCAGCCCCCATACCGCCACCAGGTTCTTGGACCTTAGGCTTACCATCACCAGTGCTACTCTTGGCCGCAGCCTTCTTAACCTTAGACCACTCTTTGCTCGCTGCCACTAGCGCAGCAGCCGCTTCTCGCTCTTTGTCACGAAGCGGAATCCACTTCTTGTACTTCTGGTCAATCATAGACACTGCAGAGCCTTTAACAATCAAGGTGTTAAAGTAAGGGTTCTTAACTGGTGTAGGTGGCTTTGCTTTTGCCTGCTTAACAATCGGGAATCTAGCAACGTTACCAATCACACTAGTCAAAACATGCTTTCCCTCTAATGGAGAGTTAGCAATTGGGTAAATAAACACATGGTCACCATTACCGATGCCGTTGTAGGCACCAGTAGTGTTCATGGTTACAAACCCTTCGGTCTGCGTGTTTCGGTAATAGGTGACCGTAGCCTGCGAAGTAATAGCACCACCAGTACCACGGTACATCACGTCGTAGAACTCTTTGTAGGCTTTATCGGCTGCCTCTTTGGCTTTAGTCGCCGCAGTTAGGGCTGCTTTGTATTTAGACTCTGCCTTGATGACTGTAGTATCAGTTGTTCCAAGAGAAACATAGGCTTTGTAGGCGGCTGAGTTTGGGCCGCCCTTCATAGCGTTTACTAGCGCAGTATCCCCCGCCTTCACTGCGGCCTGGTACTTTACAGCGTACGGAATGGGCCATTTGCTCATGTCGACTGCCATGCTACATCCTTCCCATCGATGAGGTTAACGTGTTTTCTTGAAGTAGGTCTTTAACCATGTTTGCAAACTTGCGTGCCTCTGCCTCAGAGGCTTCCTTAATGCTCAAGTTAATGGTTACGTTGTTTCCGCCCACAGTAACGCCTTCACCATCACCACCGACACCGCCAGTGCTGATGCCAGCCATTGAGCCGTTCTGTGTAGCCGTTCTACCGTTTGTCGAGTTGCGGTTCATTAGGCTGTAGCCTGCACCGCCACGTCCAGCAGCAGCACCTTTGTAAGAAGGTGGAATGATGCTGCCTATGTTTGAAATTCCAGTGCTGAGTCCCGCACTACTTGCTCCAGACACGGCGATGTTGCTTGCAAGCAAAGACCCAGAAGCGGCTTTTGGTGCACTGTTAACAGTTCCACCAGCCGAAACGCCTGAACCTAGGTAAGGTCCTGGGTCAACCTTAGAGCCGTTCTTTCTAAGTTCGAAGTGAAGGTGAGGTCCGCTTGAGAAGCCTGTGTTACCGCTCTGGGCGACAACTTCGCCTTGAGCCACCTTTTGCCCAACACGGACGTTTGAGGAGTTTAGGTGGGCATACAACGTGGAGAACCCATCAACGTGAGAAATCTCAATGTTGTTTCCGTAAGAGCGAGAACCGCTTCCAGAGCCAACAGCGACTACAGTACCTGCTGCAGCCGCTTTAACGGGAGTGCCTGTAGGAACACCGTAGTCAACAGCGTAGTGACCGCTAGGGTGAAGGTCGTCTTTAGTTCCATACTTACAGGTGATTGGCCCATTGACAGGATGGATTAGAGTAAACCCCTTACCGCTAGTGTTAGTTACTGATGCTCCTGTTACGGTTGAGTTTTCACCACCACCAAAACTGCCCCCGATACCGCTTCCAATCCAGTCACCTAAGGCAGCGCCACCAATAGCCGTAAGAACGTTTAAGCCAGGAACAGGCACCATGGCTCCGAGCGTACCACCGATTGCAGCACCTGTAGTTCCACCGATTGCTGCGTTAGACTCTTGTGAGCCCCATCCGCTTTCCGTGGTAGCGTTGATGATGTCTATACCACCAATAACCGAACCAATTACAGGAACTTTTTTAGCAATTGATTTTGCTACTTTGGATGCACCACTAGGCACTTTCCCTGCCCCTTTTGAGGCTTTACCTTTACCTCCTCCAGCCACTTTGGCACCAAGGTAGCCTGCTCCAAGCGAAGTTAGAATGTCACCCATTCCACTAAAAATGTTTTGCACTCCTTGGGCTGCACCAGACATGCCTGGGTCTTTAAGTGCTAAGTTAACACCAGCAACAAGTTGCGCCAAACCACCCATAGCCTCGATAGCGCCACGAACGCCTTGTTCAAACATTTCGACAGCAACAGCACCCTTTTTCATACCTTCAACATAGTCGGCAGCGGCTGTTTGCATAGTTCCAGTGATAGAAGAACTTACATCGTTCGAAGGCTGTAGAGGGTTGTAACCAACAATGCTCTGTATCTTCTTCATGTCGGCTGGGTCTTGCGAGAACATGTCTACGCCCTGAGCACCTAGTTGCAAGTAACTCTTAAACAGTTCTTGCTGACCAGCGTCTAGTCCAGAAGACTCGATAGCAGCCCCGAGCATACCACCCTGGAGACCAGTGTTAATCTCTTCAAGAGAGAAGTTGTTAAGACCCATGCGGTTTTTAAGCCCGCTAAAGATTTGAGAAGGCGTACCACGTTCACCCGTGTTTGGGTTAGTTGTGAATAGGCCAAAGTTCTGCATAAGCGCAGAAGAAGTTCGTCCGCTAGTTAGCGAACCTAAAGCCATCGCTGCATCAGCGTTTGGCATGTTTATGTAGCGAGCAGCGTTAGCGACGCTGGCGGTCAAAGCCTGGTATTGGCTTCCACCGACTAACTGCCCACTAGCACCAAGTTGCGCTTGGATACCGAAACTGGAAAGGATACTTCCAGTAATCATGTCGCCACCAGGTTCGGTGATTCCACCCTTCATGTTAGTGAAGGTGGCCTTACCAACCTTGTTCCAGTCAGTTCCGCTAGTGATACCTACTTGGTAAGCGGCGGCGCTTCTAGCAGTTGTAGCCTCGACGTTAGGCATAGAGCCCAAAATGGCCGCACCAGCACCTGTAAGCATGTTCACAGCGCCCTGGAACACGCCCAACCTAGTCATCGTAGCGGCGGTGCTGTTAATCATGTCAGGAACATTACCCAACGAGTTCGCCATGATGTTTCCACCAGACGAACCCAAGGCAAGTGCGCCAACACCAGCGTTAGTTACTTTAGTACCAGTTCTGTTGGCAACAGTTCCTAGGGCGAGGTTAAGCCCTTGAGCACTGGTTGTGATTTGCTTAAGGAGGGTGTCCATCCTTGATAGCGCATTGTTCATCGCATCAAAGTCTTGTGTTACTTCAGACACTAGCCGTTCACAACCTTTCCATACTCTCGGGCTACCTCTAGCCAGTTTTGGCGTTCTCTAGGAGTTAATTCTTGAATCTCCGTTAGAGTCCACCCTTTAAAACTTTTAGTTAATGCAAGCCAGTCCCGCATCAAACCGTTGTAGTTCGTTACGTTAGAACCGAAACAGGGTCCCGAGATTAATCGGAACCGCTACCTCGCTTTCGCAATCAGGGCATGTCACAGACAAGTTACCGAACTGTGGCCCAACATTACGCTTAGCGATTTCTTCAACAATGTCTCGACGGTCGAGAACACTGAGTGCCTGCACCTGCTGCTTAGTGATTACTGGTCGCCCGTTAATCTCTAGAACAGTCTGCTCCAAAAGAATGGTTGTCTGCTCAGCAACCGTGTAGTCGTCACTAGCAAGCAGTTTCTTCTGGGTTGCACCTGTAGGAAGGGTTACAAGAAACTCGTTCTTCTTCCCCCTGACCATGAAGGTGCGGTCTTCGTCTGGGTTCAACATGACTTTGCGCTTGATGTCAGCGTCAACATCAATCTGAACAGTCTTCAAGTCCCTACAACCATTGCAGTAGGCACCTAGTTCTGCTTCATTACCAAAGGTGGATTTGAAGATTCCCAGTAGAAGTTCGTCACGGTCACCGATGAGGAGGTCATCGAGCATCTGCTCGGTTGGCTTTACGCCGCCCAGGCTTACCGTGGCACGGCTAAGAATGGTGTTAAACACCTTAGACGCACCGTTGGCTTTAGCGATGGCTTCCTCGTCCTTACCGTTAAGTTCACGTACCTCAGCGGTTCTGACAATCTCCCCGTCGGCGTTAATAAAACCGCCAGGGAGATTGACAGACCCATCTGAAGGAGGAGTGATTTTTGCTGGTTCGATTGTTTCTTCTTGGCTGGTTGCCTGAGCAATCAGGTCGTTTGCCAAGGTCGCATTGTTTGCCGCTTTTAGTACTTGTTCTGCCATGTTATTTTCCTTTTGGTGTTGTTATTAGTCGGTGAAGGCTGGTGCGCTGTCGATTAGGTTGTCTGCCCAACGAATGTCGAAACCTTCGTGAACGAGAGACATTTGCTCTACTAGGATAGCGTTGTCACCTGCGTTTAGGTCCGAGTAAGCAAGTGCGCTAATCCAGGCGTTGTACACCTTGAAACGCATTGCTACGTGGTCTTCCTGCGTACCGCTAGTGTCGTAGGCGTCAACCGAACCATCTGGAGCACCAGTGGCGCTCTGCTTACCAGTCGAAGCAACAGGGTGAGAAAGAACATCAATCTCAATGTCGCAACGGAAGTTCTCAGGTAGCGAACGAGTTGTCGAACCCTGAACTGTCTGGAACAGTTGGCGCATCCAGTTGTAGTTCTGGCTTGAACCTAGAAGCACACCACGCTGAAGCGAGATAGGTGCAAACGAGGTCTGACCAGGAATCTGGTGAACAGTGGTGTTGTAGCCACCTTCACGGTAAGGGATGGATTCAGTCGAAACTGCCATACCCGAAACCGATGTGAAACCAAAGGTAGCGGTGGTCAACTTCTTGGCCCAACCACTGATGTCGTTAGCACCACCAGTCGCTCCACCTGGGATGCTGATTGTCTGAGGAATGAAACGGACCAAGAAACGGAAGTTTCTTAACGGGTCAGTCGCAATCGACGAACGGTTGTTGATAATAGTAGCCATTGTTTATTTCTCCTTCGGTTACTGGCCAGTGATTTGGCTGAGGTTAATCACTACGAACTCGGCAGGGTACTCGAGAGCAACACCCACTGAGATGTTTACCTGACCAGCCTGAATGCTTGCAGGTGTGTTATTTTCTTCGTCAACCTTAATCCAGTAAGCCTGTGGGGCACTGTTGCCCTTTAGACCACCCTGGTTACGGTATTCGTTCAAGAAAACGCTGATGGTGGTGCGGAGTTGCGCCCACAACTTGTAGTCGTTGTTCTGGAAAACAGCAAACTGAGTGATGTTCTCCAACTGCTTCTTGATGTAGATGAGCGAACGACGAGTGTTGACGTAACGGTTAGCAGTACCATCCTGTAGAAGAGTACGGCCACCCATAACCACGATGCCTGCACCTGGAACGTTACGGATTGCGTTGATTGGGCTACCAATCGTTCCGTCGTTGTTTCCAGTGTTCAGTGCGTCTAGGTCACCTGGGGTGAATGCACGCTCAAGCGAAACTGCACCACGAATGGTAGAGCCAGTTCCTGCTGGAGTCTTGAACGGACCAAATGCCTTGTCGGTCGCTAGGAACAGACCTGCTACTGCAGACGCAGGACCAACCTTACGCAGAGCCTGACGGCTGCGACCTAGTGGGTCAGCAATGAAGTAGTTCGGGTAGTACGCTGCACCGTGCGATGAGGCCACCAAATCGTTTGCGTAAGTCAGTGCATCTGCAACGCTTAGTGATGGCTCAGTGTCTACAACAGCAAATCCGTTGTTGGCTGCTGCCCAGTTAATCATTGCAGTGTGTACGTTCTCTAGCGAAGTGCTTGGAGTGCCGTCGTCGTCGTAAACGAACTTGGTGTACAGTTCAGGTGCAAACAGTACTAGCGGACGGTCGATAACATCCAGCGGCGAGGAGCCGTCGGTAGCCAATAGGTCCGAGTAGTCATTGTCAACCAAAGTATCCCCGTCACTTCCACCTGTTAGGGGAAGTACAGCGTCGATTGCCTGAACTTCTGGGATGAGTTCGTTGTCGGTGATTATGATGGTGATGTAGTTAGACGAGTTGTTAACTACAGTAGCAACGTAGTCACCCGAAGTGATGTCATCAAACACAACGTTGGTGAAAGACTCAACTAGAACATCGTTGGTTCCGTTGTCGTCGTTGGTGCCAACTAGGTTTGTTGATACCTCTTCGTAGACGTAAAGGTTAAACACGCCACCGTAAGCAGCAGTGATTTGAACACGGAGGTTGTTGCCACCTACACCACGGTTAAGTGCAGTGACTGTACCGAGGTTGGTTGCGTTTGTGGTTGACGGAATGTCAACTGTGGCGTAGTCAGCGGTGCTCGAAAGAACACGCTTGACGTAAAGTTCTGAACCACCATTGATAAAGAACTGGTTGATTCCGAAAGTAGCAGGGAAGGCTGCGTTGTAGCCACCGAACTTCTGAGCGAAATCGTACCAAGAGGTCACGAGCGTTACCGCCTCAGGACCCTTAGCGAAAGCACCAAGAGCGGCACCAGCGGCGTTAGCCACACCAGCGGACGCTACTGGAGCAGGAAGTAGAGTTTCACTTACGTAAACTCCAGGACGACTGTAAGTCATTTTTCTCCTTAGTAGTTGATTGTTTTCTGAAGGTACCGTTTAAAGGGCAGGATTGTTTTCTGTAATAGTTGTTGCAACAGTTTGTACGGGAAATAGTGCTCTGAACTGTCCCTGTGCGATTTCGCTAGAAACTCGAACAGTTACGGCGTTGACAAACAAACGTTTGCCTTGTTCTGTGACATCTCTTTTGGAGACATCCATAACCTCTAAGCGTCGAACTGTGTTGTCGTCTAGCGTCAACTGTCCGAAGCGTAAAGGAAGTTTGCTGTACATGAGTTGGCTTAGCAACTCTCTGTCGTGTCGTGGGTGGCGTGAGTAAGTAGTGATTTGGTAGTCAATCATTACGGGGATTGGCATTTCTACTTCAAAGTCATGAATTGTAGGGTCAAACGAAACAGCGTTGCCGTCAGCGTCAACAACTCTGTCTGGGGCCAAGTAAGCACCAAGTTCGTCGTAGTGAACTAGCCCACGCATTTCTCGAGCCGAGTCACGCATCACGTCAACCATGTCGATGGTGATGAAAGGGAAAATCTGTGCACGGAGTTCTTGGTCAGGCTGACCAAACCAGACACCCACCTGACGTGGCGTAGAAACACCGTCAGACTTCTGGTCGTGAACAATAATCCCCTGAAGGTTCTCTCTAAGAGCCTTGTCTTCGGATAGCAAAAACGTCATTAGAATCCCTTCCAGTGATTGTTCATTGCCATAGTGAAAGCCTGCTTAGCCATTACGGGGTCGTTTGCATACTTGCGGATAGTCGCCTTAGGACGGCTTTGAGTGTTACCGTACTCGTGAACAAACGCACGCTCTTGGTAATCAGGGTGAATTTTCGTCGAGAACTTATTGCCCTCGTAGACGACGCTCATGTTAGCGACAACGTCTTCGTCCCAGCCATCGTTAAGGGCGTGGTGACGCAACTGGCTCGTCATGAAACGAGCGGTGTCGTGCGCTGCTTTCTGCGATGCCTTGACTATCTTCTTCACTTCTTATTGCCTGTACGCTTGGCGATTGTTCCGCCAACGTAGCCAGCAATTACAGCGTAAAGAATACCTTTATCCATACCTGGTTTGGCTCCACCAATGCCACGGATAAACTCTGCACGTTCGGCAGGTGTGGCATAGTCGGACACTTTCATCCACCATGGTTTGTAGTCTTTGGACGACATCGCAAAATCCTTTTTCAAGGCGCAGGGCTACGTTAGTAGGCAGGAATCCGCACGGATACCTACTCTCTAAGGGTAAAAGAAAAGCCAGCACTTGGCTGGCTAAACTTTTGTTTGTGTAGGATTACTTGCGCTTCTTGGCGGCCTCACGCTTATCTTCACGCTTCTCGCCTGCTTTGCCCTCACGCTTCTCGTGAGCGGCGTGCTTAGCCTTGATGCCCTTGATAATCTTGGCGTCAATCTTCTTGTCTTCAGCCATAGTGCGTGGCTTCTTCTTGGCACCGTGAGCGTCGTCAGCCTTCTTGAAAGCCTTCTTCTCATCCTTCTCCGTTAGACCAGCCTTACGGAGCATTGCTGCGTCCTTCTTCTTGTCCTTGGCTTCGGTGTACTTGCCTTTTTCGTATGTTGGTTTACTTGCCATTTTGGCTCCTCATCTTTCCTTCTGAGTTTTTGCGACGAGCCGATAGGCTTTGGTCACGCTTCATGTTTGGGTTTTTTAAAGTTACCTTTGGGACCTTAGGCACGTTTAGTTTTGTTGACGGACCTTTTGGTTTTAGAGGCTGCTTTGGTTTGGGTACTGGCATTGCTCTTCTTTCCTGCTCTCCGCTGGTTTTCTTTAGCCACGTTCTTGCTGTGGCTTATAGCCTGCAGGTTTGACGAGCGGTCATCTCCTGCACGGCCTTTATTGTTTTTGTGGTCAACATCGGTATCCTTGGACAGTTTACCATTCTTAGACTCATAGTCTGCACGAGCCTTGTTTTTAGAAGTGGTTTTCCAGGTGCCGTCAGCCTGCTTAGTTTTGTAAACGTAGATAGGGCGTCCACCGTTAGCGGCAGACCCCTTGTATGGTCCAAACTTCTTAGTCTCAGCCATTTTTCCTGCGCCCCTTCTTACCAATTTCTGGATGTTCCTTGTGATACTTCTTAGTAGCGGCAACACCTTGAGCCACGGTTTTTGAGCCTGCAAGTTTGGTTAGGTTCATGCGTTCCTTTTTACCAGACTTGCTGTTTTGCTCAACAATGATGTCGCCCTTATTACCAGCACCACGGTCTTCTTTTTTCTTTGTGACCTTGTGCTTCAATCCACCTGCAGTAACCTTAGCCATTAGCGGTGCCTCGCAGTCTTCTTAGCAATCTTCTTAGGTTGAGCAACAAACTGCTTACCAGGTTTACCGCCATCACCCTTAGCCTTTGCACGGTTAGTGGCTTTCTTTTCAGCAGGAGTCAACGACTTCCAAGCGTTCTCAGGAAGGTAACGCTTTTTACCCTCAGACGGTTTCCCATCCGAGGTTGTCCACTTTTCCTTAGTCCACTTGTCAAGTGACTGCTGAGGTTTTGCTTTAGCCATTAGTTCTTGTAACCTCCGCCAGCCTTCTTGTACTCAGAAGCCAACAGTTGTGCTTTACGTGCCGACCACTCACCAGGGTCTCCACCCTTAGAGCCAGCCTTAATCTTGTTGAAGAGTTGCTTACGAAGCGCAGGTTTCGTGTAGTTACCCGCTTCGTTTACTCGAGACTTAGACTTCTTCTCAGCCATTACTTGTTCTTCAATCTCTTGGACATAGCAGCAGCCTTAGACTTAGCATCAGCCTTAGACGTTGCGCCCCAAGCCTGAAGGCTTAGGAGAAGTCTAGTAGGTTCTCCATTAGGCTTCCTTTCAGGACCAGGCATGTTACCCATGCGTGCCAAGAAAGATGCACGACGTGGGTTGTCGCCAGACTTTACAGGTGCTTTGAGATTCGAACCAGGATTGGCTCGTTCATAAGACTTACGTCCCTTTTCGTTAAGGCCACCCTTAGGGTTTTTACCAGCCTTTTTCTGCCATGCTTCGCTTCCCATTACGCCTTCTTAAACTTAGGAACCTTCTTAGGGCCCTTGCCCATAGTGCCGTGCTTGGCGTGAGCCTTCTCACCAGCGGTGTCGTAAGGGTTCTTCTTGATGTTGCCCTGCTTAGTGGCCTTCACCATCTTCTCGCCCTTACCAGTTTTAGTTACTGCCATTTCTTTTCTCCTTAGTTACTTTCTCTGGAAGTTGTTTAATGTTTGGCGTTTTCTTTGCCCATTCCTGAGCCACCTTAGGGTTCTTAGCGTACAGCAAACGCATCTGTGCCAGTGACTTAAAAGGCATTAGTCGTACCAGATGTTGTTGCCTGCGAAAATCCAGTCGTTTGTACCAATCTTAATCAATCGGGTAACGCCTGTACCTGAAAAGCCCATGTAGTTGGTGCCTGTGCCGTGACCTTCACCGTAGATGTTTGAGCGGGTGCTTGTGGCTTCTTCAGCAACTTCACGCATTTCAATCGTTGCGTCGATAGTTACAAAAGTAATCACAGTGCCGATAGGGAACGCCACAGTAGCGTTAGGCGGAACTCTAAACTGCTGGTTGTAGTTGTTCTCATCTTTTTCAACACGAATCATAGTTCCTGCATCGCTTAGAACTAGGTCGATGTCTGCGGCTGCGGCAACAATGGTTCCTCTAGTGCTAACTTTGAGTGCGTTAGTGTCTAGGTGGTCTAGTGCAGTGTTTAGGGTGGCTCCCCAAGCAGTCTGCCCAATTGTAGGTTTAACGAGTGGCATGGTTACTCTCCGTAAGGGTCAGAGCCATAGCCACCAGAGCCATAGCCGATTGTTCTAAGGTCTGCCTTAACTGGTGTGGCATACTTCTGAAACTGTGGGTCGTTTACTAGTTCTTCAGGGTTTAGTTGGTTGCAGTCGATGGTTACTACGGTGTAACGGTTTGCAAACGAACCACGAGGGAGAACACGGGTTGGAACGAATACGCTTCCACGGTACACGATGCGGTCTTTAATGTGGCGGTTAGCGTCCGTAAGAATCGTAGGGAGAAGTCTTTCAACTTCACCAACGTTGATTACTAGTCGAAGTGTGTCAGTTACGTAGAAACCACGCTCGTTCATGACGTTAGTACCACGAATGAATTGAGCCATGATTACAGGGAACTTGAATGGAAGCATCCAGCGACGACCACCGCTAACACTAGAACTGGAAACGTCGTAGATGTCGTCAACGATTGTTGTGAAGTTTTGCTCTAGGTAGTAGTCCTGCCAACGGAACCAGTCAACGTCAACACCTACGGTTGCGCCAAGTTCTTCTCCGATGCCTTCGTACATAGACTTGGCTTCGTAGTCAATAGTAAAGCGGCCGTTGTCGGCTCCACCACCACGCATTAGAGACCTTTCTAGCCTATTGTTCCCCATGTAGGGGTTGAACCAGCGGCGCTGTTAGATTTAACAGCACTGGCATTAACGAATGAAGTTCCATTCCAAACTTTTGTTGCAGTAACTGGTACAAAGGTGGAGCCGTTCCAAACAGTAACTGCGCTTGTAAACGCATCGTAGGTCACCGTGGTTGCCACCGATTCCCCGATTGATGAAACAAAACCCGTAGCAGTAATGGTTAGGCGGTATTCTTTTCCGCCCTGCAATCCTGTGACTGCAACGTTTGTTCCAGTTTCTAGCGAGGAAGTGTACACAGCCGAACCGCCAGACTTAAGCGCCAACGATACGCTGACACTTCTAGGCAGGGTAGACCCATTCCAGTTCACAGACCAGTTTAGAGTCAGTGATTGTGTGCCTCTGGTTAGGCTTCCACTAGGAATAGGACCAATAGCCATTAAATCTGAATCCAGACGTCACCAACAACCCAACCGCCTACTGGTGTTGAAGGTTGAGTAGAACTTACATAGATGCGGTTTCCACCTGTGGTTAGCGAGGTACCTGTGGCACCTACCTCACCAGCAAGAGCAAACGTCCAAGAAGTGATAGTTCCAGAACCGCCTGTACGGTCTACTGAAACAGTGATGCTGGTGTTAGCCACCAACGAGGTAACTACACCCTCAACAAAGTTAGACGCCGAGCCAGTGTTAATAACTCGCACACGGTTACCTACAGCAAAGGCACCTGTGTTTGCCACAGTGAAAGTTTTAGAGCCTGTAGAGATGCTCTGAGAGGTAGAGGAGGTGCTGCTTGCGTATCCTGCACCTGTTGCACCAGTAGGGCCTGTGCTTCCTGTGTTTCCTGTGTCACCCTTGTCGCCCTTAG
>JACCDJ010668320.1_pt1 | contig 38907 bp, 41 predicted proteins | sample 7444481 | NCBI WGS metagenome assembly JACCDJ01 (sample SAMN15323435, study PRJNA562643) | freshwater metagenome | isolation source: river surface water | place: USA:Blue River Watershed | collected 2017-08-15
AGACTCCTGGCGAGGCAGGGGTACCAAAAATTGAAATTAGGTTACTTAATCTGCTCATTTGATGAATTAAGGGAGGTCTACTCAATGCCATTAGCTGGTTCATCAATTGTTGTTTATCAATCTTCTCGCTAATTTCAATAAATCTATAGTTAGAGTATTTCTGCCTTAAATGGTCTATCTCCCTCGTATGTGCAAACCCCTTGGTATAGAGAATGCAAAGATCAATCTCATTTTGAGCTAGAAAAGTAGATAGAAGTTGGTAATTCAAAGCTCGATAGATGATGTTGCACCCTTGTGAATGCAGTAGAGATGCAACTTTTTCTTCATGCTCGCTATTACTAATTGCAGTTACTAGTTTTAAACGAGGCTCAGCGAGTTCTAACAAGTATTAATCTGCTATCGGTTAGAAAATTTAGAGTTGGTAATACCTGCTCGTTTTCTAGAATGACTAAAACACTTACTACCCCTGAATTATTGCGCTCTAGCACCTGCTCAACAGTTATGGCAGAGGCAAGTAATGCAGGTGCAACCACCTCTTTTGCATTTGATTTACTGATCGCATAAAGATCAATTAAATCCCCTCTGACTAGTGAGATTGGTAGATCAGAGATCTCTACAGTTAATGGAACAAACCTTTGATTTACTGGATTATCCCCAGCACCAAGCGCTGCTACTGGAATCAAATCTCCGGCTGATATCTTTGTTAAAACCGTAGTGCCTAAGATCTCTGCTGAAGCGGATAGATAATTCTTGGCAGATTGAGCCAGCAATACTGAAGCTGGAGTGATATCTGATTGCTGGATTATCTGACCTGGAGCTAACTCCCCAGTGCTCGCCCAAACTAAGACAGTTCGATTAGCTTCCTTGGAGATAAGGTTCGCAGCGGTCAATGCAATTATAAATAAGGCAAACCCTAAAGCCAGTCTAGAGTTTCTAAATAGATCAAATTTTGAAATCTTCATTTCTAGTTTTTATCAGTATTGAAAATATAAAAGATCATCCGAAAGGATGATCTGACTGGCCAGTTGATACCTAAAGATCTGGCCATGACAATTATTCAAACAATTAGCACTACTGAAAGTGCTCAAATAAATAAGCTCTACCTAGTCCCAACACCTGATAAAGAGTTTGGTGAAGAGTGGCTTCACCCAAAATTTTCCCCAATTCCTTCAGCTCTTTCTGAACTTCCTGAAGTAAGTAGGTGGAGTGAGAATTTTGTGATTAAAGTTCTTGAGGTTTGGTCTGGTCGACGATCACTTGCACAGTTATCTAGAAATTGTCATCGCTCGGTACAAAAGCAGATCGCGTCTCAATCAAATATCACTACCCAGAAATGTCAGATTCGAAGGATTTATATAAACCAACCCATTGATGGGGTAGTTGAGGCCACCGCTACATTACGTGTTGGCGATCGAGTTAGATCATTATCTTTAAGGTTAGAGGGCGTAGATAAAAGATGGATCTGTACTGAATTAAACCTGCTCTAATTTTCTCCGTGGCATCTTTTGTACTTCTTTCCGGAACCACATGGACAAGGAGCATTTTTCGAAGTACCACCTGTATTAGTTGGTTTGCTATCAGCTGCAGAGTATTGAAGTGCAGCAACAGGTGCAGGAGCCGGCGTTAATCCCTTTGCACCTACCTGGTCACCTTCTACTTGAACCTCAACATTAAATACAAAACTGACGAGCTCTTCTTTGACAGCATCCATCATCGCTGAAAACAAATCAAAGCCTTCGCGTTGGTACTCAACAAGTGGATCACGTTGAGCCATCGCTCGCAAACCGATTCCCTCTTGTAGATAATCCATCTCGTAAAGATGCTCACGCCACCTACGATCCAACACTGACAGCAGAATTTTTCGCTCAAGCTCTCGCATAACAGTTGGTGTTAATTCAGCCTCGCGCTTTGCATATGCGTCTCTGGAATCCTGCAAAATTCTCTCTAGGAGATACTCACTATCTAAAGCAACGGCGCCACCGATTTCTTCCAGCATTTGCTCGACGGTAAAGGAGATTGGATAAAGAACTTTTAATGCGTTCCAGAGAGTTTTTAGATCCCAATCTTCAGCCACGCCTGTTTGTGTTGCTGAATTTATATAAGCAGTTATTGTCTCTTCCAGCGAAACTTCAACTAGCTCCTTTATATCCGCACCTTCTAAAACTTCACGTCGTTCTGAGTAAACTACTTCACGCTGTTTATTCATTACATCGTCATACTTCAAAACATTCTTACGCATTTCAAAGTTTAAGGATTCAACTTGAGTTTGAGCAGATTTGATTGCATTGCTAACGATCTTTGACTCCAATGGAGTCTCCTCTGGCATGCCAGCTGCACCCAAAAATCTTTCAACTAAGCCTGAGTTGAATCTGCGCATTAATTCATCTTGTAGGGATAGATAAAACCTAGATTCACCTGGATCACCTTGTCGACCAGAACGACCTCGAAGCTGGTTATCAATACGTCTTGATTCATGTCGTTCGGTACCTAATACATATAAACCACCAAATGAAACTACCGTTTCATGCTCCTTTGAAACTGCAGCCCTTTGTTTTTCTATTTCAATTGGCCAAGCCTTCTCATACTCCTCTGGTGAATCAACTGGATTTAAACCTTTTCGTTGTAATTCAAAATCAGCCATAAATTCTGGATTACCACCAAGCATGATGTCAGTTCCACGACCAGCCATATTGGTTGCAACTGTTACCGCGCCAACCGTACCGGCCCGAGCAATGATCGCTGCTTCTCGTTCATGCTGCTTAGCATTTAATACCTCATGAGGAATGCCACGCTTTTTCAAAATTGCCGATAACTCTTCAGATTTTTCTACGCTGACTGTACCAACCAATACTGGTTGACCTTTTTTGTGCCGTTCAACGATGTCATTGGCAACTGCTATGAACTTGCCCGCCTCAGATTTGTAGATCAGGTCGGATTGATCAATTCGCTGCATATTCTTATTTGTTGGAATAGGAATTACACCTAATTTATAAATCTGCATGAACTCAGAAGCCTCAGTCATTGCCGTACCAGTCATACCACTTAACTTTTCATATAACCGGAAGTAATTTTGTAGTGTAATTGTGGCTAAGGTCTGGTTTTCGTTTTGGATTTCAATCCGCTCTTTGGCCTCTAATGCTTGGTGTAATCCCTCGCTATACCGGCGTCCAGCGAGCATTCGCCCTGTGTGCTCATCCACAATCAAGAGCTCACCATTCATTACAACATAATCCTTATCTCGCTTAAATAACTCTTTAGCTCGAATGGCATTATTTAAGTACCCAATCATTGGGGTATTTACCGCTTCATAGAGATTTTCAATACCAAGTGCTTCTTCAACCCGAGATACACCCTCTTCTAAAATTCCTACGGTGCGCTTTTTTATGTCAACCTCATAATGCTGGCCAAGATTTAATCTTGCAACCAAATTAGCGAATTCGACATACCACTTAGTTGGCTTATCTGCCGGACCAGAGATGATAAGTGGTGTTCTTGCTTCATCAATTAATATCGAGTCAACCTCATCGACGATTGCAAAATTATGGCCACGTTGAACACAATCAGCCAAGCTCCACGCCATGTTATCGCGTAGGTAATCAAACCCAAACTCATTATTTGTTCCGTAAGTTATATCTGCTGCATATGCCTCTCGTCTTTCGGCAGGTGACATGCTGGCGAGGATGACTCCAACTTTTAGTCCAAGAAATCTATGAACCCGTCCCATCCATTCACTATCGCGTTCTGCTAAATAATCATTGACGGTAACAATGTGCACACCTTTACCAGTTAATGCATTTAGATATGCAGGTAGCGTAGAAACTAATGTTTTACCTTCACCAGTTTTCATTTCAGCAATATTGCCTCGGTGCAGTGCAGCACCGCCCATAACCTGAACATCGTAATGACGTTGTCCCAGTGTTCGCTTTGCCGCTTCTCGCACCACTGCAAAAGCTTCTGGAAGAAGAGAATCTAAACTCTCGCCATTTTCATAACGTAATTTGAAGTCAGCTGTTTTACCACGCAGAGCATTATCATCAAGTGATGTCACTTTACTTTCAAAACTGTTAACATCTTGGGCAAGTTTTGCTAACTGCTTTACAGCTTTACCCTCGCCGGCCCGTAAAATCTTGTCTACTAAACCCACAAAGATCCTCCGCTAGCCTCTTGAATTATTTTATAAATACTCAGTGGCTTATGGTATTAGAGAATTGCGACCCACTGCACACGCAGTAATAGCGGCAGTTACCGTGATTTTGGCTTCAAAAAGAGCCCGTATCCCCTCCATTATTGATGCGCCCGTGGTGACTAGATCATCAATGAGAAAAATCGCCCCCTGAGGATTTTCACAGGTATTAACCTTAAACATTCCATAAGTATTTTGTATACGCTGCCTGTTATTTAATTTACTCTGATCTTTTAATTTTTTTCGTTGAGAAAGAATCATCAGAAGATTTGAATTAACCGAACTTAACTCAAGTAATTTTTGGACCTCAATAGCAAGCCCTTTAATATGATCTCGTCCACGCCTTCTGATTGCTGCACTTGATGAGGGAACTGTTACTAAATAGATCTCACCTGTAATTCCTAAATCCGCTATGGCGTAATTAATTGAATGTGCAATGCTTTTTGCAAGTAACTTAATCGCAAGATTGTTATTACTTTCTTTTGCAGAAAGTATTACTGCTGCTGTTTTCGCGCTGTAATCAGCTTTAAAGTACAACGGAGTGCTGCCAACACAGTTTTTTTTAGTTCTTACCATCCAATAACTTTCACACTCTGGGCAGAGCCAGTAATCAGTGGTGGAACAACCCAAACAAGAGAGTGGAAAGAGCAACTCTTTTAAAGATTTTAGAGAATCAAGCACCCTTTAATTTATAACTTCAATCTCCCAAGATAATTATTACTTCTTGGCTGTTGTTGATAAAGCATCATCTGGCTCCAAAGAGATTGGGAATGACTGCACAGAGTTACCATGACGTTTAGGAAGCGTTAACACAAAGTGAGCGCCTTGGTGCGGCTTTCCCCAAGCTAACAACTGTCCCTGGTGCAACTTTGCATCCTCTAAGGCGATTGATAAACCAAGTCCGGTACCACCACTACTTCTGGCTCTTGATGGATCAGCCCGCCAAAAACGATCAAACAAATATGGTGCATCTTCTTCATTAAACCCTAGTCCGTAATCACGAACCCCGATGGCGACTTCATTTTCACTCTCTCTTATTTGAACTCTGACAGTTTTGCCCTCACCATGATCGACAGCATTAGTTATGAGATTTCGTAAAATTCTTTCAATTCGCCGCGGATCACCCTCAATCTGAATAGATTTACTTGATGCATCAATCTCAAATAAGGAAGATTTGCTTGGATGAAGGAAGTCAACTGTTTTTTGAACCAAATTCGATATATCAAAGGAAACAACACCTAATGAAGCAGCTTCGGCATCAAATCTGCTTACCTCAAGCAAATCTGAAAGTAACAATTCAAATCGATCTATTTGATTAATTAATAACTCACTACTTCTGGAGATGTTGGGATCAAAACTTTCTTTCTGCTGATAAATTACCTCTGCTGCCATCCGTAAGGTTGTCAGTGGGGTTCTAAGCTCATGTGATACATCAGAGACGAATCGTTGCTGCAACATCGAAAGATTTTCTAATCTTGCAATTTGCTGCTGAATTGAAACCGCCATTTCATTAAATGATTTACCTAAGCTCGCAAGCTCATCTTCGCTAGAGACTGACATTCGGCTGGTTAAATCACCTTGAGTGAATTTCTCAGCAACTGCAGCTGCTTGTTGAACTGGGGCTACTACTTGGCGAATCACAAATTGGGTACTCAACCCGATGAGCAGAACTAAGAGTAAGCCCGCACCAAATAAGGTCCAAGTTATAACGGAGATACTGTCGTATTGAGCATTTAACTTAAAAAGATAATAAATCTCATATACGCCGGTACGGGGAATATTAAGCTTTCCACCAATTAAAAAACCTGGAAACTGATCACCGTTTGAGTATCGAATCGTTACTCTTTTATCTAAAATCTCATCAGATTGGCGAACCTGTTCGCGAAATTCATCAGGAATTGAATCTAGTACTAATAATGTAGGAACAGTTTGATAAATGATTGGTTCATTGCCACTCTTCGCAAATGGCAAGATCACAGTCTCTCTTCCAGACAATGAGCCATCTTCTCGACTTGAGGTAATAAAATCTTGTACTACCTTGTTTAAGCCGGCATCATTTTGAAATCTTGCAATATTAAAGTGGCCTTGCGCAAGAAATAGCGCATTGGAAGTTTCAACTTTTGATATAGCAATTTTTTCATTAATAATTGTGGTAGCAACCCGGTTATGAACTGAAATACCAATTACTGTTGCGATGATGATTGCAAATGCGACACTAGTTAGCAGTACTTTAAGACTAAGGGATTGCCTTATCTTAAATTTGCTCGCAAACATGGCTAAACCTTAGCCGCCCCCGCCTTATATCCAACACCTCGAACAGTTAGTACATACTCAGGATTGTCCACATCATTTTCGATTTTTGAACGCAAGCGTTGCACGTGAACATTGACTAAACGTGTATCGGCTGCGTGCTGATAACCCCAGACCTCACTTAGCAGCGCTTCACGAGTAAATACTCGACCTGGCTCTTTTGCAAGAGCAGCCAATAGATCAAACTCTAATCTGGTTAAAGCTATCTCTCGCCCACTCTTTAAAACTTTGTGCTCCATTTGATCTATTACTAAATCACAAATTCCAAGTGTTCCAACCTTTGTTACGCGTCTTAACCTAGTATTAATTCGGGCGACTAGCTCCTGTGGTTTAAAAGGTTTGACCATGTAATCATCTGCGCCAGCTTCCAGCCCCAACACAACATCATGGGTGTCTCCTTTTGCTGTTAACATAACAATTGGAACCATAGATTTTTCTCGAATGATTTTACAAACTTCGATTCCATCAATCCCAGGCAACATAACATCTAATAAAACTAAATCTGGCGTGTTGGAATTAAAGAGATCCATAACTTGATCACCACGACTTACTAAATCCACCTCCATACCCGCACCAGTCAAAACAATGCTGAGCATTTCAGCTAAGTCTTGGTCGTCATCAACGACCATGACTAATGGCATTTAGGAACCGTGTTCCCAGGAGTTCAAGTAAAGCTCCTGCGCTGGAGTTAACACATCTAACGCAGCACCCATACTCTCAAGCTTCAACCGAGCAACATCCTTATCAATTGAAACGGGAACATTATGAAGACCAGCTGGCAGATCCTTGCCTGCTTTTAACAACCACTCAGCTGTTAATGCTTGGTCTGAAAAAGACATATCCATCACTGAGGCTGGATGTCCTTCAGCGGCTCCAAGGTTTGCAAGTCTGCCCTCTGCAATTAATAATATTCGACGGCCATCTGCCATCACATACTCATCGGTTTGGTGACGCATCTTGGAATTTTTTTGTTTTGCATTTTTTTCTAACCATGCAACATCAATTTCAATATCAAAATGGCCTGAGTTTGCCAGTATTGCGCCATCCTTCATTTGCTTGAAGTGTTCATCGCGCAAAACATCACGATTACCAGTTACCGTAATAAACAGGTCTCCGATTGCAGCAGCCTCAGTCATTGGCATAACTCTGAATCCTTGCATCAGAGCATCTAATGCTTTAGTTGGATCAATTTCAGTGACAATTACCTCAGCGCCTAATCCTTTTGCGCGCTCAGCAACGCCCTTTCCGCAGTAACCAAATCCAGCGACCACCACAATCTTGCCAGCTACTAAGGTATTGGTTGCGCGAAATATCGCATCAAATGTGGATTGGCCAGTTCCATAACGATTATCAAACATATGTTTTGTATCAGTGTCATTCACCGCAATCATAGGAAACTTAAGTGCGCCATCTTTTGCCATTTGGCTCAGGCGGATAACTCCAGTCGTTGTCTCCTCGCAACCTGCCATCACGCCATCAATTAATTCTGTCCGGGTGGTGTGTAAAACATTAACTAGATCGCAGCCGTCATCAAATACCAATTGTGGCTTAATATCTAGTGCAGAATTCAAATGACCGTAGTAACCATCACGATCAACTGCATTTCTTGCAAATACTGAAATTCCATACTCATGGACTAATGCAGCGGCAGTATCATCTTGAGTTGAAAGTGGATTTGAAGCACATAATGCTAAATCAGCACCGCCAGCTTTTAACGCCAGCATTAGATTCGCAGTTTCAGTCGTCACATGCATACAAGCCGCAATCCGCACACCAGCAAAAGGTTTTTCTTTAGCAAATCTTTCTTTTATCTGAGCAAGAACTGGCATATTACGAGCTGCCCATTCAATTCGTTTTTTGCCCTCTGCGGCTAGCTTTGCATCGGCAATGTCATTTTTAATGGCGGTCGTAGTACTCATTTAATCTCCTAGTTAATTTGGCTTCTCAATCAATACTCTGCATAGGGCGGTTAGAAGGCAAAGATACCCTGTCTTAAATGAATTATCACCTTTAAATTAGGTTAAGAACTGTGTCCCTAATCTCTGCCATCTGCTTCTGCGTATTAGCCTCGACATTTAGCCTAAGTAATGGCTCAGTATTTGATGGCCGAAGATTAAACCACCAACTTTCGGCAGTGACTGTTAAACCATCTAACTCATCAACTTGATACCTGTCTTTGTATTTGTCTTTAACTAATTTAATTGACTTATTGGCATCCTTTACCTTGCTATTGATCTCACCGCTTGAAAAGTAGCGATTATAAGGTTCCAGCAAATTTGAAAGTGAATTAGAAGTTGCCATCAACTCAGCTAAAGCATAAAGAGCTGCCAACATACCGGAGTCTGCTCGCCAAAAATCGCCAAAGTAAAAATGGCCAGAGTGCTCTCCGCCAAATACCGCACCAGATTCAGCCATCAATGTTTTTATATATGAATGACCAACTCGGCTGCGTAAAGCGATACCGCCATGTTCAGAAATTACCTCTGGTACTGCCTTAGAGGATATTAAATTATAGATAATTGTCGCTCCAGGATTGGCTTTTAACTCCCTGACAGCAATTAACGCTGTCAGAGCTGAAGGATTTACTAAATCACCATTTTCATCGATTAAAAAGCAGCGATCGGCATCGCCATCAAAAGCTAAACCAATATCTGCTTTTTCTTTCTTCACTTTTTTCTGTAATGCCTTTAAGTTCTCAGGTTCGATTGGATTTGCCTCATGGTTTGGGAAATTTCCATCTAACTCGAAATACATTGGCACCAAGTCAACATTTAATTTCTTCATTACAGCTGGGGCGGTAAAGCCAGCCATTCCATTTCCAGCATCGATAACTATCTTTAACTTTCGTTTCTTAAAGGTATTTTTTGGAAATCTGGCTAATAAATAATCAACGTAGTCATTGAGTAGCTCTTGTTTTCTAACACTTCCAACCGGGCGATTGGAAATAGGAACTCCCTCTTCAATCAATTGGCGAATTTTGATCAATCCAGATTCTTGACCAATTGGCCGTGCGCCACTTTTGCAAAGCTTCATCCCGTTATATTTGGCTGGATTATGACTAGCGGTAAACATCACGCCAGGTAAATTTAATTTTCCAGAGGCAAAATAAAGCATGTCCGTTGATGCTAAGCCAATTCGGATTACATCCATACCTTGGCTGGTGGCGCCATCTGAAAATGCATCCGCCAGTGGACCAGAAGATGGTCGCATATCCTCTCCAACCACGATGGTGGCTGGTTCACGTTCAATTTCTAGAAACTTAGCGAAAGCTACACCTAAGGAAAAGGAGAAATCAGGTGTTACCTCATCTTTTACCAAGCCTCTAATGTCGTAGGCCTTGATAATTTTCTCTAACATAATGCCCTTAACTTAGGGGTTGGTAACAGTTTTTAAAAATTAATTTGAAGGTAGTACCCGAAGATGACCTCGTCGGCCAAGCTCTGGCTGCAGGCTCTTATTTGTTGAATCAGAACTTGCTACCTCACGCACTGCGTTGGCAATAGCCATTAGATCTTCTTCTGACGGACCGGTGTTATGGTCAACAATCTCTTCTTTTATTACATTCCAACCCACTGGAACAGTTAATCGTTCACTGTGTGCTGCGCACAAATCGTAATTATGTGGCTCGGCATAAGTTGAAAGTGGACCAAGAACTGCAGTTGAATCTGAATAAATGTAAGTAAGGGTTTTAATCGCAGCACTAGTGCAACTAGCTCGAGAGCATCGGCGACTTGCTGATTTTCGCATGTCAGCAGATTAATACGAATTAGGTGAAAAAGTTGGGATTTAGCCTCTACTAATTACTCGGGCATCAGATATTGGCTCAGAGGCGGTTTCTAAATTAGCTCCATTATTCATTGGCAGGTAGCTAGTACCAATTTTCCCAGCCTCAGGTAACAATATAACTCCCCCACTTATCCCACTTTTATTTGCTCTGACTTCAAGTCGATTTAATCCACTCGGTGCGCGCCAGGTTTCAAAATTTGTACCAGTTACCTTCTTAGTAATCTTTCTACCATTAGCACCGATGGCATTTATCTGCACATCGATTCGATCACCAACAAAATTCAAAATTGGTCTTGAACCAGTTAAATTCACACTCCACTTGTTTAACTCATCAGCACCAGTTGCCCATGCGATCTCACTACTTTTACCGTAAGTGAAATTAGAAAATACCGAGGCAAAAATTGGCTGATCTGACTCAACTATTACTGAAAACGGCTGTCCGGTGGGGGCAAAGGTAAGTGGAATACTTATTAATCGTTGGCTCTTTACCTCAAGTTGTGAAAGTCCAATCGGAATAAAATTGCCATCATTTGAATTTACCTTCACGTCAATATTTGCATCAATCGATGATGGCACTAACAATCTAAGTGTGTGACTCACTGAATTAGTATTTGTCACCAACTTATCTAGCAAACCAGTAATCGCAGGTATTGTCACAACCTTTCGAGCGGTTGCTACTGGTGCAACAAAATCTGCACCTAGCGACTTGAGGCCTTTTTTGCGCTCATCAAGAAGGTAGGAGCTAACTCGACCAGATTTAGTTTTGACGGCAATAGCTATGGCCTCTTCACCAGGAACTAATGAGTCAATTGCTATTTTTCTTGTTGAATTCTGAGCGATTACAACCTCTCTTGGTTCTAGCAAACCATTTGGTGTGAAAATTTCAATTTCAACTGCAGATTCACTAAAACCACTATTTGATATGTATAGGAATGATTTACTTGTTAGAGCACCTGAACCGCCAATAAACCACTGCTCGCCATTGCTGACTGAACATGGAACTACAGCTTTCCAGCCGTCGTTTGCAAAGGTCAGTGATGTTCCTGGGTTTCCTTCGACCAAAACTGCATCATTCTTCATTGGTATAACACCGCTTTTGCCCGGATTTAATCTTTTGCTGGTGCCATCAATTGATCTTCTATTTATCTTTGAACTAGTTAAGGCTGCAATTGAAGAAACCTTGTTTCCAATTGCTGGACAAACTGTTGCTGGATAAGAGGAAGTTAATTTGATTTGCTGACTTCGCTCTGGCGCATAGTAAGCAAGGCTGGCTAGAACCAATAGTGCAAGGGGAATAACTATTGTTTTAAAATCAATTCTGATAGAGCCCAGATTTACCTGTTTTGATTGGTTTTTCTTCATACCAACTCCTCAAGTGGCACTTCACGACGCTTACGTCCAGCCGGTAGTGCTAAAACAATCGAAGTGATTAAAGCGATTAACTGAATAGAGATCCATGCCCTGCGGCTTGTTCCATTATGGGTTAAAGAGATCTCACCCGGCTCAGTAATTTTGAACATTGGAATTCCAAATGGATGTTCCTCAAGTAGCACCGCTTTTCCATTTAGGAATAATTGCCAAGATTTATCAAATTTTTCTGCTAACAAAATTACGCCTTCTCCCGAAACAAAGCCCGTAGCGGCTTTGTCAGTTGAGCTAACTGGAAAAAATGTGCCCGAAGTATTTTGGTAAGTTACTCGCGCATGAGATTTATCAACCTTCCATACCACTCCGTCTTTTGTTGCAGAGCTTCGAGTAAATCCACCAATACCATCAATAATTCTAACTAGACCTGCATCTGCTGGGTTCTTCATGAATACATACTGAATCCCGTAGTAACCAAGGATTTGGCTGCTACTGCCACCCACGCCATTTACTAGATCAACAATGGTTTGATGAAACTGCGGCGGCGTTGGACTTGCAACATCGGCATTGCCAATCTGTAGATCTCCACCTCTAGTAACAAAATATTGCAATTGCTCAGGACTCTTCCTCATTACCAAAGTTTTCGGACGTTCAGTTGTAGATGCTAAGTCACTTATGAATGCTGGAATCACCTGTTCTTGATTTGAACGAACTAAGGAATCTGCACCCGTTGTTACTGTCCAAACTGAGATTGAAAGCATTGACGCAACAGTTATGACTGCAGTTGCTGCCAAGCTAATATGTTTAAAACCAAAATTGCTTTGCTGTAACTGCGGGATCATTCTTTCTGTGATTGCAAAGAATGAAAGCAGTACTAACAATTGAGCAAAAATTACTAATGGTCCGCTCCAGATACGTTGTGCGCTACTACTATTTCCTTCAATAAAATAAGAACTCAGTGTTGCAGCAATAGCAATGACAAATAAAGCAGTAATTCCAATCTTACGTTGTTCCTTAGAGATCACTGCCACAATCAGATACAGAACAAATGGCGCTAGCAAAAATAGTGGTGGAGAGCCAAGCCCACCTAGATTAAAGAGTAAAACTGATAGCTGTCCAGCAGATTCAACAGTTAAGCCTGGCTCTTTTAATGCTGAAATTGGATTCAAAATCAAGTTAATTGAAATCGGTACGTTTATAAATACTGGTGTGAAAATTAGCGCGAAACGCTTCTTATACTCGTCGGTGTCCAAACTTTTTATGACCTGTTGCCAACTAATTACTTGCCAATTTAGTGAGGTGAGGTAGGTGTATAAAAACACTGATAAATGGAAAATAATCCAAGTCAATAGAAATAGTGGTGAAAAAGCGCCGGCTACAGCTGCAATTAAAACTATTGAGAAGATCTTGCGCCAGGATAAGTTGCTTAAACCTCTATGCTTTTCCAGCAGGGTAAATAGGCTAGGTAACAAAATCGCAACCACAACAGTACCTAACCGCCCTTGATTTATTGCGGTTAAGACTGCGGGTGAAAAAGAGTACATAAAAGCTACAAAAACACTGGAGTACTTTGTTAGTGAGTATTTCCTTGCTGCTCGATAACTTAGTATGAACAACAAAGCAGGAGTGAGAAAGAATAGTAAAGCGATAAAGGTTTGTGGGTTGGCTGCAGTTATAAATGATCCAATGCCAATAATTGGAATCCAAGCTGGAGCAGCAGCGCTGCTACCCAGTCCAACCAAATGCCAAGAAGATACAAAGGAGGAGATCATCTCAAAAGCACTAGCCGGTGCTACTGCAAGCGCTCCACCAGACAACGAACCAAAACGATTTCTTGAATAAAGGATTGAGATAAACAAGGTTAGCAAAACACCTAACAATAAAGGTTGCTTTACTAAAGCTCGAATTTTGGTAAAACTCTTACTTGATTGGTATTGGATTTCATCAAAACTTTCATCAATCACACCAAGGTCTGAGTAGTTTTTTACTCTAGTGATTTCACCTTCACCACCGTTGGGTCGAAAAGCATTTACAAGTGAGGAGGAAATTCGCTCAATAATTGATCTAATTTGTGCACCACGACTTGGGATGAAGGGAGTAATAACACGAGCAGTTAATACTCGACTAGATCTTCGATAGCGACGAGACTTGATTAAGTCTGCAGGTTTAAATATCAGCAAACCAACAGCAGCTATCTCATCAGCTGCATACCCTGGAAGTTTTGCTAGCAAGTAAATTATGGACCTGCCAATTGATGTAAAAAGAAGTTGAATCGCAACCCAAGGCAGGATCCACCAACTTGAGTTTGCTAGTAATACAAATGCTGCATTTCTTCTGTCTAGTAGCAAGGGGCGGTGCAAAATTGCATCCCGCACATCAACTGATCTACGCTCTGTTGCGGCGGCCTCTGCATGATACAAAATTGCTTCGCCGACACAAATTACTGAGTGACCGGCTATATGGGCTCGCCAACCAAGATCTATGTCATCTCTAAATAACTCGAGGCTGGGATCAAAACCACCTAGCTCCTCAAATAGTGACCTCTTAATCAACATACCTGCAGTATTTACCGCCAAAACCTCTTTAATTTCATCATGCTGTCCTTGATCATGTTCTCGATCTTCTAACCCAGTCCAGCGAGTGCCATTTTCCGTGATGCTCACGCCCACCTCTAAAATATGTTTACGGTCATACCAACCAAGAATTTTTGGTCCGGCAATGCCAACCTGCGGTCGAGCCACAACTGCCTCTAGTAATTTAGCAAGTGCATATCGATCCGGAGCACAATCATCATGCAAGATCCAAAGCCACTCTTGTGAGTTCTCACCATCTAATGGAGGAAGTTTTGCAACGGCAGCTGAAATGGCGGCACCAAAACCAGTTCGTCTAGATTTTTTGATTACCTCAATACCGGCATTATTTAATAATTTAACTGAGCCATCTATTGAGCCAGTATCAACTGCAATGATTTGATCAACTTTATGTTTTTGCGAAGATAGTGATGCCACAACCTCGCTGAGCCAGGTGACACCATCATGTGTAACAACAATTGCTGTTACAAACTGATCTTTAAGTTGAGCTTGCGCTCTGGTGCTTTGCTTTTCAGCCACCCGTAATTTTATGCGCTACGGCGCTTTAAGCGACGACGCTCACGTTCAGATAATCCACCCCAAATTCCAAACCGCTCATCATGAGCTAGGGCGTACTCCAAGCACTCAGCCCGAACCTCACAGGATAGGCAGACTCGCTTAGCCTCTCTAGTTGATCCACCCTTCTCAGGAAAGAAAGCCTCTGGATCAGTCTGAGCGCACAAGGCACGCTCCTGCCAAGAGAGCTGCTCTGAGTTAACTACCAGGGATGTTAGATCTGCACCTTGTTCTGACATATCTCTCCAATGTGTAATCAGTACTGCCTAAAAATCCTTAGGGCTTGGGGTTCGCCCACTAATAGGAGAATTACACGCTTGTAACTCGATTAAGTCAAGTCGAGAGTGAGCAAATTGGGGAAAATTAGAAGCCTAAATAATTGGTTAAGACCACCATCCCAGCCTCAATTTGAGCGCCTGGTGCGATTATGGAGTCAATTATTTTGCAGTTGGCACCTATTTTTGCACCTTGACCAATAATTGATCCGCTAATTTGGCAATTACTATCAATTACAACCTCACCTTCAACTACCGAACCTTTGTTGATTTCACAACCGGATCCAATTTTTGAAGTTGGAGAGATTAATGCATCGCTACTGCGTGGTGGCGTGGCCGAAGATGAGATAACACCAGTTACTAAATCAGCTGATGCCTTAACTAAGGCTGCTGGTGTTCCAATATCAAGCCAATAGGAGTTATCTACATATCCAAAGACTTTTGCCCCGGCAGTTAACAGTTTTGGAAAGGTGTCTCTTTCCACACTTACCACCTGATCTTCAGGAATTTGCTTGATCATATCTTGATTAAAAATATAGCAACCAGCATTTATCTGATTGCTGATGGGATTTTCCATCTTTTCTAAAAAGGATTTCACGCGGTTATTACCTTGCAACTCAATACAACCATATGGTCTGGCATCTGAAACTTGAGTTAAATACAAGGTTACATCTGCATTATTTTGCTGGTGAAACTCAATCTGACCCTTTAGATTATGACCGCTTAGCACATCCCCATTAAAAATTACTATCTGATCATAATCTGGAAGTAGTTTCGCGGCATTTCTAATTCCACCGCCAGTACCTAATGCTGAATGCTCAACTGCATAATTGATTTTGATTCCAAACTTTTCACCATTACCAAAGTAAGGTTCAAACAATTCTGATTTATAGGAGGTTGCTAAGACAATCTCCGAGATTCCAGCTCCAGCTGCTTTTCTAATTTGGTGTTCAGTAAATGGCACACCAGCTACTCTTAACATGGGCTTTGGAGTTTTTAAAGTCAGGGGTGACAATCTGGTGCCCATTCCACCCACTAATAAAATTGCGCCTATTTTCATTTGATGAGTCGATCTGCTACTTGCTTGATGTTCTCATCGGTTGCCGTCAACGCAATTCGAACATAATTATCACTGCCATAAAAAGCCCCCGGTGTAACTAAAATACCTAGCTCGGCAAAGTAATCAACGGTTTTATAACCATCTTCATCTCTTGTACACCAGATATACAATCCAGCTTGGCTGTATTCAATTTTAAATCCCTTGCTAAGCAGAGCTTGCTTTAAGATCTGTCGACGATTGCGATATCTATCTGCCTGCTCTTTTACATGTTTTTCATCAGATAAAGCAGTGATCATCGCCTGTTGTACTGGCAGAGGCACCATCAATCCGGCATGTTTTCTCACCTGTCTAATTTGATCAATCAATTTACTGTCTCCGACCACAAAGCCAGCTCGATATCCAGCCAGATTAGATCGCTTTGAAAGTGAAAGCACGGCCAACAAACCAGTGTTATCGCCATTTGCTAGTGCCAAAATAGATTTAGCATCATCAGAAAAACTTAAGTAGCACTCATCACTTGCCACAATCGCCTGATTCTTGCGAGCCCAAGTGATACAAGCTTTTAACTCTTGATCTGTTTGCACCTGACCTGTTGGATTTGATGGTGAGTTCAACCATGCTAAATCAGCTTTTGACCAACTGTTTGCATCAATATCAACTGGAGTGGCTTGGGCGGAAGCCATCAAGGCACTGACTAAATAAGTTGGATAGGCAACTTTTGGATAAAGAACACTTTTACATTGTAAAAAAGTTGGCAGCAGTGCAATGAACTCTTTCGATCCAATTGTTGGCAGCACATCAAAATCACCAGTTACTCCTAAATTTTTAACCGACCATTTCTTTATGGCATCTTTAAGTGCTGGAGTTCCAGCAACTACTGGATAGCCAGGTGAGTTACTTGCAGATGAAAATGCATCTTGAATAAATTGTGGGGTGGGGTCAACTGGTGTTCCTTGGGATAGATCAATAAATCCGCCCGGATATTTTCGAGCTTTTTCACCAAAGGGCGCCAAAAGATCCCAAGGAAAATCTGGCAGATTCAGGTTTGCCTACTTTGCTTGTGGTGGCAGAGCAGCAACTACTTCATGATCTTTTCCAACTGGACCTAATTTAGCTGCTCCTCCAGGGGATCCAATCTCAACAAAAAACTTAGTGTTGATTTCACTGAAATTCTTCCATTGCGAAGGCACATCATCTTCATAGTAAATAGCTTCTACCGGGCAGACTGGCTCACATGCACCACAATCAACACACTCATCAGGTTGAATATAAAGCATTCGATCACCCTCATAGATGCAATCCACTGGGCACTCTTCAATGCAGGATTTATCCTTCACATCAACACATGGTTGAGCAATTATGTAGGTCACGCTTCTCCTTACAGTTATATCCAGCTATATAGGTAGAGAATACTGCCATTAACTCATACTCTAACTGGAGGTGAGTTTAATGGAGGAGGTCAAGTGCAGCCATCTGCGGCACAAATAGGTCAACGGGTCAGTATTCGCCTGCATGATCCTGCTGGTGGCTATCGGGATATTCTCGGTGTTTTAGAGAGTGAGAACACACTCCGAAAGAAGGATGGCACCTTGGTTTCCTTTGATCCAGCAAGAATTGCTATCTGGAAGGTTGTGCCAAGCAAATGAGTATTGCTGAGATTTCACTTTTTGATACCAAAAGCAGAAAGTTACAACCATTAAAGAGTAGCGATGGAAAAAAATTAAGAATTTATAGTTGTGGTCCTACTGTTTATCGTGACGCTCATGTAGGAAACATGCGAACATTTCTTCTTGGAGACTTAGTAATAAGAACTGCAAAATACCTTGGACATGATGTCGAATTCATTCAAAATATTACTGATGTTGGACATATGTCAGAAGATTTTGTCGAAGATAAAATTCTTGCACAAGCTAAAGCTGAGTCAAAGGATCCATTTGAAGTAGCCAGAATTTATGAAGCTAGATTTCATAAGGATTTATCTCATTTAAATATTACAGTTGCTAATAAGTATCCAAAGGCGAGTGAGTGCATAAAAATGATGCAAGATTTGATATCGCTATTGATTGCAAAAAATCACGCCTATGTGGGCAGTGATAACTGTGTTTACTTTTCTGCGCAATCATTTCCCGGATATGGCGCTATAAGTGGCAACCGATTGGATTCACTAAAACCAGGTCATCGATTTGAGTACACCGAAGATGGTGCAAAGAGATTTCACGCCGACTGGGCGTTATGGAAGGCAGCTGGCGATCGAACACAAATGATCTGGGACTCTCCATGGGGTGCGGGCTTTCCAGGCTGGCACATTGAGTGCTCAGCAATGTCACTGCATTACTTAGGTGGGTTTGTTGATCTGCATCTTGGCGGAATTGATCTTCGATTTCCGCACCATGAAGACGAACGTGCCCAATCTAATTGCGCAATTGATAAAGAAGCAGTTGAGTTGTGGGTGCATGGTGAACATCTTCTTTTTGAAGGAAGGAAGATGGCAAAAAGCACAGGAAATGTTGTTCTGATATCTGATCTCATTGAAAAACATATTGACCCACTAGCCCTGAGATTATGCTTTTTAGAAAATAGGTATCGAAGTCAAATGGATTTAAGTTGGGAAAGCTTAAAAGCAGCCCACAGCCTTCTGCAACGTTGGCGAGAAAAAATTCAACTTTGGCAGCGGGATAACAATGTAGATATACCGTTAACCCAAAAACTAATTGAGGAAATAGTCACTGACTTTAGACAAGATCTTGATACACCAAGAGCGCTTCAAAAATTAAGAAATCTTGAAAAATCTGAATCGGTAAGTGATGGTAGTAAGAACCTTGTGTTCAAAGCCGTGGATCAGCTATTTGGTTTAAATCTATTAAATCAAATTGCGCAAAAAGATTTATCACTAGAGGCGCAAAAGTTATTAGCGCAACGAGCGGTGGCTAGAGAATCTGGGGATTTCAATGAGAGTGATCGCCTTCGCAATGAACTAGAAAAATTAGGTGTTGCAGTCAAAGATAGTAAATCTGGACAAAGCTGGGAGTGGATAATTAATTAAACTTTGAACGGCTCTTAAACATGCTCACAATTATGGTAACAAAGCCGCCTAATAGAAATAAATTTCCAAAAGTATTGCCAGTAATCAAAATTTCATCTCCTGACCATGGAGTGCTAGCCCGAATCACTAATGCAAGCCAGCTGGCAGCAGCAATAACTTGATAGCGAAGATAGATAAACTTTTGTCCAACTACTTTAAAGCCTAAGTAAGTCAAGATCAAAGAAAGAATTAAGCCAATTGGTTGGCTAAAGTTGTGCAACATAGTTCCACAAAAGCCAAGTAGTGCACCAAAGAGAGCGCTCTGAATTAGCCTCATAAGTTAACTCCAGCAAACAAATCTAATTCCCGACCATTCTCATCAAATGGTCCAGCAGCCTCCCCTTTGACCAAGGTGTAGTACTCATCTCCCCATACTGACAAACCCAGATTATTTGATAGGGCAAAGAAAGGACCATCTACTGAAATTTGAGTGGCATGCGCCTTCATCGCTGCTAATTTTTGTGGAACATACTCGGGAGCTTTGACCACAGAGGTAACTAGCTCATCTGGTTTTGCAAATGGCAAATCATCAGCATTTTCTGCGCCAAAGAACTCTGAGCCAACCTCCTTCATTTTATCGATACCCATTTGAATAACAGATCTTGGCATTGTGTTCCAGTAAATCTTGCTAATCTGCCAACCCTGCTCACTTGCGATCTCCGATGCTCGCATTGCCACTTGGTGAGCCTTTATATGATCAGGATGACCATAGCCGCCAAACTCATCATATGTAATTAATACCTGTGGTTTTATTTCTAAAATAATTTTCACTAACTCATTTGCAGCTTCATCCAAATTAGCTTGCCAAAATACATCTTTGCGGTCATTTTGGGGAGTGCCCATCATCCCGCTATCACGCCATTTTTTACTTGGTGATCCCAAAAACCTAAAATCTTTCACTCCTAATTCATGCATTGCATCTTTTAACTCGATTTCACGATGCTCACCCAGTTTGTCATCTTTACTACTGGCTAAATTAAGTAAAGACTCAACTAAAACTTCACCCTCTTCACCTCTAGTACAAGTTACTAAAGTGACATCAATGCCCTCTGCGGCATACTTAGCCATAGTTACACCATTATTAATTGTTTCGTCATCTGGATGGGCGTGAACTAGTAATAATCTCTTTGCTGATTTCACCCGCACAATATAACTATAAAGGTGAGAGAAACTGACAAAGTAAGTAATAACAGATTAGAATTCACTAATGGTCGATGATAAGTCTGCCCGATTGCCACGGGATGAGCGTCGTGCGCAATTATTAGTTGCCGCCTTAGAGGTATTTACAGCCGCCGGCTATCACTCTGCGGCCATGGATGAGATAGCAGATCGAGCAAATGTTAGTAAGCCAGTTTTATATCAGCACTTTCCTTCAAAATTAGAGCTTTATTTAGCAGTTCTTGATTTACATATCGATTCATTAGTTTTTGCAATTCAGAAAGCAATTGCATCTAATCGAGAGAACTCATCGAGAGTTGCTGCGACGGTTGATGCCTACTTTGGCTTTATTGATTCTGAAGGCGAAGCCTTTCGCTTACTTTTTGAAAGTGATATGAATTTAGAGCCTCAAGTGCGCGAGCGACTAAATCGAATGACATATGACTGTGCAGCTGCAGTTAGTGCTGTGATATCGATTGATACTGGATTAGGTAAAGAGGAATCCATGATGCTTGCGGTGGGAATAATAGGAACAGTTCAAACCACAGCTCGGCATTGGCTAGATCGTGATGGAAAAATTGATCGCAGGCGGGCTACAGAGTTGGTGATGAATTTAATTTGGCGGGGCATTTCTGGGTTTCCTAAGTCACAGTCCTAAATTCGCAAACCCATCAAGCTATAGATAGAGTTATCTCATGGCAACTAGTAAATCTGCAAGCAAAAGTTCAGGTAAAACTGAGATCAAAATTGGTATTTCAGACAGCACTCATGAGATTAATTTTGAATCTCCAAACACCCAATCTGAAATAGTCGCAAAAGTTAATGAGGCAATTAAGTCTGCGACTGTCCTAGCATTAAGTGACAGTAAAGGACGAGAGATTTTGGTTCCACATAATAAAATAAGTTATGTTGAAGTTGGCGAATCAGCTGATCGCCGAGTGGGTTTTGCAAATCAATAATTAGAGTTTAATCACTCGGCGTTTATTGGCTCTTGCTTCCAATCTCTCCCACTGTTCCGGCAAAGTTACGTACTCACCTAACAAATTTAGTTTCCCATTTCCATGATAATCACTAGCGCCAGTCATTATGAGATCATTTTGCTTGGCTAATTCAATTAACTGAGTTTTTTCATCAGGTGAATGATCGCGGTGATCAACCTCAACACCATCTAGGCCAGCTTCAATCAAAGATCCAAAAGTTTCAAGTGAGATAGTTCTTCCTCGATGTGATGCCATTGGGTGTGCAATTACGGAGACTCCACCAGCCGCTTTAATCATTTTAATTGCCACTTCTGGCAACGGTGAGTAGTGGGATACATAGTATTTTGATTTGTTGTGCAGCATCTGAGTAAAAGCCTCATCCCTACTTGCTATCACACCTTTTTTCACCAATGCATCTGCCAAATGTGGGCGCCCTAAGGTTGCACCATCTGCTAATTCATTTAAGACATCCTGCATACTTATATCGATCCCAGCCTCATTAAGCCGAGTAATAATTTTTGCCATTCGGCCATACCTATTTTCACGGGTTGCTTGCATGGTGTTCATTAATTCTGAATTTTCAGAATCAAACAACAATCCAAGAATATGCACACTTATTCCATCTTGGGTTTGGCAGGAGATCTCAGCTCCAGGAACAAGTGAAATACCTGGTCGAAGTGCAGAAATTGCCTCTTGCCAGCCACTTGTTGAATCATGATCAGTAAGACCCAATACTGAAATTCCAGCAGCAAGTGCTTTATTTATTAATTGAGTTGGCGAATCGGTTCCATCACTAAAGTTTGTGTGGGTATGCAAATCAATCATTTGATTTACTCTCTTCTTGATTTGACCGCAATACAAAGAGTGAACAACCAAATAGCAATCCAATTATTCCAGGAATGGTCCCAGCTGGTGGTTGCTGCCCAAGCCATAGATAAGCAAGTATTGCGCTAACTGGTACCTCAAAAAATACAACTAATGAGACCACTGCTGGTGATACTCGCTTTAGAGTGAAGTTAAACAAGGTATGCCCTAAAAATTGTGCTCCTATTATTAATCCTGCTAACAAGATCCATTCTGATGTTGAGAAGCCAGTTAAATTTGAGTTGGTAACAAGCACCACAGGAAAAATCATCACTGCACATGTTAAATAACAAACAGTTGTAAAAGTGGAGGTTGATATAACTTTTTGTGAATTGGCGGCAATTATCATGTAAGCAGCCCCTACTGCTCCACCAATTACTGCTAGCAAATCACCCTGAAAAGCTTGTATTGAAACATTGAAATCAATCCCAGTAATAACAACTACAGAGAAAAATGCGATCACCATTCCACCAATTGATTTTCTTGGTATGTGACCCCCAGCTAACTTAATAAATATTGCAGCAAATATTGGTTGGGTGGCAGTCAGCGCTGTTCCAGTTGCCACACTGGTTAATTTCATGGCCCAAAAGAAACAGACAAAGTGAGTGGCTAATAATGCCCCTGCCAAAATTGACCAGCGAATTGCTCGTTGCTCAGCCTTTGTTCGCCACTCCCCCCTGGCAAATGCAAAGGGCATCATCATTAATGCACCTACTAAGTTTCGCCAGAAGATCATTGTGGGAATGGGCATCGTGGCCTTAGCAATGATTGGACCCGAGGAACCAATACCAAGCACACCTAAAACCAAAAAGGGGATATCTCTGCCTGTTGGCAATTTTGTGTGATCTTGATTCTTCATGGGTAAAACCTACCTATAAATTAATTATTGTTATGAATTGATAGTAAGCGGTTACCCTTAACCTATGAATACCAGCACTAGAACAAACTTAACTCGTGTATTCCTGGCCCGATTAGCAGGTACTGCAGTTTTTGACCCAAATGGTGATCAACTTGGAAAAGTAAGGGATGCTGTAGCAACCCTTCGGGCTAATAATCAACCGCCGAGGATTCTTGGCTTAATTGTTGAGGTACCACCAAGAAAAAGAATTTTTGTGCCAATTACACGTGTAACTTCAATTGAAAATGGTCATGTAGTTATTACTGGCCTGCTCAACATGCGAAGATTTGAACCAAGAACAAATGAAATTACAGTTTTGTCTGAAATGTTAGATCGATCGGTCACATTAGTTGAGACAGAAGAAAAAGTAACCATTGAAGATATCGCAATGGAGTTTTCAAAGAGTGGTGACTGGTTTATTGAGCAGGTGCACATTACTAAACGTGGCTCTGGTTTTAGGAAACGTGGATCATCAAGCACTGTCTCTTGGCATGAAATCTCTGGTATTCAACTTCCAGAAACTAACCAAGCAGTAAGCCACCTATTAGGAACATTAGCCAATCTGCGTGCTGCTGATTTAGCGGCAGTATTGCAAGATTTAAATATTAAGCGAAAGGTTGAAATAGCCCGAGCCTTAGATGATGAGCGGCTTGCTGATTTACTCGAGGAAATGGATGAAACCTCTCGTGTTGAATTATTAGCTGAACTTGAAGGTGAGCGCGCAGCTGATGTTCTGGAGGAGATGGATCCAGATGATGCAGCAGATTTACTCCGTGAAGTTGGTAAAGAAAAAGCTGAAACACTTCTAGCTTTAATGGCACCAGAAGATGCTGAAGATGTTCAACGATTAATGGATTATGAAGACTACTCAGCTGGTGGAATGATGACGACAGAACCCATAGTTCTTACTGCTGATTCAACGGTTGCTGAAGCTCTTTCAAAAATTAGATCAACACAAATGGCACCTGGACTTGCCTCACAGGTATTTGTTTGTCGCCAACCAATCGAAACTCCTACCGGGAGATTGATAGGAGTGGTGCATATTCAAAGATTGCTACGTGAACCACCTGCCACACTACTTGGTGGAATTTTGGACTCAGACATAGCCCCACTCTCACCAGATTCCACTTTAAATGAAGTTGCCCTTTATCTAGCCAGTTATAACTTACTGGCTGTTCCAATTGTTGATGCAAGTGATCGTCTATTGGGTGCTGTGACCGTTGATGACGTTCTCGATCACTTGCTACCAGAGAATTGGCGTCAAGTAGAATCATTGAAGCGAGAAAGTGAGTTAAATTAACTATGGCAAAGAAAAAAATAAATAAGAACTCACTTGAGTACCCACGTGAGGCTCGTAGAACCTTAAAGCCTTCCTATGATCCTGAATCTTTTGGTCGATGGTCTGAGCGATTTGCGCGTTTTCTTGGCACTGCTCGTTTCCTAGTCTTTATGACAGCTTTTGTATTTATTTGGGTGGCTTGGAATTCTCTTGCGCCAAGTGACTTACGATTTGATCACTATCCATTTATTTTCTTAACTTTACTTCTATCGTTACAAGCATCCTACGCGGCACCCCTGATCCTGCTTGCCCAAAACCGACAAGCTGATCGCGACCGTATTCAAGGAAATGAGGATCGTGATCGCGATGAAAGAAACATGGCAGATACCGAATATTTAACACGTGAAATCGCAAGTATTCGAAATGATATTAGTCAGGTAACAACGAGAGAATATTTGCGCACAGAAATTCGTGATGCAATTGATGAGATTGTTAAGAAACTTAACAAAAAGCTCTAGGTGTTTACGTTTAGCCTTACGCCCACTAGAGATTTAGGTCGAATAATGATTTTATCTAAAATTGAGTCAAAAGCATCTTTCATTTGTTGATCTGTCAACACAATCGGATTCCCAGCATCCCCACCTTCGCGAACATTTGTATTGAAACCTATTTTTGCTAACAATGGCACATCAGCTCCAACTAATTCACTTAGTCGTCTTGCCGTCTCTTCTCCCCCACCACTACCGAAGATAGAGATTTTCTCACCAGTTGTGGCGGATACTGTCTCTGACATATTTTCAATCACACCAATTACCGGTTGCTTGATTTGATGGGCAATTCTTCCAGCACGTTCGGCAACTTCAGCGGCTGCGATTTGAGGCGTAGTTACAACAATAATTTCTGATCCTGGAATCAATTGACCAAGTGATATTGCAATATCACCTGTTCCTGGCGGAAGGTCTAATAACAATAAATCTAAATCGCCCCAGAATGCATCACTTAACAATTGTTCTAGAACTCGATGCAGTAATGGTCCGCGATAGGCAACTGGATCAGATCTTTCAGGTTTGAACATCTCCATTGAAACTACCTTTACCCCGTAATTTTCAACTGGAATAAAGGTTTGATCTATTGCTGTTGGCCTCTTGTCTAAAATTCCCATCAAACGTGGGATTGAGTGACCATATACATCTGCATCCAAAATTCCAACCTTTAAGCCTCTGGCGGCTGCAGCAACAGCTAAATTGACAGTAACCGAAGACTTACCAACGCCACCTTTACCAGAGGCAATACCTAGCACTCTGGTTAACGAATCTGGTTGAGCAAAAGGAATGAATTTCTCGCGCCCTCCTCTAATAAGCTTCTTTACAGTATTTCTTTGTTCCTCACTCATTACTCCAAAATTGATCTCTACTGATTTGATTTCACTTATTTCACTTAAGGCATTTGTGATATCTGACTTTAAGCGATCTTTCATCGGACAACCAACAATGGTGAGCAATATGCCGATATGTGCAGTGCTATCGACAAACTTGACTGATTCAACCATACCTAGTTCAGGCAGCGGCTTATGTAACTCTGGGTCAATTACTTTCTCTAGAGCTTTATTAATTAAATCTACTGTGCTCATAAAATCTCTGGATCTATTTTTGGCTTTGGTTTCACCTCTAAATCAGATTTATCAATAACATCACCAATATGCTTTTTTATCAAAGCTTTCGGATGTAAATCCTTTACCTGCATATCTTCATATCCTGGCCCTAAGTTTTCCTTTAGCTCATTAGTAACATTTTGAGCCATATTTTTAACTTTAATTAAAAGCCTAGCTGCATCTGCTGCCATATTTGGCAAACGATCAGGACCAATCAAAATCATGCCAATAACAAGTAGTGCAAGAATTTCACCGCCACCGATATTAAACATCTTATTTACTCCTTAGATGCTGCAAGAGTAACGGTTACTTCTCTGGTCAAATTACCGCGTTTATATTTAATTTTTATCTTATCGCCAACATTTTTACTTCTGATCATGACAATTAATTCATCTGAATTTTCAACCTCTGACCCATCAAATTCAATAATTACATCACCGGCTCGCAATCCAGCTTTTGCGGCAGGTCCACCTGGTGTTATGCCAACACCTTCGCTAGTAATCAACGCACCAGTTCCGGTATATCGGGTATCAACTGAAATTCCCATTATCGGATAGGTGGCAGAACCTGTTCTGATTAATTGCTCAGTAGTTTTTTTGGCTTGGTTAATCGGTATAGCAAAACCTAATCCAATAGATCCTGCTTGACTGCTAAATCCTAGTGTTGCAATTGCAGAGTTCACTCCAATAACTGCACCAGTTGCATCAACTAGTGGCCCACCTGAGTTACCAGGATTAATTGCAGCGTCGGTTTGGAGTGCGTTGATAAATGAGCTCTCACCGCTGCCATTACCAGTTGTAACCGCTCGATTTTTTGAACTAATAATTCCAGAGGTGACAGTTCCTGAAAGTCCAAGTGGGGAGCCAATAGCAATTACTGCATCTCCTACCTGCACCGTATCGCTGTTGCCTAGTTGCAAAGTAGGTGCGCCTACTACATCAATTTTGAGTACCGCTAAATCATAAGGAGCATCTCTGCCAATTAATTTTGCTCGGTATTTCTTGCCATCAGATAACTCAACAGTGATGGTTCCACTTCGAGCTGCAGACTCAACCACGTGGTTGTTAGTCAATATAAATCCATCGCTATCTAGAAAAAAACCAGATCCGGTGCCTGAGCCGGCAGAGCCCTTAACTGAAATAGAAACTACTGCAGGGATAACTCGAGCTGCCAGGGCTGCGATTGAATCTGGTGCTCGCTCTACTGTGTTAGATGTTTGCACTAAATTAGCGCCAATATTTGTGGCACTGCTCCGACCAATTGCCGCGCCAAATCCGCCAGCAAGTAATGCAATTACTACAGCAATCACAAAAAAGTTGGAGTTGCTTCTGCTAGAAACTATACGGACTTGCTTAGGTTCTGCACTACCTTGCCACCATGGTGTATCTGATGGTTGTTTCATTTAAGTAAGTTTATTGGCTACCAAGACACCTGCGCCAATAGGAATAAGTGATGCTGCCCATCTTTCATCCTCTTTTACAACCTTTATTGCATCTCTTCTGGCAATACTCTCAGGATCTCGCTGGGTTGGGTCGGCAACCTTGCCGCCGCTCATAGCCTGATCAATTACTAGTAACCCACCCGGTTTCAACAATCGGTAAGACTCTTGCACCATGTCAAATAAATCAAGAGCTGGTCTGATAACAATTAAGTCGTAGGAGTTATCAGCTAACTTGCCAATCACTTCAATTAATTTCCCAGTAATTATTCGATATCTAGTTGGTGCAATATCTGCTTCATCAAAGATAGTTTTAGCTATTTTTGAGTGCTCTCGCTCTGAATCAATTGTTGTAAGAACTGCATCAGACGGCATGCCGCTTAGAAGCCATAATCCACCAACACCTGAGCCAGTTCCAATCTCCACAACTGATTTAGCACTTAGCAAATGAACTGAAAACTTTAAAAACTTGCCAACTGCTGGTGTTGGATCAGAGGCACTTATCTCTTGCCCATTCCTTCTTGCCTGTTGCATGAAGTAATCCTCATGCGCAAAACTTTCGGCAAATGAGTTCATGTCTCCTCTGGTTTGCCCTGACTGACTCAAAAGGTATCCAGCCATTCGATTAGAAGCCGTACTGCAAATCCAGTGCCACCCTTAATATTTTCACCGGCATCTACTTCAGATCTGCCAGTGCCGGCAATATCTAGGTGAACCCACGCTCTATCACCAGCAAACTCCTCTAAGAACAGCGCTGCAGTTACAGAGCCAGCTGAAAAATTAAACTTATCTGCCGTATGGTTAAAATCAGCAACATCACTAGCTAAAGCCACTGAGTAATCATCAACTAATGGCATATGCCAAACCTTTTCCCCAACTCTATCCCCAATTTCATTTAATTTTTTTGCCAAAGATGTATTCCTGGTATACATCGCAGCGTATTGACGGCCTAAGCCAAGTGTTGCGGCCCCAGTTAAAGTGGCAACATCAATTAGATAATCTGGATCTAAATTTAAATCAGCGTATGCAAGTCCATCTGCTAAAACCAATCTTCCCTCAGCATCAGTATTTATTACCTCCACTGTTGTGCCGCCATAATGTTTAATAACATCAGATGGGCGTTGCGATGTACCTGAAAGAGCATTTTCAGCCGCCATTAATAGTGCAGTAACTCTTACCTTCGGCTTCGTCTTAGCTAATGCAACGGTGGCTGTTAAAACTGCAGCAGCACCAGCCATGTCACTCTTCATACCAATCATCGTGTCATATGGTCGTTTCAAAGAAACTCCACCTGTATCAAAAGTAATTCCTTTCCCAACTAAGACTACGTGTGGCCAATGCGCAGAGCCTTTTGGAGCATAAGTAACCTCGATTAACCTAGGACCAGGTTTAGGAGATGAGTTGCCGACAGCAACTAATCCTCCAAAGTCTTTTAGTGCTCGGCCAGATTTAACAGTTATTGAAAGTCCAGAGTTTTTTGCAGAAGAAACCAAAGCGCTAGCTTGTTTTGCTAACCACTCTGGATTTTTTATATTTGAAGGTGTATGGATTAAATCTCTAGCCTGCCACACAGCAGTTGCTAATACATCTGCTCGCTCCAACTCTTTTTCAAACTCACCATAGATAGAAAATGTTGGTTTCTTAACTTTTTGTTCACTCTTAAGTGAGAATTGATAATTGGAAAGTATTAGGGCCACTGCAATCGTAGTAATAAAATTTTTATCCTCAGATAAAGCACAAAGTACCTGACTATTACTGGACTTAACTTTTCTACCTAGTGCAGCTGCAGACTTGCGCAAATCCTCATTATTCGCCTCGCCAATACCAACTAAATAAATTCTTGTCAGATTGTCTGCTGAGAGCGGGACTTCAATAATTTCACCAGCTTTTGCAGTGAACTCTGGCCAATTTGCAAGCTCAATGTTTAGATCTAATTTTGTAAAGTTATTCAGTAAAGTTAAAAACCGACTTTTTATTATTTGAGGTTTCTCACCCGGGGTAACTGGTATTGCAACTGCATTGAACTTTGATAGATCTAAATCTCGCTCGGGAATAAGTGAAAGACCTGGCGATAGATCTAAGAGTTTATTACTCATAAACTTAGCGGTATTTAGATTTGTCGTTTACTTTTTTACTAATGCAACAGCAGCTTGAAGGACATTTCCTAGATTTGTTGCCTCTTCGACATTTAGTTCCACAACTAATCTTCCGCCGCCTTCAAGAGGAATTCTCATGACCATTGAGCGAGCCTCTTTGGTGACCTCCATCGGGCCATCACCAGTTCTTGGTTTCATCGCTGCCATTTAAATCTCCCCTATAAAAATCATCTAGTGCTTACCTAGAGGCTTAATTATCCCCTATCTGGCTACTGGTGGGAAATCCTTTAAATACCCTTATGAAATCAAGCCAATTAGGCGGGATCTGCCCGAAGTGATTACTGAAGCGACCGCTCGCTCAGGTACACCCAACTTTTCTGCTATCTCACTCACACTGACCATATTTACTAAGTGCAATGTCAAAATCAAACGCTCTTCTTCAGGCAAGGTGGCAATTAATTCAGCAATTGTCTTTCGGCTGTCATTAGGTGCCATGGCATAAAGGTTACTGGGCAGGGCCAATACTTTCGAGTTATGCTCAAACTTGGCGAGCAAATCGGCGCAAAGAGAGCCAAACTCCGATAAGTAATGCAGGTTTTACGAAAAGTAAAATAATGCGGGGTGCTATTACCTCTTCCTGCCAATAAAAAATTGTGCCACCGCGAACTTTTTTTAACTCAAATTTTCCAGTTCCTCTAAGAACTCGACCAATATGCCTGACCTCGCAAATGTGCGGCGGCTTCCAATTCGTAATCTCCATCGTGTCCAAAATACCAATTCTTAATTTTGGATAAAGCTTTGGGAAGATGCCGGTAAAGGCAAAGATAAGTACTCCTTTGCCATTTTTAACCGTTCGATCTTGATCTATCTCTGACCAAACTTTGGTTTGTAACATCCACTTACTTTGACTCTTCCAATCAACTAAAGATTTCCAAACCTGTTCAATTGGTTTATTCACTCTTATCGTTAACTCAAGATTTGATAACTTATTCACTTTGCTTTAACCGCCTTAATGGTTGAGGGTATATCGCTGCACCAACTAACCATCTCTTTTTGTCCCCTCTTCATAAAATTTAGCGAAGCCAGATGATCTAAGGCCGTTCTAAGGGGTGCATAAACTCCGGTGGGGTCGCATACGGCAATCGGTTTATTATGAAACTTTAAGTAACGACCAACCCAGATCTCAAAGAATTCCTCTAGAGTGCCGATTCCACCTGGCAAAATAATAAAGGCTTCAGATAAATCTTCAATTTTTGCTTTTCTGTTTCGCATATTATCTACAACATGCATATGCGAGGCTTGATCGTCCTCAAATTCAATTCGCTTAAGCGGCTCTGGAATTACGCCAATTGTGACTGAACCAGCCTCTCTTGCGCCTTTAGCCACCTGACCCATCATTGAAGCTTTACCGCCACCCCAAACAAGATCCCAACCTTGCTGGCCAATTGCTTTGCCGACATCAAATGCTAATTCAAGTGAGCTCTGAGGGATATCAGGAGCAGAAGAGCAGAAAACTGATACGCGCATGAATTTAGTCTATTACCTCTGACTCACTTTGATACCGTTGGGTAATGAGCGGTAATCAAAGCAAGGGTTATGGATTTGGAGTTGCTACCCAAACCCAATCTGGGCAGATTCTTGAGTGTTCTTTTTATAGCCTTGGTTTAGGAGATGCTCCAACAAATAAGAGCGATAACAACTTTACCGCCTTACTTGGTGAAGATTTGATTCGTAAAGTAAAAAAAGTTCCAGTTGAAGTTGTGATTACTCTTGAGGAAAAACCAAAAGATGCTGCTGATGTTTATCTACGACTTCACCTCCTCTCACATCGGTTGGTAGCCCCTCACACAATAAATCTTGATGGCATATTCGGATTGCTTGCAAATGTGGTTTGGACCTCAGCTGGTGCTTGTGAAGTGGAAGGCTTTGAGAAGGTTAGGCCACAACTACAAAGCAAATTTGGGAATTTAGTTGTTTATGGCGTTGATAAATTCCCAAGAATGATTGATTACGTGATTCCAGATGGCGTGCGGATAGCAGATGGTGATCGAGTTAGGTTGGGGGCATATCTATCACCTGGCACCACTGTGATGCATGAAGGCTTTGTAAATTTCAATGCGGGCACTTTAGGCAAATCTATGGTTGAAGGCCGGATAAGTGCAGGTGTTGTTGTTGGCGATGGCAGTGATATTGGTGGTGGTGCATCAATTATGGGGACCTTAAGTGGCGGCGGTAAAGAGGTGATCTCTATTGGTAAGAGAACTCTGCTTGGTGCTAACTCAGGTATTGGGATTAGTTTAGGAGATGATTGTGTTGTGGAGGCTGGTGTCTACATCACAGCAGGCTCAAAGATATCCCTTCCTGATGGAAGTATTGTTAAAGCAAAAGAGTTAAGTGGTGCTAATAACTTACTATTTAGACGTAACTCGCAATCTGGGGCGCTTGAAGCGGTTGCTAAATCTGGTAAGTGGGCAGGACTTAATGCAGCCCTACATAACAATTAGCTTTTAAAAAGTTTTTTCGGAGAGGTAATAAATCCCACTCCCCATGAAATATGCATTGTTGCTAGAACTAGTGGCATAAGCAATTTATCTAAAATTCGTCGGCCAATAATCAAGCCGCCAATCACCAAAAGAAGTACATAGGATAATAAAGGAACAAAGAAGAGTGGGTTTACAAATAATCCAGTTGTAAGTGAAATGGCATTTGCTATAACTGCAATTGGTGGTGCCAAATAGCGATAGTTAGTAGTTTTAGGATGCTGCCTAGCGATAACTCGGCGCCATCTTCCATACTGAAAGTATTGCTTTGCTAACTTAAAAATACTTTTTCTTGGTCGATAAGTAACCTTAAGTGCTGGATCAAACCAAATTAATCCACCCTGAGCACGCATGCGATGGTTCAACTCCCAATCTTGCGCTCTGATGTATCGCTCATCAAAGCCACCAGCTTTCAAAATTGCAGCCTTCTTAAAGGTGCCCAGATAAACTGTCTCAGACTCACCTGCGTTGCCGCCCGTATGAAACTTGGAAGGCCCAACCCCTAGTTTTGATCTCATCGCTTGCGCAATAGTTCGTTGCAATCCACTGCTGCTATCTGCATACATAACTCCGCCGACATTTACTGCACCTGTTTTTAACATGACATCAACCGCAGTCTTTATGTATGTTGATGAGATTTCAGAGTGACCATCAATTCTGCAGATTATTTCATTAGTGCTTTCTTTGATAGCTAAATTTAAGCCTTTAGCAGTTTGACCTGTTGGGTTGTTAACAAGTTTTATGTTTGAATTTTTTGCTGCTAAATCAGTAGCAATCTGGTTAGTTCTATCTTTTGATGGTCCAAGTGCCAAAATTATTTCAATCTCCCCCGCATAATCCTGCTGAAGGATTGCTGAGATGCAATTTTCTAAATCTTGTTCCTCATTGAGAATAGGCAATATCACCGATACGGCAGGTGTGCTCAAATTATTCATAACCCCTCCTGCCATTATTTGTGCTCAGTATTTCCCTGCCCATAATCTAGGATAAGAAGATGAAATCTTCTCGAAGTGTCAGGATCTTTACTGGTATTTCGATCTCAACTTTGGCAATTTCAGCAGTAAGCGCATTGGCTTTTGGCACAGTTTCTGCCTCAATAAACAAGATAGATGCATTCGCTGGTATTGATAAACGTCCCGAAAGAGTTTCCTCTGCAATCAACTATTTATTGGTCGGATCAGACACAAGAGAAGGTTTATCAAAAGCTGAACTAAAAGCGCTTCGAGTAGGTTCAGTTAAAACTGCTGCTGGTAAAAGATCTGACACCATGCTACTGGTTCATATTTCAAAGGCGCGAGACAAGGCTGTTTTAGTTTCTATCCCTAGAGATTCATTTGCATTAATTCCGCAGCACCTAAACAAATCAGGAAAAACCATTCCAGCTACCTATTCTAAGATCAACTCAGCATTCAACTGGGGTGGTGCGCCTCTACTAATTCAAACCATAGAGGAAATGACTGAGTTAAAGATCGACCACTATATAGAGGTTAATTTTGCTGGGTTTGCAAAGGTGGTTGATTCATTAGGTGGAATTGAGGTTTGCACTAAGAAAGATATAGATGATCCAAAGAGCCACTTAGTTTTACCTGCCGGAGTTCATACCTTAAATGGCATCGATGCACTTAAATATGTTCGTACTAGAGAGTTTGATGGCTTGGGAGATATCGGCAGAATGCAACGCCAACAAGCTTTTATGTCATCAGTATTTAAGAAGGCTACAAGTGCTGGAGTATTACTAAATCCAGTGACAATGACTAATTTTATTAACTCTTCTCTTTCTGCGGTAACCACAGATGAAGGATTAAAGAACTCAGATTTGATTACCTTGGCTAAGCAACTGAAATCACTTGCCACCTCAAATATAAGAACCCTCACTGTGCCACTTTCCAATTTAAACTATTATTCAAATGGCGTAACGGCATCTGTTTTATGGGATCCAGTATTAGCCCCTGAATTGTGGGATCGCTTGCGTGAGGATCGAGCGGTAATAGATGAGGTGACTCCATCACCTTCACCATCTGCGACTGAAGCTGCAAAGGTTGAGATTATTGATAAGTTTAAAACTCGAACTGCAGCAGATAATATCTGCCGATAATCAACTTGCTTAAAGATAGGCTCCATCCATGGCATTAAAACTTTCGGTGATTGGTACTGGCTACTTAGGCGCTACGCACGCTGCCTGCATGGCAAGTTTGGGCTTTGAGGTCATCGGATTTGATACTGAATCTTCGAAAGTAGATTTGTTAAGCAAGGGTAAGGTTCCATTTTATGAGCCGGATCTAGAGGAGTTACTGGCACAGCAAATTAAAGCCAAACGATTAACCTTTACAAATAAAGTTGAGGATCTTTCTGATGCAGATGTCCACTTTATCTGTGTGGGAACTCCCCAGATAATAAATGGTAATGCCGCAGATTTAACATATGTAAATTCAGCTCTTGATTCAATCGCAAAGTATGTAAAACCAGGTGGCTTAGTTGTTGGTAAATCAACAGTTCCAGTTGGAACGGCGACAAAATTAAGAAACAGATTACTTGAATTAAATCCCAAAGCGGATCTTGCTTGGAACCCTGAATTTCTTCGCGAGGGATTTGCCGTTGAAGATACTTTGCGTCCAAATCGGTTGGTTGTTGGTGTTGTCACAGATTCCGCTGAGAAAATTCTCAAAGATGTATATGCGGTAAATCTAAAGGAAAATACGCCTTGGGTGAGAGCTGATCTACCTACAGCAGAGTTAGTAAAGGTTGCAGCTAACTCATTTTTAGCAACCAAGATTTCCTTTATTAATGCAATGGCTGAAGTTTGCGAAGCATCTGGCGGAGATGTAACAGTTTTGGCGAAAGCAATTGGATACGATCCAAGAATTGGAAGCAGATTTTTACAAGCAGGAATTGGATTTGGTGGTGGATGCCTACCAAAAGATATTCGCGCATTTATGGCACGGGCTGAGGAGTTGGGAGCAAGTCAAGCGGTTGAATTCTTAAAAGAGATCGATGCGATAAATCTACGGGCTCGACAAAGAATTATTGAATTAGTTCGTAAAGATCTATCTGATGACTTAGTGGGCAAAAAAGTCGCTGTTTTAGGTGCAGCGTTCAAGCCAGATAGTGATGATGTTCGTGACTCCCCTGCCTTGGATATTTCAGCGCAAATTCAAGCCGCTGGAGCTCATGTCACAGTCCATGACCCAAAAGCAATTTCAAATGCACAAAAACGTTTTCCTGGCTTAAGTTTTTCGCAAGATATTGATTCAACTTTGAAAGATGCGGAGATTGTTCTTCATCTAACTGAATGGAAAATTTATCGAGATATTGATCCAACACAGATTAAGAAACTAGTGAAAACTGCAATCATGATTGATGGCAGGAACGCACTAGATCGAGAACTTTGGCGTGCAGCTGGTTGGAAATTTAGAGCATTGGGACGAACTGATAGTGAGTGATCCGATAGATCAATTACTAGCCTTAAAGAGTTGGGCAGTTGTTGGTTTGAGTAATAACTCCGAGCGGGCTGCCTATCGAGTTTCAAAATTGCTTATTGAAAAGGGGCATCGAGTAATACCAGTTCATCCAAAAGCTGAGACAGTTCATGGCCAAAAAGGATATGCAAAGTTGTCAGATATACCTTTTGAAGTAGATGTGGTGGATATCTTTGTTAATTCAGAGATTGCCGGTGAAGTTGTAGATAATGCAATTGAGATCAAAGCTAAAGGTGTTTGGCTTCAACTTGATGTTATTGATGAGGCTGCGGTCGATAGAGCGCAAAAAGCTGGTTTGATTACTGTAATGAATCGCTGTCCTGCTATTGAATACAGTAAAAGAATTTAGTTATTCAAGAATTTTCCCGCTGTAATACTGTTGAGCATGGATTACTTCAGTAAGTAAGGTTTCAAGCTCTTCCCCAATGATTCCAACCTGCTTAATCGATTGATCAAACTTTAATTTAGGATTACGAGCCATTAGATGTAGATAAGGCCGATAATCATCACTTTCTAGGTCAGTTTCTAATTCTCCTGTAACAACATAACTAGAGAGTAACTCAATGCTTCCTAGTGGCAAATCTAGAATGGCCCTGAGGCTTTGTTCATAAAAATTTGTTACACAACCTATCTGGCTCCAATAATTTGCATTTGGCGTCAAATAGTTCACACCAATTAGTCTTTTGTAATCAACAGCATCAACATGAATTTCAAATCCTCCGACTAAGTTCACTTCATTGGCAAGTTTCAGTGCTGAAACTTGAATTTCTTGTGAAATCTCATCAGTAATACCAGGAAGTGGAGTGATGGATAAATCACCAGTAAGTAAGGTGATTGGCCAAGTTACGGCCTGCGCGTGAGCTGATCTCGCCACCAAAATTGACAATGACTCACCATGAGTTGAATGCAATGAGATCTGATCTATTTTCTCTAGAGTTTTAGAGTTTGGATATACCTTTACACCAGACTTTTCTGCGCTTTTAATTGTGGGAAGAGAAATGATTTTTGGGTCTACATAAATAAAATCAAGATCTTGAGCAAATTCTACTAGCCGCTCAGCTGTCATGCTGATATTTTCAAATTTTATCTGAACTCCTAATTTCACCGCTTCATTTTGATAGGTAGATTCACCCCACGCCTGAGTAATTATTCCGATGTATGGTGGTTTCATGTATTAAGGTTACCTGCATAATGGTTCAAATAATTCTTGCCTCTGCCTCACCATCCAGATTTCGCCTGTTAGAAAGTGTTGGAATATCCCCTACTATTTTAGTAAGTGGCGTCGACGAAGATTCCTCTGAGTTTGCGTCACTATCTCCAGCAGAACTTGTAATAGCTTTGGCGATTCTTAAAGCACACACAGTTAAAGATAAGGCTCCTGCGAATTCTTTAATAATCGGGTGTGATTCAACCTTTGAGTTTGAAGGAAAGTCATTGGGTAAGCCAGTTACAAAAGCCAATGCAATTGAAAGATGTAAACAATTAAGTGGTAAAACTGGATATCTTCACACTGGGCATTGCATAATCGACTTAAGACAGGGAATTGAACTTAGTGAGCGATCAACAGCAAAAGTGCAGTTCTCTCAAATGACTGATGCAGAAATCATCGATTATGTTGAATCAGGTGAGCCACTTAATGTTGCTGGAGGTTTTACTCTCGATGGCTTGAGTGCTCCTTTTATTACAAAAATTGAGGGGGATCCCAGTGGAATCATCGGATTATCACTTCCATTACTGCGCAAGATGGTTATCTCTCTCGGTTACAACTGGCCTGAACTTAAGAATAAGTAATTTTTTAGGATAAGTTTGCCTTATGAGCAAGTTGTATAAGGACCCAATAGGTACTGCAGAAAAAGCTGCAAAAGTTATTGCAAAAATAACCGGCAAAGAAAAGCATGATGTAGCGCTTGTTATGGGTTCTGGTTGGATTTCAGCAGCAGATGCACTTGGTACACCAACTCATGAATTTGCAGTAACTAAGTTACCTGGATTTCCAGCACCGACTGTTGCAGGTCACGGCGGAAAGTTAAGATCTTACAAATTATCAAATGGCGCTAATGCCCTAGTCTTCTTGGGACGTACCCATTTTTATGAAGGACTTGGTATGGAGCCAGTAGCCCATGCGGTCAGGACTGCAGTTAAGGCAGGGTGTAAGAATATTGTTCTTACAAATGCATGTGGTGGAATAAATACTGATTATAAAGTTGGTCAACCAGTTTTAATTAAAGACCACATTTCATTAACTGCAGCATCACCCTTAATTGGTGCAGACTTTGTGGATCTAACAGATTTATACAGCAAGAGATTAAGACAGATTGTTAAAGATGAGGATCCCTCTCTAGCAGAGGGTGTGTATGTTCACTGGCGAGGTCCCTCATATGAGACACCAGCCGAAATTCGAATGATGCGGGGATTGGGAGCTGATTTAGTTGGAATGTCCACAGTTCCAGAGGCAATTGCTGCCCATGCACTAGGTGCTCAAATACTGGCTATCTCTCTAGTAACTAACGCTGCAGCGGGTGTAACTGGTGAAAAATTAAATCATGCTGAAGTAATAGCTGCAGGCAAAGCTGCCGCAGATCGAATGGGAAAATTGTTGGCAAAGGTTTTACCCAAGTTGTGATCTCAGATCAATTAAGGGATGAAGTTGAAGAGTGGATTAATCACGATCCCGATAAAAAAACTGCGAAACAGTTAAGTGATTGGTTGAAAGAGGGTAACTCTAAAGAGTTAGAACGTTGCTTTTCAGGATTTTTACAATTTGGAACAGCAGGTTTGAGAGGGCCGATTGGACCAGGCCCATCATGTATGAATCGAGCTGTTGTAAGCAGAACCGCAACAGGAATTGTTGAATTCATGAAGAAAAATCACTTAACTTCAGTTGTTATTGGGCGAGATGCTCGACATGGTTCAGATCAGTTTTCGCAAGATAGTGCTGAAATATTCTCTGGAGCCGGGATAAAAACATATGTAATGCCAAGAGCCCTTCCTACACCAGTTCTAGCTTTTGCCATAAATAAACTTAAGGTTGATGTAGGAATTATGGTTACCGCTAGCCATAACCCAGCATCGGATAATGGTTACAAGGTTTACCTAGGTGGGAAAGTAAATGGCGTCAGTTACCGTGGCTCCCAGATAATTCCACCAGTAGATGTTGAGATATCTAATTTAATTGCACATGCAAATAAGAACCCAAAAAGGTCTCAAGATTTTCACACTGTTGATGAGTCAGTAATTGATGATTACATCGATTCTGTTGCAGCGCTTGCTACTGCCACAAATAATTTGAAGGTGGTATATACCCCACTTCATGGTGTTGG
>JACCDJ011504417.1_pt1 | contig 38893 bp, 37 predicted proteins | sample 7444481 | NCBI WGS metagenome assembly JACCDJ01 (sample SAMN15323435, study PRJNA562643) | freshwater metagenome | isolation source: river surface water | place: USA:Blue River Watershed | collected 2017-08-15
GGAGTCTTTAGACATGGTCTATTGCTCCTTTCGTGGGGGTGGGTGTTAAGCCTAACTGCGCAGAACGCTCAGAGCATGCTGCAACTCGGCGGGATATGAGCTCTCAAACGAGACCGTCTCCCCCGAGGTTGGATGCTCAAAACTGAGCCTGACCGCGTGAAGCCACTGTCGATCTAGCCCCAACTTGGCAGCCAGCTTTGGGTCGGCCCCATACATGGTGTCACCAACCAGCGGATGACGAAAAGCGGAAAAGTGAACGCGAATTTGGTGGGTTCTGCCGGTCTCGAGGTTGACCTCTACCAGCGAGGCGGCTGGAAAAGCCTCGAGAGTTTCGTAGTGGGTCACCGAGTGCTTTCCCTCATTCATCACCGCGAATTTGAATTCCGCCTTCGGGTGTCGACCGATCGGAGCGTCAAAGGTACCGGCCAGAGGATCAGGATGCCCCTGAATGACAGCGTGGTAAATCTTGTGGACAGCACGATCTCGAAACGCCTGCTTCAAGCGAGAGTAGGCCACTTCAGATTTGGCCAGAGTCATCAAACCGCTGGTTCCAACGTCGAGTCGCTGAACGATTCCCTGACGCTCTTGAGCCCCAGAGGTGCTGATTTGAATTCCGAGCGCGAGCAGTGCACCGGGTACCGTTGGGCCATCCCAGCCGACCGACGGATGCGAGGCAACGCCGGCCGGCTTGTCGATTACCACTATGTCGGCATCCTGGTAAATGATTTTGAAGCCTTCAACCTCGACCGGGATGATCTCGAGGTGGTTCTTGGGCTTTGGCAGAGAAACCTCTAAAAAGGCACCCGCGGCCAGACGGTCAGATTTGCCAACCACCTTGCCGTTCATCTGCACTAGGCCGTCGACAACCATATCGGCAACCACGTTGCGCGAGAGACCCATCAGTTTGGCGACGCCGGCATCGACCCGCTCGCCGACTAGGCTCTCGGGAACCGGAAGTAGCTTGGTTTCGTTCATGCGCTCTTGCGACCGATGGTTTCGCCACGCAAGACCCGAATCACGGTCACGATTGAGATGATCACAATCGCCGAATCTGCGATGTTGAACACTGGGAAGCCAAACGGTAGCTGCAGGAAATCAACAACTTTTCCGACCCCAAAGCCCGGATAACGGGTAAGTCGGTCGACCAGGTTGCCAACCACACCGCCAAGCAGGATGCCGGCCATAATCGCCCAAGAGGTGGTTTCGATTTTTCTCGAAAGCCAAAGAATAACGAGTGTCGCGATGCTAGAGATGATGCTGAAAATCCAAGTGGCCCCGCCGCCCAGAGAAAAAGCGGCCGAGTCGTTGTAGAGAAGTGTGAAATTCAACAGACCTGGAATCACCGCCACCGGAGTTGCAAATGCCAGATTTTGGATGGCTAGGTTCTTCGAAAATTGATCGATGGCAAGCACCGACCAGGCTAGAGCAAGAAACCAGATCTGACGCTTAATAGAATCTCGGCGACTCAATTTTTAGTCGTCGTAGCCGTAGCCGGTGTTTGGATCTGTCGCCCCAAAACCATTTGGATTGAACGGCGCCGCTCCGAATGATGGGTTAGCCCCGAAACCTGGGTTTGGTTGAGTGGTTGGCTGCTGGGCAAATGGCTGAGCCGATCCGTAGCCGAGCTCGGGTGCCGAAGGAGCAGTCGGAGCCGTTGATTCGGCGTCTTCTAGGTCGTCTAGTTGACCCTGAATGTAGCTGCGCAACTTGATTCTGTATTCGCGCTCGAAGCTCTTCAACTCTTGAATACTGTGCTCAATAAGGGCCTTGTCTTGCTCTAGGCGGCTCATGTCGGCACGCTGCTGAGCCTCGGCTTCGCGAACCACACGGGCGGCGGTCGCGTGACCTTCGGCAATAAGTGCGTCGCGCTTGGCAAGACCTTCGCGAACGTGCTCCTCGTGGAGCTTGCGAGCAAGCTGCAGCAAGTTGTTGGTGTTGTTGGTGTCGAGAGTCGATGGGTCCTGGGTTGCTTCAGGGAAGCTGCTGGTAGCAACCACCGGAACAACAGGAGTCGAGCCAGTGTCGACGGCGCCGGTCAACTGCTCGGCCATACCCGCTCCGCTGCGCTGCAGCTCTGCGATGCGCGACTCAGAGGCTAGTAGGCGCTGACGTAGGTCTTCGTTTTCCTGGCCAAGACGTCGCAGCTCAACCACGATTTCATCGAGAAAGTCATCGACCTCATCTTGGTCGTAGCCTTCGCGGAATTTGGTTGGCTGGAATCTCTTATTGACAACGTCTTCTGGAGTCAAAGGCATAGCGCTTACCTCGTTTTAGTCTTGGCCCGCAGCAGTGTCTAACTGGCAGGTAAGGAAAAGGTTACCCCAGTCGCCCACTCAAAGAAAACTTGAACGCCCAAAATGTGGGATTAAGCGATCTGTTTTGCCAGGCTCTGAAGGAAGAAAATCGCCAACACGATTAGAGTCCATCCGAGATCAAACTGAATCATGCCAATTCGCAACGGCGGGATGAATCTGCGCACGGTTTTTATGACTGGATCGGTGACGGTGAGCACTGACTCAACGATCACCAAGATGAAACCTTTTGGTCGCCAGCCGCGATTAACCGAAAGTGCCAAATCGATGAAGAGGCGGCCGATCATGGCAAAGAAAAAGACCTGGAGCACCCACCAAATTACGAGTGCGACCAGGCCCATTTCGAAAACCTAATTACGGACGAACGAGGAGGTCGTCGGTCTGAGGCTCTGCCTCTTCTTCGTCATTGACCAAAACGTGGTTTGGGGTCAGTAGGAAGACCTTAGGAGTGACACGCTTCATGTGACCTTCAAGACCTTCTTTGAGGCCGAGCATGAAGTCAAGCATGCGCTTCGAGTCGGCTTCAGACATGTCGCCCATGTTGACAATAACCGGGATGCCGATTCGGTAGTTCGCAGCTACCTCTGGGGCTTCTGCGTAGGTCTTAGGTTCGATCGTGTAGATCTCGTTGACCTCGGTCGCACCGCGACGTGGGCGCATCGGTGTGATGCGAGCTGGTCGCTGTTCGCCAGCTGGGCTGCTAACTGCCGCCGGACGTGCCGGAGCCTGGTCGCCTTCGCCACCCATGCCTAGCCATTCGCTAACTGAAGAGAAGATTCCAGCCATTTTTACCTCCGATGAAAAACCTTATTGAGTTCAGAATATGGCTAGTACTGGCGATTTCCCGTGATTGCGGTGCCAATGCGAACGTGTGTCGCTCCGAACGAGATGGCCTTCTCGAAATCTCCAGACATGCCAGCAGATATGAACTTGGCGCTCGCGTGAAGCTTTTGAAGCTCGGCGCTGCAGCTGGCGATGGTTTCGAAATCAATTTCGGGCGCACGATCAAGCGCCGCTACGCCCATGACACCCAGAAGATTGATGCCCTCGACAGCCAAAACCTTTTCGGCAAAGGCGCTTAGGTTTTCTGGTTGAATGCCACCGCGACCGGGATCATCGGTGAGATTTAGCTGAATGAAAACATCCAGCGGCGCAGCACGCATCGGGGTGATCTTTGCGACCGACTGAAGGAGCGACTCTCGATCAAGCGAATGCAAAACAGATGAGTAGGACAGGGCAGACTTTGCCTTGTTGCTCTGCAATTGACCAACGAAATGCCACTTGGCGGCTTCGTTTGAGGCAACGGCTACTTCTGCTGCCTTTGGCGCTGCCTCCTGGTCTCGGTTTTCACCAAAATCACGAGCTCCCAAATCGAGCAAGTCCAAAACCAATTGAGCCGGATGATTCTTGGTGATTACCACCAGTGTGACATCAAGCTCGCTTCGCCCAGCCTGTTTGGCCGCCGCAGCAACACGCTGCTGCGCCTCGTTATAACGACTGGCTAGATCAGGCAATCGTCTAGCGAAGGAATTCTGGGATGTCTAAGTCGTCGCCCCAGGTGCCATCGTTGGTTTGCTTTGGAGCAGGGGTCACGGTTTCACTCGGAGATGCCTCGGCCTGATCTTCGGCTTCCTTCGCAAAGAAGGCAGGCTCTGCAACTTCGGTTTCATTGATAACCGGGATGGCGGCAGTAGCCGGCGCAGCCGATTCAGCAACCGGGTTACCGAACCAACCTGAAGCAGCAGGAGCTGCTGCGGCTGCTGGAGCGCTGTAAGGGCGACGCTCAACGCGGTTCACCTTCGGTGCGCCTCCGTCGAAACCTGCGGCGATAACCGTGATTCGAACCTCGTCGCCGAGAGTGTCGTCAATCGAGGCACCAAAGATGATGTTTGCCTCTGGGCTGACCGATTCCTGAACCAGGCTGGCAGCCTCGGCAATCTCGTGCAGACCAAGGTCTGAAGCGCCCTGAATCGAAAGCAGAACTCCGTGAGCTCCATCGATGTTGGCCTCTAGCAGCGGGCTTGCCACGGCAAGCTCAGCCGCGCGAATCGCACGGTCCTCGCCCTTGGCGGTACCTATGCCCATGAGTGCAGAACCTGCACCCTTCATAACCGAACGAACATCGGCGAAGTCTAGGTTGATCAATCCAGGAGTGATGATCAGATCGGTGATGCCCTGAACACCGGCGCGCAGAACGTCATCCGCGGTTGCAAAAGCCTCGACCACCGAAACGGTCTTGTTCACCATTTCGAGCAGGCGCTGGTTTGGAACCACGATCAGTGTGTCTACCTCACCGCGAAGGGTCTCGATACCCTGCTCGGCTTGCTGAGCGCGGCGCTTACCTTCGAATCCGAATGGTCTAGTGACGACACCTACTGTCAGGGCCTCGAGGCTCTTTGAAATTCTCGCTACGACCGGTGCAGCACCGGTACCGGTGCCACCACCTTCACCGGCGGTTACGAAGACCATGTCGGCGCCCTTCAAGGCTGCCTCGATCTCGTCTGCGTGGTCCTCGGCTGCACGGCGGCCAATCTCCGGGTCGGCTCCTGCACCAAGACCGCGAGTTAGCTCTCGACCAATGTCGAGCTTCACGTGGGCTTCGGTCATTAGTAGCGCCTGAGCATCGGTGTTGATGGCAATAAACTCAACGCCACGTAGGCCAGATTCAATCATGCGGTTCAGGGCATTGACGCCACCGCCACCGACTCCAACAACCTTAATGACTGCTAGATAGTTCTGGTTTAGACCCACGATAATCCTCCGGTTTCACTTCTGCCGTTGGGCAGCTGGTGCTTCGAAAAATGTCTAAAGGTCTACTTGAGACTTAACCTTTAAGCCATTTAATACGTTGCGCGAAGAAACTACGGCTTAGATTGCCAAGAAAGATGGAGGCGCTTAGGCGTGTCTAAAAGTTTCCGTAGCGAACCACGGGGGCCGTCGGCGAAGACACATCGAAAGTTACAAAATCACTGCGCTTCTGGTTCTTGAACAGCGCCTCCAGGGTCTTTGACTTCAAGACCGATTGAGAGCCGTCTCCCCAAATAATGCGCTGTGCCGAGTTGCCGCGCAGCCTCAGTGAAACCTGGTCCTTGGTCTTGGCATCGATCGAAGCAACCTTCAAAAAGATGGCGTTGGGCAGGGCCAACAAGACATCCATGGCCGCTTCGAATTCGCGACTGCTCTTAGGGTCTCCAGCGATGGTCATGCTCGGATACTTGTCGTCTGCGCTCGCCTTGCCGACTCGAACCCCGGCCGGGTCATAAAGGTAGTTGGTGCCGCCAACATTGACGATCACAATCGGCTGACGCTCAACTATGTGAACCCTGAGCGTGTGCGGTGGCAGGCTGATTACCGAGAAACTCTCGATCAGCTGAAAGCCCTTGAGATCTTCGGCGATGCTGCTGGCGTTCACCATCGGTAGTGGCGTGCCAACCTGGTCTGAAAGCGCCTTGGTCAGTGCCTTCACCGGGATTCGACTATTGCCCGTGACTCGAACGGTCTCGACCGCGAGTATTGGTGTGAACATCGTCGCGCCGACGACCAAAAACAGTGAGCCGAACGAGGCCACCACGGTCAAAATGATTGCCCGACGACGGCGAGAGTAAGAGGCGAAACGCTTTGCCTCTGGAGAAAGTCGATTCAAGAACAGCGACGTGCGGTTCGAAGATCGTTTTGGTTTTTGTGCCTTGGTAGCAGCTGCCTTCGCCGCCCTGACGTTAGAGAGCTTTGTGACCGTTGCACCCTTTGGCGCCACGAAGTTGGGGTTTCTAGAAACCGCGGCCACCTGCTTGCTCTTTTTCGTACGAGTAGCCTTAGCGCCGGGTGCGCCGGGTAGCCCCGCCGCCGCTTTTGGCCGCGAGCCCGCTGAACCGGTCGGTCGCTTCACTACTTTTCTAGAGCCTCAAGCAGCTCGGGAACCATGCGATAAATGTCTCCACAACCCATAGTCATGATGAAGTCGCCGCTCGATGCCAATTTGGCGGCTACCGCAGGCACGTCTTGCCACAGTGGCACGTAGTGCACCTGAGTTGAGTCATGGAATGCGTCAGAAACCAGTGCGCCGGTAACTCCTGGCTCCGGATCCTCGCGCGCTGCGTAAATGTCGAGAACCACTACCTGGTCGCTTGCCGACAAGGCCTCAGCGAATTCCTTGGCCATCAAACGAGTGCGGCTGTAAAGGTGAGGCTGAAAAACTGTGATCAAGCGACCGTCACCAACCACTGCGCGGGCAGCTTTGATTGCGGCTGAAACCTCGGTTGGGTGGTGGGCAAAGTCGTCATAAACCCGCACTCCTCTGCGCTCCCCGTGCAGCTGGAAGCGGCGTTCGGTTCCACCGAAGGTCGCAATTCCGGCAAGTGCTTTTGCCGGGTCGAAGCCAAGGCCTACCAAAACCGCGAAAGCACCAGCGGCGTTGATTGCGTTGTGCTCCCCCGGAACATTTAGTTCGGCCCTAAATTGCTGCCCCTCGTATTCGAGAGCGAATGAAACCCGAGCGCCCGAAGCGTCGACATCGAAAAGGCGCACATCGGCCCTGGAATCTTGCCCAAACGAAATTACTCGCTTGCCACTAACGAGCTTAGAAACTCGAACCGCTCCCGGGTCATCAGAGCTGATTGCTACAAACTCCTTGGCACCAGAGGCGAATCTACCGAACTCGGCTTCGAAGGCCTCTTCGCTTCCGTAGTGGTCGAGGTGGTCGGCATCAACATTTGTGATCAACGCAACTGCTGTGTCGTAGTGCAGGAATGAGCCGTCCGACTCATCGGCCTCAATCACGAATAGCTCACCAGAGCCACTAGCCGAAGACGCATTGAGCGAGGCAATCACGCCTCCGTTTACAAAGCTTGGATCCTCGCCCATGGCTAGCAAGCCAGTGATGATCATTCCCGTGCTCGTGGTCTTGCCATGTGCACCGGCAACGGCGATTACGCGGCGCTTGGAGGTCAGGTAGGCAAGGGCCTGCGACCGGTGGATAACAGGAATTCCGCGCTCTTTTGCCAAAAGGTATTCGGGGTTAGTCGGCCAAAGCGCAGAGGTCACCACGACCGTGTCAGGGTTGCCAAGGTGAGCGGCGTCGTGGCCGATGAATATTTCGGCGCCGAGGTCTCGCAGTGCAGCCACGGCCGCTGTGTCGCGCAAGTCGCTACCGGTAACCTTGTGCCCCATTCCGAGCAAGATTCGGGCAATTCCACTCATTCCAGACCCACCGATGCCAACGAAGTGCACGGTGCCCAAATCTGCGGGCACTTGCTGGGTGAAATCTGGCTTGATCATAATGTTCCTTTTCGTCTATAGAAGACTAGGTGAAGCCTTGGCCTATCGACCAGACAACACGCCTGAAACGAGGGCCAAGAGCCTCGAGGTTCCGTCTGCAATTCCGGCAGACTGCGCCGCGGCAGACATTTCTCTCAGTCGTTTGGTGTTTGAAACCATGGCCACTAAATCCTGGGCCACATATTCTGGCGTGAAGTCTCGGTCTTCGACCAATACGCCGCCTCCGGCAGCGATGACATCGCTCACGTTAAACCGTTGTTCGCCATTTCCAATTGGGTAAGGCACGTATGCAGCCGGAAGGCCGACGGCGGTAAATTCACTCACCGTTGACGAGCCAGCTCGAGAGACGGCAAAATCGCTGGCCAAAATGGCTAGGTCCATTCGATCGCAATAGCTAATTCGCACGTAATCCGGCGTATTTACAGCTTCCAGGTCAGACCGCCCACCAACGATGTGCAGAACCTGAATACCGGCGGCCGACAGTACTTTGCGAGATTCCTCGATGGTCTCGTTGATTCGTTTTGCGCCAAGCGAACCACCTGTCACCAGAAGAGTCGTCGAATCTGGCGATAGTCCAAAAAACTTTCGGGCGTTTGCCTTAGCTGCTGGCAAGTCTGGTGAGCCAGCTATCGAATCGATGAGAATTTCAATTTCTCTGCGGAGCGGCATGCCAACCAGGTGGGCTTTGGGCAATGGGGTCAGAGCAAAGGCAACGCCCACTGCAGCGGCCGACTTAGCGCCGAGCTTATTGGCCCAACCGGGCAGGGCGTTTGCCTCATGAACAACGGATGGAATTCCAAGTTGACGCGCTGCTATGTATGCAGGTGCACTGGCGTAGCCGCCGAAGCCAACGACGATATCGATTTTGTGGAGCTTCAGATAACGCTTGACGGTTGAAATCGCCTTCAGGAAAGAGAATGGGAACTTTAAGGTGTAAGCATTTAGTTTGCGCGGGAAAGGCAGGCGCGCGACAGCCAAAAGCTCGTAGCCCCGGGCCGGAACCAGTTCGGTTTCGAGACCCTCTGCCGTGCCTAGAGCCCAGACTCGATTCGAAGGATCTTGTGCACTAATGGCATCGGCTAGAGCAAGAAGCGGATTTACGTGACCCGCAGTGCCTCCTCCGGCGAGCAAAAAGTTAGTCATCGGGTTGCCCTGACCGGCCTAGCCACGGTTCTGGCGCGCGGAGCAGGGCTGGCGTGATTCTCGCGCTCAATCGCCAAGACCAAACCAACGCCCATCAATGAAGACAGCAACGATGATCCTCCGGCAGAAACGAATGGCAGCGGAACGCCTAGCACCGGCAACAGGCGCAATACAACTGCGATGTTCACCAGAGCCTGAAGCGTGATCCAAAGCATCACGCCGGCAACCACATAGCGACTAAACAGATCTGAGGTGCGCCGAAGGATGTTGTTGAAACAGACGGCCATGAATAGGAACATGCCGATAATTACCAGCGCACCGATGAGGCCGAGTTCTTCGCCGATGATGGCGAAGATGAAGTCGTTCTCTACTTCGGGAATCCAACTCCACTTCATCTTGGACTCCCCCAGACCGGCACCAAAGATGCGGCCAGCCGACAACGCCCACATGCCGTGCTCAGACTGCCAGTTATAGCCGTTAGGGTCGGGTGCATTTGGGTTCATCCACGCCAGAATTCGACCGACGCGAGAAGACGAACCGAAGTTGACGGCCAAGGGAATTATGACGACCAACGCAGCGAGTATGGCACCAATCAAGCGTGATGGCATTCCTGCCATGACCAACATGCCGACATAAAACAAAAACATGATGATGACGGTTCCGAGGTCGCTACCAGCGATAACGAAGGCCATGCCGAGGCCGCCCCAAAGCAGAGTCATGACCCAAACTTTGCCGTCGTAGAAATAGTCGGCACGCTGAGCTAAATAGAAGGCGCCGTAAAGAATGATGGCGATCTTCAAAAACTCGGATGGTTGAATCGAGAACAACCCAAAATCGAGCCAGTTTCGGTTTCCGTTGATTGACTTTCCGATGAAAAGCACCGCAACCTGGGTAGCCAATGCAAGCTGGAAAAAGATCTTGCTGCGCTTCTGCATTGTCGAGGTCTTGACCAGCGAAAACATCGATAGGAAACCAAAGCCAACCACCGCAAAAAATAGCTGCTTCGCGCCAATCGTGAACGAGTTGTTGTTGGCCTTGAGTGAGTCAATCGAGGAAGCCGAAAGCACCATCACGATTCCGAAAACGGTTAGAAATAGTGCAACGCCAAGCAGTCGATAAAAATGGATCGACTGAGCTTTGAAAACTCGGTTAGAAAGGTCACTTGCTTTTGAAAGCAAGTTTGATGCCAATTGATTTGAAGCCTTAGAGGCGTTGGTTCGACGCATTATTTTTGCTCCCCGAGAGTAATTTTGACTGCACGGGCGAATTGATCGCCGCGATCTGCGTAGTCCTTGAATTGATCCATCGATGCCGCTGCGGGGGCCAGCAACACAACATCGCCAGAAACAGCTAGGCCGGCAGCCTTCGCTACCGCCTCGCTCATCACTGCCGAATTCTCATCCGTGTTTATTTCAACAACGCGCGCAAGCGGTGCATTTTTCGCAAGCGCTTCTAAAACTGGTTCACGGTCTTTGCCGATAACGATGGCCGCCGAAATTCGATCGGCATAGTCGGCAACCAATTGGCTGATGTCTACTCCCTTGAGCAATCCACCAACGATCCACACGACCCGCTCAAACGAGTTCAACGAAGCAGCGGTCGCGTGCGGGTTAGTGGCCTTAGAGTCATCGATCCACCTGATGCCATCTTTTTCGGCAACCAATTCGATGCGGTGCGCGTCGAGGCGAAAGTTTCGAATCGCGTTCTTGATTTCATCTGGCTGAACGCCACAGGCTCTCGCGATTGCTACGGCAGCTGCGGTATTTGCCATCAGGTGCGGCGTCAAAACACCGATTTCTGCAAGGTCGTGAAGTGTTGCAACTTCGATAGCGCTGTTGGCACGGTCATCAAGAAAAGCACGGTCGCACAGAATCTCTTCGACAAACCCAACCTGGCTTCGGCCCGGCATGCCGGTGGTGAACCCGATGGCTCTTGCGCCTTCGATAACGTCGGCATTTTCTACCATCGACTCGGTCACCGAATCGTTCACGTTGTAAACGCAAGCAATCTCGGTGTTTTCATACACCTTGGCTTTTGCATCTCGATAGGCTTCGAAACTTCCGTGCCAATCGAGGTGGTCGTCGGCCAGGTTGAGCACAGCGCTAACCAGTGGCTGAATTTCTCCGAGGTAGTGCAATTGAAAACTCGAAAGTTCAACAACCAAGGCGTCGTAGCCAATTTCGTCGCGAACCGCGTCCAAAATCGGTGTTCCGATGTTTCCGCAAGCAACTGCTCTGATTCCACCGGCGTTGAGCATTGCCTCGACCAGCTGAACCGTTGTGGTCTTGCCATTGGTGCCAGTTACCGCAATCCATTTGGCCGGGCGACCAACCTTGTCGCGCAAGCGCCAGGCGAGGTCGATGTCTACCCAAACGGCTATTTTTGCCTCTTCACACCAAGTCAGAATTTCATTTTCTGGTCGCACGCCAGGTGAGGTGATCAAAACCTCGGGCGCGTGCTTTTTGGCGGCCAACAGCAATTCATCCGCCGGCACTCCGGTGATGTGCGGAACGCCAATCACGTCGAGAATGTCGAGCAGATCTGATTCGGCTTTCTCGGCAATCACCAAGACATCGGCGCCAAGTTCGGCGAGCGTGTCCGCTACCGAGAACCCCGACACTCCTAGCCCGAATACGACAACGCGAAGGCCCTTCCAATCGGAATGCCAGCTCGTTAGCGCACTTAGATCTTTCATGTTGAGTCTTAGCCGTAAATCCATTCGATGTAGAACAGGCCAATACCGCTCAAAACGCAAAGACCGGCGATGATCCAGAAGCGAACAACTACGGTGATCTGGGCCCAGCCCTTGAGCTCAAAGTGATGGTGTAGCGGGCTCATCAGGAAGACGCGCTTACCGGTACCGGTCTTCCATTTGGTGAGCTTGAAGAAGACGCGTTGAATGACTACCGAGCCGGTGACGATCACGAAGATTCCACCGATTAGAACCAATAGCAATTCGGTGCGAGAAAGAATCGCCAGGGCCGCCAATGCGCCACCGAGACCAAGCGAGCCGGTGTCTCCCATAAAAATCTGCGCCGGGGAGGTGTTCCACCACAAGAAACCAGTTAGCGCACCGACGATTGCCGATGCAACGACCGCAAGATCGAGTGGGTCGCGCACGTTGTAGCAGCTGCTCAGGTTTTCAATGACCGAACCACAAGCTTGGTTGAACTGCCAGAATCCAATAACTGCATAGGCGCCGATCGCCATGATGGTTGAACCGGTTGCCAGGCCGTCAAGTCCGTCCGCGATGTTCACACCGTTCGAAGCGCTTGCGACCATGAAATAGATCCAGAGAATGAAAAGGCCCACTCCCACCACCGAGCCAAACATCATCAGGTCAAGGTTTGAATCACGCACCAACGAGATCTTGGTCGAGGCCGGAGTCAAATTTTGTTCGTTCGGGAAGTTCAGCGCAAGTACCGCAAAAACGGTCGAGACCACTCCCTGCCCAGCGATCTTTGCCCAACCAGAGAGCCCCAAACTGCGCTGACGGTGAGTCTTGATGAAGTCGTCAATGAAACCCACGATTCCGAGACCGACCAACATCAGCAATACCAAAAGCGCCGAGGCAGTTGGGGTTTCAAAGTTTGCCAATTTGCCAACAAAATAGCCAAGCACGGCGGCAACGATGATGACAACGCCGCCCATGGTTGGTGTTCCGCGCTTGGTGTGGTGACTCTGTGGCCCATCATCCCTGATGAACTGCCCCCACTTAAGGCGTCTGAATAACCAGATAAAACCCGGTGTTGCCAAAAGAGTGAACGCCATGGCTACACCGCCGGCGAGCAAAATCGCTCTCATGAACGAACCTCCATTAATTTGTCTCCCAGATGTCTGAGATTGGCTGATTTCGATGACTTAACCAGCACTATGTCTCCGGGTTCAAGCATTTCACGAACAGCCTCTAAAGCCTGGTCAATCTCTTCAAAGAAAAGCGATTCGCCATCCCAAGAACCTTCGAGCACCGCTCCGCTGTGAATCAGTCGAGCACCCTCGCCCACCACCACCAGCTGATCGATGTTTAGTCTCACGACCACTCGACCAATCGCGTCGTGCTCGGTTCTAGATGCATGACCTAGCTCGGCCATCTCCCCCAAAATCGCTATGGTTCGGCGACCGGTTTTTCCGAGTTGAGCAAGTGTCTGCAAGGCAGCCCTAGTCGAGTCTGGGCTGGCGTTATAGGCATCGTTGATGATGGTGACGCCATCCGAACGGTGTGAAACCTGCATTCTCCAACGTTCGGCAAGTTCCATCGACTCGAGTGCCGCAATCGCCTTAGTTCGATCAACGCCCAACTGGTCGGCAACAGACAGGCTGGCAAGCGCGTTCATCACGTGATGTTCACCCAAAATCTTGAGCATGACCTTAGAGACTTCGGCATCAGGCCAGTGCATCTCGAATGAGGTGCCGTCGATCGAAAGGTTAAGGTCAGTCGCGCGATATTGCGAGTCACCCGCCGTGCCAAAACTAACCTTCTTGGCTCGATTTAGGTCCACCATGTCGCGCACGTAGCCGTCGTCGGCGTTGTATACAAAAATGTCGTTGTTGCCAAGGGCCGCAGGCAACTCGGCTTTGATTTTCGCGGTGGTTTCGATGCCACCGAACTCACCGACGTGCGCCAAGCCGACTTTTAAGACCACACCGATGTTTGGCTTAGCGATATCGGCCAGGTACGCGATGCTTCCCAGGCCTCCGGCACCCATCTCAACGACCAAGAATCGAGTTTCGTGGCTCGCCTTCAACATAGAAATCGGAGCTCCGACCTCGTTGTTGTATGACTCAATGGGCGCGATGGTTTCCCCAGCTGCAGAGAGTATTTCGCGAAGCATGTTCTTGGTGGTGGTTTTTCCGTTTGAACCGGTTACTCCGATGACCTGCAAGTTTCCGGTCGCAGAAAGCACTCCCAAAACATGCTTGGCAAGCAGACCGAGCGCTTCAACAACGTTCGGCACGACCAACTGTGGATGATCCGCTGCATCGTCGACCAGGTGTTCAACTACCGATGCAACTGCACCCGCCTTGGCCGAGGCCGAAACAAATAGGTGGCCGTCTGTGACTTCACCGGGCTTGGCGAAAAACAGCGAGCCCGCTCCCACCAAACGTGAATCTGTTTCCACAGAACCGCTGACCAGCAGCTCTAAATCGGCCGCAGCGGCCTCGTTTGGTTTAGCACCGATGGCCTCAACGATTTCGCGAAGCGAAATTTCAATCATGACCAACCGTTTTCTTTGAGCGCCTCGCGGGCTTCGTGCCTAGCCGAGTATGGAGTTCGAACCCCTCGAATGTCTCGATAATCCTGATGCCCCGGACCCGCCCAGAGAATTGAATCCCCTGGCTCGGCCAACGAGACAGCCTTGCGAATCGCGGCCTCTGGAGGGCTCACCTCGTAAATTTCTAGGTTCGGACGAGCAGCTTTAGCGGCCTCGACGAGAGTCTTACGAATCGATGCGGGATCTTCAAACCTTGGGTGATGATCGGTGATCACTAAAACGTCGCAGCCCTCGGCCGCGATTTGAGCCATCGCCGGGCGCTTGGTTGCGTCGCGGTCACCGTCGGCACCAAAAACCATGAACACTCGGCCAGAGGTGACTTTTCGAACCGCAGCAAGCGTGTTCAAGAAGGCATCGGGGCTGTGGCCAAAGTCAACGTAGACGTCTGGACCAGTTTCGCCGGTGACTCGCTCGGTACGACCCGGCAAGTAGGCATCGATGCCCGATGCAATCGCCTCGGCGATTACCTTGGGGTCGCGGCCAGCCTCAATCAGCATGGCTATGGCCAGGCCGGCGTTGGCGGCCATGTGCGCACCAAGCAGTGGCACGCGTGAGCGAATGGTCACTCCGTTGGGTCCAGCCAGAACAAACGACGTGTACATCGGGGTTTCCGCGGTTACCGCTACGTGCCAATCTGCTTCGACGCCCATTTCACTGGTGATTGTCACCACTGGGATGCGGCTCTTGGCGGCAAACGCTCGGCCATACTTCGAATCGAGGCAGACAACGCCCTTAGCGGCGCGCTCGGGGGTGAAAAGTTCGACTTTGGCAGCCAAATATTCATCCATGTTTGCATAGTCATCGAGGTGGTCGTGGCTGAGATTTGTGAAGCCGACAACGTCAAAGTGAAGACCGTCAACGCGCTGCTGCGAAAGCGCCTGAGCAGACACCTCAATGGCGACCGATGTCACGCCGCGTTCGCGCATGCGGGCAATGAGCGCTTGCATCTCGGGTGATTCTGGGGTGGTCAGACGACTAACAATGATTTCGCCAGCGATGTGGCGCTCGGCGGTAGAAGTGAGCCCAGTGGTTTCACCAATTTGGCGCAGAATGCCCTCGAGCAGGTAGCTGGTCGAGGTTTTGCCATTGGTGCCGGTGGTGGCGAAAAGAGTCGGCATATTGCCTGGAACGTTTCCATAGACATAGGCAGCCAAATCTCCCAAGTGAGAACGAGGGTTCTCAAGCAGCAACACTGGCACGCTGATGTTTTCGATTGACTGCGCACCGACAGAGTCGGTAACCACGGCCACCGCACCAAGTGAGAGCGCTTTCTCGACGAACTGTGCGCCGTGAGTCTTTTTGCCCGGCATTGCAACAAAGATGTCGCCGGCACGAAGGTCACCAGTGTTCATGCTGATGCCGGTCGCCTGCAGGCCATCGAGCGATATCGCGCATTCGAGCTCAAACTTGGTTGCCAGCTCTGCCAAGGCCACTGGCTTGACGTGATCTGGTCGAAGAATAGGTGGAATTGATTCAATCATCTGCATCACTTCCATTCTGTCGGAATGTTTGCCGAAACCGTGGTTGATGGAGGCACACGATAGGTTCTCAAAAGCTGCTGCATGATTCGCTTGAAGCTTGGAGTCGCGCCAATCGAGTTGCTTACAGTGCGAGGCTTGTAAACGGTCACAGCGACGACAAATTGTGGGTCTTCGGCGGGAGCAGCGCCAATGAAAGACACCGCGTAGCGACCGCTGTAACCACTTGAGCCCTTTGCGATCTGCGCGGTACCAGTCTTTCCACCGACGCGATAGCCAGGCACAGCTGCGGTCTTTCCGATACCACCCTGCTCAACTACCTTTTCAAGCATGTCCATGGTCGAGTGGGCTGTGGCCTCAGAAATAACTCGAACGCCGGGTTTCACCTCGGTACGCTGCAGATTGCCGTTGGCATCCTCGCAACCCTCCACCAAAATCGGCGAAAGTCGAATGCCCTTGTTGGCAATCGCTTGATACATCATGGCTGACTGAATCGGCGTAACGCTAACGCCCTGACCAAACATCGAGACGTACTTCTTGATGCCATCCCAGTCGTTCACATTGTTGAGCAAACCGGCTTCTTCGCCGGGGTAACCGGCGTTGGTCTTTTGACCAAGGCCAAACTTCTTGAGGTAGGTGTAGCGGGTGCGATAGTCGACCGCCTGACCAATTTTCATGATGCCGGTGTTAGACGAGTCACGCAGCACGCCGGCGAGGGTAAGTTTGTCGTCACCGTGAGCGTGGCTGTCGGTGACCTTGTATGTTGTGCCCGGCACAACCCATCCATAGGGTGCGATGGTTCGAGTCGTTGCGGTGGCCTTGCCCTGATCGATGGCGGTAGCACCGGTAATTGCCTTCAAGGTTGACCCCGGTTCGAACATGAACCTGAAGATTCTGGCGCCTCGATCGTCAATGCCAACCTTGCCAGGCTCATTCGGGTCAACCGATGGGGCCTCGGCAGCAGCCAGGATACGGCCGGTCTTTACCTCGATCACTGTGGCAACTGCCCAGTCTGCGCGAAGTCTCGAGACCTCGCTGGTAAGCACCTGCTGAGCAAAATACTGAAGGTCAGCATTGATGGTCAAGTGCACCGCGCGGCCGTTCACAGCCTTTTGAGTGGTGACCGTGCTCGACGGAATCTTGATTCCATCAACACCCTTTTCAAAGCTCTCCTGGCCATCAACACCGGCAAGGCAAGAGTTGAACGAAGTCTCGATGCCTTCGACCGCTTGACCTTCGTTGTTCAGATAACCAATGATGTTGCCAGCTACAGCCCCGTTCGGGTAAAGGCGGTCGGGAATCGGGTCGTAGTAGAGCCATGGAACATTGAGCGAGCGAATTTTTCGGTAGCTTTCGGCGTCGACTCGCTTTTTGATCTGCGAGTACTCGCCGGTACCACTGATTTTCGTCATCACTTCGGCCTGGGTGAGCCCCAGGATGGTGGCGATCTCGTTGGCGATTTGCTCGACTGGAATCAAAACCGATTGGCCGTTGACTTTTCGGCTAACCGGGAAAACCTTGCTCGGCGCCGCGTTGATGTCGTAGCGATACACGGTGCGAGCCAATACGGCACCGGTTGAGTCTAGGATTTCACCGCGAAGCGCAGGCAGGGTTCGGGTAACCGCGCGGTTTTCATACGAAGTTTTATTGATGGCATCGGCCTGAATGACCTGATAATCGACCAAGCGAATCGAAAACACAACGCACAGACCGGCAACGAGAATCATGACCCACTTGCCACGTGATTTAGGGTCGCCGGGCGTCAGATATGCCATCTGCCGACCTGCCTTACTAGTGAGTTGGTGAGGCTGGAATTGCCGCACCACTCGAAACTACTGGAGTGGTGACCGAAACGGCCTTAGCGACACCGGCGGCAAGCGCAGTTGGCGAAGTGGTGGCACCGTTCAAACCAGCCGCAATCGGGGTTGCAACCTTGGTGAGAGTGGCGTCTTCGGCGGCAATCAATTCGGCCGCGTTAGATTGCTGAACCAAAGCCGAATTTGGAACTAGGTTGCGAGCCACGCGGCCATCGGCGTTCAATGCTGCCTTTGGCTTGCCAAAGACCTTCTGGTCTGAGAGGCGCAAGAAGACAGGGTTTGCGTTTGAAATCATGCCAAGCTTTGCTGCCGCGTTGGCTAGGTTCTGCTGCGATGAAAGCGAGTCAACCTCTTCGCTCAAGATCTGAGTCGTGGTGGTCAGTTCTTTCTTCTCTTTCTGGATAGCAGACAGCTCGTAAACCGCGTTCGAGGTCAAAATGGTCAACAGCAGATTTAGAAGCGCGATGGTTAGCGCACCGACGACCACTGCCCCACCGATGAATACGCCAGGTCGTGAGTCACGGAAGCTTGCGATGCTTAGAGCCGGGCGAGCTGCGCCAGCGTGGCGGGTGTTCTGGGTCAAACGTAGGGTGCTCATGCTGCTCTCCGGATCTTTACAGCGGCACGTAAACGGACCGATGCTGCTCTTGGATTCTTTTGAATTTCTGCGTCTGATGCCGGTTCGGCACCCTTGACCAGCAGGCGCACAACCGGCGCGTGCTCAGGAAGTTCGAATGGAAGCTCAAGCGGCGCCGATGAAGTGGCAGCCGCAGCTATCGCCTGCTTGGTGATTCTGTCCTCGAGTGAGTGATACGAAAGAACTACGATTCGACCACCGACCGCCAGGGCACGAATGGCTGCTGGCATGGTGCGGGTAAGCACTTCTAGCTCGCCGTTGACTTCGATTCTGAGTGCCTGAAAAACACGCTTAGCAGGGTGCCCCGAGCTTTTGCCTGGGATGAAGGGAATGACCTTGGCAATAAGGCTGGCAAGTTGAGTGCTGGTCTTGAATGGGGTTGCCTTGCGTTCAGTCACGATTGCTGCGGCGACGGCCTTCGCGTAGCGTTCTTCGCCAAACTCCTTGAAGATTCGGGCTAGGTCCTGTTCGCTGTAGGTGTTTACAACTTCAGCGGCGGTGATGCCGGTGGTTGTGTCCATGCGCATGTCCAACGGAGCTTCGTATGAGTAGGCAAAGCCGCGGTCTGCCTCGTCTAGCTGCATCGATGAGACACCTAGGTCTAGAAGGATTCCCTGAACTTCGGCGATGCCGAGTTCGTCGAGAACCTCTTCAATTTCGTCATAAACGGCGTGGACCAGGTGAATGCGGTCCGAATAGGCTGCAAGACGCTCGCCCGCGAGCTTGAGTGCGTTGGTGTCGCGGTCGATTCCGACGAGAGTTAGCTTCGGGAAGCGCTTCAAAAACGCTTCGCTGTGGCCACCTAGACCGAGTGTGCAGTCAACGTAAACGGCACCTTCATCGCCGAGTGACTCACCGAGAATGTCTAGGCAGCGCTCTAGCGCTACTGGTTCGTGGAGTTCGTTGATAGCTTTGACCATTTTTGATCCGGGGATCCCTCTTGCTAGAACCCCATCCATTCGTTGCGAGCTTGGTTTTCGCAACTCCTCGATTTTTCAATCGATTTCTGAACGGGTGGAGATCTAGCAGTAGGGCTAGAAGAGTCCCGGAATCACCTCCTCCGCGACATTCGAGAAGGCTGATTCTTGTTTCGCTAGGTAGTCGTTCCAAGCCTTGGCATCCCAGATTTCTGCTCTGGTGCCAACGCCGATGACGATGAGGTCTTTGCCAAGTTCTGCGTACTCGCGAAGAGTCGCAGGGATGGTGATTCGACCCTGCTTGTCTGGCTGCTCGCTCGATGCGCCCGAAAGGAACACGCGCAAGTAGTTGCGAGCTTCGGCGCTAGTTACCGGAGCCTGACGGATCTTGTCGTGCACCAACTCAAACTCGGCGGTGCTGAAAACGTAGAGGCAGCGGTCCTGGCCACGAGTGACCACAAGACCACCCTGAAGTTCTTCACGGAACTTGGCCGGAAGGATTACTCGACCCTTTTCGTCGAGCTTGGGTGCGTGCGTGCCAAGTAGCATCTGCTCCCCCTTCTCGACATCGAATTTCCGCTTACCTCCACATTACACCACTTTCAACCACAAATCCAGATTTTGTGCATTAAATATTCGCTCGGCGTGTCGTTTTACCCAATAAATAACAGGGATATAACGAGTGGAGGGAAATGGGGGCTTTTGGGAAGTTTTCGTGATATCCCAGCCAAATTTGGGCATAAAAAAACTCCCCGGAGGGAGTTTTTTGAAACCCGGAGGGAGTTATTTGAAATATGTGGGGCGAATCGCGACGAAGGAACTACTGACCTTGACGTCGATCCCAACGGTCTTCGAAGAAATTGCGCTTGGGCGCAGAGTTTTTAGGTTGCCCGGCTGGTGCAGTGGGCTTGGAGGTAGAGGATAGCCCAACTGACTTTGAGCTTGCCAGCACCAACCCGGCAAGCATCACAAGGAATGCAACCACACCCAACACAGTTATTTGCAGGACCACGGCGGTAACCATAACCGAGATTCCGATTACGGCAAGCGCTGCGCCGCCGACAATTTTCTGCGGTGAGCTAACCTTGGCAGAACTTAGCTTCGATGCCAGGGCAGCATCGGACTCGTAGAGACCTCGCTCCATTTCATCGAGCAGACGTTGCTCTCGTTCCGAAAGTGCCATACCTAAAGACTAAACCTCTAGGGGCGGTTAGGCTATTCCCGTGAGCGAATCGAAAGCACTGCTAGAGCTAATTCAAGAATCTCTGGATGACTTTTGTCAGGACCGCAAAGTCGAATTCACCGCCATTTCTCCCGACCTAGTTCCTGTGGTCACTTACACCCAAGATCTTCTTGCCGGCGGCAAACGCTTTCGCGCGCTGTTCGCATACTGGTCTTGGGTTGGCGCACTAGCCACCTCGGATGAACCGCAAACGGAGACTCAACGACGAGAATCTGCTGCAGCAATGGTCGGAATTACCGCTGCACTCGAGATGTTCCACGCCGCTGCCTTGGTACATGATGACCTTCTAGATCAGTCAGACACCAGACGAGGCAAGCCATCGGTTCACAAAAAGTTTGAAGCACTGCACGAACAATCTGGCTGGGCCGGAAGCCACGAACGGTTCGGCGTAGCCGGTTCGGTTTTGGTTGGTGACCTAATGCTCGGTTGGAGCAGTGAGATCTTCGGCAACGCTCTGCTGCACTCCCCGACCAGCGAAATCGAAGCTGCCTGCCGCAACGAGTTCTCAAAAATGCGCGTCGAGGTCATGGCCGGCCAGTACCTGGATGTACTCGAGGAGAACGCCGCACCAACCCGACCAATTGATGAACTGGTCGGTCGAGCAAACCGAGTAATGCTTTACAAGACCGCCAAGTACAGCATCGAAGCCCCGCTTTTGATCGGTGCCGCTTTTGCTGGTGCCACCCCGGCCTTGTTGCGCGGCCTGTCGGCGTTTGGCATCCCGCTCGGCATGGCGTTCCAGCTGAAAGACGACATCCTTGGGGTGTTTGGTGACCCAGCCGTGACCGGCAAACCAGCGGGCGATGACCTTCGCGAAGGCAAGCGAACTGTCTTGGTTGGGCTTACCCGTGAAGCACTGACGACATCCGTGGGCAATATTTTTGACGAGATGCTCTCTAGTCGAAGCCTGGATGCTGAGCAGATTGGCTTCTTGCAGCGAACCATCGTCGATTCGGGTGCGTTGGCAAAAAGCGAACGCATGATGGAAGAACTTGCCGACGAGAGCCTATCGGCGCTCGAACTGCTCGACATTGACGCCAGAGCCAAGGAGCAATTGCGCGGTTTGGCGCTAAAAGTAATTCAGCGCGAGGCTTAGAAAGCCAGAGACATGGCCAGTCGGCGAACCGCTGACTTGTGCCCCTTCAACAAAAACTCCATCGGAGTGCCTGGCAGCGCGTCATCGAACTTGTAAAGCCACTCGAGAGCGCCCTGATAGTCGAAGCCCGAATCAAGAAGGACCACGATGGTTCCGCGGAGGCTAGCCAGAGGCTCGCCGTCAACAATGAGCTCGGCCGGAATCATTTGAACGCCATCGCGTTTGACCGACAACAGCACGTGCTCTTCGATCAGGCGTCGCACTCGGCCCAGCGGAATGTTTAGCTGATCTGCTACTTCGGGAACGGTTAGCCAGTTGGTTACGCTTGCAAAAGAATCGGTCACAAAACAAGATTGCCACACCTGTGCGCCTCTCGGGTTACTTATTGGCATTGTGCGACGATATTGACCTGCAGGTAAAAGAGAAGATTTGAATGGCTAACTTGATTGGCTCGGTGATTGCCGAGCGCTATCGCATCGATAAATTCGTTGCGCAAGGCGGCATGGCAACGGTTTACCTGGCCGAAGACCTGCGTCTCGACCGCAAAGTCGCCGTCAAAATCATTCACCCACACCTAGCCACCAACTCGAGTTTCCGGGACAAATTCATCCGCGAGGCCAAAATGGCGGCGAGGCTCTCCCACCCGAACCTGGTAAACGTTTTCGACCAAGGCACCGATGGCTCCACCGCTTATCTGGTCATGGAGTACGTCGAAGGAATTACGCTCAGAAACGCCCTCGATGATTTCGGAGCACTCGAGAGCATCCGTGCCCTTGATTTGTTCGAACACCTGCTGAGCGGTTTGGCGGCTGCCCACAACGCCGGCGTCTTGCACCGCGACCTAAAACCCGAAAACGTTTTGCTGGCCAACGATGGGCGAATCAAGATCGGCGACTTTGGCCTAGCCCGTGAAACCGACAACCACACCGCAACCGATTCGATCGTCGGAACGGTTGCCTATCTTTCGCCAGAGCTGGTAACCCGAGGTATAGCCGATGCTCGAAGCGACGTTTATGCCGCGGGCATTCTGCTGTTTGAGCTAGTAACTGGGCGACAGCCGTTTCAAGGCGATCAAGCCGTTCAGGTTGCCTATCAGCACGCACACTCGAACGTGCCAGCACCATCTTCGGTGAACCCCGAGGTCAAGCCCGCGGTCGATGAAATCGTGCTCTGGGCGACAGCTAAAAACCCGGATGACCGTGCCGCCGACGCTGGGGCACTGCTAGCCGCGGTTCGACGCGCCAAGACCGCACTCAAGCGCGGTGATGGAAATGCGACCATGCGCCTTTCGACCCCGGTTGATTCATCCACCACAGTGCTATCTGGCGCTGAACTACCGGAGCCAGCCTTGGACTCGAAGGTCAACGCAACCCAAGTCCTAGGTTCGCAAGACAACGCGACTCAGGTCTTTGGGTCTTTTGACGTTACCGAGCCCACGCTGACCCCGCTCGAATCACTCGGTCAGCGCCGATGGGGTTTGCGACTGGTAATTTCAACGGTCCTGATTGTTTTGCTGGGCTCCGGCGCGGGTTGGTGGTTCGGCAGCGGTCCGGGCGGATTTAGTGCAATACCCGATCTAACCAATCGCACCCAGGCCGAAGCCCAAGCCGCGCTTGCTCCATTTGGCGCGCCCACTTCGATTACCAGCGAGCCGAGCAACACAATATCGAAGGGCCAAGTAATTCGCACCGAGCCAGCCGCTGGCAGCTGGTATTTCTTCGGCGAGATCAAGCTCGTGATTTCGAGCGGACCAAAATTGGCCAAGGTGCCAAACCTGGTTGGGCTTGATGTGGCAACCGCCACCGCGAAACTTCTCGCTTCCGGATTCACACTCGGTGAAGTCAGCTCATGGTTCAGCGCTAAGCCGGTTGGTCAGGTCTACGAATACCTGGGCTCTACCGGAGAGCAGGTTCCAGAAGGCTCGGCAATCAAACTCAAGGTCTCGCTCGGTTCGATTCCGGTTGTTGCCGGTCTCGATCAAGCGCTGGCGATTGGAATGATTCAAGGAGTAGGTCTCAAGGTTTCTGAAATCAATCAAGAGTTCAGTGAAACCGTTGCCAAAGGGCAGGTCATCAGCGTGACTCCAATCACCGAGCCGCTTGGCGCAGGGGGCGAAGTGCGACTCTTGGTTTCAAAGGGACCAAACGTGGTCATCATGCCGGCCGTGGTCGGTGAAACCATTTCAGCTGCAAAGGCTGCGCTGGAATCGCTGGGTCTTTCGGTTTTGGTCGACACAAACCAGCTGCAGAGCAAGTGGGGCATCGCAAAAGTTAAGCGCGCAAGCGTTGCTGCAGGAACATCGCTACGCAGCGGCGATTCGGTAACCATCTCGTCCAAGTAAAAAAAGAGGCGACCCTGTCTCGGGTCACCTCTTTTTTTAGATTCTGTTAGCGCTTGGCTAGCTGCTCGGCCACTAGGAAAGCCAACTCGAGTGACTGTGAGTGGTTTAGGCGCGGGTCACAAAGCGACTCGTAACGCTCTTCCAGCGATGCCTCGTCGATCGCATCCGAACCACCAAGACATTCCGCAACGTCATCGCCGGTTAGCTCTACGTGAACTCCGCCAGGGAAGGTTCCGGCAGCCTTGTGAACCTCGAAGAAGCCACGAACCTCATCCATGACATCGTCAAAGCGACGCGACTTGTAGCCATTCTTGGTAGTAATTCCGTTGCCGTGCATCGGGTCGGTGATCCAGAGCGGGTTCGCCTCAGAGTCGCGAACGGCCTCAACCAACTTAGGCAGCTCTTCGCGGATCTTGCCCGCACCCATGCGGGTGATGAAGGTAAGGCGGCCGGGTTCACGATTCGGGTCGAGGCGCTCGATTAGCTCAACAACATCAGAAACCTGAGTCGTTGGGCCGAGCTTCACACCGATTGGGTTTCTGACTCGAGACAAGTAGTCGACGTGTGCGTGATCCATCTGACGGGTGCGCTCACCAATCCAGATGAAGTGACCAGAGGTTAGGTATGGATTTCCGGTGCGCGAGTCAATGCGAGTCATCGGACGCTCGTAGTCCATTAGCAAACCTTCGTGGCTTACGTAAAACTCGGTGGTGCGAAGTTCGTTGAAGTCGGCGCCACAGGCGGCCATGAACTTGATGGCTCGATCGATTTCCTGTGCCAATGAAAGGTAGCGGGCGTTGGCCGGGTTGTCGGCAAAGCCACGGTTCCATTCGTGCACCGATCGCAGGTCGGCAAAGCCACCTTGAGTGAAGGCACGAATCAAATTCAGGGTCGACGCCGAGGTGTGGTAAGCCTTGAGCATGCGCTGAGGGTCTGGCACGCGAGATTCGGCGGTGAAGTCATAGCCATTCACGATGTCGCCACGGTATGCCGGCAAGGTAACCTCGCCGCGGGTTTCGCTGTCGCTCGAACGCGGCTTAGCGAACTGACCGGCCATGCGGCCCATCTTGATGACCGGCATAGATGCACCGTAAGTCAGAACAACCGCCATCTGAAGAAGAGTTTTGACACGGTTGCGAATGCGATCTGCAGTTGCATCGGCAAAAGTCTCGGCGCAGTCTCCACCCTGAAGCAAGAATGCCTTGCCAGAGGAGGCCTGAGCTAGGCGATCACGCAGAATGTCTACTTCACCGGCGAAAACAAGTGGCGGCAAGGTGGCAAGCTCTGCTCTAACCTCGGCTACAGCTGCTGCGTCTGGCCAACTTGGCTGCTGAGCTGCAGGCAGGGTGAGATAGTTGTCGAGCCCAGCGATTACCCCTGGATTTGCCGCGACTACTGTTTCGTTCATTTTCTCTCGTTCCTACCTTGCGAGCCTTGCTCGTTTTTCTTTCACCGATGACGCGTAGACATCGATGTACTCCTGGCCGCTGATCTTCATCAGTTCGTACATGATTTCGTCGGTGACGGCGCGCAACACAATTCGGTCACCCTCCATGCCATCAAATCGCGAAAAATCTAAGGGTTGACCCACAACGATTCCGATGCGGCGAATCTTCGGCAGGCGCTGACCAATCGGTTGCACCTTTTCGGTGTCAATCATGGCAACCGGGATGACTGGCACCTTGGCCTCGAGAACCATGCGAGCAATACCGGTGCGACCACGGTATAGGCGGCCGTCTGGGCTGCGGGTACCTTCGGGGTAAATGCCGAGCAGCGAACCCTCAGCAAGTACGCTCAGCCCGGTGTTCAATGACGCCTCGGACGCCTTGCCACCAGATCGGTCGATTGGCAACTGGCCGGTCGCCTTGAAGAACCAGCGAGTCAGCGCGCCCTTGAGCCCCTTGCCAGTGAAGTACTCGCTCTTAGCAAGAAAAACTACAGGTCGGCGCGACTGCAACGGCAAAAAGATTGAGTCAGAAAAAGACAGGTGGTTGCTGGCCAAAATTGCGGCGCCAGAGGTCGGAATGTTTTCCATTCCACGAACCCATGGGCGAAAAAGTACGCGCAGCAAAGGTCCGAGAATGAGGTTTTTCAGAATGAAATAAGCCATCATGCCCTCCCTAATGCTCGTTTGGCGAACTTACAGTTTAGCCGAGAGCCGCGCGCACCAAATCGGCTGCGCCAACAACCCCAGCGTCGTTTACGAACTCGGCCCCCTTGATCTCTAGCTCGGGTCTAAATCCGCGTGCCGGCAGGTGGGCAAGGTAGGCCTCACGAATCGGGTTTAGCAACAAATCACCGGCCGCGCTGACTCCCCCGCCAATCACAACAATCTGTGGGTCAAGAACGGCAGTGAGACTGCCGATCGCTTCGCCCAACCAGGTGCCAAGTTCGGTAAGAATTTGAAGCGCACCAGGATCTCTTTCGAGGATCGCGGTGTACACCTGAGCACCGGTTAATTCGCCGGCCTGAGCCTCAAGCTCGCGCAAGCGCGCCCCGATTTCGAGGTCTGAGCCAGCAAGTTCCTTGGCTGCCTTCAATAGTGCGGTGCCCGAACCATAGGATTCCAAACAGCCGTGTTGACCACAACCGCAAAGTTTTCCGTTAGGAACCACTCGAAGGTGACCAAGTTCACCGGCGATTCCGAAACCACCGCGAAGCATCTGTCCGTTCACGATGACCGCGCCACCAACCCCGGTGCCAATGGTCAACATGATCATGTGCTGGTAGCCCTTGCCTGCTCCATAGCGAAACTCGGCCCAAGCTGCAGCGTTGGCGTCGTTTTCGATGATGACCGGAAGCGGCAACTTTGCCTGAAGCTTTGCCTTGAATGGCTCGTTGCGCCAGCTCAGGTTGGGCGCATAAATGATGTTGGCCTGATCGGCATCGATAAAGCCGGCGGCTGCGACGCCAACGCCCAAAACTTCTTTGCCGAGAGACAACTCGGTCACAAGTGCAACAACTGCGTCAACCAGCGCGTCTGGGTCTTGAGCCGGGGTTGGAACCTTCGACTCGGCAACGATATTTCCATCAATGTCGACTAGCGCGCCAGCAATTTTGGTGCCGCCGATGTCAATACCTACCGTGTACATGAGTTCCTTAATCAAACTGCCTTATCTGGAGACGGCAGGTTTACTAAAAAAGTATATCCCTTCACGCTAGAGTGGTCGAAATACTCAAGCGTTGAGGAGCGACAGTGAAGTCTTACGATGTACCGGCGATTGTGGTTTCAGACCCAAGCGAAAACATCACCGACCTGCTAGCGAATCGAGTCATAGAGACGCCGCAGCTGCCAATTTTTTCTCGTGAAACCAGCGAGGGGCAATGGAAAGACCTGACTGCAAAAGACTTTGAAGATCAGGTAATCGCTCTGGCAAAGGGCCTCATCGCCAGCGGTGTCGCCGCCGGTCAAGCAGTTGCCATCATGAGCCGCACTCGTTTTGAGTGGACACTTCTGGACTTCGCAATTTGGTATACCGGCGCTGTTGGAGTGCCTATTTACGAGACTTCGGCCCCGAGCCAAATGGAATGGATTCTCGCAGACTCGGACGCAGTCGCCTTGTTCGTTGAAACAGCCGAGCACATCGAGCGATTTGAACAGATCAAAGCAGGTGCTCCGCTCGTTCGAAACGTCTACTCTTTCGACTCTGGAGCCATCGAAAAGCTGATTCAATCGGGCAAGAGTATTTCAAATGAGGTCGTCGAGGATCGCCGTCACTCGGCAAAGCTAACTGACCTAGCCACAATCATTTACACCTCGGGCACGACCGGCAAGCCAAAGGGCTGCGAGCTGACCCACCAGGGTTTTGTCGAGCTAAGCAAAAATGCCACCCTTGAGATGTCTGAAGTCGTCAAGGTCGGTCACAGCACCTTGTTGTTCCTGCCTCTAGCCCACGTTTTTGCCCGCTTCATCGAGGTTTTGTGTGTTCACGGCGGAGTTAAGGTTGGCCACCAGCCAGACTCTAAGAACGTCGGCCCAGCTATGGCCAGCTTCCACCCCGACTTCTTGCTAGCCGTTCCCCGCGTTTTCGAAAAGGTATACAACTCGGCAGAACAAAAGGCCGAGGCCGCTGGCAAGGGAAAGATTTTCCGCAAGGCCGCCTACACCGCGATCGCTTATTCGAAGGCCTTGGATGACCCGAAGGGGCCTTCGCTCGGCTTAAAGATTCAGCACAAGATTTTCGACATCCTGGTTTATAAGAAATTGCGCGCAGCCATGGGTGGCAAAGTTCGTTACGCGGTTTCTGGAGGTGCCCCACTTGGTAGCCGACTGGGTCACTTCTACCGCGCAATCGGTCTAATCGTTCTTGAGGGTTACGGCCTCACCGAAACCACGGCGCCCGCGATGATCGCGCGACCAAACCACGTCAAAATTGGCAAGGTCGGCCGCATGCTCCCGGGCACAGGCATCAAGATCGCCGAAGACGGCGAGATCTGGCTGCGCGGCATCAACATTCTTCGGGGCTACTGGAGAAACCCAGAGGCCACCGCGGCAGCAATGGACGGCGAGTGGTTCAAGACTGGCGACATTGGCGAGCTAGACGACGAAGGTTTCTTGAGCATCACAGGACGCAAGAAGGAATTGATTGTTACTGCCGGCGGCAAGAACGTTGCCCCGACTTTGCTCGAAGATCCACTGCGCGCAAACCCACTGATTGGTCAGGCAGTGGTCATCGGTGACCAGAAGCCTTTTGTTGCAGCACTGATTTCGCTCGACCCAGAGATGTTGCCAATTTGGCTGGCCAACAATGGCGCAGACAAGAACCTTTCGGTTGCCGATGCCGCCAAGTCTCCTATCGTGCTTGCCGAAATTCAGCGCTCTATCGATCGAGTCAACAAGAACTTCTCGAAGGCTGAATCGATTCGCAAATTTGTGGTGCTCACTCAAGAGCTAAGCGAAGAGTCGGGTCACTTGACACCTTCACTCAAGATCAAGCGCGACGTTGTGCTTCGAGACTTTGCGCCATCGGTTCAAGAGATTTACGAGACCGGCCCACAGACTCTCGAGGGCGGCGCTCTCTAGCGCCAAACCAAGTTGGTTGGCTTCAGCGCCGATCTACTTCATGAACCAATCTGATTCGCGAAGTTCACGCATCGCAATTTTGCGCTCGGCCGGCTCTAGGCGGTCGAGATAGAGATAACCATCCAGGTGATCGCATTCGTGCTGAAGCATCTGCGCCATCAAACCGTTGCCTGATAACTCGACTCGGTTGCCATCGACATCAAAACCTTCTGCTCTCGCAAAGGTTCGCCGTGGAGTGTCATGCCAAAGACCTGGAACCGACAGACAACCTTCGCCGGTCGGCACTAGTTCTCCCCCGAGCTCGATGATTCTGGGGTTGATCAAGTAGCCAATTTGGCCATCGACGTTGTAACTGAAGGCTCGAAGGTTGACACCGATTTGAGGAGCCGCGACACCAGCTCGGCCCGGAAGCTTTGTGGTGTCGACCAAATCATCGATGAGCGAGCGAGTGGCTTCATCGAAAACTTCGATTTGTGCCGAGACGGACTTAAGGACAGGATCGCCAAAAAGGCGAATCTCGCGAACAGCCATCGCTCTTAGATCGGGCTGTTTAGACCATCGACAACCAGAGCGGCAAGCTCACGGGCCGCGTCGCGGGTGCCCTTGCGCAGCTGGTCGAATCGAATAACCGAGCCAGCGGCAAGTGCTGGGTCATAAGGAATTCTCACCACATGACGAACACGAGTCTTGAAGTGCTGTTCAATCTCGTCGAGCTTGACCAGGTTGGTTCCCTGAGTGGCGGTGTTTAGGGCAACGACTGAGTTTCTGACTAGGTCACCGTATCCGTTTGCCTCGAGCCAGGTCAGTGTCTCCGAAGCCAAACGTGCCTCATCAACCGATCCGCCTGAAACAATCACTAGTCCGCTTGCGCGCTGAAGAGTTGGGCGCATGACCGAGTGCACAATGCCGGTTCCGCAGTCGGTTAGCACGATTGAGTAGTAGCGCGCCGCCATGTCGGCAACCACGTTGTAGTCGCCCTCGTCGAAAGCTTCTGACAACATTGGGTCGCTGTCGGATGCAAGCACATCTAGGCGGGTGACATCGCGCGAAACCATGGTCGAGAAGTCGGTGAAGCCATCAACCGCAGCAGCGCGGTTCACAACGTCGCGCACGGTGAAGCGTGTCGATTTGCTGACGCGCTCGGCAAGTGTGCCGCGGTCAGGGTTTGCATCGATGGCGATGATTCGGTCTTCGCGCGAAAGCGCTAAAGCCATGCCGAGAAGCGTGCTGACGGTGGTCTTGCCAACGCCACCCTTGCGAGTCAAGACCGGAACGAACTTGGCTCCACCATCTAGCGGTGCGCCGATGCGTGCGTCGACTGCCTTGCGCTCACGAACCTTTAGCGAATCGCCAAGGTTGATGGTTTTCAGGCTGATTAGGTAAAGGAATCGACGGAAGCCGGACTCTGGAGCTGGACGGTTGCGTGCGCTCAAATCGATTAGACGATCGGCGGTGAGCATGGCTGCAGGCTCAGGCTGGTCGAAAATTTCGCCACGAAGGCTGTCACGTCGTGAGTAGTTGGTTTTGCGAACTAGGCCGGTGTCAACGTTGTCGAATTCACGGGTAAGTCTTGGCTCTTCGGTCACAATTTCGATTGAAGAGGTACTTGGAGTTACATCGACCAGGCCAGCGTCGACCGCAATTTCTGCCAGTGAGTGAGTGCGCTCGGCTACGGGAGCGTCGGCTTGTGGTCGTGGTGCCAGAAAGTCGTCGCCCTCTGGTTTCTTGTCCCAAATAGCCATTCGAATCTCCTTGCTTGAGCCCGCACAAAAAGTTCGCGCGTGCGATTAGAAGCCCAAGTTTACCTCAGGAGCGAAATGCTTGCCGAATTAAGCCGTGGGCTCAACAACCAGAATCAAGTCGCCCGCATCCACCGGCGCAGTCTTGGCGATTGCCAAACGGCGAACCGTTCCAGCCACGCTAGCGGTTATTGTGGCTTCCATCTTCATTGCCTCGATGGTCGCCACCGGCTGACCAACTTCGACGTGCGTTCCCTCAACGGTTTGAAGGGTTACGACACCGGCAAATGGGGCGGCAACGTGGCCAAGGTTGTTGGCGTCGGCCTTTTCAGCGGCCACCGTGTCGACGGCAATCTTGTTGTCGCGAACGTTGATTGGGCGCAGCTGGCCATTCATGGTTGCCATTACGGTGCGGAATCCCTTGGCATCCGGGGTTCCGATCGCCTCTAGGCCCACATACAAGCGAACACCCTTGGCGATTTCGACAACGTGCTCGTGACCCTGCTCGAGCCCGTAGAGGTAGTCGACGGTGTCGATCTGGTCAAGGTTTCCGTAAGCCTCTTGAGACTTCAAGAACTCTGCCGTTGGAGCCGGGAAGAGCAGTCGGTTCAGGGTTGCACGTCGCAGAGCCGAGCTGGTTCCCTGAAGCGCCTCTAGGTCTTCGGCAGAAACAGGGGTAACACCGAACTTTAGGTTCTTGCCGGCAAGCACCTTGGTGCGGAATGGCTCTGGCCAACCACCCGGTAGGTCACCCAGCTCGCCAGCCATAAAGCCGACTACAGAATCTGGCACGTCGTAGTTTTGCGGGTTCTGTGCGAAATCAACCGGGTCAGCGTTCACTGCCACCAGGTGCAGGGCGAGGTCGCCGACCACCTTCGAGGATGGAGTCACCTTGGTTGGGCGGCCGAGAATTTCGTTGGCCGCGGCATACATGTTTTCGACCTTTTCGAACTGGTCGCCAAGACCAAGTGCGATTGCCTGCTGACGAAGGTTCGAGAGCTGGCCACCTGGAATCTCGTGCTTGTAGACACGACCGGTTGGACCAGGCAGGCCTGATTCGAATGGCGCGTAGACCTTGCGAACCGCTTCCCAATAGGGCTCGAGCTCGGCAACAGCCGAGAGTGAGATTCCGCTGTCCTGCGGAGTGTGAGCCAAGGCTGCAACCAACGCCGAAGCCGAAGGCTGGCTGGTTGTGCCGGCCATCGGTGCGCTGGCTACGTCAACTGCGTCAACACCGGCGTGAATGGCCGACATCAGAGTCGCCAGCTGGCCACCAGCGGTGTCGTGAGTGTGTAGGTGAACTGGAAGGTCAAAGCGCGAGCGCAATGCCGTCACAAGCTTCTCTGCCGCTGCTGGGCGCAAAAGACCGGCCATGTCCTTGATGGCGATGATGTGAGCACCAGAGTCAACGATCTGCTGCGCGAGGTCTAGGTAGTAGTCGAGGGTGTAAAGCTTTTCCTCTGGATCAAGTAGGTCGGCCGTGTAGCAGAGGGCAACCTCAGCCACAGCGGTGCCAGTCTTGAGAACCGCATCGATTGCTGGCTTCATCTGGTCGATGTCGTTTAGGGCATCGAAAATACGGAAGATGTCAACACCGGTCGCGGCAGCTTCGGCCACGAAGGCCTCGGTTACCTCGGTTGGGTACGGCGTATAGCCGACGGTGTTGCGGCCACGCAAAAGCATCTGAATACAAAGGTTTGGCATTGCCTCGCGAAGAGCCGCAAGTCGCTGCCAAGGGTCTTCACCCAAGAAGCGAAGAGCTACGTCGTAAGTTGCGCCACCCCAGGCTTCAACCGAAAGCAGCTGAGGGGTCAGTCTTGAAACGTATGGAGCCACGGCAATTAGGTCGCGGCCACGAACGCGAGTAGCCAGAAGAGACTGGTGTGCGTCGCGGAAAGTGGTGTCTGTGATGGCCACCTGGCTGCGCTCTCGCAAATCCTTGGCAAAGCCGGCTGGGCCAAGCTCTAGCAAGCGCTGACGAGAACCGGCAGGCGCGGCAATGTTTAGGTCTACGGCCGGCAACTTTAGCGCCGGGGTTACGTGGTGCGCACGTGGGCCGTTTGGCTGGTTGACAGTAACGTCGGCCAACCAAGACAGAATCTTGGTTCCACGGTCCTGTGAAGGCTTCGCGGTGAAGAGTTCTGGGTGCTCATCGATAAACGAGGTGCTTAGGTCACCGGTTTCGAAGATCGGGTCGGCAAGCACTGCCTGCAAGAAAGCAATGTTGGTTGAAACACCACGGATGCGGAACTCGGCGAGCGCACGCTTTGCACGAGTAACGGCCGACTTGAAGTCGCGACCGGTGGCAATGAGCTTCACCAGCATCGAGTCGAAGTGCGGGCTTACCTCTGCACCGGTTGACACGGTTCCACCGTCTAGACGGATTCCGGCACCACCGGGTGAACGATAGGTGGTGATTTTGCCGGTGTCTGGGCGGAAGTTAGCTGCCGGGTCTTCGGTGGTGATGCGGCACTGAACCGCGAAGCCGTGCATCTGGATCTTGTCCTGAGTTAGACCAAGTTCCGGCAGGCTCTCGCCGGCGGCGATGCGCATCTGGCTCTGCACCAAGTCGACATCCGTGATCTCTTCAGAAACGGTGTGCTCAACCTGGATGCGAGGGTTCATCTCGATGAACACGTGCTTGCCGGCGTTTGCGCCAACCGTGTCAATCAAGAACTCGACTGTACCGGCGTTCTGGTAACCAATTTGCTGGGCGAACGAGACGGCATCGCGGTAAAGCGTCTGGCGCAGCTCTTCGGTGATGAGCGGAGCAGGAGCGATCTCGACAACCTTCTGGTTGCGGCGCTGAATCGAGCAGTCGCGCTCGAACAGGTGAACCACGTTGCCTTGAGTGTCGGCAAGAATCTGAACCTCGATGTGGCGAGGGCGAATTACCGCCTGCTCCAAGAACACACGCGGGTCACCGAATGCACTCTCGGCCTCGCGAGATGCCTCGATTAGAGCAGCACGCAAGTCGGCAGCTTCAGCTACGCGGCGCATGCCTCGGCCACCACCACCGGCGACTGCCTTTACAAAGATTGGGAACCCAATTGCCTCGGCCTGGCCGACGAGTTCGTCAACGTTGGCCGACGAAGGTGTCGACTTGAGCACTGGCACGCCGGCGCGAATGGCCGCTTCCTTGGCGATGACCTTGTTACCGGCCATTTCGAGAACGTCAGATGACGGACCGATGAAGGTGATGCCGTTGGCCTTGGCCGCCTCGGCAAGCTCTGGGTTTTCTGACAAGAAGCCATAGCCCGGGTAAATGGCGTCGGCGCCAGATTCCTTAGCAACACGGATGATTTCACTCACGTCAAGGTAAGCGCGAACCGGGTGCCCCACGGTTCCAATCTGGTAAGCCTCGTCTGCCTTTAGACGGTGAGTTGAGTTGCGGTCTTCGTATGGAAAGACAGCGACAGTCTTTGCGCCGAGCTCGTAGGCAGCTCGGAATGCGCGAACTGCAATTTCGCCACGGTTGGCGACCAGAATCTTCTTGAACATTGGTTCCTCAAGCGTCGTATGGGCGAACATGAAATTACGGTGACCTGAATAAAAAGGTAGCCTATTCGGGTGCATGTACTTAGCGTCAGCTCCCTCAAGGGAGGAGTCGGCAAGACAACCGTTGCTCTAGGTTTGGCTTCTGCCGCATATGCTCGCGGTCTACGCACTCTGGTGGTAGACCTCGACCCTCAGTGCGATGCATCAACTGGCCTAGGTGCCTTCGGGGGTTCAACAAAATCCGTTGCCGATGTTTTGTCTTCGCCCCGGCACGCCGTTGTGCATGACTCAATCGTAGCGAGTAGTTGGGGCAAAGTTCAGTCTGGTCACATAGATGTAATGCTCGGCAGCCCGAAAACTTTGAATTTTGACCACCCGAACCCCACACTGCGCGACCTATGGCGGCTCGAAGAGGCGCTAAGCATCGTCGAACGCAAGTATGACCTGGTGCTGATCGACACTCCCCCTTCGATCAATGGTTTGACCAGAACCGGATGGGTAGCCAGCGACCGAATCCTGATTGTGTCGGAGCCGTCAATTTTCTCGGTGGTTGCCGCCGACCGCGCGTTGAAGGCAATCAACGAGCTTCGCAAGGGTCTTACACCAAGACTTCGAGCCCTCGGGGTCATCATCAATCGTGTGCGACCAGGTTCACAGGAGCACGATTTCAGAATCGGCGAACTAAAAAACCTATTCCAAGGCGAGTTCCTGACCGCGATGCTTGAAGAAAAGGCGACCGTGCAACAGGCTCAAGGAGCCGGGCGTCCGATTCACACCTGGCCCGGCGAGAGCGCCGCTCAGGTAGCTCAGGTTTTTGATCAAATTCTCGATGCCGCATACGAGTCGTTCGCGCTAGTCGACGAAAGCAGAAACTCGAAGAAGGAGCGCCGATTTGGTCGCTTCAGCCGCATTTTGCGCGGCAAACAGATTGATAAAGACCTAGAGACCGGTCCGGCAAACGGCTAAAAGAAACTAAACGGCCTTGCGGGTGCTGCGACGCGCAGCAAGTTCATCCACGTCGTCGATGTGGTTTTCTTTCATGTTGATCAAGCTGGCTTCAACTTCGCGAAGCACACGACCAACGGCAATACCAAAGACACCCTGACCGCGACCGAGAAGGTCCATCACTTCGTCTTGGGTGGTGCAGAGGTAAACACGCGCGCCGTCAGACATCAGAGTGATGGTGGCAAGGTCATTGATGCCGGCCGCACGAAGCTGATCAACGGCGATGCGAATCTGCTGCAGCGAAACACCGGTGTCGAGAAGGCGCTTGACCAATTTCAAAACCAGGATGTCGCGGAATGCGTAAAGTCTTTGAGAACCCGAGCCGGCTGCGCCACGAACGCTTGGCTGAACCAAACCGGTGCGGTCCCAGTAGTCAAGTTGGCGGTAGCTGATGCCACAGGCGGCAGCCGCCGAAGTGCCTCGATAGCCAACCTTTGGATCTGCCGAAGGCAATCCGTCGGTGAAGAGCATGTCCTGAGAATAGGTGCCCATGTTGTCTGATTCTGACGCTGACATCTAGGCTCCTTCCCTGCTGCTCTAACGTTCAAGTTCAGGTTTAATTGTTGCCCCTACGTGTCGCATACGCGGGTTAATTTTCCGCTTCGGCGTGTCGCGAGTGCTGGCGCGGTTTTGCTAGTCGTCGAGCTTCGAAATTGCGGCTCGCATTAGCTCGCTGCGAATAGCCGAAAACTGATTTTCGATTTCTGCGGCATAGTGAGCAGCCCGAGAGCGACTCGAGGTGTCATTTTTGCCCAGAACGGGAGCCACTACGCCCTCGATGATGCCAATTTCGCGGTCGGTTGAAGCCTTGAGACCACGAAGGTGACGAGGTTGAATGCCGAAACGTTGCAGGTGAACAACTGCTCGAGCAATCTCGAGAGCGGCAAGGTCGAATGGCTCTTCACCGAGCAACGAAACATCCTGGGCCTCAGAAATCAAGGCGTCGGTGATCGCGGTCTCGGCGATTAGCTCGATTCGGCTAAAACGCTTGCCCTTAGCCTGGCGCAGGTGCGCGCTGTTGACCGAGGTCACGCCCGGCAGAGTTGGCTGCTTGCCGTCATCTAGGTCGGCAAGATAGGCACGAATGACCTTTAGCGGCAGATACTGGTCGCGCTGCAACTCAAGAACAATGCGAATGCGCTCGATGTCTAGATCGGTAAATTTGCGATAGCCAGAATCGGTTCTCTGCGGAGTGACCAACCCCTGCTCTTCTAGAAAGCGCAGCTTTGATGGGGTGAGATCAGGAAACTCAGGATTCAGGACGGATAAAACCTGACCGATGTTGAATAGCTTTACTGCGCGAGCTGTGAATAGCTTGGCAGCAGCGTTAGCCGCCACTAGATGCCCGCCGAAAGGTCAGCGCGTGAAGCAAAGAAGGTCAGTCGGAATTTGCCAACCTGGACTTCGCAGCCATCGCGCAACTCGGCGATGTCGATGCGAACACCGTCAAAGTAGGTTCCGTTTAGTGACGCTAAGTCTTTGACCACAAATTTGGTGCCTCGGCGAATGAATTCTGCGTGGCGACGAGAGACGGTTACGTCATCCAGGAAAATGTCGGCATTCGGGTGGCGACCAACCGAGGTTGAGTCCTGATCTAGAAGAAAACGAGAGCCGGCATTTGGGCCACGCTTGGCAATCAAAAGACCTGAGCCAGAAGGCAACGAATCAATGGCAGCCTGCTCTTCAGGGTCGAGAGTGGCACCAGATTCGGTCAGAAGATCCTCAGAGAAACGCATGGTCGACGAGACCTCGTCGGACGAGCCCCCAAAGCCCAACTCTGCTGATTCCATGATTTTTTACTCCCTGTTCCCCATAGCCTACTTCACCGCGAGGGTGCTGCTTTTCACTACATCTCGCACCTGGCGAAGGTAGACAATTCCAGCCCACCAGTAAAGGCCTACTCCCCAAAGTGCAAAGGCCCATGCCAGCGGCAAAATTACAAATTCTCCCGCGGTCCAGATGTATGAAATCAAAAGTAGCGGGAAAGCGTACAAAAGCGCAAAAGTTCCGGCTTTGCCAAGGTAATGAACCGGCAGCGGGCCGTAACCATGATTTGCCAGAACCACGTATGCAATTAGCAGCACGAAGTCTCGGGCAACGATCACCAGCATCAACCAGAGCGGCACAATGCCGGCGACAGTCAAGCCAACCAGAGTAGAGAAAATGTAGAGACGATCGGCGGCTGGATCAAGAATCTGTCCAAGCCTGGTGATTTGGTTCCACTTGCGAGCAAAATACCCGTCTAGGTAGTCGGTCAAACTCGCTGTTGCCAGAACAACGATCGCCCATAGGAATTTTTCATTCAGCAGCAACAGCAAAAAGACCGGAACCAGCGCCAGACGAAGTGTGCTGAGCAGGTTTGGCAAGGTCAAAAACTGATCCCTTAGGCGCTCCCCTGGCTGCATCGACATACCTTGAGTTTACGCTTAGCTGCGCTTGCGCTTTTCGCGCACACGCATACCGACTTCAATCGGAGTGCCCTCGAAACCGTAGGTCTCGCGCAGGCGACGGGTAATGAATCGACGGTAGCCAGGCTCGAGGAACCCGGTGGTGAACAGAACAAACTTTGGCGGGCGGCTGCCGGCCTGAGTTGCAAACAGAATTCTCGGTTGCTTTCCGCCGCGAACCGGGTGCGGGGTCTCCATCGCCAGCTCCTGGATGAAAGCGTTCAGCTTGCCAGTTGGAATGCGCTGATCCCATGAATCAAGAGCCACCTCAAGAGCTGGCACTAGCTTCTCAACGTGACGACCGGTCTTTGCCGAGATGTTTACTCGCGGCGCCCAATCCACGTGGGCAAGATCCTGTTCGATCTCACGCTCTAGGTAGCGGCGGCGGTCATCATCGATCTCGTCCCACTTATTGAAAGCGAGAACCAATGCGCGACCAGACTCGAGAGCCATGTCGACGATACGGATGTCTGCTTCGCTGATTGGCTGGGTGACATCGAACAAAACAACTGCCACTTCGGCGCGCTCGAGGGCTGCTGCCGTGCGTAGCGATGCATAAAAGTCTGCGCCCTGAGCCAAGTGCAAACGACGACGGATACCCGCGGTGTCTACAAATCGCCAGATTTTGCCGGCAAGTTCGACCTGCTCGTCAATTGGGTCACGGGTGGTGCCAGCGAGGTCATTGACCACGGCACGCTCTGAGCCAACTGCCTTGTTGAGCAGCGAAGACTTTCCTACGTTTGGGCGACCGATCAAGGCAACGCGACGTGGACCGCCGAATTCCTCTTTGGCAACCGCAGAAATCTTAGGCAAGACTTTCATCGCTGCATCGAGCATGTCGGCAACGCCTCGACCGTGCAGTGCCGAAACCGGGTATGGCTCGCCTAGGCCGAGCGACCAAAGGTTCGCAGCCTCGGGCTCCTGGCGGACATCATCGATCTTGTTGGCGATCAAAATAACCGGCTTGCCGCTCTTGCGAAGCAACTTAACCACTCGCTCGTCTGAGCTGGTGGCGCCAACCATCGCATCGACCACGAATAGAACGGCATCCGATAGCTCGATTGCAATTTCGGCCTGAAGGGCCACAGAACGGTCAATGCCGCGCGCGTCTGGCTCCCAGCCACCGGTGTCTACCAGCGTGAACTTTCGTTCGTTCCATTCGGCCTTGTATGAGACGCGGTCGCGGGTGACACCCGGCTTGTCTTCTACAACTGCCTCACGACGGCCAAGAATACGGTTTACCAGTGCAGACTTGCCAACGTTTGGGCGTCCCACGATGGCCAACACCGGAAGCGCTGGTAAGAATCGGTGGGTGTCGTCTTCGAACAGCTCGCTCTCGATGACGTCAAAGTCATCTTCTTCAAGTTCGTAGTCGTCGAGGCCCGAACGCAAAGTGCGAACGCGCGCCTCTTCTTCATCGGTACTCATGTTCTGCAAGCGCTCGATGAACTCCGGCTGGGCCGGCTCAGCGAAAAATTCTTCGTCTTTAGTCATTAGATTCCTTCGGATTCTTCTGTTCAACCAAAGCAATGACGGCTTCTACCGTCTGGGCAAAGTTGAGATCCGAGGAATCCACGAGTTGGACTCCAGGTGCAGGAGTCATAAAGTCAACGACTTTTGAGTCGCTGGCGTCACGTTCTGATACTTGAC
>JACCDJ010321602.1_pt1 | contig 38809 bp, 49 predicted proteins | sample 7444481 | NCBI WGS metagenome assembly JACCDJ01 (sample SAMN15323435, study PRJNA562643) | freshwater metagenome | isolation source: river surface water | place: USA:Blue River Watershed | collected 2017-08-15
TACCATGTACTTACTTTCGGATATTCTTTGTTCATTGGTAAGGTTTTGGTTTGGAATTACTGGTGTATCTATGTAATAGAGATATTCACTTAGCCATATCTTATATTCCTGGACATCACCCTCTTGTAATCTAGAATTTTTTACTCGAATAACATGTACATCGTCTACTCCTATGTTCATCATATCTAGACAAGAAAGTGGTATATTTTCAAAATAAAAGTAGGTTGCGTATTGCGGATCAAGCATTATCCATTTGTTAAATTCTACAGACCAAAACTCTACGACAACATGGCCAGCGCTGTATTCATCAGTTTCAACTGTTTTCTTTTTCAAACCAACAACACGAGCGGGAATACCGTGTGCGATTAATACCTGTACGAGTAAATACGAATATTCTACACACCGAAGACTTTTTATTTTTTCTGCTTGATCAATGATGTCAAAACAGGAACAGGTCTTTGCAGAAATACTCCCGTCATGTAATGCAAGACAATGCACTGCACTTAATACTTCTTGGACATCCTTAAAACTATGCAACGGACGTTGAAAAAAGGTTTTAGATAAAAAATCTTTTTCTTTGTTGCTTAGATTAATAAGTTGCATAGTTTTAATGCTAGCACGAGTTGGTGACCCTACCGGGAATCGAACCCGGATTACCGGCTTGAAAAGCCGATGTCCTAACCGTTAGACGATAAGGCCAAAAATTAATTTTTACAAACAAAACTCTTACTTCTTACTGTACGTAGGCTTCAAAAAAGCCGATGTCCACTATCTTTAATCTGGTTAGACGATAAGGCCGTACACGAAAAAGAGTATACCATTTTATTCAAAAAACACAAATATAGCTCTTTTTTGCTTGATATATAAGGATAGATAACTTGACTTTCTGTTCTATATAGTGTATAATACAAGCAAATTTAAAAATTAAATAAAGATATGTCAGAAAGTAAAGTAACCGACCACGGATCAGCATCTGATACCGTAGGTGAAAAAAAGGAATCCCGGAATCTCACCGGTATTGGAATTGGTGTTGGGGCACTTATTATTCTTGTGTTTTTTTTCATTCTCAAAATATTCTTTTTTCCATCAGATTCATCTGAAGCAGGAAAGAGTACAGGTGGAAATAAAACATCCGAGAATAGCACCAATGGAAACAAAAGTCTGAGTTATGTGATAGATGTACAGCTTACAGATGGGTATGGTCAAACAATATATTTACCATCCTCTGTAATATTTACATTTATTAATCCTACTACCCCATACTGCGTCAAAAACAGTTCTGGAGTTGAAACCTGTGGAGAAAAAGGACAAGACATCTCTACATCACTTGGTGACGAAGAAAGCAACAAAGAGTTGCAATTTAAATCACAAAACAAAACTGGTACTCTGAAAATATTGGTAACAACAAAAAACTAAACCAATGGAGACAACATCTCTTGTTTCAAACAAAGCATACAATTACCCAGCTGTGGTAGTTGTATGGATTATTCTTTTTTTCTTTCTTCTTACACTCGCCCACATGGCAGGATGTAACGGTAAGGTGTGGACATTTGTAATTCTCCTTGTAAGTGCAGTTGCTACATTTGGTGACAATGAATACGTTGAAGTTATGACCCATAAACAACTTCTTATCTTCGGACAAGAAACAGATATATGGGTTGGACCAGGATTATATTTTTTACTTTTCGTGTTTAGTTTTGCAAAAGGCGAAGACATTCATGAAGAAAAGAAAGATATCCTCATTCAAAAAATCAACTGTCATGACAAAAATGGCAAAGCACTACTTGGAGAAATCAATGGTGATTGGATTGCAACTGATGCAAATTTGTACAAAAGTTTTGACGCAAAAACAATGAGTCAAAGCCTTGAAGTTCTCCTCAAGAGAACTTTCATTCGAATTTGCGGTAAACTTCCCTATCGATCCACAGCATCAAACGATGTGAAGCAAATACTCGGAGAACGATTAGGTCCCAAGTTTTTTGAAGACGAATCATTTAATTCTGAATGCAAGAAATATGGTATTAGATTCACAAATATCGTTTCTGATGCTATTGCTTCTGATTTAAAGCAGGAAAATCTCAATGCGTACCGTGAGGAATTGTACAACAAAGAAGCGGCCAAATACGGACGCCATCATCTTTCAAAAGAGGATATCCGTAAAATCAACCAAGATGTAGATGTTGCTTTAGGTAAAGCCCAACGTATTATTTCTAACGCACCAATCCTTCCTCGAGTTGACATGAACAATCATTAATTTTCTGTTCCTTTATGTTTAAAAAACGCCCCGCTATTGCGAGGCGTTTTTTTATTTAGGGTGAGAGAGAACAACAAAATAATGAGAGAGTCCGTCTGGAGATTTGAAGGCTCGTTCCTTGAGAATCACATAGTTGATAGAGTCAATACTTGTTGCTCTCTTTTCTGCACCTATCTGCACACGAGCATTTCGAATCGCAATACGTTTTGCATATGCAAGATCAGCACTCTGCCCAGAACCAAGTGCTCGATAATATGATGAATCACTTCGGTACGATTTCATATCGTCAGGAACAGGAAGCGTACTCTCTGCTGAGATAATCTCTTTTGGATATGAGACTGCTACGAAGTAATGAGAGAATCCCCCGAGAACTTTCTGTGACTCCCTAATGATAGCCCTACCCTTCACAGCATCAACACTCTGTTCACCCTTGAGTAATGCAAGGCGTATTTCGGCATTCTTGAGTGCGGTCAATTTTGCATCGACAGCATTTGTCTTTTTACCTGAACCAAATGTCCGATAATAAAGAGGGTCAGAAACTATCGCATCGAGGATTTCTTTTGGAAGAGGAAGTTCACTTTCATCGAGAATAGGAGGAAGATATCGATTAGGACCAAAGGTCCCTCCACCAAGCGGGTCAATTGCGACACCGCCATCATTCGTAAATATCGTACCACCAGAGAGTGGTTCGGACATATTGAGTGCCCCTTGGTCAATCTCATAAACACGATTTACTTCATAGTCACCGGTATTTTGAATTTTAATTTTTGTCTCACCAACAGTACCGAGAACAAGTTGTAAAATTCCAAAAACCGACACCATTATAAAAAGACCAATCACACCCCATATCATATGGGTCTTGCTTGTCTTTCGGACTTCTTCATTGTCTGGAGACAAGAAATATTGCACCAATCCATAGATAAAATACACAAGTGCAATAGAAAACAAGAAAAGTATCAACGGGTTAATAATAACCTTGTTGATACTTTTCATGAGCGTTTCAACACTCGCCTCTGCGACTGGAATAAATCCGAAGTCCATAGAAGAAATATTAACAGTCCACGCCAGGACCAGGAATACAAGGAATAGCACGAATATCAAGCTGTTGTACTCGGTCAGCACCAAATGTACTTGAAACGATTCGAATAACACCCCAGAATGAAATAATAAGGAAAAGACCAATCAAACCAGATATGATTTTCCATTTTGCACCCTTCTTTGCTTCTTCGTCTGTTGAAAGAGTGTATTGAACAACTCCCCAGATAAAGTACACTACTGCGAGTGTAATAAAAATTGGAATAAGTGTATCAAGGATTCTGTTGAATGTTGTGAGAACATCAAAAATATTAGCAGCAAACGCAAACAATGGAGCTACTGTCAAACTAATCGCACTAAGTGAAATAATTTTCTTCATATGTGTAAACAACTACTGTACTATATTAATAATCGTATCTATCACTACCGACCGTAGCACACAGATACATTCTTTGTTACCTCTTTAGTATACCACAAAGAGATAACGCAAACACTACTGGGAAAGCTGTGGAACCATTGTTTTTGTTCCAAATGTATTTGTAAGGATTCCTACGAGTCCCCACATACTAATCATAACAAAAAGCCCTATGAGTCCCCAGATAATAAAACTCTTTCCTGCTTTTCTCTTTTCTTCATTATCAGGATTGAGGAAATACTGAATAATTCCCCAGATAAACCCTGCTGTTGCGAGTGTAAAGAGAAGTGGAATGATTGATTTGTTTATTATACATGAAATAAAATTCAAAATATCAGCAAAACTTTTGAACGGTGCTCCTTGGCAGGCATTTGATGCTTGTGTAATTGTTGGTCCCATATATATATTATTTATTTTCTGTAATAATTTGATCGACCGTTCCTTGAATGGCTTGTGAAATAACAAATGCACCAAGCAAAAGTGCCGCTCCGATAAGTGTATAGACAAAATTCTTTTTTGCCTTTCCGAGTGCTTCAGCATTACCCTGTGCTTGGACAAACATAAAACCAGAATAAATAATCGCAAGTGTCACGATAGGAATACCTACCAATACTACAATTTTCAAAAGTGCTTGGATAAACGTAGGGATATCTCGAATGTTATCACCGAGTGGATTGTTGATTTTTGTATCAACACGAACATTTCCACCGGTACCACCTGCTGAATTCCCGGTACCACCCGATGTATTACCAGTACCACCAGACTGAACTCCAGTACCCCCAGATGAATTCCCTGTGCCACCCGCTGCATTAATCACCACAAATGGCATCGCAAGTGCACACATAAACACAAATACAAAACTATATCGAGCGATATTTGCAAGAATCGTGTATTTTTTACTTTGTAAGAATTTCATATATATATTATATACCATCTCCCCTTATGAGAGAAACGTCGGACCTTTGAATCCAACAGCCTTAAGAAGAGTATTAATAATCAACCACGCAGAAAGTGCGAGTATGTATCCCCACACAGCATTCTTCATCATGCTCTTTGCTTTTTTTGTATTCTCATCACTCCCACCACTTGTGATATAGAGCCACCCTGCATACGTCAAAATAAGAGCGACCAGAGGAGTTGCAAGCGTAAAGAGCAAGAAGTTGATAATCTTATTTACAAGTTCAAGTAATGCATTAAAATCACACGGGCGAGGCATTGTCTTTGACGCAGAGTCAAATATCCCGCAATCAGGAAGTATTCCTGCTGCATGTGTCACTGCGTATGGTGAGCACATAATCACAAAACCGAGAATTCCTATGGTGATTTTTTTAAATGTTTTCATTATCGTGTTTGTGTACCCACAAGAAGATCCATTTGACCATTTGCTTTGATCAATGCTTCGGATGCTTGCATTGCATTTGATACTACATTAGAAATAAGTTCGCTAAAGATAGGTCCCGACTGAATTGGGTCAGGATCAACCCATGTTCGAACAGTGAGTGCACTTTCAAAGAATGAAAAGAGGTACGGACTATTTGCTGGCTTATCTGCAAGGAGTGCTCGTGACGCAGGAGGAAGAGAAAGTGCCGAAGCGATATTCTTTGCGAATTCACCTGTCGTCATAAGTCCTGCAACAGTAAACGCAGTCGAGAGGTTGGCTGATTTTTTGTTTATTGCAATCGCATATATTTCTCCATAGGTTCGTGTCATCGGAAGTCCACGAGTCTGGAGCATTCGTGTCACATCAAAACTCAGATTAGGATTCATTGATTGAATCGTAAAGAGATCACTTGCACGTCCGAGATAGAGCGCAAGTTTACCTCCCGCAAACATATCTCGAGAACGAGGAAGTGTACGGTTCCATGAATATGATTCATTTGTCGGGTCAGAAAATTCAGTAAAGAAATCAACAATCACATCACCAGCAACAAGTGGTGTCGTAGAAAGAGCAGTACTACCATCAAAGGTAGAACGATATCCTGATTCAGTACGAACCATCAACGGATTCCCTCCTTGCAAGAAAAGTGTCGCGAGAATATCTTTTGCTCGGTCAATCGTATCAAACAAACCAAGTGCAATCATGCTTTGATTAATAGACCCGTCTGCATTCTTTTTTGTGAGACGATTATTGAGACCAAATAAGTCATTCCAATATTGCGGAGGTTGTGCAATCCCTTCATTTGAGAGAAGGTCACGATTATAATAGAGCATCATCGGGTCGACAACGACAGGAAAACCGAGTACGCCATCAGGAGCGATAAATACATCAGCCCCGTCAATGAATGAATCTCGAAATGTTTTCTCTGGATAATTTGCAAAAGGAAGTTTATATAAAAAATTCTCATTCTTCACAATAGAACCAGCTGTGATGAAAAACAAATCAGGCCCCGTACCATTTGCAAAGGCTTCGATGAGTGACTGTTGATATGTCGATTCTGGTTTTTGAATATAGGTGATGATGAGGTCTTTATTAGTAGCACTGATATCTTCAAAAACACGCGGTATTTCTGTCGCGGGAAAGGTACCCCAGACGATAATCTTACCCTGAGGGAGCGCACTATCTTTCGAGAGTCCACCAATATTGATAAGCCCAGAAAATATCAAAACAGCAAACACAAAAAATGAGAGAAAGACAGCAACAAGAATTGTTTGAAATGTATTCATAGAAGTGATACCAATTTATCCTTCAAAAATTATACCATACTGATATGGTCCAGCAGAAATAGCTTGAAGCTCTTTGAATCCCCGCTCACGAAACATATCACGTGCTTTCTTTTCTGGTACCACTGTATATGGTGCAGGTCCCATACCATCAAATGATTGTACCCAATCAACAACAAGAACTTTTCCTCCGTGTTTCAAGATACGACGAGTCTCAGTAATAAGTCCGAGAATATCACTTACTTGAAAAAGTATATTTGAGAGAATTACCGCATCGACACTTTCATCAGCGAGCTTTGTTCCACCTTTTGTTTCAACATCACCCCAAATACATTCAACATTTTTATACCCCAATTCCTTGAGTTCACTTTCGAGTCTTTTTACCAATCCCTTTTGTACTTCAATAGCATAGACATGACCAGATGGTCCGACACGCGAGCTTACCGCACGAGTATAATACCCCGTTCCAGAGCCAAGGTCGGCAACTTTCATTCCTTCGCGTAATCCAAACTGTGCAATATTTTTTTCAGGATCAGAAAACATATAATAATTATACCATACAAAAATAAAACCCAATGAATATTCACCTTCACCTCACCCAAGGACTCTCCTTGGGTTTATTCTTTGGCTTTAATCCAATCAAATATTTCTTTTTTAAAATCTAAATTTGTAGGGAAATAATCCAAAAAATTCAATCGATTTATAATTTTTGACTCTTTTCTGTTTATTCCCATATAATCAAAATAACTTCCCCATTTATATGAATCTAAAAATTTAAAAACTTCATTTTTATTTTTTATTCCTTTTTCTTTCCAATCTTTTTGAATGAGTTTAACTGGATTTAAGTGTATATATGAAAATAAATATTTTGCTTGATTCTCACTTGAAACATGAACAGATTTAAATGGTCCCTCAAATAACGTACCTGTTCTGTTGTATTTTTTATTAAAATACATCGTATATGCAGTACAAAGCTTTTTCATAAAAATAGACACCACTGGCTCGCCCAAGGACTCTCCTTGGGCTGGGGTTAAATATAAATGAAAGTGATTTGGCATTAACACCCAAGCTCCAATAGTAACTATCTGGTTACCTCTTTTAAAATCCCATACATCTATTTTCTTTTTAACGATATCCTCCTTGAAATTTACTCTTGTTGTTGAATTAGATAAATAGAGTAATTTTGTAAAACGATCGTAATCTTCTGAATCTAAAAAGATTTCCTGCTTACTATTACCACGATTATAAATATGATAAAACTCTCCTTCTACTAAATTTAATTTTCTTAGCGACATAGATATTTAATTATACTACAATACCCGCCCAAGGACTCTCCTTGGGCGGGTATATCATATAATTAATTTATATCTTTAATCTATAGCTTCAAGCTTATTAAATTCTGAATATAAAATTGATGTGGTGGGGACAGATTGTAAATCAGCTTTTTGAATGACACATTTACCACCAGATGAATACCTCTGGTAACTATCCCGTTGCCAATACCCATTATAATAATTACAAGTTCTTGCTGAAATGAAGCTATGAATTGTTATAAAAATATAAGCCAATCCAAATAATATTAAAAATATAACTGAAAAAGTCCTACTAAATCCCTTTACAAAACGACGAATTAAGAACAATACTGGAGTTGATATTAAAAGTGCTATTAGGAATTTAGTCCCGATAAATAATAGAGAAATATCGGGGTTTTGCTTGATAAGAATTACAGCAAAAATACCCGCTGGAATTACACTGATAACAAGACTAAAAATGATTCCTTCTAGGATATCTCTTATTTTATTTGAGTTGGTAATCATTTACTTTTTAGATAAAAGCTAACACCTAAAGGCTAATAGCTATTTTACAAACACGTAATAGATGCAATCGAATCCCCTGGGCGGAGTTTCATTATCGTCACACCTTGTGTCTGCCGACCTGATGTTGGGATAGAAGCGAGTTCTACACGAATCACTTGACCCTTCTGTGACACGGCGATGATTTCAGTTTCATCAGAGATAACTTTTGCTACGATAATATTCCCTGTCTTTGGAGTTACTTTTGCTGTCTTAATACCTGAACCGCCACGTTTCTGAGATTTATATTCTTTTACGAGTGTTTTCTTGCCGAGACCGTGTGCACCGAGAGTAAGGAATGCGCGAGTTGTATCACCTTTTGGAATCTTATCAACACCAACAATAGTATCACCCTTGCCAAGCTTCATCGCACGGACACCACCTGCTGTGCGTCCCATTTCGCGAACATCAGACTCCTTGAATCGAATAGATTGCCCAAGTGCCGTTGCAAGCATGACATCGTCACCCTTTGCGATAGCAAGCACCGCTTGGAGTTCATCACCCTTGTCGAGTTTGATAGCAATAAGACCACTTCGACGTACATCTTTGAAACTCTCAGCAGAAACTTTCTTAGTCACACCGAGTGATGTCACCATCATCAAACATTCAATCGTCTTTTTTGTTTCTTTATCAATAGGCAAAATCGAAGTTACTTTTTCGTCTCCTTCGAGTGCAATAAAGTTCATGATTGATTTACCTTTAGTCGCCCTGCGACCCTCTGGAATATCATACATTTTTATTTGATACGCCTTACCTCTGTTTGTAAAGAAGAGTAAGTCACTGTGTGTATTTGCAGACACGAGCATCGTCACAAAGTCTTCTTCTTTCGGCTCAATATCAATCACACCGACACCACCACGCTTCTGAGCGCGATACTCAGACGGATCAGTACGTTTTACATATCCACCTTTAGTGAACACAAGCACTGATTCTTTCTCAGGAATGAGGTCTTCTTCGTTGATAGCTTTGACACCACCTTTAATAACGCGTGTTCGGCGATCATCAGCATATTTGTCGCGGATTTCTTTTAATTCATCAGCGATAACTTTGAGCATTTTCTTTGGACTTGCGAGAAGTGCTTCGAGTTCCTTGATGAGTTCTTGTTTTTCTTTGAGTTCGAGTTCAACATTCTTGCGTTCGAGACCAGCGAGTTTCGCCAATTTCATTTCAAGAATAGCCGTCGCCTGCAAATCAGAGAATTTAAACTCTTTCATCAAGTTCAATTTTGCAAGTGCAGTATCTTTCGAAGAACGAATCACCGTAATTACACGGTCGATATGATCAAGGGCTTTCTTTAAACCAAGGAGGATATGTTCACGGTCGCGTGCTTTCCGAAGGTCATATTCTGTACGACGACGAACAACAACGACACGATGGCCAATGAATTCAGTCAGCAAACTCTTCAGCGAGAGTGTCTGCGGTACACCATCAACAAGTGCCACAATATTAAAATTAAACGATTGCTCGAGTTGTGTGTGTTTGTAGATATAGTTGAGAACCTTCTGAGGCATCACACCTGCCTTGAGATCAATCGCAATACGAATATCTTTTGTTGATTCATCACGAAGACCCTTGATACCTTCGAGTTTTTTATCTTGCACAAGTTGCGCAATAGCTTCAATAAGAGTTGATTTGTTTACACGATATGGAATTGACGTGATAACAATCTGGAAGGTGCCACTTTTTTGTTCGACAATTTCTGCTTCGCCACGAGTCACGACACCACCACGGCCAGTTGAATACGCGTGAACTAAATCAGATTGCCCATAGACAATACCACCTGTTGGGAAATCAGGACCTTTGATAAACTGCATCAAGTCTTCAGTTGTTGCGTCTTTGTTGTCGATAAGATGAATCGTTGCATCGATAGTCTCGGCGAGATTATGTGGAGGAATATTTGTCGCCATACCAACAGCGATACCAAGCGTACCGTTAAGCAAAAGATTTGGTACAGCAGTTGGAAGTACGCTTGGTTCCTTGCGTGTCTGGTCATAGTTTGGACGGAAATCAACAGTTTCTTTTTCGAGATCGAGAAGTAGGAGCGATGAAAGTCGAGACATTTTTGCTTCGGTATAACGCATCGCCGCGGCATTGTCTCCGTCAATAGAACCAAAGTTACCTTGTCCAAATACGAGTGGATATCGATATGAGAAATCCTGTGCCATACCCACCATCGAATCATAGATAGCTACATCACCATGCGGGTGATATTTACCGAGTACGTCTCCAACTACCGTAGCTGATTTACGGAAACGTGTATTATGAGAAAGCCCTATTTCGTTCATCGCATAGAGAATACGACGATGCACCGGCTTCAAGCCATCACGAACATCAGGTAATGCACGGTCAGTAATCACACTCATCGCGTAGTCGATGAAGGAATCTTTCATTTCAGAGCTAATATTTACTGAAACAACATTGATATGTTCTTTTTTCGGTTCTTCTTCTTTTTTCATAGTATTATTCAGGTAATTCTATATTTAGAGAGGGTGGTACATCAGGAGAGAGCATCTCTGTCTCAGACGGAACGACCACTTCTTCTTGTATCATACGAGAAAATGATACAGACCCAACACTTGCAGAAATATTGTCATAGGTTGCATTGAATGAATCACGGAACAATGCAAATGGAGATATCTCTTCTGTTACAACCTCTTCTACGTCAGAAGAAAGTATATCATGTACGCTGTATACCCATACACTCCCAACAAATACCATAGAAACAACCATTGCACCTAACACGTAGTTCTTGCGAACGTCTTCTGGTTTTGATTGGATTTTTTTAATATATTCACGCATATAGTTTATGATGAAAGCACGACAATCTCCCCTTCGCGACCAACGAGTTCTTTTGATTTAATAGTGAGTTTTTCAATTGATGATACGGTATCTTGACCACCTTCTTTGAGAAATGCCTTGAGTGTCTTATCGTCATAATCCATAGGAATAATAAGTTTTGGTTCGAGTGAGACAGCAAGCTTGTATGCTTCACCCGCAGTCATGAGATCTTCATTGCCAATAGGAACAAAAAGAATATCTGGAGATTCGATAGCACCTCGTGCTTCTGTTGTCACAGAATCCTTTGAAACACACCCGAGAAAACAGAGAGAAATGTTATCAAGAGAAAGTGTATAGATAGTATTGATATATTTTTTACCACCGAGTGCAGTAAATGTCTGTATTCCTTTTATAAAAATATCTTTGATTTCATAATCACCAGGACCTTTGACTTCAAATGGGACAGTCTCACCGTGAGATACCATTTCAAATCCATTGTAGTCGGGGTGATTTGTCGTAGAAAAAGCCACGAGTGAACCAAAGCGTGAGTTTTTGTTTGATTTTGAGTCTTTTGAGATAGGGTTAAATGCGAGCACCGTATCACCATGCTGAACTTTGAAGAATTGTTTGCCGAAATATGTGATAATCATCCCGTTAGAGACAGGTCGCGGTCGTAATTTCTACAAACCGTTACCCTGAAATAGTGAAGTGAATAAATTAATGTATGTGCACCCGTATGTAGTAAACCGTGACCGCGGTCTCTAACGGGATCATGACCCTAGTATACCAAAAATAAGGCAAAATAAAAAGAGGTATACCACCGTGGTACACCTCTTTAAAATACTACCTTAATTTACGCATGAGTCCTGAATCGGCTGATCCACAATAGGAATAGTCTGATCAACATTAAATGGGTTCAAATCCTCGGGCCTGCATCGAACAGATAAGCACTCTGACCACCTTTCTACATCAGATGAAAACTTTGCATACAATTCTGATGTTTTTTGTGTAAATGCATCAGTAAGTTTCCGGGTAGAAACAGGGTCATTCTGCGTAGAGTAAACCAATGTGTCCTCAAGGTGTCGGACTTTTTCTTGCAATATAACAAGAAGGCTCGTTCGAACTTCTTTGAAATTTTCCTCGGGCCTGCATGGAACAGATAAGTACTCTGACCACCTTTCTACATCAAATGAAAACTTTGCATACAATTCTGATGTTTTTTGTGTAAATGCATCAGTAAGTTTCTGAGTAGAAACAGGGTCATTCTCTATGCAATGAACCAATGCATTCTCAAGGTGTTCGACTTTTTCTTGTAATATAACAAGAAGGCTCGCTCGAACTTCTTTGAACTTTTTTAAGGACGTACAACTTATTACAACAGGAAGCTTTTCAAGATTTCCATTTTCAGAAACTGTGTAGCCACATTCTTTGGCAGCAGCCGTAATTAAATCACGGCTTATTACAACTCTTTTTTGCATAACGTATTGTTTTGTTTGAAGACATTATACACTATTCATAGACAAAAGTCAATATACTTAAATACCTTGTCATTACCGTATTTTTATAGTATATTTCTTTCATTATAAGCCAGTGTTGAGGATAACCCTCTTGTCTGACGTGGAAGCCACGCATACTAGAAACCTCACCCTGTGCCGCTATTCCCGATGCGTATGCAAAAGGAAGAGAGCGGTTTTTATTTATATATGAAAAAAGACACAGAACACGATGCTATTGCAACAATCGCAGAGCATGCAAAAGTAGAACTTTCAAGTGTTGGTAAAATGCTCGACAAAGCAGACGTACCACCACAACTCGACGCACTCGTCGAAGGACCCGTTATCTCAATACAGAAATCATCTGTCTATATTGATATCGCACCATTTGGTACAGGTATCATCTATGGCCGTGAATTTATCAATGCAAAAGATATCATAAAGAAAGTAAACATTGGTGATGTTGTAAAAGCAAAGATTGTTTCAACAGGAAATGATGAAGGCTACATCGAACTCTCTCTCAAAGAAGCAAAACAAGCGCTTATCTGGAGTGAAGCCGAAAAAGCAATCAAATCAAAGAATCCGCTCGAACTCACTGTCAAAGAAGCAAACAAGGGTGGTCTCATCCTCGAATGGCAAGGTATTGCTGGATTCCTTCCTGCATCACAACTTAAAAGTGAACACTACCCTCGCGTAGAAGATTCTGACAAAGATAAAATCTTGAAGGCACTCAAAATGCTCGTAGGTAAGAGAATCAGTGTTGTGATGATTTCTGCACTTCCAAAAGAAGGCAAACTCATCTTCTCTGAAAAAGACAATAATCCAGAAGAACGACAGGAAATCATCGGCAAATACGCTGTTGGTACAGAACTCGAATGTACTGTCGCTGGTATCGTAGACTTCGGAGTATTCCTCAAAGTAGAAGAAGGTCTCGAAGGTCTCGTACACATCTCTGAAATCGACTGGGGTCTCGTTGAAGATCCACGCACAATGTTTAAAGTTGGCGACACAGTAAAAGCAAAGATTATCGAAATCAAAGATGGAAAAATTTCTCTCTCAATCAAAGCATTGAAAGAAAATCCATGGAAAGAATTCGAAGGTACACTCAAAAAGGGTGATATCGTCTCTGGTGTTGTTATCAAGTTCAACAAACACGGCGCTCTCGTTTCTATTAAGCAAGGTGTTGCTGGACTCGTTCACAATTCTAGTTTCGGTTCTGAAGAGAAACTCAAGAAATCTCTCGAACTCGGTAAGACATATAACTTCCAAGTTACATTGTTCGAACCAAAAGATCAGCGTATGACGCTCGTCTTCCTCGACGGAGAAAAGAAAGCAGAATAATCCCCCCACTAAAAAATCCCCAGCAATGGGGATTTTTTAGTTATATATACTCATCGCTTTTTGGTGACCTTCACTTGCAACCATCGCGAGTATTTCAGCGACTTTCTTTGATTCTTTTTTCAGAACCTTTAATTCATCTTCTTTAAATACACCAAGGAGGAATTTCAAGACTGCGTCCTCCCCTTTTGGTTTTTTGATTTTCCCTGTTGGTGTATGAGGCGAGACACCAATACGAATTCGAACAAATGCTTCTGATTTTACTCGTTTGATAATAGATGCGAGACCATTGTGTCCACCAGCACTGCGATTAAATGAGATTTTCATTGTTTCAATAGGAATATCAATATCATCGTACACAACAACAAGATTTTTTAATTTCTTTACTGAATCAATCACCGGCACAACTGCATTTCCAGAATTATTCATAAATGTTTCCGGCAACATGAATTCCATTTTCACTCCACCTACTTCACCTTTTGCACGAAGCGATTTTGTCTTCATGTCATTTTTCCATTCTGAAAAGTCATTCGCGCGCGCGATATGCTCAAGAATAATCCGCCCCGCATTATGGCGAGTCTTCTCATATTCTTTTCCTGGGTTTCCGAGACCAACAACAAGTATCATCCCGTTTAGAAGCAGGTCGCGGTCATAAAAGCGACATTGCTTGAATTATTTATAATTTTTATTTTTGTATTACACATTGTATTTTTGTTTTGAAATGCGACCGCGGCTTCTAACGGGATATCATCCCTCAAGCGTATACTACTGTCCTTAAAATATCAACCATGTATCAAAATCTTATCTATTTTTATTACGCAATATAATTTCCTATTACGTCAAGAAACGTTGTGTGATAGAATATACGCTATATGGAACAAAACATTACATCACCAGACGGTGAAATAGCACCCCCACAGACAGAAAACCCACTTCCTCAAAAAACTAAAACTACACTCCGAGAACATGCCGAAAATGCATGGGACCTTATCAAATTCGCAGCGCTTGCACTCGCTATCGTTATCCCTATTCGAGTCTTCATCGCACAGCCGTTTGTTGTTGCTGGTGATTCTATGGTTCCTACATTCCACGACAAAGAATATCTGATTATCGATGAAATCTCATATATTGCAGGTGAACCCCATCGTGGTGATGTCGTCGTCTTTCGATACCCAAATGATCCCTCACGCTTCTTTATCAAGAGAATCATCGGACTCCCAAACGAAACAATTTCAATTCGAAATGGAGAAATCACTATCAAAAATGCTGAATACAAAGATGGTTTCAAGCTCGTTGAACCCTATCTCAATGAAAAATTCACCTATACAGGTGTCCACACAACAGGCGTCGATCAATACTTTGTAATGGGTGACAATAGAAACCGTAGTTCTGATTCACGTGTCTGGGGAGTTCTCGAACGTAAACTCATGATTGGACGAGCATTCCTCCGACTTCTTCCTATCTCTGATATGGCATACCTTCCAGGATCATATCGAGAATTAAAATAACATTTTTACTATCTATCTACATCTCACATGAGCACCGAAAAGAAAAAAACAAATAAAGAACCTTTCACTTCTGTCAAAGGAATGCGAGATATCCAAGATACGCAATACTATTTTTTCCAAGGTTTTTTTGAAAAAGCCCAAGAGATTGCCGTATACTATGGATTCAACCCTATCGATACCCCCATCGCCGAACACGAAGAAGTATTTACTTCATCGATTGGTATCGGTACTGATATTATCGACAAAGAAATGTATGTCTTGAAGACAAAAGGTGGTGACCATCTTGCACTTCGACCTGAACACACGGCAGGGCTCATGCGAAGTTATATCGAACACGGCATGCAGACACTTCCCCAGCCTGTGCTTTTCTACAACTACGGACCAGTCTTTCGTCACGACAATCCCCAAAAGGGTCGATATCGTCAGTTTTGGCAATTTGATATGGATGCTATTGGAAGCGAGAAAAGTATTCTCGATGCACTCGTTATCAAGACAGCATGGACAATCCTCGAAGAAGCGGGTGCCCCAAATCTTTCTGTTGATATCAATTCAATCGGAGACAAAGAATGCCGTGCAGGATATATCAAAGAACTGACAAATTACTACAAAAAACATATCAATGAACTCCCTGCAATAGACAAAGAACGTCTCAAGACAAACCCGCTTCGTATTCTTGATTCAAAAGAAGAGAAAACAATCGAACTCAATCAAAATGCTCCTGAGTCTCTTTCGTACCTCTGTCCTGCATGTAAAAAACACTTCAAAGAGGTTTTAGAATATCTCGAACAAATGGAAATACCATATACGATCAACAAATGCCTTGTGCGTGGTCTTTCGTACTACACACGTACCGTATTTGAAATCATGATCCCCAACGAAGAAGATGGCAAGAACGTCACGATTGCCTCTGGTGGTCGCTATGACTATCTTGGTCGTCACCTTGGAAGCAAGAAAGATATTCCTGCTGTTGGTTCAAGTATTGGTGTTGACCGTGTGGTAGAAGCACCATGGTTTGCCAAACTCTCTCCTCGTATTATCAAAAAACCAAAAATGTATTTTATTCAACTTGGTTTTGATGCAAAATTAAAATCACTCAATGTGATTGAAATTCTCCGCAAAGGCAAAGTTCACATCGCACAATCACTCTCAAAAGATAGCCTTGGTGCACAACTCGCTGTTGCAGAAAAACTCGGCATGAAATACGCACTTATCTTTGGCCAAAAAGAAGCTCTCGAAAATTCAGTGATTGTACGTGACATGAGTAACCGGTGCCAAGAGACAGTCAAGCTTCCAAAATTGCTCGACTATATTAAAGAATTAAAATAAGAGCCATGGTAGATATTGTTCAAAACGGAAACCCTGTCTTGCGAAAAATCGCACAGGAAGTGCCACTCAATGAGATAGGAAAACCAAAATTCCAAAAGATTTTCAAAGACATGAGCGAAGCACTTCACTCTCAGTATGATGGTGTGGCTATTGCTGCTCCTCAAATCGCCGTCTCATATCGAATCTTTGTTGTTTCAGGAAAAATATTCAATCCAGATTTTCTTGAAGGAAAAACAAAAAGTGAAGAAAAAGGGAAAGATATTATCTGTATCAATCCAGTTATTACAAAAATATCAAAAGACAAAAAACTCCTCTCTGAAGGATGTCTCTCTGTGCGTCCACTCTATGGCAAAGTACGGAGAGCAACCCGCGTAACAATCGAAGCATACGACGAACACGGAGAAAAGCATGTATTCGAAGGTGCGGGACTCCTCGCACATATCTTTCAACACGAGATAGACCACCTCGATGGTATTCTCTTTATTGATAAAGCACGTGACCTCCACGAAGAAACACTCGAAGGATTCCATGGATAATACAATACACACCAATATATCATTTGCATTCTTTGGAACACCAGAAGTTGCATCAAAAACACTCGCAATCCTAAAAGAGCATGGCTATCTTCCTCGGGTTATTATCACGTCACCAGACCGTAAACGTGGACGAGGACTTATTGAAACAGCATCACCTGTATCTGATTTTGCACATGCAAACAATATTCCCTGCCTCAAACCAGAACGAATCGATGAGGAATTCATGCAACAATTCAAAACGTATGCCTGTGACATAGCAATCATTGTTGCCTATGGCGTGATACTCCCTCAGTCACTTATTGATACACCACCAAAAGGTACGTACAATATTCACTATTCACTCCTACCACAATACCGTGGTGCATCACCACTTGAGCAAGCACTTCTTCATGGTGACGAAAAAACAGGTATCAGTATTCAACGTATGGTATTTCGTCTTGATAGTGGCCCACTCATATCACAGGTACCCACACAGATAGACGAACACGACACCAAAGAATCACTCAGAGAAAGACTTATTATTCTGGGCGGAGAAACACTCGTATCACTCATGCCAGAGATACGTGACGGTACTTACACAGAAACACCCCAACATGAATCTCAAGCAACAATATGTAAGAAAATAAAAAAAGAAGATGGGGAAATCGACCCCGACAACCACTCACGAGAAACATGGAACAAATACCGTGCATTTTCTGGTTGGCCAGGAATATTCTTTTTCAAAAACGGAAAACGTATCAAAATCACAAAAGCATCATTTGTAAATAATTCATTCACTATCGAACGAGTTATCCCTGAAGGTAAAAAAGAAATAGAATACACTCAATTCCTCTCACAATAAACCCCTGTACATTTGTACAGGGGTTTATTGTGAGATATTTATTCTTCGTATTTTGAAGTAAATGGATTACGTTTTGAGATACCTTTCAGCATCTTTTTAATACTGACTGCACCTCGTTTGAACAGCGTCTGATTTCTATCTTTTGCATGTGTGATTGTGCGAACAATTTCTTCTTTTGCGTCATCAATTGCAGTATACAGATTGTCTTGTTCTGAACTCGCAAAGAAATGCGTACCATTAATCACAATATCAAATTCTGCTTTAAAGAATTCACCTTTATTGTGATGGTGTGTAGTCTTACCGACTTCAACATATCCAGACACGTCACCCTCTCGAACATATTTCTCGAGAGACGAAAGTCTCTTGTGCACATAATCAGTAATAGCATCTGTTAACTCCATATTCGTTGCCTTTATATTTATGTTCATAGATATTTTTGATTAATTATGCGAGTAATACCTTTAGTATATCACGACTCTCGTATTATTTCTTTTTCCACTCTACCGATGAAGCACCCGTACGTTCTATCTGGTCAGCCTTGCGAAGCGTACGAAGCTGAGACGATGGAACAATATCATAGTGTTTTATTGTATCAAGGGCCGTATCAACACCCCACAGATCACGAGACTCCACCTCCCACCCATCCTCAAAGGACCGGAGTGCGACAGGTCGAGAATATTGACGAAGTGTCTTTGTTCCATCATCAAGAAAATATTCGTGGAAATACGACAAGGCAAGCTCTCGGAGTGTTTTATAAATAGGTTCTCGATATCGCAATACAGAGTGATTTGTCTTCGAAAGTGCACCCCAATACCCCCGTTCTTTAAATGGTGTAATCACATGATCAAGGTCATCCTGTGTTGTTTTGAGGTGAAGCACATATGGTTCATATCCATGGAGCGAGAGTATATACGCACCAAGTAATGCACCTTCGATACAGTGAGCATTCCATTCGCGTAGTGTTCGTAGTGGTGATTTGATAGTATCGACACCATCATATTCAAAATTAAAAGGAATAGTATTGAGAAAATCCTGAACCCGTGCAGGTGTTCTCAGTGATTGCAATAATCTCATTTCTTCCTTTGTAAATCCATCCATGCTTCTATTATTTCACATAATACACATTCGACAAAAGAAAAACCCGAGGCACATGCTCGGGTTTTATACAACTGCAATACATCACTATCTATATCCATGTGGAAGGCAATTTGCCTTACGCATACTTGATGAAGTCGAAGGAATAGCCATCCGCTTGCGATACTGTTTACCTTGTGTCGTTGTACACGATGAAAATAAAATAGATACGATACTAACAATCAAAAGAACTCTTTGTTTCATTTTATGGATACATTTTATGGTTATACTTGTAAAAAAAGTATCATACATAAGCATAAAAATCAATATATATGACTAAGGGATATTGACAATTTATGTAAAATTTGGTATAATTGAGACAAATAAATAGATCAATGAAAATAAAATTATGCATTGTAGGTATCGCTATTCTGGGAATAGTCACCTCGCACACGTCCTCTGCCCAAGTGTTCTCTTCTCTTCAAAAAGAAGAAGACACTACGGTGGTTGTATCACACCAGTCCCCTCCTCTTTCGCTCGCATACAAGGCAACATGCCTACAGTGTGCATGGGGAGTACGACTGCTTGATGTTACTGCTCGACTGACAGACACAACGCTTGAAAAGTATGTTCGTGTTGAACTCGTAGCAAAGGAGAAACTTATTGGCTTACTCCTCAACGGCAATGAGAGACCAGTCGAGTATGTTGTGACGATTACAAAACCCTTCACTGGTACGATTGAACTCGCAGTGAGATTCACAGTGTTCATCGAACGACCATCAGAAGTACCCATCACAACGATTCCTGTCGTATCACGAAAAATACACGTCAGAGCATTTGATGCTGTACTGTATGCAAACCCATCAATCAAGAACCTCTATATACCTCCTGTACAAGGAATGTATACCGTTGGAAGTTTTATTCTCAAGAATAATCACCCAACAAAGAGACTTCTGTTTAGTGGTGTTCGGTACAATTTCGTAGATTCACAATCATCAGTTTTTGTACAAGGTGTTGCGGACAACATTCACACCAACTACGTTATGCCAGGTGATTCGATTTTGTTTGATGTGTATTTACAATTACACAATCTTACTGAAACGAAAATCCAAACATATTTGTATTTGTACGGATGGTATGAAATGGAAGGAAATACTCCTCCATTTACCGGTGATACACTTGTCGGATTGAGCCAAGAAGCGATTGTTACAAAAGTACTCGGAACGGTAGAACAAGGAATATCAGCAAAAGATATCACCCCTTATCCCAATCCGTGCACCACACGCATCGTATGCCAGACAGATGAACCTCCTCGCATTGTAAACATGCATGGTTCGTATGTACTTACACCAAGCACACACACAGGGAATGGGTATGAAGTCGACACTTCACTACTCCCTGCTGGTATGTATTTCATTGTTACTGAGCACAAAAAACACGCATTTATCAAAATGTAAAACACAAAAAGCCCCTCATATATGAGGGGCTTTTTAATTGACATTTATTATATTACATGATATAATGTAATAAATCTAAAAAAAGTAACCATGGCAAAAACAACCAAAGGGCCAGTAAAGAAAACGGCCGTAAAGAAAAAAGCTCCCCTTAAAGAACCAAAGAAAACAGCTTTTAAGGGATCGAAAAAAACCTGTATGGTTGGAGAGGACTCAATTATCAATCTTATGACTGATATGGCTCCACTTAAAAGTTTAGATATGATAGAAAAAATCATAAACAAACTTAAACCAGAACACAAAAAACGTCTTCTTAAAAAATTGGGTCTGAAAGTTGCCGTCAGTGCTAAATTGAAAAATGAACTCAAAAAAATACTACACGGCACCAAGTAACAACACAAAAAGCCCCTCATATATGAGGGGCTTTTTTAGTCCATATACAGAGAAAGTATTTTACTTGGACTTTGGTGACCGCTTATGACACGGACGCGAGCAACTGGTAGTGTATATTCTCGTGCGATTAGTTCTCGAACACGAGTATTTGCAAGATTTCGTTCTGCTTTTTCACAGACAGATATACGATACTCATCATCTTTAATTTTTTCTACCTGCTCTCTCCTCGCACCCGCAATCACTTTTACCTTGATATACATTAGTGTGTGATACTAGAACAATGCCTTGTATCGGTCACGATTCTGCCAGAGGAAGTAGATATTGAGGAGTAGTAACACATTTCCCATCAGAGCCCCTGCTGTGAACAATCCCCCATCGAGGAACATATGGAATGCGACGATATTGATTGTAATAGGGAGAATCAGAAGCGCGACGAGTGCCATCTTTTTTGCAAGCATTAACACAAAAGAGAGAGTAAATACGAGAGACATGATCCACATGACATATTTTGCATTTGTAAGTGCCATGATGAAATCATACGCTTCTGTCGTATTGTACATATCAGGTGTTGGTGGAGGGAAAATACCCATTGTTCCAAGCACTGGCATAATAAGAATAATCGCGAGCACAACTTTTAATATAATATGTATTACTTTTTTCATAGAGACAGTATACCATTAAATTATTTTGATATGTAGACTACTTTTATTTGATACAATACGTACATGAAGAAGAAAACCATTGCAACTAAAACCCCACATACCCTACCAAAAGACATGCGAGACTCTCTTTCTTCTACCCCAAAAGCACTCATAGCATGGGAACAAATCACTCTCCTCGCACGCAATGAATGGATATGCTGGATTACTTCTGCAAAGAAACAAGAGACGAGGAATCACCGAATCAAAAGAATGTGCGAAGAACTCCAAAAAGGCAAACGCAGGCCTTGTTGTTGGGCAGGATGTATTCATCGAGGGAAATAAAAAGCACCAGTGATGGTGCTTTTTAACTATACTATTTCTTGAGATACTTCCCTGCCATACTGAGTGCAAATGAAGGAAGGATAACAAAAACAGTTGCGAAGAGAAGTTTAATCAACATCTCAGTCTGTGGCGTATCAGGAGTGTCTGGACCTGAAGCTGTTAATACGATACAAATACCAATGATTCCGAAAACAATAGATGAATAAATAAAGATTTGTGTAGCTATTTTTTGCATACGTTTAATATAGCAGAACTCGACAAAATACACCTATTTACAAAATATTAAATTGTGATATAGTTTGATAAATTTAAAAATTAATCTAATGGTAGATAAAATCGTAGAATTATTAAAAAATAATTCAAACACACTTGATGTTACTGATCATAATACACCAAGCAAAATTACTTTTATTGGAAGTGTAAATTATGAAGATATTGCAAAAAAAATTGCAGAACTTTACAGTAACACACCAACTCCGATAATTCAGATTTCTGAAGAAAAAAAGGGAGTAAATAGAACAATTTCAAAAGTTTCATCTCCAAAGGAAATTCCTGCGAGCTTAGTTATTAAACACCTACAGTTAACAATAAAAAGTATTGAAAATGCTGTTGAGAAGGAAGTAACCACAGAGTTCCAGGCTATTTTAAAAACAGGAGAGTTTGTAAATGATACCGCTGAAAATGACTGGATAGAAAGTGCAAAACATCTTATTCGTATGGGACGACTTTCAATTGAAGAACCTGAAATATTTTGGATTAAAAATCACAAGGGGTAAAAATTTAAGCTTCGTAGTTTCTGTATAGAAACTACGAAGCTTTTTATTTACCCTAATTAGAGACAGTACTCGAATAGCCTTAACAACTTAATTATTACGCCTCCACTAGCACCTCAAAACCGCCAGTAGCAAAACGCTTCATGTCGAACGGCATTGTAGCAGGATCGAAATTGTTCATACCCGGATCACTCATCACTTTCTTATTCACCTGATCGCGATGTGCTTTTGATTTGTATACGATCCATGAGAAAACAACTGTTTCAGTTGGTTTGAGGTTCGCAAGTTTGGTAAAACCCAATCCCCCACCTTTTTGTAGTTTTAAATCATCCCCTATGCACTCAAAATATTCCAAAGCACCATATTTCTTCCACGTCTTTGCTCCCCATTCTGCCATCTTCTTATAGGCTTCTATATCCTTCTTTTTTATTGGTATCACAAAACCGTCTACATATTTTTTGCTATTTGTTTTCATGTATTTATTTTATCATAAAACGTTCCGAGTGTGGGAGAATGTTCGGCTATCAATAATAAAAGGCTGAACACTTAACATGAACAGCCTTTTGATTTTACATGATTTTACAAATTTTTTAATAAACTAATTTCCTCTTCAGAAAAGTTTGCTTTCAATTTTTCTAGCAGCTTCTCTTTTTTGCTTAATTCTGAGTTCTCGTCTTTTAAAATACGATTTTTAATTTTTTCAGGTAATTCATCAAAGCTCTCATAAGCTATAATTTCTTCAATATCACCTGAGCCTTGCCCCATAGCACCTTGATTATGGGCGACTCTTTTAGCTAATTCTTCATCTAAAACAGCACAAATAAATGAGCCGTCTGTGCCATCTTGACCCCTATTGGAGACACTAAAAACTATTTTCATAATTTAATTGTTTTATATTTGCCTTAACATTATATTTTTAGATGTATAAAGTCAATAACCCAAAAATGAAGCATGGATTTTGTAAAATTTTTGAGATGTCTTCGATGATGGCACTTCAGAACTCATAAAAGAAAAAACCCACTTTGCAGTAGAATTTTTTCTACCACAAAAGTGGGTTTGTTTAATTTTTGACAACAATTCCAGAAACATAGGTACTGTCTGTTGGGTTAGTGATGCAGTATTGTTCTTCACTTCCCAAAAGCACATAATTACTATTATTAAACACGGGCTTTAATGCAACTTTAGTACCTTTGATTAGAGCAGAAACCACTTCCTTGTTTTCTGCATAGCCCACTGATACAATTTCTCCTGTTTCAAGAATACATTGTATTTCATAATTTTGTTCTTGGTTTTGACAAGAATAAAATAGAGTCACAGTTAATATTATAAGTGCTATTTTTTTCATCTTTGGTGTATTTAATTGTGATTTATTTAGTGAATTATCTTAACCTCCAAAATAGAAGCAAAGATAATCCACCAAATACAATTAAATAACCAAAAATATCAAAGAACTAGACTACTTATTATTTTATAGCATAATAGAAAATATTTGTCAATATCTGCTCCGAGTATGAGAGGAAGTTCGAATGGTTATTACTAATAAGGTCTCCCTACAAACAAAGAGGGCTTACTGTAATCGCAGTAAGCCCTCTTATCTTTTTTATATTTCGGTCTTCATTCAAGAGGCACCTTTTCGAGCTTGAAAACCTTCGTTGACTCAGCATCATTGTCTGGCCAAATAATTCCCCATCCTCGTTCTTTCCACCACGTTTCTGCGAGTGGTGTGACATAGCACTTCCATCTTGCAATGTGTTGGTCTGCCTGTTCTCGTTCATGATTACTCCACACCTCAATAACATTTCGTGAATGGAATGGATTTTGCTGGTGCCACTCCACTTTCAATCTTTTGATATACTCCTGGTATTCGGTATCTAAAGAGAGAAACTCGTTCTTTTGTTCTTCTTCAGTCATTATTACCTCCTTTGTTTTATTTTCAGTTTATGAAATAGCGATCGTTATTATGATAATACAGCTATTTGCAATTTTGTCAACTTTAGCTCCCCTGGTAGGGTATCTTTCCTTACCCAGTAGGCGATTATACTTAATCGCATGAACAGTATACCTTTCGTATTTTTAAAAATCAAAGATTCTCAAAAATATACTCAAGGCCTTCGATCCCTACACAAAAAGTCGTTTAGACTTTTATCGGGGGAGCATAAGAAAAAACACCATTGCTGGTGCTTTTTCTTATGCTCCGAGTATGGGACGAAGTTCGAATGGTTCTAATTAATGACCAGAATAGATACTAAGTTTTCTAAGATTTTTGAGTTGTTTCCTGTGATGGTACTTCAGAACTCATAAAAGAAAAAACCCACTTTGCAGTAGAATTTTTTCTACCACAAAGTGGATTGATTTTATTTCAAAATTGCCTGATAGTGAGAATACGCACTGTCAGTTAAATAAATATAAGGGTAAGGTTTAAACCTTGAATGAACTACCCAAATAGTATCTCCCGCGACTTTATCTTTTGGTACATCTTCAACTACAATAAATGTTTCTCTGCTATCAATTAACTGTGCAGGAACTTTTTTTGTATCAAAAATAATATCAAGACCTCCGAAGACAAAAATACTAAGGATAAATAGCATTGCCCCGATTGGCAACCAGAAAGTTAATAATCGTTTCATTTTTTTGTTGTTTAATTGTGAATTATTTAGTGAATTATCTTAACCTCCAAAATAGAAGCAAAGATAATCCACCAAATACAATTAAATAACCAAAAATATCAAAGAACTATATTAATTTATATAGTATAGCATATTACAACCTATTTGTCAATATCTACTCCCCGGGTAGGGCCGTGAGTACACATATCGACCCTTACAGGGTCAGTACACCTTTTGTACTTTTTTGAAACAGAGTTTCTCAAAAGACACAAAAGCTTTTCGCTCCCTACACGCGACTAAAGCAGTTTAGTCGCTCCGGGGAGCTTAAAAAATCAAAAGCCGCCATTTCTGGCGACTTAAGATTTTTACAAGCTCCGAACTTGGGACGAAGTTCGAATCAATATTTTGGGCAAATAAAAAAGAGCATTTTGGATATATATGCTCTTTTTTAATAAGTTTAAGAAATTAATCGAAAAGCTTGTTCCATTCATCCAGGACATCTCCTGTATAAACTTTTACTCCCAGCTCTTTTAAAGCAATGCTGGCTTTTTGGTAACTTTGCGGACATTCCTCTTTGATAGCAAAAACAAGTTCGAGAAAATCAGCAGGGGCACTTTCTGGACTAACTTTAGCCCTAAATCCATAAAGCTCCATATCTCTTCCAAGTCTTTTTTCATTTAACTTGAGAAAATGAGCAGCCCCTTCGTCTTTTTCTGTTGATTCGTTTTGCTCATTAAAAGCAATCCTGATTTTACCGTTTGAATTTTCAGCGATAATTTTTGCTATTTGCAAAAAATCATCTTTTGTAATTTTGCTTTCCATTTTATTGTATTTTAAATTGTCACCACAAATCCCAGAAGAATCTCTGGTAACAATTCAAAATCCCAATATCAAAGAACTACTATGGTTTTCATAGTATCATAAATTATATAAATAGTCAATATTTGCTCCCCCGGTAGGGATCGAACCTACGACCAATCGATTAACAGTCGATTGCTCTACCGCTGAGCTACAGGGGAATATTTTGTTATCAAACATATCTATAATAGGTATTTACCTATTATGTATTCCACCGCAAAACTACAGGGGAATACACAAAACATACTATCAAAAATCACCTAAAAAAGCAAAAGCGTACTCCCCTGAAAAAAGACTCATATCCATAGGAATATTTAGAAAAATACGCTATACTACAAAGTATACAAATAATATAATTTATAATCTATGGCAAAACGAAGTACCAATCTTGGTATAAAACCTAAATCAATACACTCAAAAAAGACGAAAAAGCGTCTCGCAATCAAAAAAGAAATGCTTGCAAAAAAGGCTCTCAAAAAGAACCCTCGCAAGACAAAATAATCCCCTCTTTTTTACACACATACACAGACCTCGTCGTGTATGTGTGTTTTGTTTAAAACCCTTGGTATTTAAGTAAAAATACGCTACAGTAAGTATCTATATGGCACATGGAGAAGTCGTTATACGATTCGAGAAAGTTTCATTTGAATACGGGCACAATAAACCGATCTTAGAGGAGGTCGATTTTTCAATACGCCGTGGAATGAAAGTCACAATCATGGGTCAAAATGGTGCTGGTAAAAGTACCCTCTTTTCACTTATCACAGGCGCCTCAGAACCCGAAGATGGCAATATTCATCGAGCGCAACGCACGACAATAGCCCTCTCTCGACAAGTTATCCCTCGAGACGAACTCAATCTCACCGTCCGAGCATTCTTCGAAAAATGCTTTACTCAAAAAGTCTACGATATCGACCCTCGTATTGACGCTGTTCTTGAGGTTGTAAATCTCAAGGGTCATGAAAAGGTTCACGACAGAATCATCAGTTCATTCTCTGGTGGTCAGCAAGCACGTCTCCTCCTCGCTTCTGCGCTCATCCAAGAACCAGATATTCTCCTTCTTGATGAACCGACCAACAACCTCGACAAGGCAGGTATCGCACACCTCACGGATTTTCTCGTAAAATACAAAAAGACAGTTATCGTTATTTCCCACGATGCACACTTCCTCAATTCATTTACTGATGCAGTCCTCTATCTCGATGTCTATACTCGAAAAATAGAACAATATGTCGGTAACTATACCGATGTACGCGACCAAATCGCTGCACGAATGGAACGAGAGAATAGAAAAAATGCTCTTCTTTCCAAAGAAATTCAAGCAAAGAAAGACCAAGCAAATGCTTTTGCCATGAAAGGTGGTAACCTCCGTGCTGTCGCCAAACGAATGCGAGACTTGGCAGAAGAACTCGAAGAAGAAAAAGTCGATGTTCGCAAAGAAGACCGAACCATTCGCCCATTTACTATTCCCTTCCAAGAAGAACAGATTGGAGATATTGTTACTATCACCTCTCTTTCTATTCTTAAAAACAATAAACCAAAAGATATTAAGGTTGGTATCAAACTTCGAAAGAACAAGCACCTTCTTCTCGCGGGACCAAATGGTATTGGTAAAAGTACCCTCCTTGAAGCACTCGCTCAAGGCAAAGCAAAAGGAGCAACTATCGCACCCGATGTACGTGTCGGATACTATCGCCAAGACTTCTCGACACTTAATTTCAATCACACAGTATTTGAATCACTTGCTCACACACTCGAAGAGGTGACAGGTCGCGTCAATGAAGAAACAATCCGTGCAACAGTCGCAGGATTCCTGATAACCGGAGATATGGTACATACCAAAATCGGCAGTCTCTCTGAGGGTCAAAAGGGTCTCGTCGCATTTGCTCAGCTCGTCCTCACCCGCCCTGGACTCCTTATTCTCGACGAGCCGACCAACCATATCAACTTCCGTCACCTCCCTGTGATAGCAAAAGCACTCGATGAATACAAAGGTGCAATGATACTCGTATCTCACGTACCAGAATTTGTAAGTCAGATTCGTATCGATGAAATACTCGACCTTGGTGAAAAATAGCATCCGTTGACTTTACAACAAAAAAGAATACACTGTCTAAAAATTAGACGTACCATATGGATATACGAAAAAGACTCCTTCATGCGAAGAACACGTGTATCACCTGTATGGTATACGGACTTCTTGTTCTCTTTGTGTATATGTTCTGGAAGAGTGTATACCTCTGTATCACTTCATTATAAAAAACCTCTTACCGAAGTAAGAGGTTTTTTATGTGTATGATAATTAGTGGGCTGGTGCTCCATGTGGTGCAGGCTTTTGTGTTATCTTTCGTGAAAGAATGATAATCGCTGCAATCAAGAGTACTACAAAGATCCACTCAAGGATTGTATCAGGCATAAAGTTCGATGAACTTCCAGCTGCTGATGCAGTCAATGTATTTTCCACAGGGGTCTGTGTTGTAGACTTCGCAGTTGAAGCAACGGGTGCTTTCTTCGCTACAGTTGTCGTCTTTTTTGCTTGAGACTGTGTCTGTGTTGTATTTGATGACGAAGAAGATGTTGCTGTCGATTGTGTACTTGATTGTGTTGTTGTCGATGCAGATACAGTTACCGGAGCTTCAATAAATGGAGACTCTGGAAGTGCTGTACGAGGCTGTAATTCCCACACGCCTGGTACATATGCAAAGGCAGATTGAGCAGAGAAAAGCATAATCGCAAGAACACCAGTAGTTATGAAATTGTGCATTGTTTTATTTTTCATACTAGTATTATAGCATATAAGTATCATATTTGTCAAGTACCTCCATGAGTGTTCTATACCTATCAAAATAAGGCTTTTTTACTCCATATCTCTCTTTTGGGTATGGTATACTCAAATATATCTATGAAGAAAATACATCGTTTTATCACCCCTTATACTGTAGAAAATAACACTATTACAGTCACAGACCCTACCCTTTTTCATCAATGGAAGAATGTGCTTAAGTTTAAAAAAGGAGAAGAAATCATTCTTGTCGACAACACAGAAGGTGAAGCACATTGCATAATAACATCATATAAAGATGAGTCTGTTCTCTGTACGATCAGAAAGCAGATAGGTACTCAAAAAGAAACATTACGTGAAGTTACGCTCTATATGGCAATCCTTAAAAAGGAACATTTTGAATATGTCGTACAAAAAGCGTCTGAAATTGGTATTAGAAAAATAGTCCCCCTTATCACAGAGCGAACAATCAAAACAGGACTGAAATACGAACGTCTTGAAAAAATAGCAAAAGAAGCATCGGAACTCGCAGGTCTATCACGAGTACCAGAGATTAGTGAAATACACACATTTGAAGAAGCACTTAGTGAGAGCCTCAAATATAAAACTCGAATTATTTTTGACAAAGATGGTTCTACCCAACACGCACTTACACCCGACCCTTGTGCGCTCTTTGTTGGACCTGAGGGTGGTTGGACCGATGATGAATTACACAACGCAAAAGAATCTGGGTGTGAATCATTTTCACTTCTCTCTCATACACTCCGAGGAGAAACAGCGGGGATTATCGCAAGTTATCTTGCGGTGACCTTATAGCGTTTTAGAAAACTTCTTCGATGGAGAGGACACATTCCCTCTTTGTCGATTGCTTCGTAGTGTGCTTTTGTACCATATCCAACATGCGCATCGAAACCGTAGCCTGGATATTCGAGTGCATGACGTCGCATTACACTATCGCGAGATACTTTTGCAATAATAGACGCACAAGAAATAACAGGATGTAACTGATCCCCTCGGATAATTGTCTCTTGGTGTATGTATACCACTGGGGCATGCAATCCACCATCGAGATAGATTGATACCTCACTCGGAGTAAGTGAAAGTTTAGAAAGAGATGTTTCAAGTGCTTTTTTAATTGCAGGATTGATACCGTGAACATCAATCATGTCTGCTCCAACATACGAAACTGCATAATCACAGAGACCACTCTTTTTTGCTTCCTTGAGATAGAGATACCATGCATTCCTTTGCTTTTCAGTAAGTTTTTTTGAGTCACGCAGTGGTACATCAATAGTAACTGAATCAAAAAAATCAGCCGGACATGTAAAGGCACACACAGCCACAGGACCTGCAACGGGCCCTCGACCTACTTCATCTACCCCAACGAGAATCTTCATGGTGATATTGTATCACAAGCTTGTATTAAAAAAGATAACATACCCAACGCTTATGAATAACTCGGTGGTGTTTCAATCACGCCAGATATGTGGTTTGAAAGCCTCGCGAGAGCATACAAAAGAGATGAAAGTCTATTGAGATACGCACGCGTAGTCGCCCCGATACCAGTACCCTCTTCGTGAACTTGCACCACTCGACGCTCGGCTCTTCGCGCAAGAGTACGGGCAACATCAAAATGAGCAGCGAGATCGGTACCCCCTGAAATAAAAAATGTCTTGATAGGAGGAAGTATTTTTTCGGCCGTATCTATTATGTTCTCAATATGTGTTATTTTTTCTTCGGCTAAACCCTTTGGGAAACCAGCAACCTCTGCTTGAATAATAAATAACGTCTCTTGAACATCATGCACAATAGAATCAAATGCAATTGCCGTACCATCTATTTCAATAGTGTATCCATACTGTTTACTTAATACTTTTACAATACCGAGAAATGAATTAATTTCATCAAGCGCACCAAGAGCCTCTGCTTTTGCGGAGCTTTTTGAAATTCGTTGATCAGAACCAAAAGTTTTTGTTGTCCCCCCATCCCCTTTTCTCGTATAAAGCATATTGTTTGTAGTATATATTATATTATTAGATGTAGCACATCATCTGTAATTAATTGACATAATCAAAATCTTTGATAGTATAAAAGTATAGGGTTTTTTTGTGTTTTAAAACTCTGGTAAATAGTGACAAAGAGGGGTGGCCTGCAAGCTACACCCTCTTTCTTTATTTTAAAAGACATAATATATTACAAGTGTTATTATATATAAACTGGTATTCTATTTATTTTATTATGTCAAAAAAAGATTTTATAGAAAAACAAAAAAAGTTATATAAAACTCTGAAACCCTGCTATTGTACTGCAATTCAAGAAACGGTCCATTTTACTGCTGATGGCTGGAATCATCTCATCTACCATAGACGTCGTCCTCGTAATTTAGATGAACGAACATACCGTGCAGCCTTAATTCCCTATCTATGCGAAGTCCTAACCGATGCTACCACTGCTACTAAAACTATTGATACGCAATATGGACCCCACCCTCTTTGGATAATTGAACACCAAGTCAAAGCACTTCATAATGGAAAGAAACAAATATTGAAATTAATCTTACAGAAAAGAGGTGCAGGTAACACTCACTTTCTAAGTGTAATGTGTAAAGAAAAATAACAAACAAAAAACCCATAGTCTTTCGACCATGGGAATTTTTTGTTGTGTCCATTGCTAGCTTAAGAATTCTTAGCTAGGGAGGGGCTTTCACCCATGGACACACCTATATTATACATCTAAATGCATCGCATAGGTATACCCATAAACTGCCCCTTGTGGATAAACTAATATTTCTTTATTGTTATATAATATCACATATATTATATAAAGTCAATTATTTAAATATCTTACTTGGTTCAATATAGCACATTTAAAACAAGAAACAACTTGACTCCTCCTTACCAAGCCTTCTCTTTTTTAAAAGACCAATAAAAAAGGCGCACCCAAAAGGATGCACCATAAGATAAAGAGCCAACTTTCTTCATCCTATGTCATTTCTTACGGAAAAGCAACCCTAACAGCAAGAGAAGTACTACGTTCTCTGCATACTTCTGCAACCCGATTTTCTGAGCCTATCTGTCTTTCTGGGCACTCTTAATTAAAAAAACAGGGCAAGCTTGGCGGCTTAACCCTGTTGTTATGTTGCTCAGAGCCAAGCAGCGGCCCCTCTCAATTTTAAACAAAATTACACACTTTAGTCAAGTTGTACAGAAACTATATTTTATAGAATACACTTATAACATATAAAAATGACTAGATGGCAATGCTATAAGACAAAAAGAAAGGCCCGAACAGTTAGTAGCTGTTCGGAACCTTGTATAGACCTATTCGGCAGGCCCATATTTACATTAGCATCTGTATTAATTCTGTCAAGCACAGAAGATGGAGGCATATTGTCTATACAACCTACCTCTTCCGAGATACCCTTGAAACCAAATAATTAACAAATTTATTATCAACCTGATTTATCATAATACTACTTTTATATTTGTCCTTTTAATTCAAGCATCAAATATGGATAGCCTCTGTTATCTCTATTATTTAAGTCAAGATTAAGTATATCGGCTACTTCTTTTAACTTACTATTAGCTTCTTCGATTGATGTTAATTTGCCGATATATTCTATTTCTACAAAATATCCAAGTTCATTAATGTAGTCAATAGAAATTTCAAATTCATCTTTGTAGTTATATTTTTCTCGAACTTTATCTACTATAATAAGAGGAGAAACATTCAATGCTTCCATTATTTTTAAAAATGATTGAGCATTTTGAATTTCAGTTTCAAATTCATCACAATGAGTTGAAATCTCTTTATTTTCAGGATACCAATGTTTATAATTAAGTATAACTCTATTATTTTTCTGTCTCAATCGTAACCACTCAAATGGATATTCCGGTGCTAAGAAATTTCTGTGCGAAGGACTTAAATATTGATCAATTTCTTGGCTTGAATTTAAAAATTCTGCATTGTCAGCAAGAAAACCTTTACAATGAGTAGCGACTTCATCACTAACTCTAATTTTGATTTCTATTTCTATATTATCCATTTTGAAATAATTTATTTAATATTATTAGTTGCACAACCTACCTTTTACGACACACCCTTGCAACTTAATCACGCAGGATATTTTTTTTCAAGAACTCCGTAAAAACAGTCATTTCATTTTGATATTGTTTGATTTTTTCTATCATCTCTTCTTCTGTTTTAATTCCTAATTCAGAAGGATCACCCTTTCCCATTGAATTAATTCGAAATCCACCAAATATTCCCATCTTTTGAATATTAATCATAATATCACGAGTTGGTATTAATCGATCTGCATAAAACTGTTGCAATACTTCAGCCATCTGCTTTTGATATCCTTCGTTCTCAATCCTCCATTCACCTTGCTTTGCCTTATCATCTTTCCAACCTTCTGGTGCTTTTGCATATACCTCTATGTATGGGATTGCAGTTTTTCCTTTTTCGGCATGTCCAGCACAAGAAGAACTTGTAGGGAATCCCATTGTGCGTAAAAGCGCAACAGTCTCTTTTATATCTTCATCAATTCCTAGTCCTAGCTTATCTATTGTATGATTAACCTCATGCAGGGCGTTAGTAAATTTTTCTTTCTTTTCAGAAAGTTTATTTGCTTCATTCTGAGGGTTTTTATAATTTTCCATTTTTAAAGTATATCATTTTTATAATGCAACCCACCTTTTGCGATATACCCCTTTAACTAATTATGAAATAGAGTTACTTTACTACTCGATCCTGCCACCAATAAAATACCGTGACTTCTGTTTCTAATTCTTTTGTTCTACCGACTGATATCAGCATCCTTGAATATCCTACCGTCGATTGCGAGACCTTATTAGCATCAATAGTGGATCCTATTACATTAGTTTTCCATTTATTTGATTGAAAAAATAGTATATAGTTTTCAATGAGAGATTCGGTGGATTTATTTGTAATATATTGAAAAGCTATGTTATGCGATTCAAAGTCGTTTACTTTGGATGTAAGCGTGTCATTGAATCCGATGACTTCATCTGTAGGAATGTAAAATCCTTCTGGAAGTTTACCCTTAATTTCAGCGGTTAACGGACTGGTTGGTTTTATTGATTTATAACTTAATTTCGGGGAAATAAAAAATTTAACAAGCCCTGGGCTTATAATGACTGTTGTCCAAAGCATAAGAAAAATTATGGATATGATTGAGGTTACTCTGATTACTTTCCATGTTTTTGTTTTTCTAAAGTTCATGTTCTGAGTATACCCCTAATCAATATGGTTATACAACCTACCTTTTACGATATATCATTACAACATAATATCTATAAGTTTTTAGTGTAAAATAATAATCTCACTACATCATATTTATTTAATTTGTCAATAAAATCACTTCTTTCTATCTGGTATAATCGTTCAATGGATTCTAAATTTATTCACCTACACACCCACTCACACTACTCCCTCCTCGACGGACTTTCAAAAATTCAGGATATTGTTCGTATTGCAAAAGGACATGGTATGCCCGCTGTCGCTGTGACTGACCACGGCAATATGTACGGTGCAATCGAATTCTATCAAGAATGCCAAAAGGCAGGTATCAAACCAATCATAGGCGTGGAAGCATATATCGCTGAACGTGGACGTGCCGACAAAGAATCAGGTATCGACAACAAACGCTACCACCTGACACTTCTTGCCAAAAACAAACAAGGATACAAAAACCTCATGCGTCTGGTAACAATTGCAAACCTTGAAGGATACTATTATAAACCTCGCATGGACAAAGAGATTCTCCGACTCTACAGTGAAGGTGTTATTTGTCTTTCAGGTTGCCCCGCCAGCGAACTCTCAAAAGCGATTATCAATAAAAATGAAGAAAAAGCCGAAGCACTCATTGCTGAATACCAAGATATTTTTGGAAAAGAAAATTATTTCCTCGAAGTACACAGCCACCCAAATGTCCCCAATGACAAAGAACTCCGTATGGGAATTATCGCCCTTGGTAAGAAATTCGACATCCCTCTTGTCGCAACACAAGACTCTCACTACCCATGCCACGATGACCATGAAGCTCACCACACACTTCTCCAGGTAAATACGGGAGCAGAGGGCAAGGATGGTAAATTTGAATTCTCGGAAGATGATTTTTCTCTCATCAATGAAAAGACAGCACTCGAGTATTTCAAAGACGCGCCAGAGTCTGTCGCAAATACACTCATGGTTGCAAATCTTTGCGAGGAATATGACCTCGAACTCGGCAAAGCATACTTCCCTGATTACCCAATCGAAGATGGAAAAACCGCAGATATAATGCTCCGAGAACGTGCCTTTGCCGGTTTTGAATTTCGAGAACTTCCTCAAAACGAGGTCTATCTCAAACGTATTGAATACGAACTCGATATCATTAAACAAAAAGGATACCCTGCGTATTTCCTCGTAGTGAGTGATCTTCTTCGCTTTGCTCGTGAAAATGGTATTCTCACAAATATCCGAGGATCAGTTGCGGGCTCTCTGACAACGTACCTTCTTGGTATTACAAATGTTGACCCAATTGAATACAAACTCCCCTTTGAACGATTCTTGAACCCAGAACGCCCCTCACTTCCTGATATTGATATGGACTACGCCGATAACCGCCGGGATGAGATGATTGCCTATGCAAAATCAAAATACGGTGAAGATAAAGTTGCTCAAATCGGAACATTTGGAACCATGATGGCCAAAGGTTCAGTAAAAGACGTTGCTCGTGCACTTGGATATCCATATGCTATTGGAGACCGTATTTCAAGCATGATTCCTCTTGGTTCACAGGGTGCTCCAATGACAATAGATCATGCGATGGAAATCGTCCCTGAACTCGCGGACGCATACAAAAAAGAACCTGACACAAAAAAGATTATCGACCTTGCAAAGAAAATGGAAGGGTGTGTGCGACACATCTCTGTACATGCTGCTGGTGTCGTTATCGCACCACGACCACTCTATGAATTCTCTCCTGTTCAATATGACCCAAAGGGAGGTAATATCATCACGCAATACGATATGTATAGTATCGAAGATGCAGGACTTCCTAAATTTGATTTCCTTGGTATTCGAAACCTCGCAATTCTGGCTGATGCAATCCGTCTCGTAAAGAGTATTCACAATGTCGTCGTTGACCTTGACCGTATTGATTTAAAAAATAGAAAAACATTTGAAATGCTCGCTCGTGGAGAAACGATGGGGCTCTTCCAACTCAACGGTTCTGGTATGACACGCTATCTCAAAGAGCTCAAAGCCTCAACAATTCACGATATTAATGCCATGGTGGCACTCTATCGTCCTGGACCGATGGAATCAATCCCTGAATATATTAAACGAAAACACAACCCAATGCTTGTGCGATACCTTGACCCTCGTCTCAAAGATATCCTCGACCAATCATTTGGAGTTGTAACATACCAAGATGATGTGATGATGATTGCGATCAAACTCGCAGGATATTCATGGCTCGAAGCCGACAAGCTCCGTAAAGCAATGGGTAAAAAGATTGCATCAGAAATGGAAGCACAGAAAACAAAACTTCTCGAAGGGTTTGTAAAAAATGGAATGACCGAAAAGATGGCAAAAGAATTTTGGGCATTGATCGAGCCATTTGCTGCGTATGGGTTCAACAAGGCTCACGCAGCGAGTTATGGTCGTGTCGCCTATCAGACAGCATACATGAAGGCAAATTTCCCTGTCGAATATATGACTGCAATCCTCACTGCCGAATCAGGTGATACTGAAAAAGTTGCTGAAATCGTCCATGAATGCGAGAAGATGAATATCCGCGTCCTTCCTCCTCATATCAATGAAAGTTTTGGTGGCTTTACGGTTATTGTTGGTTCAGACAAAGAGACGGGTCGTACGATTCGTTTTGGACTCTATACGATTAAAAATCTCGGTCAAGATATTGCTGATGCGATAATCGCTGAACGAAAACAAAATGGCCCTTTTAAAACCCTCGCTGATTTCTTTAGTCGAATACAACATAAAAATCTCAATAAAAAATCAGTTGAAGCACTCGCCAAATCAGGAGCCATGGATGGCTTTGGTGAAAACCGTGCTCAAATTATCGGTAATCTTGAAAAACTTATTGCCTTTAATAAAGAGTCAAAAGGAAATACTTCCCAGGTCTCACTCTTTGGCGAGATTGGTGGTATTGAAATAACACTAAACCTCGCAGATATACCTGAGGCAACAATGGCAGAACGTCTCACCTGGGAAAAAGAACTCCTTGGGTTGTACATCTCAGGACATCCACTTGATGCATACCGAGAAAAAATAGAAAAATCAGGTACCGTAATCAAAAAAGCAAAGACCCTCGTACGAGTTGGTGCACTCGTCACCATTGCTGCTATTATTGATGAGATAAAACAAGTAACAACAAAGACAAATTCCCGTATGGCCTTTCTCAAACTTTCTGATTATACAGGGTCTATTGATGCAGTTATCTTTAGTAAGCTCTACGAACAACATAGAGAGATGCTCCTCGCTGATACCATCGTCGCTATTCAAGGAAAACTCACCGAACGAAACGGAGAAAAAAGTATTGCCATCGAAAACATCAAGAAAATATAACAAAACACCCCGACATGTCGGGGTGTTTTGTTATAGAGATGATTACGCAACAAGATCAGTTGGGTCTTCGCCAATAGTTTCCATAATCTTCAATACCTCTTGTGGGTATTTAGGAATAACAGAGTTGTACTTTCGAAGAATCTGTTCTGTTGTTTTACCTTCATAATATCGTGCGGTGTTGGGGTTATTACCACCAAGACTTTCTGCAACGATTCGGATTGAGTCATCGATAGACTTAAAGCTCATTTTACATGAACCGTATCCAAAGACACTGTTCGCAGCTTTTTTACAAGCCTGCTTACCTCCCGTACTTTCGCGCATTGCGATTGCAGGGAGTAAACGCCAGTCAAGGTCATTCTTCTCAGCTTCTTCAACGAATGTTTCGCCAAAGCCAGCAAGAGGAGCACCTTTTTCTTTGAAATACGCGTCAATCTTTTCTGCTCGTTCCTCACGAATCTTTTCTTCTTGCGTTGTTATCACAGAAGATTGGATTACGCTATTTTGACTAAGTGTTACAATCTGACTCTGTAATGCGTTGAATCCAGAAAACGGAGTGATTACAACAAGCATTGGCATAGCCACAAACGACTGCATAAACTTTTTGAATTTTTTAGTGTGCATAGTGAGCGATTACGCTTCGCAAAACGCCATAACTGGATTTATTTTTACCTACCCGATAGAAGGGTAAATGAAAAAGTCCGTGTATGTATATCAATAATTGAATACTGATATGCATAACTGGACGTAGGTATATAGTAGCACAAAGGGTTCTAAAAGTCAATAGTTATACCATGCTTTTTGGTATCGTCAAATCAATAAAACCCTTATAATATAAGGGTTTTATTGATTTGATACCTTGACATAATATGACTAATTATTGCCCTATTTGCCTTTATTTAAGGGATATATCAGGATTTTTGACAAAAACACCCTTTTGTATTTTAAATATCCTTATTTTTCAATGAAATTACCCTATAAAAACACCCCTCACCCGAGATGAATCTCGAATGAAGGGTATTTATAGTGATTTGGTATTCTCAAATACAAACTCCTTGTGTTAAGCATTCAAACCGTGACAGTTCTTGTATTTCTTGCCTGAACCACACGTACAAGGGTCATTTCTTCCCACTTTTGGCTCCCCTACTACGGGTGCGACAGCTTGCTCGTCTGATGCAGAATTGAGAATAAGAGATTGTTTTTCTTCTGTAATTTCTGTTCCTGTATTCCCTTCTTCAATATGCATTGTCGTAATA
>JACCDJ010460688.1_pt1 | contig 38798 bp, 38 predicted proteins | sample 7444481 | NCBI WGS metagenome assembly JACCDJ01 (sample SAMN15323435, study PRJNA562643) | freshwater metagenome | isolation source: river surface water | place: USA:Blue River Watershed | collected 2017-08-15
GGCGAAGTCCAATACTCTCAGGTTTATATGGCCAATTGGCCTGAGTTAGGTAAATGGTTACCAGTTCCAGTAGTGCTAGATGGTCCTATGAAAATTGGACATGTCAATTTTGCAAGTAGCTCAGCTAGATTGGACTCTGCAGATAGACAGCTACTAAGTGCGATGGCTGATGAAATTGAACATACTGGGCTAAAAGCGATTTATCTGGTTGGTAAAGCAGATTCGGTTGGCGGCTACGAAGGTAACCTGGAAATTTCACGTAAACGCGTGCTTGCCGTCAAGTCTTACCTACAGAACCACTTAGCGGAGATGGGCATCACCGATGTGGAGATTTCTACCGAATATATGGGAGATTTAATTTCTCGAAGCGCTCCAGATCCCGAAGACCGCCGAGTTGAAGTAACTTTCTATCCAAAGATCTAAGACTCAAGTGGGCTAGTCCCACTTCTTCATGATTTGAGGCACTCTTAGCGAGTGATTTATCTATGGGCGGCACTTTCAGGGTTAATTGCAAGTGCCGCCTTTGAGCCTATCTCCTTCTGGCCTGCGCTCTTCCTTGGAATTGGTGGACTCTATCTACTGAATAAAAGAGCTTCTCTAAAACAGAAGATAAAAGTAAATCTGCTCTTTGGCATTGCATTTCAAATTTACTCGCTATATTGGATCGGAACTTACGTTGGCTGGTATGCCTGGCTAGCACTGGTTCTGATGCAAGCAACTTTCTTAATCGTGCTTAGTTTTACTTCTGGCCCTATTGCCTTTGCTGCTTCGTGGGTGCTCTTTGAATTTATTCTCCGCTCATTTCCCTTTGGCGGATTTGGTTGGAGTCGAATTGGATTTGCTCTCACAGAAACACCCCTAAATTATCTCTATCCAAGAATTGGCATTGTCGGAGTGGCTTTCTTGGCAGTTTTAGCGGTTACTTTAATTATCGATTATCGTGCTAAAGGTGCAGTAATTTCGATTGTTTCCCTTCTGGTTATGGCCTTAATTCCAGTCAACGTAAAAGATGGGGGAGATGTGAGAGTTGCACTTGTGCAAGGTGGCCAAACAGAGAAAATGGATAACACTTTTGAAAATGCAGAAGCCGCAATCTCTAAGCACTTTGCAGCAACTCGAAAGATTCCTGCAGGTTCAGTAGATATTGTGCTTTGGCCTGAGAACGCTGTTATGCATGATCCTTTTGTAAGGCAAACAACTAACCAGACATTTATCTCGGAAGCTAAGAGAATTAATGCGCCAATTTTGGTCAACGCTAATTTGAAAGATGGCACTAATGGAACAGTGCTACTTGGCGATGACTTAGACCAGAGATATTCAAAGAGATATTTAACTCCTTTTGGCGAATTCATTCCATTTCGCTCAATCGTTGAAAGCATTAACGATAAGGCTAAGCGAGTAAGTGGTTATATTCCGGGGACCGAGCCATATCTATTCAAGACTGAAAAAGGAACTTTTAGAACATTAATCTGTTACGAATTGCTTTCTGATAAACAAGCTCGAACTGAAATGGCAGATGCGGATTTCATTGTCACGCAGACTAATAATGCTACCTATTTTGAAACCTGGCAGTTAGAGCAAGAACTTTCGATAGCTAAGGCCAGGAGCGCTGAGACTTCCAGGCATAGCGCATATGTATCAACCACTGGTGGTACCTCGTTGATTGATGAAGACGGTAGTATCTTTAAAGAGATACCCAAATATCAGAATCAGGTTCTGATTGGTGAAGTGAAAACCAGAGTAGGAAGTACCCCGGCAACTCAATATGGAAGTTACTTGGAATTAGTAATCCTGGCGCTTTGGTTGACTTTGGTTGTATACCGCTTGACCCGCACAAAATCGTTTTGGAGCAGGTTTAGAGTTGTTTTTGGCAAGGCTGGCTCTTAAGTAGAATTGCGATCATGGAATTGCAGAAAGTTATCTTGTATTACGGCTTTGCCCCGATTGCTGACCCAGAAGCGGTCCGTTTGTGGCAGAAAGACCTCTGCGAATCATTAAATTTAAAGGGTCGCATATTGATTTCAAAGCATGGAATCAATGGAACTTTGGGTGGCGATATAACGGCCTTGAAGAGATACGTCCGAAAAACTAAGGAATACCCTGGTTTTAAAAAGATAGATTTCAAATGGTCAGATGGCACCGGAAAAGATTTTCCAAGACTTCGGGTCAGGGTTCGCAATGAATTAGTTGCCTTCGGTGCTCCAGACGAGATACAAGTTGACGTTAATGGTGTGGTTAATGGTGGAAAACATCTAAAACCTTACGAAGTAAATAAATTGGTCGAAGAACGTGGCGAAGATGTGGTTTTCTTCGATGGCCGAAATGCTTACGAAGCAAAGATCGGAAAGTTCAAGAATGCCATAATCCCTGATGTGGTCACATCACGTGACTTCATCAAGGAGATTGAAAGCGGAAAGTACGATGCGCTAAAAGAGAAGCCGATCGTGACCTACTGCACTGGCGGTATTCGATGCGAGATTCTCTCGGCTGTTATGGTGAATCGCGGTTTCAAAGAGGTTTACCAGATCGAAGGCGGAATCGTTAAATACGGCTTGAAATATGCTGACTCTGGACATTGGGAGGGCTCTTTATACACCTTCGATGATCGCATGACAATTGACTTTAGCGATGAAACCAAAGTAATCGGCAAGTGTGATAACTGCCAGAATGGGACTAAGAATTTCCATAATTGCTCAAACCAAAACTGTCATGAATTATTTCTACTTTGCGATGAATGTGTAAAAATTGAAGCAAACCTGAGATGTTTTCATGACGTTAGTAGAAGTCACAAAAAAGGAAGAGAAGAGCTAGTTGGCTAATCCTTGGGTCGAAGGGCCAGAACCAGATTCGGTTTTAACCTATGGCAACGAGCCAGACCAATTAATTGAATTCTTTGGATCTAGCGGACCTACTGTTGTAACCATTCACGGCGGTTACTGGCGCTCAATCCATAATCGAGAGCACATGCGAGCCTTTGCAGCAAAGCTTGCAGACTTTGGTTTTCGTGTCGCCAACATTGAATACCGGCGTGAAGCGTTATCGCCCCATAAGACCATAAACGACATAAATGAAGCATTAAAGCTATTAAATAATCCAGTAGCAGCAATTGGTTTCTCTGTTGGAGGACAGTTAGCTTTAGTTAGCACAGAGAACTTTGCAACTATCAGAAAGTTAATCCTCTTAGCACCAATTACAGATTTGCAGCGAGCAAAGAATGAAGCTCTGGGTGAAAATGCAGTAGTCGCTTTCTTTGGAGAACAGAAACTAGACTCTTATGATCCAATGAATCGAGAATGCAATTCAGAAATTGTCTTAATTCATGGTGATACAGACCAAAGAGTTCCAATTGAACATTCTCGGGATTTTGCTAAATTAAAAGGCGTCACTTTGATAGAACTATCAGGTGTGGATCATTTTGGGGTGATAGATCCCAACGGAAGGTCATTTGAATTGGTTCTTGAATTTCTAACCAAACCCTAAAGCCTTACTTTAGGTAAAAGAGATGTTGAGTAAGGGCAATTACTTTTTTCATCCAAGATTTAAGCGTTCTTTTCCAACATGAAAGATCAATTCAGGTAAGGTTTAACCAAATTCCCTACCCCACAAACAAAGGAAATTGTTAAATTAAATGAAGAGAAAAATCTCCTTATTTGGTGTGCTAGCTCTACTTGCAACAACTGTTGCATTTGCACCAGCAGCAAAATCTGCAGAGCAATTTGCAGTGCCTACGGCACCTAAGATCACTAAGACCACAGTCTTCCCCAACGGTATTTTGATCAAATGGGATCCAGTAGTTGCACAGCCCGAAATAAACACTTATGTAGTTTCTGGTGGTCCTGGATCTTGCCCAATTTACATCTCTCCCAATAAGGGATACATGCAAGCAATCCTTCCGGTAATGCCTGGGCAAACTTCAGTTATTCCTACAGTTCAGGCCGTGAATGCCTACGGAATCAGCGCTGCCAGTAAAGCAAAGGAAATTCCAGCATCAGCGCTAACGAATGTCTCGAGACGCAGTGACCTAAAAGTTGTTCAACTCAATCAGCTTAGTGACTTTCACGGAGCGCTCGAAGGCACTGCTACTAACGCTGGTGCCGCTATTCTGGCGACTGCATTTGCAAATGATCGCAAATTAGTCCCTGCTACCTTCACGCTCTCATCTGGCGATAACTTTGGTGCTGCACCAGTGATCTCATCTGAATTCGAAGAGATTCCTTCTGTTGAAGCTATGAACCTCATGAAGTTTGATATCTCTACATTTGGAAATCACGAACATGACCGCGAAATGGCACATATCGTGAAGATGATCAATTTATCGAATTTCAAATGGGTGGTTTCAAATTACTCGACCATAGCTCCTCTAAATACTGGTGCAAATAAAGTTGCGACCTATCAGATCCTGGAGCGTGGCGGTGTTCGCTTGGGCGTAGTTGGAGTCAACACTCCTGAGACTGTCGATGTGGTCTCACCTGGTAATCTTGCAAATATCACCATCACGTCGGATCCAAAACCGGTTAATCAAGCTATCGCTGATGCCAAAGCCGCCGGAGCAGAATTTGTAGTGGTTCTTAACCACCAAGGCTGGTCGGAAAATCGTGGTGGAGCTGCAACTGGAGAGTTGATAAAGAGCGCTGCTTCTTACAAGGGCGCTTCAGTTGTATTTGGCGGCCATAGTCACTTGCAATACAACAGCATCTCCAAGAATTCACGAACTGCACCCGCAGTCACACTTGCGCAAGTTGCGAACTCGGGTGCTGCTTACAACCAAGTATCAGTTTGTGTTAGAGATGGAAAAGTTGTTGGAACTGCAGTAAATGTAGTAACCGCGGCTTCAATCTCTAAGCTCACACCTGATGCAACTACAGCTGCGATGGTGAAGAAGTACAAAGATCAGGTAAGTGCCAAACTGGATGTGAAAATCGGTCAAGTTTCTGGAATCTTCCCTCGTGGTGGTACTCCTGCGGTAGAGCGCTCTGGCGAGACTGAAATGGGTAATTACATGGCAGATCTGGTGCGTGCTGCGACCAAAACACAAATCACCATTCTCAATGGTGGTGGTATCCGCGATACCTTCCCTGCAAAGACCTATACGCCAGCAGATAAGACTCTGGTACGTCCTGGTACCAGCACAACCGGTCCATACGATGTAACACTTGGGGATGCGCTAACAGTCTTCCCATTTGGTAACTACATCGCTACAACCAAGATGACTGGTGCTGATGTCTGGAAAGCCATTGAAAATGGTGTTTCACAGTTCCCTACCGCTGGTCGTTTCCCACAGATCTCAGGATTTAAGTTCTCCTTTGATCCGACGAAAGCCGTGGGTAGCCGCGTAACTTCAATTAAAACATTAGATGGAAAAGATATTCCAAATAATGGTTCAGTTGAATTCACCGCAGCAACTGTTGACTTCATGGTCAGTGGTGGCGATGGCTATGTAGATGTATTCCATCCACAGACCGCAAAGATTGGTGGCTTGCTAGTTGATGTATTAGTAGCAGGCTTAAAAGCTGATCTGGCGGCAGGCAAAGTCACTCAGTTACCTAAACTAGATGGACGTATTGCTAAGCCCTAATTGAAAACAACTAAATCAGCCCCAGCTTCTTAGCTGGGGCTGATTTATTTCAAGAATTAGCTTTGATTTACTTTTTCTTCTTTGGGTTATCTAACTCATTAACTAATTTGAATTGACCATCACCTAACTGGCCTTGTGCAGCATAAAGCTCCAATTTTGAGCGAGTGTCGGCAATATCAAGATTTCGCATGGTCAACTGTCCAATCCGATCTCCCGGACCAAACGCGGCATCTTCAGTGCGCTCCATTGAAAGTTTCTCTGGATGATAACTAAGTGCAGGTCCTTCGGTGTTGATGATTGAATAATCGTCACCCCGACGTAGTCGGATAGTCACAGTTCCAGAAACTGCAGATGCAACCCAACGTTGCAAAGACTCTCGAAGCATTAATGATTGCGGGTCAAACCAACGACCTTCGTAAAGTAATCGACCCAATCTGCGCCCTTCGGCATGGTAATTAGCGATGGTATCTTCGTTGTGGATGGCTGTAATCAATCGCTCATACGCAATAAAGAGCAGCGCCATACCTGGCGCTTCATAGATTCCGCGGCTCTTAGCTTCAATGATTCGGTTCTCGATCAAGTCAGACATTCCTAGGCCATGGCGACCACCAATTGAATTGGCAGTTCTCATGAGTTCAACTAAATCTTCGTAACGCTTGCCATTGATTGAAACTGGTCGACCTTGAACAAATTCAATAGTTACATCCTCGGATTCGATTCTCACTGAAGCATCCCAGAACTTCACGCCCATGATGGGATTGACGATTTCGATACTTGAATTTAAGAATTCAAGAGATTTTGCTTCGTGGGTGGCACCGAGAATATTTGCATCAGTCGAGTAAGCCTTTTCAACGCTATCGCGATATGGAAGGTTATTTTTAGCCAAATATTCGGACATCTCTTTTCGGCCACCAAGCTCTGATACAAACTTTTGATCTAACCAGGGCTTATAGATTCGAAGTGATGGATTAGCCAGCAAGCCGTAACGATAAAAGCGTTCGATGTCGTTGCCCTTATAGGTGGAACCATCACCCCAGATTGAAACTTGATCGTCCTGCATCGCCCTAACTAAAAGAGTTCCAGTTACTGCACGGCCAATCGGAGTGGTATTGAAATATTGCCTGCTACCTGAACGGATATGAAATGCTCCACAAGCGATTGCAGCTAAACCTTCCTCGACCATTGCGCTTTTGCAATCAATTAATCGAGAACCTTCTGCGCCATATTCCTTAGCGCGCCCTGGTACTGATGCAATATCTGGCTCATCATATTGACCTAGATCAGCAGTGTAGGTAAATGGAATTGCGCCATTGTTTCGCATCCAAGCAACGGCCACTGACGTGTCAAGACCACCACTAAAGGCAATTCCTACACGTTCTCCGATCGGAAGCGAGCTCAGGACTTTAGACATAGTCGGCATTCTAATACCCTTTAACCATGCGCTCTAATTCGAATTCCAATTTCATGAGTAATTTCAATCGAAAATTGGCACTTGCAATCACTTCCAGGGTAGGAACAATGACTTGTGCCTATCTATTTGCAGCTATCGCACTGATTTCACTTCCGAAAGCAATTGCATCGCGTGATGTACTTATTATCGTTTCATGGGTAGCACAAACCTTCCTCCAATTGGTGCTGCTATCCATAATCATGGTGGGTCAACAAATTAGTTCCGAGAAAGTCGATAATCAGATCGCAGAGACCCATACCGCTGCTCTTGCTGAATTCGAGTTGGCAAAGATGCAGTTATCAGAGTTGAAACAAATTTCCGCTGAAGTTCATGAGCTGTTAAAAGACTTACACAGCAAAATTAAATAAGTTTTTATAAGTATTTAAAAGTTTGCCGCAATCTCGCGTAATTGCTGAGTATGGCTAACTATATGGTTGTCTGCCTTCTCGAAGAGTTGAGCCAAAGTTACCTCTCCAAGTTCTGGATGCATTGATCGTTTATTCCAATCTGCATCAGTGGCATTTGCAAGTATTTCGGAGGCCAAAGCACGAATCCCAACTATGGCGGCTAGGGAGGTCTTCACTTTTCGCATTGCATAGTTAACTCGCTCTGGATAAGCCTCTTCATCAAAGGGCACGATATTCGGATTGATATCCCCAATGGCATGCAAGTATCGAGAGGTGAAATGTAGATCCGCATCTGCCATATGGTGCACGACATAAGCCGCCGACCAACCACCTGCCACTGCAGTATTTCTATGTGCTTCTGGAACCATTGCTAAAGCATCTAAAAAATCTTTTCCGTGGGCCGCAAATCTTTCTAATCTTTGATTGATGTCCATAGGATTAATTTTACTGAATCAATTTATTCTTGATTGAATCTCGGTTATGATCTTTTGACTTCTCATGGATCTTTCGTAACTGTAACTCAAAGCTCTTTACAGCCAAGTCAAATGCAGCTACATCGTTGAATTCAGAGGCTTCTGATCTAACTAGCGGCCCTGCACCTTTGGCGGTCAATATGACTTTGTGCGAGTGTTTACCTTGCTTGGGATTTTGTTCGTGGATGATCTCCACTTCAATTCGGTCTAGTAAGACATTAAAACGACCCAAACTCTGTAACTTATCTGTGGCGATATCTTTGAAATCTGCCGCAAGGTTTGCTTGCCGGGTATGAAAAATTATCTGCATATCAAGGACCCTATCTATTGGGTTATCTCCGTAGGAACTCTTTGGAGATTGCTTGGATTCTAGACTTAAGCTTCCTCAAATTCATCATCCTCAGCCCACACAGATGCTGGGGAATCCTCTTGTTTCTCTACCCATGAGAGGAATGATCCGACTGCTTTAAATGAGAGCAAGACGAAAGTAGCAAGCGCTGCGACCCGTCGGATTAATTTCATAGGTGGATTATATCTGATTTACCTTCTTGGCCATCGTGTTTAGATATCGATGGTGCAATCAAGGCAAAGTTAAATTGAATTTAACGCGCTCTCGATATCTTGCCAAAGCTCTTCAACATTCTCGATTCCAACGCTAAGACGTATCAATGACTCGGGAACGACTGGGCTTTCTGCCGGCCAACGACGTCTGCGCTCCCATAGCGATTCCACACCACCCAGGCTGGTGGCATGCATGATTAGCTTGGAAGATTCACAAACTTTCTCGGCTTCGACAGCTCCACCTTTGATTTCAAAAGAAAGAACCGCACCAAAACCTCGCATAAAACTCTTGGCACGTTGATGTTGTGGATCTGTCGGTAACCCCGGATAACGAACTTTGGCAACCTTTGGGTGAACGCTTAAGCGCTTGGCAATTTCAAGTGCGCTCTCAGAACCGCGTTGCACTCTAATAGCAAATGTACGTAGACCACGAAGTGCTAGCCAGGCCTCCATAGGTCCAGGTACCGCACCTCCTAATTTTCGTTGAGCTTCAAGTCTGGCAAACAGAGCCTCATCCTTGGTAGATAAAGTTCCCATTAGCACATCGCTATGTCCTGACAGAAACTTAGTAGCAGAGTTCATGACAATGTCAGCGCCCATAGCTAATGGATTTTGATTTAGTGGAGTTGCAAATGTGTTATCTACTGCAACCCCAATGTTTGCAGACTTAGCAGCGCTTATTATTTTAGGTAGATCCGCAACTTCTAGACATGGATTGGTCGGCGACTCTAGCCAAAGTAATTGTGTACCAGGTATGGCTGCAAGGACTGCTTCGGTATCGGATACATTTACAAATCTAACTTCCAATCGGCCACTTTCGTGTGACTGCTTGAGTAAAGTCATCGTTCCCGAATAACCTTGATCTGAAGCGGTAACCACTGAGCCAATTGGCAACATATTGAAAACTGCGCTGATGGCCGCCATGCCAGATGAGAATGCCAATGAACGCCCACCCTCTAATTGCGAGATTGCCTCTTCGAAAGCGCTCCACGTTTCATTTCCGTATCGACCATATGCAAGCGGACCACCGGCTACAAAGGTTGAAGTTAATTGAATTGGTGGATTTAAAGATGCGTCAGGTGAGTGTTCGGGTCTGCCAGCGGTTACTGCAATCGTTTCTGGACTTTTCTGGCGCTCGTTCATTGGCCTATTCATTGGCCTAGATTACTTTTCGCGCCCTAATACCGCCATTGCCGCATTATGACCTGGAATACCGCTCACGCCACCGCCACGCTTTGCGCTAGCGCCACAGATAAAAACATTTGGAAGATTAGTCTCTACTCCCCATTTGCCAATCTCTTCGGCACTTTCTGCAAAAGGCATTGTCAGGTCCTGATGAAAGATATTTCCACGCGGCAAGTAGAGATCTGCTTCTAGATCGAGTGGTGACTTAGCTTCAATACATGGTCTTCCCGAGTTTGAGTAAGCCAAAACAGCTTCAATTGGTTCTGCTAAGTACTTATTCAAACCTGCTAAACACTTGTCTAGAACTTCTTTGGTGATTAACTTATTGTCATCTTCAAATGCGGTTGCCGGGGTGTGCAAACCAAACAAAGTTAGAGTTTGAAATCCCTGCTCATGTAGTTCAGGACTCAAGATCGTCGGATCAGTCAGAGTGTGGCAATACATCTCCGATGGGATAACCGCAGGTATTTGCCCCATTAGCGCTTGATCATAAGCTCGTTCCAATTGGGTAAAACTCTCATCAATGTGCAAAGTTCCAGCGAATGCTAATTTTGGATCAATACCTGATCTCAATTTGGGTAGCCGTTTCAAAAGCATATTAACTTTAATCTGTGAGCCTTCAAGGCTCTCACGTTTTTCAATCTTAGAACTTACAAATTCTGGCGCAGCATTGCTTAGAAAATATTTAGCAGTGAATTTGCGACCATTTATATCCGTTACTTGTACTCCGCTTTCATCTGCGTCGATTTCTATTACTTTTGAGGAGCACTCGATCTGTACCCCGTTCTCGTGGGCCACTCTCTCCAATTCGGAAACAAAAGCTCCCATGCCACCTTCAGGTACTTTCCATTCGCCACTGCCATTACCAATTAGATGATAAAGAAAACAGATATTTGCCTGTAATCCATATGCACTTGATAAAGTGCCAATCAAGGCATCAGTTAGCACAACACCTCTTACTAGATCGCTTTTAAATCTCTCTGTGATTACATTTCCAATTGGCGATTCGATCAAGTAATCCCAAACTTTGGGCATTGCAATATGAGTATTTAACTCTGCTCTACTTCGTAGCGGCTCTAACATCGTTGGAGCGATCCGTTCTGCAAATTGCGCAATCTCTCCATAAAGTTCTTGCCAAGCTTGCGCTTCTTTCTGACCATCTTTTAGTTTGGAAAAAGACTCTTGAGTTTGGACGTCCCAATTTCTTGAAACCAGTAATCCGCCATCATCGTATGGGGTAAAAGATGAAATCTTTCGTGAAAGATTTCTAAATGAAAGCCCTAAATCTTTAACAATCTTGTCAGGCAAGAGCGCAATCAAATATGAGTATCTGGATAATCGGGCATCAAAATCTTCAAAGGTTTTTACGCTCTGGGTTGCGCCACCGATAACTTCTTGCGCCTCCAGGATTAATACTTTCTTACCTGCTTTTGCCAAGTAATTGGCAGCAACCAAACCATTATGGCCGGCACCTGCGATTATTACATCATAATTAGAGTAATTAGAGTTATTAGTGTTATTAGTCATGCAAACTTCAGAGTGACTTCACCATGCGATTTACCGCTTCAGTTAGCACAGACTCACTGGTTGCTAAATTAATTCTGATGAATTGTGCGCTCTCTTTCCCATAAATTTTGCCTGCATTAAATGCAACCCGACCCTTCTCAAGAAAGACTGTCGAGGGATCTTCGCCTAAATTTAGTGGCGATACATCCACCCAGGCTAAGTATGAGCATTGTGGAATCTGATAATTGACTGCAGGCAGATGGGTATTTAACAAGGTCTTTAAGTAATGGGCGTTCGATTCGATAGTCGCAATCGCACCATCTAGCCACTCATCGCATTCGTTAAAGGCAGTCACTGCAGCGAATGCGCCCAAGATGGAAGATCTGAAGTGAACGGATTGTGGCATCTTGGCCAAAAGTTCATGATTCTTGGCAGTTTGTGAAACGATAATTGCAGATTTCAAACCTGCAACATTAAATGCTTTGCTAGAACTCGTAACACAGATACCGACTTCGGCAGCATTATCACTGATTGCTAAAAATGGCAGAAACTTTTCTTTTGAGAATGTTAGGGGCGAATGGATTTCGTCGCTTATTACTGTAACTGAATATCGTTTAGCTAAGTCAGCAATCCGCGATAGTTCTTGGTGGGTAAATATCTTTCCAAGCGGGTTATGTGGGCTACAGATCGCATGGACTTTGACTCCAGAAGCGTAACTCTTCTCAATATTTTCGAAGTCTAGATCCCATGAATCATCTGAGTGGATAAATGGCACATCAACCAATTCGACCTTGGTCTCATTGATCCAGTTATAGAAGTTTTGGTAAATCGGCGAATTGATAAGAACTTTATCGCCAGGCTGAGTCGTAGCTCTGATGACTTCAACCATCCCAACGCCGACATCGGTACACAGCCTTACGTATTCGGGATTTACCTGCCAATCCCAACGGCGCTTTGCGAATCCGGCAAAAGACTTTCCTAATTCTGGGATAGAACTTAGATAACCAAGGTCAGAATGGGTAACCATCTCAAGCAAGGTCTGCTTGATTGGTTCTGCGATCGGAAAATCCATCTCAGCTACGAACAACGGCAGTACGTCTGGTGGAAAGCCTCTCCACTTCTCACTTCGGTGAGTTCGCATTTCAGATAGCGGCAGGGCTTCGACTTTCACGCCACAGAGCGTATTACAGAGCATAACTTTGCGCAGTACGATTTGTGAAAGTTTTTCATCTTTCTTCAAAGAGCTAAAGAAAGGCTCCAGGTGGTTAGCGCGTCTAAGATGCAGAAAATTGTTGCGCAGATTTCAGAGTCTGATCGAAAATTTGCCCCAATTGTTGCTCAAGCTCCACTATGTGATTTGGGTCGATCAACATCGAACCATAGCAACTTCGAGTCCTTAGTCTCATCGGTAATTTCACAGCAACTTGCAACTGCTGCTGCTAGAACCATAAATGAGAGATTCAAAGAGCAAGTAAAGCAAGTTTCACCCAAACAAGTTTATAAAATTGATGACTCAATATTACGCCAGGTTGGACTATCTGCTGCAAAAGCTAAAAGCATCAAGGGTTTGGCGTGGGCTTCAATAAACAAAGAGATTGATTTTGAAAAACTCGATCAAGAAGATGATGCGATTATCTACGAGAAATTAACAAAACTCTGGGGTATTGGACCTTGGACTGTAGATATGTTCATGATGTTTAAATTAGGACGACTAGATATCTGGCCAACTGGCGACCTGGGTGTGCGTCGTGGTTGGGAGAAGATTCATAAAACTAAAATTGAAATCACGCCAAATGAACTATTGAAAAAAGGTGAGAAATTCCAGCCCTACAGAAGCGTGGTCGCTTGGTACTGTTGGCGAGCGCTCGATAATTAACGTGGTTCTAAGATTAAACTGACGGAGTTGATGCACCAACGTTGGTCGGTTGGAGTATCGAAGCCTTCTCCCTCAAAGACATGTCCCAGATGCGAATTACACATAGCACAACGAACTTCGGTACGAATCCTTGGTGCAAGTGATCGATCCTCCAGCAAGATCACCGCATCATCTTCACTTGGTGCATAAAATGAAGGCCAACCACAGCCGGAGTGAAATTTGGTCTCACTCCTAAAGAGCTCATTGCCACAAGCCTTACATTTATAAACTCCAACGGTTTCGGTATCAGTGTATTCGCCGGTAAATGCGCGCTCAGTTGCGCCATTTCGTAGTACCTCATAAGAGAGCGGATCTAGCTGCTGCTTCAATTGCAATTCATCCACACTGGGGTAGGCAATTCCGGTGGAAGAGTGGCAGTCGTATCCATTTGGATTCTTTTCCAGATAGCGCTGGTGATATTCCTCAGCGAGCCAATATTTGTGCGACTTGGCATCTTCAATTTGAGTGACAATTGGACCAATGCCGGATTTTGCCAGGACTTTTCCGTACACCTTGGCAGCATTGAATGCGAGCGCTTCTTGCTCCGAATTTGTGTAGTAGATAGCACTTCGGTATTGAGTGCCGATATCTCCGCCTTGTTTGTTTAAAGAGGTCGGGTCATGCATGGTGTAAAACTCTTCTAAAAGTCTCTGATATGAAATCTGCTGTGGATCAAAGTTAACTTCAACAACCTCTGCATGGTTTGTTTTTCCAGTGCAAACCTCTTCATAAGTTGGATTATCTTTATGTCCACCCATATAACCCACCGAGGTTCTGATAACGCCAGGAAGCTGCCAGAAACGTCGCTCCGCTCCCCAGAAGCAGCCAGTTGCGAAATAAGCAAGTTCGGAACTATTCCTTGATGAGTTCATGGTGACCATAATACGCAAATTAGTAATGTCATATTCGATCAGCTTTCCAATACTATTAGCCGGTAAAGGGTAAGAATTTTCAACAACTCTCATTTGTTCAGAGAATTAACAAGCCCTCGTAGCTCAGGGGATAGAGCACGGCCCTCCGGAGGCCGGAGCACAGGTTCGAATCCTGTCGAGGGCGCTTTAATGTGCTAAATCACCCATATTGTTTCAGTAGCCTCTTGTAACGAATTAATAACTATTGGACAATTGCGTGTTGGCCAACAACTGATTTTGATTTTTTAAGATTTCTAGCGGTAGAGGGTGGTTTCAGAAGATGGATTGGCGTCATCAAGCAGCCTGCCGTGACGAAGACCCAGAGCTCTTCTTTCCCGTCGGAAATACTGGTCCTGCAATCACTCAGATCGAAGAGGCGAAGAAGGTCTGTATGCGCTGCTCGGTCCGCGAACAATGCCTTGCTTGGGCTCTGGAATCTGGACAAGATGCAGGAGTTTGGGGCGGGTTATCTGAAGATGAACGGCGCGCCATGAAGCGTCGCGCAGCACGCAATCGTGCACGTCTTGCCGAATTAAATCGCCAAGATAATTAATTAACGTATCTCGAAGTGCAATTGGGCTACGGTTCCCGTAGCAGCTTTATTGGAATTTGCAGATCTAGAGATCTCCAACGAACCCTTTAACTCACTCTCGGTAAGTGTTCTAACAATCTGAAGTCCTAAATTAGAACTGCTCTTCATATCAAAATTTTCAGGTAATCCAATTCCATCATCTTCTATCTTTACTGAACAACTGCTTCCAGTTCGACTAAAGACCACATCTACCCGAGTACCAGAAGTTGCCAAACCATGTTCTATGGCATTTGCAACTAACTCGGTGATGATAAGTGAGAGCGGTGTGGCAATCTTTGGATCTAAAGGGCCAATACTCCCCAAACGTTTAACAGTGATCTCTTTGGCGCGGCTTGGTGCACGCAGAGCTAAATCTGCTGCGTGTCCGATAAGGGAGTCCACTACTGCATCAAAATCAACTTCATCTTTACCGCTTGCAGAGAGCGTTTCGTGCACAAGGGCTATCGACGATATCCGTCGAACTGCTTCATCAAGTGCGCTATTAGCACTTGGATCCTCTACTCGCCTTGCTTGGAGTCTAAGCAGTGCTGAAACTGTCTGTAAATTGTTTTTAACTCTGTGATGGATCTCTTTGATTGTGGCATCTTTGAGCAGAAGTTCACGCTCGCGTCGACGCATTTCGGTGACATTATGCAATAAAACCACAGAGCCAAGGCGAAGGCCGCTCTTTAAAAGTGGCAATATTGTTAACTCAACTACTCCACCTGAGCTCTCTAAGATAATCTGACTCAAAGTAATCTCATTGATCTTTGCATTTAAATCTGCAATGTTCTCACCAGAGATTTTATGTGCGACTTCATTGATAGATAACGCTTCAAGCTCACTCTCCCAACCCAAGCGACTAAAGGCCGAACGGCCATTAGGGCTGGCATAAGTGATTTGGCCATCTTTGTTGAGTTTAATAAATCCATCACCAACTCTAGGCGATGGATTTAATGACGAGATTGCAGTTTCGAATGGAAATGAACCCTCGCAGGCCATCTCAATCAATTGCATTGCAGATTCTTGATAAGTTGTTTCGAGTTTGCCAACACTTCTAGCCACACCGGGATTGTGATGTCTGGTTAGGTAAGCAATCTCTTCACCATAGAGTTTGATTGGAAAGAGTTCGACGCTCTCATCTTCTCCAAGTTTGCTGGTTTTTTCACCTAGAAAATCTTCTGGAAAGACAGTTGCAGCGGTAGCTGCTCTAACATGACTTACTGCTATATATTCGCCTGAATCTAATCGAACCCATAGAGCTAAATCTGCAAAACTTAAATCTGCGATAATTTGCCAATCAAGTGCAAGACGCTTTAGAAATTCCAGATCACTTCTCTTTAATCTGCTACTTCCAACTACCAAATCCTCGATCTGCTTCACTTTGCCCACGTGCCTATCTGAAATTGAATCTCCTCGGGTGAAAACCACGAAAGAGATTGACCATCATCAGTCTGCAATAGTGCAGCCACTTGGTTTAAAGAGATCTTCAAATCATCAACACCTAGCTGGGCATCATCCAAGTCAACAGCCAGAACCAGGCCAAGATTTCCACCATTTAGCTCTATTGAGTCTTCGGCAGCTAGCAAACTAACCAGATGCTCACGCTCTTCCTGGTCTACCTGTTCGTTAAATTCAAATTGTGCGGGTGTTAAATAATCATCAACTGGAATCGAGTTATTTAGCAACTCCCCAAGTTGAGCCACTGTAACTGCCACATAAACACGCACTAGATAAGAGTAGCGATGTGCTTTCGGGCAAGCGAATTAGGTGCAACCTCTAGGAGCGCACTTCGTTTCTCTGCCGCCAATTCAAAGGCCTTCTGATCATACGGAATCATTAGGATTTTAATGAGCGGATACTTATCTTTGACCTCTCTTAGCCACAATTCCTGATACTTACTACGCTCTGAAAAATTGCAAATCAAAGCAGTGGGCACACAAGGTAAATTTGCTAATCGAAAAATACTATTTTTGCTCAATCTAGAAGTTACAAAGAGCGTGTCTACGACTGGGATTAGCTCATGGTCAAAATTAGTACCAAGGTCTAATACAACGATTTCGGAGTAATTACTGCCCCCAATTTGATCAGGGATTCCCTGGCAAATTTCTAAATTGCTACCAACGCGTGCTATCTGTCCCTCTATACGTCGAAGATTCAAATTGAGTGCTATCTCTGGATGAATTTCATTCAAATCAAGCAAGGTGACAGAGCTTTGCTTGGCCAATTCGAATGCGTAATTAATTGCAATGGAAGTGGTGCCAGCACCACCTGAAAGACCAAGAAAGCCCACAACTTTAGAGTTACCCTTTTGGAAAGATACTTTTTTAAGTTCAGACTTAGGCGCTATTAAATTTATCAAGTACTGCAGATCCATATCTGGACTTATTCGAGTCAGCGAATTGTTAATCTGAAAAGAAGTATTACAGTTGGTAATTATTGAGACATCCGAAGGTAATTTTGATATTTGATCAGCAGTTACTCCCCTAATGAATACTTCTCCTTGAATTGCCGAGATTGCTTTGATTGCCAATAATTCCAGGTCTGGATCTGCGATAAATGTGGCAAACCTAGCCATGATTAGCGACAACTACTATTCTGCCCATTCTGGTTGCATCTAATGTTCTTGATACGAATTCAGTCGGAATGGATGCCGTAACGATTGCCGTTCCAGCTATATTTTCACCTCGCCGATTGATATCCACAAGATAAACACCTTCGATTATCAATTGAGTTGGGATGCTCTTACCATCGCCATTTTCATTGATAACTTGGTAAAGGTTGACCGTATCCCCCAATCTGAGGTTTGAAGGAAGATCTGGTGCGGCAACTGCAAAGGAGAGCAACTTTAGGCTGGGATCAGATTGAGTTTGATTAATCGAACTTTGATTTAGGTATTCGCCGGTCGCTACATATTTCGAGATTGAAAAACCGACTAAGTTAACTGATTGTGAGATGTAACCTTTAGCTTCAGCGCTAAATGCACCCTTGGTAGCTTTAAAATCACCCGCTTCGATTTGATGACCGGGAATTAGATCTCGTGTTGATACCCAATAGGTGGCTCTGCTATTTGAAATCAGCGCTAGCCCAACTGCCACTACAAAAGAGGTGATGATCACTATAACTGCGATTAGATTCTTTAAGCCATTTCTGCTCATAGAGGCAGGTTATTTATTTTGGAAATTAACTCCCCATCTAGATGAACAATAGAACTAAAGTGCTAAGCAAATTGAAGCAAATTGTCGATGTTTTAAAACTTGTTTTGTCAGACCTTTAGGATATGGAAAATCAATTTGAATTTAAGCAGAGACCATATCTATACAAACTCTCCTCTTTATTTAATGAGGATTACGTACCTGGGTTTGAGCCACAACCAACCTCAGCCAGTGAATTACCTGATATCAAAGATTTTGCCACAAATTTTGCAAAGAGCGTCCTTGAGATTTGGGCTGGCAAGAGATCGCCCGCTCAGCTTTCAAGATGGTGCCTGCCACATATTTATCAAGAGTTGCAAACTGCAACCGGATTTCAAAGAGAAATCGGTAAATTCCGGAATATTCATATCAATCAACCGCTGGATGGCCTCTGTGAAAGCGCAATCACGGTACGTTTTCAGGATCGCTTGCGGACGATGACCATCAGATTTGAAGGAGTAGACCGCAGATGGATATGCACTAGCTTGGATCTACTTTGATTAAGCAGCCCCGTGACAACGCTTGTACTTTTTACCAGATCCGCATGGGCATTGAGAGTTCCTAGAAACTTCTCCGGATTTAACTACCCCGGTCTCATCTGCTGAAGAATAAGAAAGTTGTTGTGGTTTAGCAGCTTCTAGTCCGCCACCTTGTACCTGTGAAGTCTCTACAGTTACCTCTACATTAAAGATAAATCCTGCGATCTCCTCTTTTATACCTTCCATCATCGCAGCAAATAAGTCATAACCTTCACGCTGATATTCAACTAATGGATCACGTTGAGCCATGGCACGAAGTCCGATTCCTTCTTGTAGATAATCCATCTCATAGAGATGTTCGCGCCACTTTCGATCTAATACCGATAACAAAACCTTGCGTTCTAATTCGCGCATTACTTCTGGAGATAGCCCGGCCTCCCGCTTGTCATAAGCGGCAATCGCATCATCAGTAATTCGGGCGATTAGAAATTCAGGATCCAAAGCCACGCGTCCGCCGACCTCAGTCTCTAAATCCGAGAGAGTAAATGAGATCGGATAGATCGCACCTAAAGCTGCCCAGAGCGTATCTAGATCCCAATCCTCAGCGTAACCTTCCGCGGTAGCGCCATTTACATAAGCAGATATGGTCTCTGCAAGGAATCGACGAACTTGTTCGGAGATATCTTTACCTTCAAGAACTGAGCGTCGCTCACCATAAATCACTTCACGTTGGCGATTCATAACATCGTCATATTTCAAAACATTTTTACGGATCTCAAAATTCTGTGCTTCTACTTGAGTTTGCGCCGATTTGATGGAGTTGGAAACCATCTTTGATTCGATTGGTTGATCTTCTGGAATGCCAGCCGCAGTTAAGAAACGCTCCACCATTCCGGAGTTGAATCTACGCATCAAATCATCTTGCAACGATAGATAGAAACGAGATTCTCCGGGATCACCTTGTCGACCAGAGCGACCACGTAACTGATTGTCGATACGTCTAGATTCGTGGCGTTCGGTTCCGAGCACATACAAACCGCCGAGTGAAACTACTTCATCATGACCTTGTGCAACCGCGGCCTTCTGTCTTGCAATCTCATCTGGCCAAGCAGTTTCATATTCTGTTGGATTATCCACCGGAGAGATGCCACGTTTTTGAATCTCAAAATCTGCCATGAACTCTGGGTTACCACCCAACATGATGTCAGTTCCGCGACCAGCCATGTTAGTAGCGACTGTTACCGCACCCTTCACACCTGCGCGAGCGATGATTGCGGCTTCGCGTTGATGTTGTTTTGCATTTAGAACTTCATGTGGAATGCCATGCTTCTTAAGAGTTGCAGATAGCTCTTCGGATTTTTCAACACTTACGGTACCGACCAGCACTGGCTGACCCTTGCGATATCTTTCGACAATATCTCTAGCTACCGCTTCAAACTTTCCGGACTCAGTTTTGTAAACTAAATCTGATTGATCAATTCTCTGCATTGGCATATTGGTTGGGATTGGAACTACGCCCAACTTATAAATTTGCATAAATTCTGCGGCTTCGGTCATCGCAGTTCCGGTCATACCTGACAATTTCGAATATAGACGGAAGTAATTCTGCAAAGTGATTGTAGCTAGCGTCTGATTCTCGATTTGAATTTCGATTCGCTCTTTTGCTTCCAGAGCTTGGTGCATTCCTTCGGAATAACGACGCCCAGCCAATATACGACCGGTATGTTCGTCGACGATCAATAGCTCGCCATTCATTACTACATAGTCTTTGTCGCGCTTAAATAGTTCTTTCGCTCTGATCGCATTATTAAGGTAGCTAATTAGGGGCGTATTTGCAGATTCGTAGAGATTGCCAATCTGCAAGAGTTCTTCGACCCTGGCAATGCCAGATTCAAGAATTCCAGCAGTGCGCTTCTTCTCGTCAACTTCGTAGTGGACATTTCGCTCTAGCTTCTGAACTAAATTAGCAAATTCGACGTACCACTTAGTTGGTTTATCAGCAGGTCCGGAGATGATTAGTGGAGTTCTGGCCTCGTCGATCAAAATAGAGTCGGTTTCGTCGACAATCGCAAAGTTATGACCGCGTTGTACGCACTCTTCAAGGCTCCATGCCATGTTATCTCTGAGGTAATCAAAACCAAATTCGTTATTGGTTCCGTAAGTAATATCTGCGTTATATGCCTCGCGACGTTCTGTAGGAGTCATGGAGGCCAAGATCACTCCAACTTTCATACCCAAGAAGCGATGCACACGTCCCATCCACTCTGAGTCACGTTCGGCTAAGTAATCGTTAACCGTAACTACGTGTACACCTTGCCCAGTTAAGGCATTTAAATATGCTGGAAGCGTCGCAACCAAAGTCTTACCTTCACCGGTCTTCATTTCCGCGATGTTGCCGCGATGAAGAGCAGCGCCACCCATAATCTGCACGTCGTAATGGCGTTGACCAAGGGTGCGCTTGGCAGCTTCGCGAACCACTGCAAATGCCTCAGGCAAGAGATCATCTAGATCTTCGCCGTTTGCTAATCGATTCTTAAATTCTGGGGTCTTAGCTTGTAGTTCGGTATCAGATAGCGCGGCGATTTTGGATTCAAATGAATTTACTTCATCTGCAATCTTGGCGAGTTCTTTGAGGATTCGACCTTCGCCTGCGCGAAGAATACGATCAAGAATCGTCATCTGCTGCCTCTCTTTTTACAAGAACCAAACTACGAGTTCAAGCCCCTATGTTAAGGGTCTCTGCCATGCAGGCGGTAATCGCCCGATTTACCTTGATTCCGCGAGCATTTAGGGCTCTTTTAGCCTCTAGTAGCGTAGATCCGGTTGTGACCAAATCGTCAACCAAAAAAATTTCACTAGTTAATAGCTGATTAAATAGTTGATCAGGAATCGGGTTTACCAACTCGAAAGCACTAAAGATATTTCGGCTACGATCCAATGCGCTTAATCTACTTTGATCCAATAACCTTCTGTTGATTTCGATTTGATCGAATATGGGTATTCCGGTTTGATTGGATAAAAGTTTCGTTATTTCTTTGATGAAATTGCGACCGCGCTTTCTTATTGCTCTCTTGGATCCCGGTACCGGTACCAGCACTGCGTTGCGTAAATGTTGAGTTGGCAATCTTTTAATCAAATTTAGTAACGCTCCTACGATCATCTCGTCTGCACGCTGCACCCCAGATTCTTTGGCGCTAAGTAGAATCGATTTTGCGACCGGTGAATATTTGATTGACGAATAAACGGTCATATCTTTGATGGATTTTTGATAGATGTGAGGGTTCCAGAATCTTCGACAGTCCGAACAGATTTCAAGTCCCAAAGCTTTACAACCATAACAATGAACCGGGAAGAGTAACTCTTTGAGTGGAGTAAGCACTCAGATATTTTTACTTATAAACTCAATTGAATTTCAGAGGGATGATTCTCTGTGGAATTTCGCCACCTGCTTGTTTAGGAAGAGTCAACACGAAGTTGGCACCTTTGCCAAGCTCGCCATAAACTTCAAGTTCGCCATTATGTAAACGCGCATCTTCTAATGCCATAGAAAGACCGAGCCCGGTTCCGCCTCGAACTCGAGAACGCGAGGGATCGGCTCGCCAGAACCGATCAAATACTCGTAATGCACTCTCACGGTCTAGTCCTACTCCGTAATCTCTAACGCTGATTGCAACCGCACTTTCATCATGCTTAACCGTGACTTTTATTGGTTTCCCTTCAGCATGATCGATTGCATTGGTCAATAAATTTCGCAAGATTCGTTCGATGCGTCGGATATCGCCCTTTATATAGATGGAATCTGCAGGACGATCCAATTCAAAATGTATTCCAGTCTCGCTTGCCACCATTCTCAAATCATCAATCGATTTAGTTACAAGGTTGCAGAGATCAAATTCCACGGGCTCGATCAGAGCAACCTGCGCGTCAAAACGACTGATCTCAAGTAGATCTTCTAGTAATCGCTCAAATCGATCAAGTTGCACCATCATTAACTCCACACTTCTAATCAAAGTGGGATCGAAACTCTTGCGTGCAGCATGGATGACCCCGGCTGCAATCCTTAAAGTCGTGAGAGGAGTTCGAAGTTCATGGGTCACATCGCCCACGAATCTCTGTTGAACATTTGAAAGATTCTCTAAACGATTAATCTGAGTTTGCAGGGAATTTGCCATTTCGTTGAATGCTTGCCCAAGTCGAGCTAGTTCATCGTCTCCGTGCACATCCATGCGAATATTTAAATTACCTGCTGCCAAGGATTCGGCAGTTCTGGCGGCATCTCGAACTGGACGCACCACCTGGCGCACCACCAAGAGCGTTACTAACGCGACCAAAAACACTAGCGCGGCCCCAGTACCGATCAAAGAATTGAATACGATTTTTAGAGTCTTGCCTTGGTTCTCTAGATTAAATAAGAGATAAGCCTCATATAAACCTGCACCGGGTACATTTATACGATTACCAACTACTAAAACCTCTGAAGAGAGGCCAAAAGTATTAGTTAACTTTGCGTATTCAGTCTCAAAGTCATTTGTTGATTGGACTCTTTTTCTTAATTCATTTGGCAGCATATTGCTTGTCAAAAAAGATGAAATTGTCGTGTAGTTGGTTTTAAGCACTGAAGTATCTGGAGTTGGAATGAAGATCAGATACGGCGCAGTGTTGGTATTGGTTCCGAAGACACTTCCATTTACTGACAGATCATCTATGGCTTTTTGTATGGCCTTAGGATTCTCGCCAGCTAATAAGAATTGATATTGAAGCGCGTAAATCGTTGCTTTGGTATCAGAGATGGAAGAGTCATATTTGACGCCTTTGATACCGCTGGAGAGTTGCGTGTAAAGAGCTGATCCCGCAATCCAGATTGCAGCCAACGAAAGTATCGAGGTAAGTATTACAACTCGCGCCGCAAGCGAATGGCGCAACCAACGAGTTAGATTCACTGGTTCAGATTCTGTGATTTAAGATCTATCTGGACTAGAGGAGCCGGCGCGGTATCCGACACCGCGAACCGTCAAAACAATCTCTGGGTTATCTGGATCAAGTTCGACTTTTGAACGTAAACGTTGCACATGCACATTTACCAATCGAGTATCAGTTGAGTGGTGATAGCCCCAAACTTCACTTAATAACGCTTCGCGGGTAAATACTCGACCAGGCTCTTTTGCTAACGCTGCCAATAACTCAAACTCTAACCTTGTTAAAAGAATCTTCTTGGGACCGCGAGTAACTTCGTGGGCCACCATGTCGATCTTTAAATCTCCAATAAAGATTTGCCCAGTTGAGGGAAGAGTGGAGCGACGCAATCTAGTACGAACTCGCGCCACCAATTCAGATGGATGTCTAAAAGGTTTTACGATGTAATCGTCAGCTCCTGCCTCTAATCCAGCGACTACATCTTGAGTATCGCCTCGCGCAGTTAACATCACAATCGGAACCATCGATTCTGCACGAATCAATTTGCAGACTTCCACACCATCAATTCCGGGAAGCATTACATCGAGTAGAACTAGATCGGGTTTGGTCTCTCTAAATGCTGCAAGTGCTTCATCGCCACGACCAACCATCTCTACATCGATGCCGGCACCAGTTAAAACGATGCCGAGCATCTCTGCGAGGTCTTGATCGTCATCGACGACAAGCACTAAAGTCATTAGCTACCGTGTTCCCAAGAGTTTAAGTACAGCTCTTGAGCTGGAGTCAGAGTATCAATAGCGCCACCCATACTTGCCAGCTTCATTCGCGCAACTTCTTTGTCGATCTCAGTTGGCACGTTGTGCACTCCGGGCTTTAGATTTTTAGCTTCTTTAACTAAATATTCGGCAGTTAGCGCTTGATCTGAGAAAGATAGATCCATAACTGATGCTGGATGCCCTTCGGCAGCACCTAAATTAACTAGTCGACCTTCGGCAAGTAACAAAATACGATTGCCGTTCTTTAATACATATTCGTCAGTTTGATGGCGCATCTTTGCATTCTTCTTTACTGCATTCTGCTCAAGCCAAGCAACATCAATCTCGATGTCAAAATGGCCAGAATTAGCAAGAATCGCACCATCCTTCATTACCTGAAAATGTTCTTCACGTAGCACATCGCGATTTCCGGTGACCGTGATAAAGACATCACCAATCTTTGCAGCATCGGTCATAGGCATTACTCGGAAACCTTGCATCATTGCATCAAGTGCTTTGGTTGGATCAATTTCAGTGACAATGACATCTGCACCTAGACCACGTGCGCGTTCTGCCACACCCTTGCCGCAATATCCAAAACCGGCAACTACCAAAATACGACCCGCTAACAGGAAGTTGGTAGCACGAAAGACTGCATCAAGAGTCGACTGGCCTGTGCCATAACGATTATCAAACATATGCTTGGTATCGGTGTCATTGACCGCAATCATTGGAAATTGCAATGCGCCATCTTTTGCCATCTGAGTCAAGCGAATAACTCCGGTAGTGGTCTCTTCACAACCACCAGCGATATTTGGGATCAACTCTTTGCGAGTGGTGTGCAGAGTATTTACCAGGTCGCAACCATCATCGAACACTTGATGTGGCTGAATATCCAGAGCTGCATTGATATGTGCATAGTAGCCATCACGATCAACTGCATTGCGTGCAAAGACGCTGATGCCATACTCGTGAACCAAAGCAGCAGCAGTATCATCTTGAGTTGAAAGTGGATTTGAGGCGCAAAGCGCAATCTCGGCACCGCCAGCTTTTAACACGCGCATCAAATTTGCGGTCTCAGTGGTCACATGCATACAAGCTGCAATGCGAACACCATTAAATGGCTTGGTCTTTTCAAAACGCTCGCGGATCTGGGCAAGCACCGGCATATTTCGCTCTGCCCATTCAATGCGTTTCTTGCCCTCAGCGGCAAGGGCTGGATTTGCAATATCGTGACGTAAAGAGGTCGTCGTAGACATTTATTACTCCTAATTCTTTCGAGAAATTGTTAATAGTTTTATTGTCTTTTCGGCGAGGCCTCGCACACGTAGGGCAGTTTACCCTCTTATTAGCTTCTAATCACCTTTAGCAATTCATCGCGAATCTCAGCCATTTTTGCTGGGCTATCGGCCTCCACGTTAAGGCGTAGTAGAGGTTCGGTGTTTGAAGCTCGAACGTTAAACCACCAAGTATCAGAGGTAATTGTTAAGCCATCCAATTCATCGGATTGGTATGTATCTGCATAAATAGCTTTGATTTGCGAGACTTTTTGCACAGGATCTTGGACTTTGGAATTTATCTCGCCACTTGAAATATATCTTGCATATGGTTTTAGCAATTCAGACAGAGTTTTATCGGATGTGCCAAGCGCTGCGATTGCATGCAGCGCTGCTAGCATTCCTGAATCTGCTCGCCAAAATTGCGCGAAATAGAAATGACCTGAGTGCTCCCCACCGAAGATTGCGCCAGATTCACCCATCATCGCCTTTATATATGAATGCCCAACTCGAGATCGAAGCGGTTTGCCACCATTTTCAGTGATTACTTCTTTGACCGCTTTAGATGAAATCAAGTTATAGATAATGGAAGCTCCTGGTTGCTTCTTTAATTCGCGCTCTGCAATCAAAGCAGTAAGTAGCGATGGATTTACTGCGTTACCAGTCTCATCGACTAAGAAGCAGCGATCAGCATCGCCATCAAAGGCTAAGCCAATATCTGCACCCACTTTCTTCACCCGTTTTTTTAGATCTTTAAGGTTCGCTTCATCGATTGGATTTGCTTCATGATTTGGAAAAGTTCCGTCTAATTCAAAATACATTGGAATGACTTCTGCCTTTAGCTTGGCGAACACTGCCGGAGCAGTGTGACCGGCCATTCCGTTGCCAGCATCAATCACAATCTTTAAATTTCTAATCTCTGAAAGATCTACCAGTGTTAGTAAGTAATCTACATATTCAGCGAGCATCTGACGATCACTCTCTTTGCCCATTGGGCGATTAGAAACTGGTACGCCTTCTCTAACGAATTTTTCGATGAGCAATAGCCCTGACTCTTTGCCAATTGGTTTAGCGCTGCTCAAGCAGAGTTTGATTCCGTTGTATTCGGCTGGATTGTGACTGGCTGTGAACATCGCACCAGGCAGTCCAAGTTTGCCTGAGGCAAAGTAGAGCATGTCTGTCGAAGCCAAACCGATTCGGATTACATCAAGTCCTTGTGAGGTAATTCCTGCAGAAAAAGCATCGGCTAACTCCGGTGAAGATGGGCGCATATCTTCGCCAATGACTACTGTCGCCGGTTCACGTTGCATTTCCAGGAATTTAGCAAATGCCACTCCGGTTGAAAATGCAAATTGTTTATTTAACTGCGTTCCAACTAAACCTCTGATGTCATAAGCTTTAAAGATATTTGGAACGCTTTGCGCAGTTGCCATAAATTATCCCTAAATTTTTCTGAGATTATTCTGATCTTATTCAGATGTATTTGGAACTGAACGTAGATGTCCACGTCTACCGATGGTTGAATGGTTAGTGCTCTGAACGGGAGTAGTTGGATTTGGCTCTCGGGTGCCTGCTTCCCTAACTGCATCTGCTATCGCCATTAGATCTTCTTCGGATGGACCGCTCTCTCCGGTGTTTAACTCTCGCCTAATTACCTGCCAACCATTTGGCACCGTTAACTTTGCACCATGTATCTCGCAGAGATCATATGCATGAGGTTCAGAGTAGGTCGCCAAAGGTCCAAGAACTGCAATTGATTCTGCATAAACGTAAGTCAGAGTCATCTCTGCCCTTCTGTGACAGCCAGACCTAGAGCAGTGGCGACCAATATGACGACTCATGTGCTTAAAACTACTATCCTGAAAAGAAGTAGCGAATTAACTACGGGTTTAACACGCCGATATTTGCAGTAGGCACGGTACTTCTTGAGAGCATCGAACCATTTAAGAGTGGAAGAAAGCCGGTTCCGCTTTGTGAACTGACGATCAACGCAGCGGCGTTATCTTCTCCGATTGAACGTATCTCGATTGCCAACGCACCTTGTGGGATTCGATAAGTTGCGAAATCGTTTCCAGATATATTTTTTTCAATCTGCTTTCGCTTTGGCATGAAGATTCGAAGCGAAATATCAATTTCAGAACCGGTAGCCACAAATTGAGGATCTAGGCCCGTGATTGCCCAAGTCCCACGTGCACCAGTCGGAACCGGAGTACTCCAAAGAAAATCGGTCTTTGCTCCGACCCTAACTCGACTGTAAACCGAAGCAGCGATTGGAAGGTCTGAGGTGATCCTCATTCCAAAAACGGAAGTCTTGGTATCAAAATCAAATGGAATATCTACCACTCGATCTCCATTAATAACTTTGTAATCTAGACCAACCGGAACATATCTGCCGTTGGTAGACATCAATTCAACGGTGATGTTGGTCTTGGTTGGATTTGGATTTAGGACTCTCAATGTGTGGCTCTTTTGCAACGCCAGAGTATGCGCAATGGCAGGAATATAAAGGTTCTTGGCTAGCTCGCTCTGTGAATTTACGATATCTCCACCGAGTGCAGTCAAACCTTTTCCACGTTCGTCAACCAAATATGATGCAACTCGACCAGCCTTTGGAACCACTTGCAACGCAATCGATTTGGCACCAGGAGCTAGCGTCACCAAAGGAAGTGAGATGGTTCGGTTTGCAGGCACTGATACCGCTTTTTCAAAAGAAGTATTCTCACTAAAGATTGTGACATCGACAGTCGATGCACTCAAACCACTATTTGCTAATACCAACTTTGACTTACTTGCCACATCAGCGCTCGCGCCAACTAAGTATTGCCTAGCTTGCGGTGAAAGACAGGTTACGCCACCTGCCCAGATTCCGGCTTTGGAGATCCAAGTTAAGGCATTTACACCTTGTCCATCAACCATCATTGAATTGGTATTGGTTAATAGCCGCGTAGTTTTGGCAGGTTTTAGGGTGATCCGTTTTTTAAATAGAGGTCGAACTAATTTGGTACTGCTATTCAAAGAAATTTGCGAGTTGGTGCCGCTACCTACCACCGGACAGATTACCGGCGGATAGATTTCTGCATAAGTTTTATCTCCCACTCCAGATTGCAGCGTATTGCCTGCCACAATCACCAGAGCCAAAGTGAGCACTAAGACCAATAGCCTTCTGAACTTCATGGCATCACCTGATCTCTCCTGCGTCGACCGCCAGGAGCTGCCATTACGATGCTTATCAAGATAAAGATGATCTGCAATGAGAGCCAACCACGTCGAGCGGTTCCATCATGGATCAATAAGTATTCGCCCGCGCTTTGAATCTTAAATTCTGGTAGGCCGTTCTCATTTTTGGTGCGATCTACCAATCTTCCTTCACCAATTAACTTCCAATTGCGATCATAATTTTCTGCCACCCGAAGGGTGCCTGCTTCTTCAACTTTGAAATTTGCGCTGACTATATGACTTTCAATTACGCTGACTTTTCCTGAGATACCAGTAAATATCAAGCGATCAGAATTACCGGCCACTCTCCAAGTAACTCCTGCGCTAGTAGCTGAGTTTCGAACGAAGCCACCAATTCCGTCGATTGTGGTCACAAGTGAAGCTGGGGCGGGAGCTTTTACAAATAAATATTTGATTCCGTACTCGGATAACGTAGCGCTACTAGTGGTACCCGTACCATCAAACACATTTCTAGTTGCGGCTGAGACTTCTGGATTTACCGCTGGTGCCACATCGGGATCGCCTAATTTGATATCGCTACCGCGGGCGATGAAGAAGTTAAGTACATCGCCTTCCATCTTTCTAATAACCATCGTTTTCGTGCCGGGAACTGCGCCAAGAAATTCTGGGAGCACCCGTTGTGAAATCGTGTGTAGTGGCGAAGTAGTAGCAACGCTCCAGACCGCTGCCACTGCAGTGTGCACCATTGATACTGCCAGCAGGGCTGCTGCCATTAAATGTCGATAGTTGATGGCAGATTTCTCAAGATGCTTACGAAGTTGATCAAGCACAATTGCGCCGGCAGTCACCGCAGCAATAGTCGAGATTGCAATAAATGTTCCAGTCCAAAGCGGATAACCAATTGAGGTGCCGTGAGCTGGAAAAGAGAGCGCTGCCAAAACCGAACCCAGAAATAGAAATCCGGTGCCTACAAATGCAAAGTATCGGGCATTAGTTCTGGAGAAATTTGCCACTAGTAGCAGTACTGAGAATGGGCCAAAGAGCCACCAAGGAACCGAACCAATTCCACCGGGATTTGATAACAGCGCAAGGTTTGGGCCACCACCGGAGAGCGCTAAACCAGGTTCTAAGAGGAACCTTGAAGGATGCAAGACTGCTTCGGTGGCAAATGGAGTATTGATAAAAAATGGTATCGACCACAAGAGCGCTCGTAGTTTGATTCTTGAAATCCAAATCTCCCTGGTGGTGTGCAAATAATCAAATGCTGTTAATCCAATATAAAAGAGAGCGAGCGCTAATAAGAATGGCAATGAAAATGCCACTGGTATTGCAAGGAAGAGACCTAATTGAAAGATCTTTCGGATCGAGAGTTTTTCGATTTCTAAGGTTCCCGATAGCAGATGCAAGGTAAGAGGCAAACTCACCATCACGATAAGAGTTCCAAGGCGACCGGCATTAATCGCAGCAAGTGCTACTGGCGATAGCGCATATAACGCGCTACCAAAAACCGCCAGCCAGATATGTGTGGTTACTTTTCGAAGCCAAATAAAAATGGCGATAAACAAAATCAATGGGGCAAATAAAAATAGCGCTGATACGAAGAGCTGTGCGTTTCCAAAGGTAAAAGTGCCAATTAGCGCTAGCACTGCCACCCAAGTTGGCGTTGCACTAGAACTTCCAAGTCCTACTTGATGCCACGATTCTGCATATAACCGCCAAAGTTCGGAGACCCCTTGTGGCGTCTCGGGCAGTGCGCCACCTGCAATCACGCCGAACCTGCTTCGGGAAAATAGCAGTGAAAAGAGAAATACTGCGATAAATGCCGCTAATTCGGGGCGCTTAAGAAGATTGCGCCAACTGCGACTCTCTGTAGGTGTAAGCAAGTCATCATCGTCTGAGATCTCTGTGCTTATTTGAGATTGCGATGGAAATAGCTTGCTCTGAATCCGATCAGTCACAGAGTCGATTGCGCTTCTAAATTGAAGAGTTCGAGATGGCATAAATTGGGTAACCACTCTTGGGGATACCAAGCGATCAGCTTTTCGCCACTTTCGGCCAGCTCTGACCAAATCCGGGCGAGTAAATAGTTTTCCAAGAGCCAACAACTCATCTGATGCATAGCCTGGTAATTTTGCAATTAAATATCCAACAGCTCTAAGAAGCGCAGAACCAATCACTTGGATCGCAACAAATGGCAGCATCCACCATGTCGAATTAGTTAGCAGAACGTATGCAGCATTTCTACGATCTAATAGAAGTGGACGGTGCAAGAGCGCTTCATCGACATCAACGCTTCGACGTTCGGATGCAGCTGCTTGCGCATGAAAGACCATTGCATCGGTGGTAACTAGTACAGATTGGCCGGCTGCATGGACTCTCCAACCAAAATCCACATCATCTCTAAACAGATCCAACTTCTCATCGAAGCCACCGAGTTCTTCAAAGACCGAACGGCGAATCAGCGCTCCGGCGGTGCTTACGGAAAGGACTTCATAAGTCCCATCATGTTGTCCTTGGTCATATTCATAATCTTCAAGACCGGTCCATCTAGCGCCATTTCTAGCAATGCTTACTCCGGCCTCTAGTAAATGCTTGCGATCATTCCAGCCAAGGATTTTTGGACCAACCATGGCGATATTTGGTCGATCCGCAGCCGCCTCTAATAATTTCTCTAGCGCTAGCTCATCTGGCGCAGAATCATCATGTAAAAGCCAGATCCACTCATCCTCACTCTCGCATGGTGGCAATGTCGAAACTGCTTCTGCGACTGCGGTGCCAAATCCCTCACCGCGATTGATAGATAAATATTTAATGCGAGCGCCACTTAATAACTTGGTAGAGCCATCCTGTGAGCCGGTATCAACTGCAATTGTCTTATCGGGACTTCTACTTTGAGTAGCTAGGGCTGCGACCACCTTCGGAAGCCAGGTAGCGCCATCATGGACCACCAAGATCGCAGTAACTGTAGACATGATGGGGTTAAGTCTTTAGGAAAGTAGGTGAATTTGGAAATTTGAAGCGAATTTACGCAGTGCGGCGCTTTAAGCGGCGGCGCTCGCGCTCTGAGAGCCCGCCCCAGATGCCAAAGCGCTCATCATGTGCCAAGGCATATTCGAGGCACTCTGCGCGTACTTCGCAGGAGTTACAGACTCGCTTTGCTTCGCGGGTTGAACCGCCTTTTTCGGGGAAGAAGGCCTCTGGGTCGGTCTGGGCACAGAGCGCGCGCTCCTGCCAAGAGAGTTCGACGACTTCGCCAGTTTCCAGCTGAATGCTTGGACCTTCTTGACGCATGAAATAACTCCTAAATCTGGGCTTTTTTAGCCCTTTTCCCGCCGTTTACTTAAGTTACTTCGCACCTCGAGCGGGGCGCTCTCAAGGCATCTTGTTACTGCAATGGATGAATTACACGCGTGTAACTTAAATAAGTCAAGTCAGTTTGGGGTGAAATTCTTAAGAAAATGGATAGATCTCGCCATCAATGTCGACAAATGAGTTATTTATCGCCATACCTTTGGGTAACTTGGCACCAACATCGATAAATGAATCGATAATTGTGCAATCTTCCGCTTCTACTCCATCCGAGATGATCGATCCCTCAATATTGCAATTAATTAAATTGCAAAAACCACCAATTGCGCTTCCGCCTTTGATTGTGCCGATATTGCCGGAGCTGATATTTGTCATAGAGACAAAATCGGTACTTCGATGTGCAAATTGATACCTGTCTAATGCATCTGCATCCGCAATATTCATAACCAAATCCCGAGAGCCTTTCATTAAGGCGGCTGGGGTGCCGATATCTAACCAGTAATCATTAGCCACGAAACCCATAATCTTTCGATTTGCTCTGATGGCTTCTGGGAAAATATCGCGCTCGACGCTTAAAACTTGGTTCTTTGGAATTGAATCAATTACTGCTGGGTCAAAGATATAAGTTCCGGCATTGATGGTTTCTGCAATTGGATTATCCATCTTCTCTAAAAAGCCCGTCACCTGACCGCTCACATCAATCGGTACACATCCGTATGCTCTGGCATCTTCGACTTTTGTAAGGTGCAAAGTGATCTCTGCTGAAGATTCCCGATGAAGTGCTAGTTGCGCAGTTAAGTCGTGGCTACTTAAGACATCTCCGTTTAAAATCACAGTTTCGGAGTTACCCGATAAATATTCAGCAGCGTTTCTGATAGCCCCACCAGTTCCAAGCGGCTCAGACTCAACGGCATAAATAATCTCTATTCCCCACTTCGAACCATCTGCAAAATATGGGATAAAAACCTCAGCTAAATACGCAGTTGCAAGTACTACTCTTTTAATACCAGCGCGACTTAGCATCGAGATTTGATGTTCGGTAACTGGCAAAGTGGCAAGTGGCAACATTGGCTTTGGCCGACTATTGGTAAGTGGGCGTAGCCGCGTTCCGTATCCTCCAACTAAGAGAATGGCCTCAGCCAAGGCGATTCACCAATTTTTCAATCTGTTCGTCTGTCGCAGTCATCGCAATTCGGACATGCTGATTGCCGGACTCTCCATAAAAGTGGCCTGGAGTCACGAGAATCCCACGCTTGGCAAACCAATCTACGCTCTGCCAATCACTCTCGCCTCGAGTGGCCCAAAGATACAAACCAGCTTCGGAGTGGTGAACTTCAAATCCATGTTTTGCAATTGCGCTACGTACTTTTGCTTTGCGTGCGTTATAACGATCTCGTTGTTCGGATACGTGTTTGCTATCGGCTAGCGCTGCAACCATTGCGTTTTGTACTGGCAGTGGAACCATCATCCCTGCATGTTTTCGCACCTCAAGTACCTTTGCGACCAGCGCAGGATCACCAATTAACATGGCGGCGCGGTACCCAGCCATAGAAGATCTCTTTGAGAGCGAATGTAGAGCCAAGATATTTCGGTTATCTCCACCAGTTAAAGCCAGAATTGATTTAGGGGTGTTTGATTCACCAAATTCCAAATAACATTCGTCAGCAATAACAATTCCGCCATTTGATGCCCACTTGATTGCACTTTGCAATTCTGAGTCTGAACTAATTCGACCCGTTGGATTTGAAGGTGAATTGATCCATGCCAAATCTGCAGTCGGCCAACTCTTACCATCGAAATCAACTGATATCGCCTCCGCCTTAGCAATCAAAGCTCCGACCAAATAAGTTGGATATGCGATTTTTGGATATAAAACCTGCTTTGCTTCCAGGATAGTGGGAAGCCAGGCCACCAACTCTTTAGACCCAATTAAAGGTATGCATGCAAAGTCGCCTGTGGCACCAAGTTGGCGCGTAGCCCAATCTTTGATTGCGTTACGCAATTTCTCGGTACCCATCGTTAATGGATAACTAGGAGAGTTTGCTGATTCCTTTAACGCTTCTTGGATAAATGCAGGCGTGGGATCTACTGGAGTACCTTGAGATAGATCGATTATTCCCTCCGGGTGCGCCCTCGCCTCTTGGCCATAAGGCGCTAAGGCATCCCAAGGAAAGTCTGGAAGCTTCAAAGATTAATTGTCTTTTTTAGGTAGATCTTTAACGAAATCTGGATCGGCATCTTTCTTGCCAACTTTTGCCGCCCCACCTGGTGAACCTAATTCGATGAAGAAGAGCTGTGATTTCTCGCGAAATTGCGTGTACTGCTGTGGGACATCATCTTCGTAGTAGATCGCCTCGACTGGGCAGACTGGTTCGCAAGCTCCACAATCAACGCACTCATCTGGGTGTATGTAGAGCATCCGATCGCCTTCGTAAATGCAATCAACTGGGCACTCGTCGATGCAGGATTTATCTTTTACGTCTACACATGGCTCGGCGATTATGTATGTCATGGGATGAATTCTACCTAAGTTGGCAAGGCTTACGATTATCAGGTGGCGAGCATCTCAGAGCGCGAAATTGGAAAGCGGGTCACTATCCGCTTACGGGGTGAAGATGGTTATCGCGACCTGGTCGGGGAGCTGATCTCCACCACCACGATATTGAATAGACATGGTCAGGTTGTCTCATTCGATCCTGCCGAAATATATATCTGGAAAGTAATTGAGCCGGTTTCAAGGACCGCAGCAAGTGGTGCACCCTTATCGATGCGAGTTTACGAACTGGAGCGCGTTCTAAATGAAACCTGGCGAGCCAAAACCGAAGTAGAGCACAATGGTTGGGTCTTAAGAGCGGATAAAGGAATTACTAGAAGAGCAAACTCTGCGCTGGTATTAAATGATCAAGAATTCATCGATGAAGTTATCGGGTGGTATCGAGAGCGAGACTTATCACCCACCATCCAACTGGTACCAAATCTGCATCAAGCGCTTGATGAAAAATTAACTAGCAGAGGTTTTAGTGATCAGATGGATGCATTGGTGATGGTAAAGGATGCTGCGCCGCAATCCAGACCCAGTTTCGAATTCGAAGTTAGTGAAGAGCCCAGCAATAAGTGGTTGGCTACCCAAAACGATGAAGCAATTGCCGAAATTTTGATGCGAAGTAAAGCGAAGTATCTCAGTATCAAAGATGGTGAAAATTACTTAGCAGTTGGAAGAGTGGGATTTTCACAAGACTGGGCAGTGCTCTCTCGAATCTGGGTGGAACCGAGCCTTCGTGGCACTGGGTTAGGAAGAAAGATATTGAGTGCGCTTGAATATGAAAGTTCTGCACCTAAGATTGCGCTACAGGTTGCAACTTCAAATAACATCGCAATCAAGTTATACGAATCGGTGGGCTACATACACCACCACTTATATAGATTTAGAGCGCTACCCCAGAAAATAAATCTACTTCAAGATCTATGTTGTTAAACGCTTTCTCAAAAGGTGGAGATTTCTGACCTTTAACCAAGGTGTAGTACTCATCCCCAAATACTTGGACTCCTAAGTTGTTAGATAGCGCAAAAAAAGGGCCATCTAAGGAGATCTGCGTGGCATGTGCTTTCATGGCTGCCATCTTCTTCTCAACTTGATTAGGCGCATGGATCACCGTAGTCACAAAGGAATCATCTTTGACAAATGGCAGTTCATCAATGTTCTCCGCGCCAAAGAAGTCACTTCCAAGTTCTTTCATGGCATCCATGCCTTGCTTGACTATCGATTTTGGCATGATGTTCCAATAGATCTTTTGAATCTTCCAGTTTGATAGCTCTGCGGCCCGCATTGCCACCCTATGAGTTTGGATATGGTCGGGATGGCCATACCCACCGATCTCATCGTAAGTGACCATTACTTGTGGTTTCACTTCATCAATGATCTCTGCCAACTCTTTAGAAGCTGCTTCGACATCTGCGCGCCAAAAACAATCTGGACGTTGATTTGAAGGAGTATCTAACATTCCACTATCTCGATAGATCCTAGATTTCCCCAAAAACCTGTGATCGACCACTCCAAGTTTGCTCATGGCATTTGCAAGTTCAATTTCACGATGTGCACCCAGATTATCTTCAGCGCTACTTGCCAAATGTGAAAGCTCAGGAACTAAAACTTCGCCTTCTTCCCCCCGTGTGCAAGTGATCAGAGTTACTCCAATTCCATCTTCGATCATTTGTGCCATGGTGGCCCCATTGTTGATGGTCTCATCATCAGGATGGGCATGCACAAATAGCGCACGCTTTTGGCTCATGAATTTACCTTCGAATTCCAGGCGAGGATACCGCCCGCTAAATGGGTTGAGTTAAAAAATCCAGCAGATTTAACAATTTCCAGACAATTTGCGGATCTAATTCCGCTACGGCAATAAAGCACTATTTTTTGGTCCTTCGGTAATTTCTTAAGTGCGCTTCCATCGACAAATTGGCTAACTGGCATTAATTGCGCGTTACCAATCGCACCTGTCGCAAACTCTTCGGGCTCGCGCACATCCACTAGGAATATTGGTTCCTTGGCATCAAATAGTTCTTCAAGATCCTTAACATCGATTCCAAGCAGCGCTTCTTTGTCGGTATAACCACAGAAAGCCTCATAACTTGGTAGCAAAGATCTCTGCGAACCACTGCAGATTGGGCAAATAGCGCTAGGTTCGACTTTGACCTTTAAGTAACTGTTATCCATTGCGTTGTGAATCAAGAGCTTTCCAATCAATGGTTCGCCGATTCCGGTGATTAATTTGATCGCTTCAGTGCTTTGAATAGTTCCGATTGCGCCACACAAACTTCCAAGTACTCCACCTTCGGCACAACTTGGTACCAAACCGGGGGCGGGTGGCGTTGGGTACACACAACGATAGCAAGGTCCGTGTTGGCTCCAGAATATTGAAACCTGTCCATCAAATCTATAAATACTTCCCCAAATGTATGGTTTACCTAAAATCGCTGCCGCATCATTGATCAGATACCGAGTTGCAAAATTATCAGTTCCATCAATTATTAGATCGTAATCTTTGAAGATTTCAATAGCATTATTTTCAGTCAATTTTTCTTCATGTAGATTTAAATTTATTGAAGGATTTAGCGCGCGAACTTTGGAAGCAGCGCTCTCGACTTTACTCTTACCTAAATCTGCCTCGGTATGGATTACCTGGCGCTGTAAATTGGATATCTCTACATTGTCGTAATCTAAAATCCCGATGGTGCCTACTCCGGCTGCGGCAAGATACAAGATTGTGGGTGATCCAAGTCCCCCCGCGCCGACACATAGGACTTTTGCATTTAATAGTCGAGCCTGACCAACTTCATCGATATCAGGAATAAGAAGGTGGCGCGAATATCTGGCTAATTCATCATTAGTTAATTTGCGTCCAGGTGCAACCAGCGCTTTCATATGTGGCAATTCTGCCATTAAGATGCACTCAATGAGTAATGACAAAGGTAGATTGCCAAGAGATGAACGTCGAGCGCAGTTGCTATCTGCGGCCCTTGAAATGTTCACTACAGCCGGATATCACTCTGCAGCCATGGATGAGATCGCAGAGCGTGCCGGCGTAAGCAAGCCAGTTCTGTATCAGCACTTCCCATCGAAATTAGATTTATACCTGGCTGTTCTAGATACACATATTGACTCTTTGGTCTTTGCAATCCAAAAAGCAATCCAATCAACACCTGATAATTCAGAGCGCGTACAAGCAACTATTGGTGCTTACTTTGATTTCATCGAAGCTGAAGGAGAAGCTTTTAGATTGCTCTTCGAAAGCGATATGAGCGTTGAGCCTGCGGTTCGCGAAAGATTAAATCGTATGACTTACGACTGCGCTGCTGCGGTGAGTGCGGTAATTTCATTGGATACCGGGCTTCCGCAAGAATCTGCAATGCTCCTGGGTGTTGGATTGATAGGCAGCGCTCAAGTTACGGCCCGCCATTGGTTAGAACGAGATTCAAAACTAAGCAGAGCACAGGCTCAAGCTTTAGTTACCAATATCATCTGGCGCGGTATTTCAGGTTTCCCAATCAATCAAGTTAAATAACTCCCGACTAGCGCTTACTGCATTAGTCAAATAGTCACTAGAGGAAAAAATGGCACATATTAGGATCGCAGTTACCAATGTAAATTCCGAGCTCGCTTTTGAATCTTCGGAATCTCCAAAAGAGGTAAGGGCTGCAATCGATAAAGCTATCGCTGCTGGTAGCACCCTTTCGTTAACTGATACCAAAGGTCGCGAGTACCTAATTCCTGCGGAGAAGATTGGTTTCGTCGAAATCGGCGAGCAATCTGAGCGCCGTGTTGGATTTGGTAAGTAATTGAGCAAAACTTTTGCTGATCTTGGAATATCCAAAGAGCTACTTGATTCAGTAACTAAGGCTGGTTTTAGTTCGCCATTTCCCATTCAAGAAGCGGTAATTCCATTAGCGCTTACTGGCGCTGATGTGATCGGACAGGCAAAAACTGGTACTGGTAAGACTCTCGGCTTCGGAATTCCCGTAATCAATAGGGTGTTGGCTCATGCAAAATTAGGTTCAGGTTTACCACTTGCCTTAATTGTTGTGCCTACTCGGGAACTTGGAATTCAAGTTGCTGAAGAATTGGTGAAAATCTCCGATCAAGCACGGATAAAAGTAGCGGCCATTTATGGTGGTCGCCCGATGGAACCACAGATTGCAGAGCTAAAAAAGGGTGTCGATATCGTGGTCGGAACACCTGGGCGTTTACTTGATTTACATAGACAACGAGCATTGGAACTTAGCAATATTGAATTTCTAGTGCTGGATGAAGCCGATGAAATGTTAGATCTTGGCTTCCTGCCAGATGTCGAGAAAATCTTTGCAAGTACACCAAATCGCACACAGACAATGCTCTTCTCAGCAACTATGCCTGGCGACATCATCGCTCTTGCTCGTAAATTTATGAATCAACCGGTACACATTCGTACCCAAGATTCTCAGGATGAAGGAAACGTTGTCTCTCGCATCGAGCAGCACGTAGTTCGCGCCCATGCGATGGATAAGATCGAAATGTTGGCTCGCATTCTGCAAGCAGATGGTCGTGGTCCAACCATTGTCTTCTGTCGCACCAAGCGCGCCTGCCAAAAGACATCTGATGA
>JACCDJ011495975.1_pt1 | contig 38790 bp, 33 predicted proteins | sample 7444481 | NCBI WGS metagenome assembly JACCDJ01 (sample SAMN15323435, study PRJNA562643) | freshwater metagenome | isolation source: river surface water | place: USA:Blue River Watershed | collected 2017-08-15
CCATCGGAGCCCTTCAACATTGCTCCGGGAGAGATCACATGCAACGTCTGCAACAGGGCTTCACGCTCATCGAGCTGATGGTGGTGCTGGCCATCATCGGCGTTCTGGCTTCCTTTGCGTTGCCAGCGTACCAAGACTACACCATACGCGCTCGCGTCGGCGAGGGGCTGTCGCTGGCAGCCACCGCCAAAACGCAGGTCATGGAAGTGCTGTCCAGTGGCAATGCCACCAACGCAGCCGATGGGTATGCCGCGGGCTATCAATCGCCTGCCGCCACGCTCAATATCGCCACCATCGCCATCCAGCCTGCCAGCGGCATCATCTCCATCAAAACCCAGGCCGCAGCCGGCAATGGCACATTGCACCTGGTGCCCTTCACGGGCACACGTGATGCACCCGTGGTCTTGCCCACTGGCACCAGCAGCTTCACCCCCCCGGCCCAAGCCTCGGTGAGCTGGCGCTGCGTGGTGCAAGGCAGCGCCGTCCCGGGCGGGTTGGCGCTTCCCGCCGGTGACTTGCTGGCAGCGAAATACGCCCCGGCTGAATGCCGCTGATGTGAGCGCCCCCCATTGGCCTGATATGGTGCTGCCCCGTGCCGTGTCGACGCAGGCGGTGTCGTGGCTGGCTTGGGCAGCCATGGCCCTTCCTTGGCTGTGGCCCTGGGCGCCACCCCCCAGCCCCTCGGTACCCGGGTTGTTGGTGACCTGGTGTCTCACGGCCCTGTTGTGGGGTGTGCTGCACGCAAGCGCGAGCGGCGCTGCGCCGCGAATGTCCTTCCCCGCTTTGATCGTCTTGACGGCTCTGCTGGCCTGGGCAGCCTGGCGAATGCCTGTGATAGACCTGGCCTTGTTGGGAGGACTTGCTGGCAGCGTGCTGTGCGTGCTGGTGGCGTCGCAGTGCACGATCTCTGCGCGAACAGCGCTGCTACCCCATCTCTGCTGGGCACTCTTGAGCGCGGCCGTCCTCTCCGTGGGCATTGCCGGGTTGCAGTACAGCGGCCTGCTGCACCAACCCAACGCGTGGCTGAGCTGGCTGCACGCCAGCCCTCAAGAGGAGGCCTATGGGCAATTGCGTCAACGCAATCAGTTCGGCTCCCTCATGTCTTTGGGGCTGGCAGCATGGCTGTACCTGGCTCAGACGCTTGAGGTGACTCGACTGCGACGTGTGGTGGCCTGGGTCAGCCTGTTGGCGCTGACGCTGGGCCAGGTAGCCTCCACTTCGCGAACCGGCGCGCTCACGTGGATGGCTGTGTGCGTGTTGGGGTGGTGGTGGCCCACTCAGCACAAGACACGCACGCATCATGCGTTTGCCCGCTGGAGCGCCGCCGTGGCTCTGGTTGGGTTTGTCTTGTTGTGCTGGGTCTTGCCTGCACTGACCTCGTTGCTCGCCAGCGTGGATCTGCCCAAGGCCAGCGCGCTTGATCGGTGGGTCGAGCAGCCCGAAGGGCTGGGCATTTGCGAAAGTCGGGTGGTGTTGTGGCGCCACGTTCTTGAACTGTCACTGCAGCAACCCTGGCTGGGCTGGGGCTGGGGCGAGCTGGACCACACCCATGCGACCCAAGCGGTTCAAGGTGAGCGGTTTTGTGGTCAGTTGGGGCATGCGCACAACCTGCTGCTTCAAGCGACGGTGGAATGGGGGTGGCCGCTGGCGCTGTGCGGGCTGGGTGCGGTGCTGCTTTGGATGGTGCGCCGCCAACCCTGGCGTGCCCGTACCCCCGAGGCCGTGCTGGGGTGGTCGTGGCTGGGGCTGATCGGCATGCACAGTTTGCTCGAGTTTCCGCTGTGGTACGGGCCATTTCAGCTGGCCCTTGGGTTGGCGGTCGGCCTGGTCTATCCCATCACCTCAACTATTGCCTCAACTATCGCCCCAACACCCGTTTCCGCAGCCCATGGCACCAGGTCATCGCGCGGGTCTCTCGCCTCACGTGGCGTGGTGATGCTGTGGCTCGGTTGCAGCCTGTGGGCGGGTTGGGATTACCACCGTGTGTCACAGATCTACCAGCCTGCTGCACAACGCAGCGATGCATGCCGTATCCAGCCACAGGCATGCCTGGACGACGTGGTGTGGTTTCATCAAGGCCGTGACTATGCCCTGCTGAGCCAGAAAGCCGCCGCCCTGGATCCCCAGCAAATCCGGGCGCTGGCACAGCGCGTGGCCCATTTTGCCCCTGAGCCCTGGGTGCTGGCCCTCGCGGCCTCCTCGCCCCCCGCACCCAGACCGCCACCCAATCGCTAGTTACCACGACTGGGCAAAATGCCGGTCTCGCGCTAGCATGTTTGCAGGGGGTCGCCGTCGGCTCTCCAGGAGGGTGACAGCATGTCTCGTTCTCTCGACAGGCGCCATCGCCTGCTCGGCCCAACAGGCCTTGTCGGCGTCGTGTGTCTGCTGTTGCAGGCCTGCAGCCAGGCACCGCGTGCCCCTGCGCTCTCCAGCGCTGGACCCGAGCCCGATTTGGCATCCCAGACTGCGCCCACACCCCAGCCCTGGGTCGACGCCACACCAGGGCCCTCACACCCCACCTCCACAGCCCGCACGCCTGGCGAGTATCGGCTGCATGCCGCGCGTCACGTGTACGACCAGCATGCCGCCCAGCTTTTCAGTGGGCCTCTGCCGCCCCTGTTGCAAGCCGTGGGCGTGTTGAACCTCGAGATCGGCGCTCGAGGAGAGGTGCGAAGCTTGAACTGGCTGCGTGCACCCACGCATGCACCCGAGGTCATGCGTCAGATCGAACACCTGGTTCACCGTGCGGCCCCCTACCCGGCGCCGCTCCATCTGCAGAGCGTCACCTACACCGATACCTGGCTGTGGCACCACAGTGGGCGCTTTCAGTTGCACACCCTGTCCGAAGGGCAGTTGGGGGACACTGCTGTCAGCAAGGCTGAGGGGTCGAAACGTCGCGCCTCGACAAGCCCGGCACCAACGCGAAGCTCGGTACAGTCTGCCAAGTGCAAGCCAGCGTCTTTGAATCCCGGTCAAGGTTCAGCCTATTGCTGAAATAGGCTCCCAGGGCACGATCATGCGCGTGCAAGAGATTGGGCAGGCGTGTTGACACACAGGGCCAGTTGCAGACGACCGATGAGGTCCTGGCGCCTTGTCCGTCACTGGGGCGTCCAGTGCCCACTCTTGCCCCCCATCTTCTCCACCAGCCTCACGTCCGTCATCGTCATCCCGCGGTCCACGGCCTTGCACATGTCGTAGATGGTGAGCAAGCCCACCTGCACCGCCGTCAAGGCCTCCATCTCTACCCCGGTCTGCCCTACAGTTTCCACGGTGGCGCGGCAGCACACGGCGTTGCGCTCTGGCACGATGGTGAACTCCACCGCCACTCGGGTCAGGGCCAGAGGGTGACACAAGGGAATCAGGTCGCTGGTTTTTTTGGCGGCTTGGATGGCGGCAATGCGTGCCACACCCAGCACGTCGCCCTTTTTGGCGTTGCCGGATTCAATGAGTTCACGCGTGGCCGCCAGCATCTCGATCCAGCCCTCGGCAGTGGCTCGGCGGTGAGTGGAGGCCTTGTCGGCCACATCCACCATGTGGGCTTGGCCCTGGGCATCAAAATGGGTGAGAGTCATCGGCGACATCGCTAACGGTGAGTATGATGAACCAATCATAAGGTCATGCCCGTGTTCTCGCGTCTGCCTCCCCCTTCTCATCCGCTTCGGCGCTGGAATACCACCCGGGCTGCTCTGCTGATGGCCTGGGGTGTCGGGCTTGCGGTGGTCAGCCTGCACCTGCCACTGGACGCGCAGGCTGACACAAGGGCTGATACGCGGGCTGACGCGCCACCGGGCTCGGCACCAGCCCCTTCCGGTCCGCCGCGTCTGCCCAGCCTGGGCGATGGGAGCGAAATCTCCCTGGGCGAAGAGCGGCGTCTGGGCGACAGCATCATGCGTGAAATCCTGCGCGACCCCGATGTCATTGACGACCCGGTACTGGCCGAGTACGTGGGAGGCATCTGGCAGCGGCTGCGTGAAGCCGCCAAGTTGCGTGGCGAACTGTCCCACGAGTTGGAGGAGCAGTTTGCCTGGGAGATGATGCTCATCCGCGACAAAAGCGTGAACGCCTTCGCCTTGCCCGGCGGTTACATGGGTGTTCACCTGGGCCTGATTGGCGTGGTCGCCAACCAGGACGAGCTGGCCTCGGTGCTGGCACATGAACTCAGCCACATCACCCAGCGTCACATTGCACGCATGCTCACGCAGCAGCAACGGCAGTCGCCCCTCATGATCGGCAGCATGATCCTGGGCTTGCTGGCCGCCAGCCGCAACCCCCAGGCGGCACAGGCCATGGTGGTGGGCGGGCAGGCGGTGGCGGTACAGACCCAGCTCAACTTCTCCCGCGACATGGAACGAGAAGCGGACCGGGTCGGCTACGGCGTGGCCACGCAGGCCGGCTTTGAGCCGGCGGGTTTTGTGGGCATGTTTGAAAAGCTGTTGAACGCCTCACGGCTCAACGACAGTGGCGGATTCCCTTATCTGCGCAGCCACCCGCTGACCACCGAGCGGATTGCCGACATGCAAAGTCGCCAGCAATTGCTCAGCGCCAAAGACACATCAGGCGGCGTCGATCTGGTGCACAGCCTCATGTCCGCGCGCGCGCGGGTGCTCTCGCAACCCCATGTGGACGCCTTGCGCTTCTTCAGCCAGGACGCCAACACCCGGCACGCCACCGTGGCGAGCCAGGCCGCAGCGCTGTACGCCGGCGCGCTGGCCGACAGCCGACAGCGCGAACCCGAACGCGCGCGACAACGGCTCGCCGCGCTGCAGATGCTGACGCAACAGGATCCCGCCGCGCGGGAGCTGGTGCAGATGTTGGCGGCCGAGTTGAGCCTGAGTAGCGGCCAGGCGTTACAAGCCGTGGCGCAGCTGCAGACACTGCCCCCTCGGCGCACGGTCCAACTGCTGTTGGCACAGGCACGCATTGCCACAGGACTGCCCGAGCAGGGGCGCCTGGCGGCGCAGGACATGCAAATGTTTGTGAGTGCCAACAATCGAGACCGGCTATCCTGGGACTTGCTGGGTCAGGCGCTGGGCTTACAAGGTGATGCCTTGCGGTCGTTGCGGGCCCAGGCCGAGGCCAGTGCCCTGCGCTGGGAGTACGTGGGGGCGCTGGACCGGCTTAAAGCGGCCCAGGATCTGGCCCGCAACCGGGCGCGCAGCGGCACGCTCAGCCGCAGCGATGAGATGGAAGCCTCCATCATCGACTCCCGAGCGCGAGTCTTTCAGTCAGCGCGGCGGGAACAAATGCTCCAACGCTGAGTGGATCACCAACCCCATCACCGAATAAATCAGTGAACCCAGCAGGGCGTGACCAAAATTGCGCACCTGAAACCCCTCCAGCAGGGCCGACGCCACCCAAAACAAGCCGGCGTTGATGACAAACAGGAACAGCCCCAAGGACACCAAGGTCACGGGCAAGGTCAGGACCACCAAAATGGGCCGCACCACCAGGTTGAGCAAGCCAATCACCAGCGAGGCTGCCAAGGCGGCGCCAAAACCGCGCACCTCTACCCCGGGGTCCAAGTTGGCCAGCGCCAGCAACGCGGTGGCGCTGAGCAGCCATTTCAATATCAGCTTCATGGTGCTTTCAGGATAACACCGCGAGTACCGCTATGATCCATCCCCCACCTGCCTATGTCTGCCATTCACATCACCGACATCGAAGCCGCCATCAACCACTGGCGTGCCTTGAAGCCATCCCCGGACGGCGTCACGCTCGCGCCCGAGCTGCGCGCGCTGGCCGAGGTGTATGCGTTGATGGTCTACCACCACGAGGATGAAGCGGCCGAGCAAGGCTTTCCCCCCAAGGCCTACGACGCCTGGCTGGCGTGGTACGACACCACCCAGGACACGCCCTGCATTGCGATCTGCTCGACCAGCCAGGGGGACGCCGAGTGCAAGGGTTGCGGACGCAGTTTTGACGAGGTGCAGCGCTGGACCGAGATGAGCCCGGCCGCCAAGCGCAGCACCTGGAGACGCATCACCCTTTTGGGCCAGGCCTGGCGCTTCAACCGCTATATCGAGCGATCCAAGGATCAGACCCGGCGCGCGAGCTCCGACGCCTTGCCCACATAACTGGCCGGTGTCATGGCCAACAGGCGCTGACGCGCCTCGTCGGGGATGTCGAGCGAGCGAATCAAGCCGTGCAGGGCCTCGGCCGTCACTGTCTTGCCGCGCGTCACCGCCTTGAGCTGTTCATACGCGCCCTGCACGCCGTAGCGGCGCATGACGGTCTGGATCGGTTCGGCCAGCACTTCCCAGGCGGCATCGAGATCGGCCTGCAACGCCTCTTCATTGAGTTCCAGCTTGTCCAGGCCCGTGGACAGGGATTGGTAGGCGAGCGCCGCGTAACCCAGGGCCACGCCCATGTTGCGCAGCACCGTGCTGTCGGTGAGGTCGCGCTGCCAGCGGCTGATCGGCAGCTTCTCGCTCAGGTGGTGCAGCACCGCGTTGGCCAGGCCCAGGTTGCCCTCGGCGTTTTCAAAGTCGATCGGGTTGACTTTGTGCGGCATGGTGGAAGAGCCAATTTCGCCCTCGCGCAAACGCTGCTTGAAGTAACCCAGCGAGATGTACCCCCACACATCGCGCGACCAGTCGATCAGAATGGTGTTGGCGCGCGCCACGGCATCAAACAGTTCGGCCATGTAGTCATGCGGCTCAATCTGAATGCTGTAGGGCTGGAAGCTCAGACCCAATCCCACCGGCTCAAGGGTGTCGACCCGCTTCGCAGGCGGTGTTTCCACCACTCGCTGGCTGAAAGCCTCCCAGTCCACCTCGGGCCAGGCCGAGAGGTGCGCGTTGTAGTTGCCCACGGCGCCATTCATCTTGGCCTTGAGGGACACGGCCGCGATCTGCTCGCGCGCCTGGCGCAAGCGCACCACCACGTTGGCGATTTCCTTGCCCACGGTGGTGGGACTGGCGGTTTGACCGTGGGTGCGGCTGAGCATGGGCACGTCGGCGTAACGGTGCGCCATCTGGCGCAGACGCTCGATCACGCCATCCAGTCCGGGCAACACCACCTCGGCACGGGCTGCCTTGAGCTGCAAGGCATGGCTGGTGTTGTTGATGTCTTCGCTGGTGCAGGCAAAGTGCACGAATTCCTGCACACGTGCGAGCTCGGTGCGCACCGTCTCGGCCACGGTGGAGGATTCGAATTGCGCCTTGATCCAGTACTCAACCGCCTTGACGTCGTGGTTGGTGGTCTTTTCGATGGCCTTGATGGCCAGCGCATCCTCCGCCGAGAAGTGCCCCACCAAACCCAGCAAATGCTGACGGGCCGCGTGACTCAAAGGAGGAAACTCCTTCAGGCCGGCCTCGCTCAAGGCCAGAAACCAGGTGATTTCAACTTGCACGCGGCAGTGCATGTAGCCCTGTTCGCTCATGAAAGGGCGCAGATGCGCCAGTTTGCCGGCATAGCGGCCATCAAGCGGCGACAAGGCCGTCACAGTGGATAAGCTCATGCCAGGATTCTAGGTGAGCAGTCCTGGCCGTCTCGAACAGAGCCCCCACCGTGTGCGCACAACGCGTGCGATCCGCCTGTCGATAGAATGCCCCCAACTTCAATACCCCAAGCCTATGAAACTGATCGGTGCCATCTCCAGTCCCTACGTCCGCAAGGTCCGCATCGTGCTAGCCGAGAAAAAGCTCGACTATCAGTTTGTTCCGGAGGATGTCTGGTCTGCCAGCACCTCCATCACCGACTCCAACCCGTTGGGCAAAGTGCCCTGTCTGGTGATGGAGGGGGGTGAGGCCTTGTTTGACTCACGGGTCATCGTGGAATATCTGGACACGCTCTCCCCAGTGGGCAAGCTGATCGCCAGCTCGGGGCGCGAGCGCGCCGCCATCAAGACCTGGGAAGCCCTGGCCGATGGCCTCCTGGACGCCAGCATCCTCGCACGCCTGGAAGCCAACTGGCCGGGTCGTTCCGCACAAGAGCGCAGCCAGGCCTGGATCGAACGGCAACTGCGCAAGGTTGACGACAGCCTGGCCGCGATGAGCCGTGGCCTGGGTGACAACGCCTACTGCAGTGGCATTCACCTGAGCCTGTCGGATATCGCGGTGGGCTGTGCGTTGGGCTACCTCAACTTCCGTTTTCCGCAAATCGCCTGGGCGCCGCGCCACCCCAACCTGGAGCGGCTCTATGAAAAGCTGATGCTGCGCCCCAGCTTCATCGACACCCAGCCGACTTGAAGCCAACACCCGAGGTCCAGACATGAACACGGCGCCGTTTCTGGACAAGATCGTGGCGCGCAATCAAGCGCCGGCGGCCGTCCAGGCGCTCAGCGCTCGCGGGCCCGTGGTGTTCACCAACGGGGTGTTTGACGTCTTGCACCGTGGCCACGTGACCTACCTGGCGCAGGCCCGTGCAGAAGGCGCTTCGCTGGTGGTCGCACTCAACACCGACGCGTCGGCGCGCCGCCTGGGCAAAGGCCCGGACCGCCCGCTCAACAACGAAGTGGACCGCGCCATCATGATCGCCGCGCTAGAGTCCGTCAGCCTGGTGACCTGGTTTGATGAAGACACGCCCCTGCAACTCATTGGCGAGTTGCGACCGCTGGTGATCGTCAAGGGCGGCGACTACGACATGGCCACACTGCCCGAGACGGCTGCGGTGCAGTCCTGGGGCGGTCGCGCTCTCGCGTTGCCCTTTGTCGACGGCTATTCCACCACAGCGTTGGTGCGCAAGATTCGCGGCACCTGAATCGGTTCGGGCACCAGGCATCGGCCATCCAGCATCGGGCCAACCCAGGTCAACCGGCATCGCCAAACACCGCGTGCCACAAGGCCAGGATCGCGGCCGCCTCGCCTGCCATCTGAGAGGCCTCGACCTGGGTCGGCATCTCGTCCAGACGTGCTTGGTGCTGCACACGTCGCAAGTCCCGGTACGCGTTTGCTGCGGCCTGACCAACCCCGGCAGGCAGGAGACCGCCGTGCTCGGCCCGAAGCAAGAGCGCGATATTGCCCAGGTTGTCCAGCAACTCGGGGTGGGTCGCCCCATGCCCCAGCACCAGGTATTGCACCGCGAACTCGGCGTCCACCATCCCGCCCGGGCTGTGCTTGACGTCAAAACGACCGGCGGGGACGGGCCGAGCCTGTCGCAACTTGTGCCGCATGGCCACGATCTCCTGCGCCAGCAGCGCCAGATCGCGCGGCGCGCGGATGACATCACGACGCACGCCCTCAAACGCCTCGGCCAGGGCGGGCAAGCCCACACAAAACCGCGCCCGCGTCATGGCCTGATGCTCCCAGGTCCAGGCCGTGTTGCTGCCGCGGCGGCTCTGGTAATCGGCAAAGGCTTCAAAAGAGGTCACCAGCAAGCCCGAATTGCCATTGGGTCGCAAGGCGGTGTCGATTTCGTAGAGGTCGCCTTCACCGGTCTTGACCGTCAGCCAGTTGATGAGGCGACGCACCAACTGCGCATAGATTTCACCCGCCTGCGGATGATCGTCCTGGTACACAAACACGATATCCAGATCGCTGCCATAGCCGAGCTCTTTGCCGCCAAGCTTGCCGTACCCGAAGATCGCCATCTGCGGCGATGCCTGGTGCCGCTGCTTGAGACGTTGCCACACCCAGCGCAGGCTCAAGCGCAAAATGGCATCGGCCAGCGCGCTCAGGTCATCCGCCACTTGCTCGACCGTCAATCGACCTTCGACATCGCGCGCCAGCGTGCGGAACACCTCGGCGTGGTGCGCCCGCCGCAGGAGATTCAAGAGGTTTTCCTCGTCGTCCTCACCGGCGGTTTGCAAGGCATCCAGACGGGCCTCTAGGTCCGCCTCGAATTGAACCGGGTCGAAGCGCTCCATCAGCAACGCCTGCGTGGCCAACTCGTCGATGACGCCGGGGTGTTGCAGCAGGTAGCGCGCCGGCCAGCGCGCCGCCCCCAGCAAGCGCAGCAACTGCTCGTGCACGCCGGGTCGCTCCACCAGCAAGGCCAGGTAGCTCTCGCGACGCAACAGCGGCTCGATCCAGTCGCTCCAACGCACGGCCGCCTGCTCTTCAACCCGGCCCTCGTCCACCCACGACTGGGTCCGTTGCACCAACCGCAAGAGGCGCTGACGGCCATCTTCGCGCAATGCGCGCACCCGGGGATGATCGGGCCAGCGGGCCACGCGGTCGCGCAAAGCCTCGCCCAGGTACGGCAACACGCCTTCGAGGTCACAGGCGGCGGCCAAGCCATCGGTGGGCGCCGGGTCACCCGACCCTGGAGATCCATGGCCAGGACCCGACTGCCCGAGCAGGCGATCAAACTCCTGCGCCACCAGTTCCCGGTGCTGGGCCAATTCGGCCCCAAAAGCGTCCACCGAGGCCATGCCCAGGGTCTGTGCCAGCCACGCGAGATCGCCTGGGTCCGACGGCAACACATGGGTCTGTTGGTCGTCCAGATACTGGATGCGATGTTCGACCCGACGCAAAAAGACATACGCCCGCGCCAGGGCCTGCGCCGTGGCAGCGGGCATCAGTTGCGCACGCGCCACCCGCTCCAGCGATTCCAGGGTTGGTTGCGTGCGCAGTTCGGGAAACTGCCCCCCCCGCACCACCTGCAACAACTGCACAGTGAATTCGATTTCGCGAATGCCCCCACGCCCGAGCTTGACGTCGTTGGCCCGCTCGGGGCGTCCTGCGCTGCTTCGCTGCGCATGGTCGCGAATTTGACGATGCAGCCCGCGCAACGCCTCGAACACGTTGTAGTCGAGGTACCGTCTGAAGACAAAGGGCTGCACCGTGTCTCGCAAGGCGAGGGCGCTGCTCAGGCTGCTGCGCGGGGCCACCACCCGGCTCTTGAGCCAGGCAAACCGCTCCCACTCACGCCCCTGCACCAGAAAATATTCTTCCAGCGCATTGAGCGACACCACCGAAGGCCCCGAGTTGCCGTTGGGCCGCAAGGCCAGATCCACCCGAAACACAAATCCGTGCTCGGTGGTGTCACCCACGAGGCTGTAGATGCGCTTGACCGCCCGTGAAAAATACTCGTGCACGCTGATGCGCCCACCCCCATCGGCACGGCCCTGGGTGTGTCCGTCCTCGTCATACACATAGATCAAATCGATGTCGCTGGAGACATTGAGCTCGCGCGCTCCGAGCTTGCCCATGCCAATGATCCACAACTCGGCGCGTTGCCCCTGCTCGGTGATGGGCGCGCCATACTGCGCGTCCAGCTCGGCCTGCGCCGCCTGGCAGGCCTGGTCCAGCGCCAGCTCGGCCAGCTCGGTGACCGCTCGGGTGACCACCTCCAGCGGCGCTTGATGCTCGCAGTCCAGCACCACCAGGCGCTCGATCACCAGCTGGCGCAATACACGCAAGGCGGCCCCCAATTCGCCCAGTTGCACCAGCAGGTGAGGCAAGGCCTGCTCCAGGGTGGCGCGCACCGGCGGACCGGGCGGGAGCGCCGACAGGAAATCGGCATAACGGCGACGCAAGCGCTGAACCAGCCGTGAATGATCGGCACCAGGTCCGCCACGGTCGCCTCCGGACAGAGCGGGATGGGGCGGGGGGGTGATAATTCCGGTCACGTTATTCCCATCATGGCAGATACAGACGCAGTTAGCGAGCAGCCCCCCGAGCCCAAGCCACAGGCCGCTTCACGCGGTTTGACGCGCGGTGTGCGCCTGTACGCCCGGCTCACCCGCTGGGCCCTGCTGAGCGTGGCCGGTGTCTGGCTGGTGGTGGCCTTGCTGTGGTTGCTGCTCCACGGGTTCATTGTGCCGCGAATCGGTGACTTCAAACCCATGCTGGAGGCACAAGCCAGCCGCATCAGTGGTCGCGAGGTGCGGGTGGGCACTTTGCAAGCCTACTCCCATGGCTGGTTGCCGTCGGTCGAGGCCCTGGATATCACCATCCTGGACCCACAGCGGTCTCAGGGCCTGCACCTGGGGCGCGTCCTGTTCACCCTGTCACCGCAGTCGCTGCTGCGTGCGGCCTTTGACCAGATCGTGATTGACCGCCCCTCGGTGGATGTCCACCGGGCATCGGATGGCACCTGGTCCGTGGCGGGGCTGGTCATCGAAGGCTCGTCGGAGGGATCGCTCGCGGACTGGCTGTTTTCGCACAGCGAGGTGGTGGTGGAGCAAGGCCAGTTCCGCTGGGTCGACGACACCCGCCCCCACACCGAACCGCTGACTTTGAGTGGCGTACGCCTGGTGATGCGCAACGGCGTGCAACACCACCAGTTCCGACTGGACGCCACGCCCGACCCGCGCTGGGGTGAGCCTATCTCGGTGCGAGGGCAATTTCGGCAGCCGTTGCTGAGCCTGCGCGAGGGCAATTGGGCGGAGTGGAGCGGCACGCTGTACGCACAATTCAGTCACCTCGACCTGCAGCACTGGCGGCATCTCTTGCCGGAACACTCGGCGCTGGATGTGCTGGGCGGCCAGGGGTGGGCGCGGGCGTGGCTGGACATTCGGCAAGGTCAGCTCCAGGGCGTCACCACCGACCTGGGACTCACACAGCTCCAAGCCCGTTTGCCGCAGTCCCCTCAACCCTTCGCGCTGGAGACCGCGCAAGGGCGCTTGACCCTGCGCCCCTGGCAGCACGGGTTTGAAGTCAGCACCGACGGGCTGGTGCTCCAGGGTGCCCAGGCCATGCCGTGGGCCGCCGGGCGTTGGCGACTGGCGTGGTCACCCGACACGGGGACGCAACCCGAGCAGGGTGAATGGCAGATCGATCGGGCGGACCTGGATGGCCTGTTGGAAACCGCGTCACTGGTTGCGCCAGGTCGCACCTGGCTGCAGGCCTTGCAATCGCGCCAACTGCGCGGCGAGGTGCGCGACCTCAAGGGTGCGTGGCAGGGGCGCTGGCCCGCCCTGGACCGCTTCCGCGTGCAGGGCCAGGTGCAAGGCCTGTCACTGCAGAGTTTGAGTGGCAAGGCTGCCCCGGGCCAAACGGCGTGGCCGGGCGTACAGGGCTTGCACGTGAAGTTCGATGCCTCTCAGGAGGGCGGCACAGCCCAGTTGCTGATGGCAAGCGGTAACTTGCAACTGCCCGCCTGGCTCGAAAACCCTGTGCTGCCGGTGCAGGAGCTGACCGCTGACCTGAGCTGGAAGCGTGAACGCGCTGGCTGGCAGGTGCAAGTGGCCAACGGCCAACTCAGCAACGCCGATCTGCACAGTGAGGTGCAACTCACCTGGACCAGCCCAACGGCTGGACAAACAGCAGGGACGCTGGATTTGCACTCTTCCCTCAAGCGCCTGGACGCGCGGCAGGTTGCACGCTATTTGCCCACCGCCGTCCCTGAGCAGGTGAGGCACTACCTGCGCGATGCGCTCAAACAAGGCAGTGCCGACAACGTGAAGTTGCGGGTGCGTGGCAACCTCGACCAGTTCCCCTTTGTCCAGCCGCAACTAGGCGAGTTTCGGGTCAGCGCTCAACTCAACCGGGTGACCTATGCCTATGCGCCAAGCGCAGTTGCTGCAAGCGCCGGCGCATCAGCGCCCCCTGAGTGGCCCGCCCTCACCGACTTGAGTGGCGACTTGCTGATCGATCGTGACAGCTTGCACATCAAGGCCGACAAAGCCCGACTCGCCGGTGCCCCCGCGTTGGCCTGGAGTGGCCTTGAAGCGTCCATCCCACACCTGGCCGACCCCGTGGTCGAGGTGCGCGGCGATGCACGCGGCCCGCTCCATGAAGCCTTGCGTCTGATGCAAACGCCAGGCTTGAGCCGCCTGGTGTCACAGGTGCTGGACAAGTCCAGCGGGACGGGCACAACCGATCTCAAGCTGCGGCTGAGCCTGCCCGTGAGCCATCTGGAGCAGACACGGGTCTCGGGCCAATTGGTCTTGAGTGGCAACGACCTCGCGCTCATGCCGCAAGTGCCCAGCTTGCAGCGGGTGCGCGGCACGGTGCAATTCAGCGAGTCCGGGCTGGGTCTGCAAGGTGTTCAAGCACGACTGCTGGGAGGTGAAGCCCGGCTGGAAGGAGGCCTGCGCTGGACACCCTCCGCCACAGAGCCACCGCTGCAATTGCGCATCCAGGGGTATGCCAGCGTCGACGGCCTGCGCCAGCACCGCGACTGGCAAGCTGGCGCACGCCTGTGGGCCCTGATGGAGGGCGGCACAAGCTACACCGCGGTGATGCAATGGCGCCAGGGCCTGCCGGATCTGGTGATCACCAGCAACCTGCAAGGCCTGTCGCTGCAAGCGCCCGCGCCATTGGGCAAGCACGCCGACAGCGCTCAAGCCTTCCGCCTGGAGTATGGGCTGACCCCCGAGACCCGCGCAGCCGCTGCCTCCCGCTGGCAGGATCAGTTCCAGTTGTCCCTCGGAACGGTGGTTCGGGCTCACCTGGTGCGCGAGATTGGCGGGCCCCAAGCGAAGATGCTTCGCGGCGGCATCTCACTCAGTCCGGATGCCGCACCAGCCGTGGTGCTGCCCAGCGAAGGCCTGGGACTGAATGCGCGCTTTGACGATCTCAACCTCGACCAATGGTCGCCCTGGCTGAACAAGCTTGGCGCCTCTGCGGCCGGCACCACCCCCCCGACCATCAGTGGCCGCAGTGGCAGTGCTGCAGGCATCGACTCCCTGCAGGATCTCATGCCCAGTGCCCTGGTCCTGTCAGCCCAGCGTGTCACCAGCGAGGGCCGGACCCTGCACAACCTGTTGGTAGGTGCGACACGCCAGGGCGATTTGTGGCGCGCCACCATGAGCGCGGATGAGCTCAACGGCTACAGCGAATACCGTCCCGGCAACAATGCACAGCCTGCACGGTTGTACGCACGACTGGCGCGTCTGGTCATTCCACCCAGTGCGGTCTCGCAAGTCGACACGCTCCTGGGCGATCCGCCCACGTCCATGCCCGCGCTGGACATCGTCGTGAACGAATTGGAGCTCAGGGGCAAGCGCTTGGGTCGCGCCGAAATCGATGCCGTCAACCGCGCCAATGCGCAAGGCCAGCGCGAGTGGCAACTCAACAAGCTCAATCTCAGCAACCCGGACGCCACCTTCACCGCGCGAGGTAACTGGCTGCCTTCGGGCCCCGTGGCCCAGCGACGCACCCAGCTGGACTTCACGCTGGAGGTACAGGATGCCGGCGATTTGCTGGGGCGACTGGGCTCGCCCGGGGTGGTGCGGCAAGGCAAGGGCAAGCTGGCCGGGCACGTGGGCTGGAACGGCTCGCCCATGTCGCCCGACTACGCCAGCATGAACGGCCAATTCAATGTGCAGATTGAGCGCGGACAGTTCCTCAAGTCCGAGCCTGGTGCGGCGCGGCTGTTTGGCGTGCTCAATTTGCAGGCCTTGCCGCGACGCCTGATGCTGGACTTCCGCGACGTCTTCAGCGAAGGGTTTGCCTTTGATGCGTTTCGAGGAGACGTGACCATCCAGCAAGGCATGGCCAACACCAACAACCTGCAGATGAAAGGCGTGAATGCCGCCGTGCTGATGGAAGGCCGCGCGGACATTGCACGCGAAACGCAGGACATCAAGGTGGTGGTGGTGCCCGAATTCAACGCTGGCACAGCCTCGCTCTTTTACGGCACGATCAACCCGGTGCTGGGCCTGACCAGCTACCTGGCGCAATACTTTCTCAGCCGCCCGCTGGTCAAGGCCAACACCCAGGAGTTTCGTGTCAGCGGCAGCTGGAGCGACCCACAGGTGAAAAAGGTAGAGCCGTGAGTCGCTGGTTGTCTCACTGGTCATCACTCGCTGTGAGCCGACGATGGGGCCTGTGGGGCTTGTTGGTGCTGCTGGTGATCACCATGCTGGGCACGCTGGTGTGGCTGGCCAGTCGATACGAGATCAGCCAGGTGCAGGAGCAGCTCAACCGCGATGGCGTGGATGCCGTCAGCGATATTCGCACCGCCTTGCAACGCAATGTGCAGTCGCTGCAAGCGCTGCAAGCGTTGCCGAACCAAGACCCTTCGCCCGCCGCCTGGGCGCAAGAAGCCACCCGACTGCTGCAGCAGCACCGGGAATGGGTACGGCTGGAGTGGCGCGATGCGGACATGCAAGTGATCCGAGCGGCGGACTCGACATTCCGTGCGCCGGTGTTCGCACGCTATGGCCGCAGCATGTCTCAACCCGAGGTACAGGCAGCCTGTTCGGTGGCCCAACGGCTACGCGGTCCAGGCTATTCACGCAGCAATTACATTTCAGTGCAAGAGGGCCAGGGTCTGGAGGTGATGGAGTTGTGCCTGCCCCAGCTGGTCAATGGACGCGTGACGGGGTATCTGGTCACCAGCTATTCGCTCAACGACATGCTGTTTCAGATGTTGCCCTCGTCGCTGGTGCAGCGCCAACAGGTCTCCTTCAACGAAGCCGATGGCACACGCCTGGCCATGCAAGGCAGTTTGCGTGCAGGCAGCCGAATTTTCAGCACCCAGCAACTGCTCGATCTGCCGGGCAACACCCTGGTGGTGCGCGTGGACCGTTGGCACGCGGCCCCTGCACTCACGCCCAATCTGTTGCCCGCGCTGGTGACGGCCCTGGCCATCGCCCTGGGCTCGGTGCTGGTGATGCTCGGTCGCGACATGCGCCGGCGTCAGCGTGTCGAGTCCGATCTGGCCGACGCCTTGGCCTTTCGCAAGGCGATGGAGGACTCCTTGGTGACGGGCTTGCGCGCGCGTGACCTCAAGGGGCGCATCACCTATGTGAACCCGGCCTTTTGCGAAATGGTTGGTTTTGAGCCGCACGAGTTGCTGGGGCATGGCATTCCCGCGCCTTACTGGCCACCCGAAATGTTCACCGAGTACGGGCAACGGCAGGCGTTGCGTCTGGCCGGCAACGCACCCCCACGCGAAGGGGTGGAGTCGGTGTTCATCCGCAAGAGCGGTGAGCGCTTTCAGGTGCTGATCTTTGAAGCCCCGCTTATCAACGCGATGGGCAAGCAGACCGGCTGGATGAGTGCGGTGCTCGACATCTCCGAACAACGCCGCGTGGAAGAGTTGTCGCGCGCCTCACTCGACCGCTTGCAAGCCACCGCACGTTTGGCCACGGTGGGCGAGATGGCCTCCTTGCTCAGCCATGAGCTCAACCAACCCTTGGCCGCGATTGCCAGCTACGCCACGGGCAGCCTTAACCTGTTCGACGCCCGCCGCGACGAGACCGATCGCGACGAGTTGCAACGCAGCCTGCAAGAGGCCATGACCCGTATCGCCCGGCAGGCCGAACGCGCCGGTCAGGTCATCAAGAGCGTGCATGACTTCGTGCGGCGTCGCGACCATGCGCATGAACCGGTCACCCCGCGCGAGTTGCTCGACAGCGTGTTGCCCCTGGTGCACCTGCAGGCACGCAAACTCGCGGTGCAGGTGCGAATCGACTGCCCCGACCACTTGCCAGCAGTGCTGTGCGACCGCACCATGGTGGAGCAGGTGCTGCTCAATTTGGCGCGCAATGCCATGCAGGCCATGGCCGAGATCCCGCTGGCCCAGCAAACCCGATTGCTGTCGTTTCGTGTGTTGCCCGCTGCCTCCAATGCACACCACCAGTGGCTGATGTTTGAAGTGGCGGACGTTGGCCCCGGCATTTCAAGCGAGGTGTCGGCGCAATTGTTCAATCCGTTTTTCACCACCAAGCGCGAAGGCATGGGCCTGGGCCTGAGCCTGTGTCGCACGGTGGTGGAGCAGCACGGGGGCTATCTGGGCCACCGCCCCAACCACCCGCAGGGCACCGTGTTTGACTTCACCTTGAGCGTGGCCAGCGGCAGTCCGGCCCCGGCTCAGGGCGGCTTGGCTACCCAACCTGCTGCCGGTGCCACGTCTTCGCATGCCACGCTGGCAACTCCCTCGGCCTGAAAGAACACCAGATGCAACCCACCCAATCCGCCCTGGTCACCCTCATTGACGATGATGCGGGTGTGCGTGACGCCCTCGCCTGGTTGCTGCGCTCGCGCCAACTCCCCAGCCAAAGCTACGACAGCGCCGAAGCGTTTCTGGAGGACCACCCTGAGCCCTGGCAACCCCAGGACCCGAGTTGCCTGCTGCTGGATGTGCGCATGCCCGGCATGAGCGGACTGGCCTTGTTTGACGTGCTGATCGGGCGCGAATTGCTCCCGGTGTTGCCGGTGATCTTTTTGACGGGGCATGCGGATGTGCCCACTGCCGTGGACGCGGTTCAGCGTGGGGCGCACGATTTCTGCGAGAAGCCCTTCTCGGACAACGCCCTGGTGGACCGCATCGAACGGGCCTTGCAGCGCTCGGCCCAAACCTTGCAAGCCCAGCAACTGCGCCAGACCCTGCAGTTGCGCTTGCAAGAACTGACCGAGCGCGAACGGGACGTGATGCGCTGCGTCATCGATGGCCTGCCCAACAAGCTGATCGCTGACCAACTCGACATCAGCGTGCGAACCGTGGAGGTGCACCGCGCGCGCGTGTTTGACAAAATGCAAGTCAAGTCGGCGGTGGAGCTGGCGAATTTGCTGCGTGGCGAGGGGAGCTGACAGGTGGCAGCAGCGTTGACTCGCTCGGATCCCGGGGCCACCCTGGCACAGGGGACGGGCCTGCGCTCGAAGAGGACGGGGCGTGCCGCTGTCACCCCTTGGGGTCAGCGGGACGGGTCTGCTCGATGGGGTGCTGGGTGGGGTGCTCGGTGGGTTGATCTGTCAGGCGCTCTGTCGGGCGCGCGGACACATCGGCGCGCGTTGCCTCATCCGGGTGCGACGCGGTGTCTTGCGCTTCGTCCTGCTGGACTTCACCACCGTCGCGTCCGCTGAACATGGTCCACCACACGATCAGCACCAATATCAAGCCCGCGCCCAGGGCTTCAAGCAGAATCAAGGTCATGCAACTCCTCCTGTGGCGATGGTTGGGCTGGGCGATTGTAGGCAGCTTGGTGGCCTGTTCGAGTGCGCCAGTGCGTTCACCGGCACCTGCATCGACGCCGGCCGAGTCGATACCCCGCCCCGCCCCTGTGGCGACCAGCCCGACCCCCATCGCCCCGCCACCGCCAGTGGCCAGCGGCAAAAGTCGCTGGGTGACGAGCGCTTGGAACGAACTGCCGGGCTGGTCTGCAGACCTGCTGCACGAAGCCTGGTCGGCTTTGTTGATCAATTGCCAGCGACCCAGCCAGGTGTTTGCCCCCCTGTGTCCTGAGGTGAGACGCTTGAGCATTGCCGACAGCGGCGAGCAACGCAGCTGGCTGATGAGCCAACTGCAGCCGTACCGGGTCGAGGGCCTGGATGGGCAGACCACCGGCTTGCTGACCAGTTACTACGAGCCGGTGTTCGAGGCATCCCGAATCCGCCGCCCCGGCTTCGAGGTGCCCTTGCATGCGCTGCCCGCGGCCCTGGACGGCGTGCGCCGTGCCGGCCGTGCCTGGTACAGCCGCAGCGAGATCGAATCGCTGCCGGCGGCGCAAGAGGCGCTGCGCGGACGCGAAATCGCCTGGCTGGCCGATCCGGTAGACGCCATGGTGCTGCACATCCAGGGCTCGGGCCGTTTGCGATTGCAGGAAGCCGATGGCCGCATGAACACGGTCCGCTTGGCTTTTGCGGGCTCCAACGAACAGCCCTACCACAGCATTGGCCGCTGGCTGCTGGACCAGAACCTCACGCGTGACGCCACCTGGCCGGGCATCAAAGCCTGGATCGCCGCCAACCCCCAACGCACACGCGAACTGCTGAGCGTCAACCCGCGCTACATCTTCTTTCGCGAAGAGGCCTTGCCAGACCCGACACAGGGCCCACGCGGCGCGCAAGGCGTGCCCCTGACCGCGGGCCGCTCGATCGCCGTGGACCCAACCAGCATTCCCTACGCCACCCCTGTGTGGCTGCATTCCGAGGGCCCTGCCCAACGCCTGCAAAAACTGGTGGTGGCGCAAGACACCGGCAGCGCCATCGTGGGTGCCGTTCGCGCCGATTATTTTGCGGGTACAGGCGATGCAGCCGGTCAGTTGGCCGGTCGCTTGCGCCAGCCCTTGCGTCTGTGGGTGCTGTGGCCCAAAGCGGCAGCCATTCCCACGCCCTGACCCTCGTGGACGGGTGGGGGAAACCCGCGCACACCTTGTCAGTGGTCACCCGGCCGGGGTGTGCCTCGTTGGCTTGACACCGCCCCACGCACACCCCCTACACTCCACTTGAGGAGGATTCTCATGAACGCGCCCTTGCCCGAACACATCCGTCAGGCCCTGGAAACCGTCACGCTGGACGACAAATACTCGTTGGACGTGGGCCGCGCCTTCATGAGCGGCGTGCAAGCCCTGGTGAAGTTGCCCATGCTGCAACGCCAGCGCGACGCGCTGGTGGGCAAAAACACGGCCGGCTTCATCAGCGGCTACCGGGGCTCCCCGCTGGGCGGTTACGACCAGGCGCTGTGGAAGGCGCGCAAGTATCTGCAGGCACAGCACATCGTGTTCCAGCCAGGCGTCAACGAAGAGCTGGCCGCCACCGCCTTGTGGGGCACGCAGCAACTGGGCTTTGCACCGCCAGGCAGCAACCGCTTCGATGGGGTGTTTGGCATCTGGTACGGCAAAGGCCCAGGCGTGGACCGTTGCTCGGATGTGTTCAAGCACGCCAACATGGCAGGCACCACCCCCTGGGGTGGTGTGCTGGCGGTGGCTGGCGATGACCATGTGGCCAAAAGCAGCACGGTGGCGCACCAAAGCGACCATATCTTCAAGGCCTGCGGCACCCCGGTGTTCTTCCCCTCCAGCGTGCAGGAAGTGCTGGACTACGGCGTGCACGGCTTGGCACTCAGCCGCTTTGCCGGTCTGTGGTCGGGCATGAAAACCATTCAGGAGATCGTCGAGTCCAGCGCCACCGCCATGATCGACCCCGAGCGCGTGCAGGTCGTCATCCCCGCGTTCGAAATGCCCCCGGGCGGCTTGCACATCCGCTGGCCCGATGACGCGCTCACGCAAGAAGCCCGCATGTTCCAGTTCAAGTGGTACGCGGCGCTGGCCTACATCCGCGCCAACCGCCTGAACCATGACGTCATCGCGGGGCCGAACGACCGCTTTGGCCTGATCGCCAGCGGCAAGGCCTACAACGACACACGCCAGGCCCTGCTCGACCTCGGGCTGGATGACGCCACCTGCCAGCGGCTCGGGATTCGTCTGCACAAAGTGGGCGTGGTCTGGCCGCTGGAGCCGCAATCCACCCAGGCGTTTGCGCGCGGCTTGCAGGAAATCCTGGTGGTGGAGGAAAAGCGCCAGTTCATCGAATACCAGATCAAGGAAGAGCTCTACAACTGGCCCGACGCCCAGCGCCCGCGCGTGCTGGGCAAGTTCAACGAGACCGATGGCGACCTCACCGGCGGCGAATGGTCCATCCCCAACCCGACCTCGCAAACCCTCTTGCGGCCCAACCACGAACTCAACCCGCCGCTGATCGCGCAGGCGATTGCCACGCGTCTCAAGAAGCTGGGGCTGGACGCCGACACCACCGCGCGCATCGATGCACACCTGGCGCTCATCCGTGCCAAGGAGCAGTCGCTCCAGGTCATCGACATCAAGGCCGAGCGTCAGCCCTGGTTCTGCTCGGGCTGCCCGCACAACACCAGCACCAAGGTGCCCGAGGGTTCGCGCGCGATGGCCGGTATCGGCTGCCACTTCATGAGCGTGTGGATGGACCGCAACACAGTGGGCTTCACCCAGATGGGCGGCGAGGGGGTGCCCTGGGTGGGACAACAGCCCTTTTGCAACGACACGCACGTGTTCGCCAACATTGGCGACGGCACCTACTTCCACAGTGGCCTGCTGGCCATTCGCCAAAGCATTGCCGCCGGTGTCAACATCACCTACAAGATTCTCTACAACGATGCGGTCGCCATGACCGGCGGCCAGCCGGTGGGCGAGCGCCCCGAAGGCCACACCCCGGTGCAGATCGCGCAGAGCATGCGGGCCGAAGGCGCTCAGAAAATCACCATCGTCACCGACGAACCGGACAAGTACGAGGGTGTGCGCGACCTGCCGGCTGGCATCGAGATCCAGCACCGCGACCGGCTTGATGCGATCCAGCGCGAGTTCCGTGAGATCAAGGGTTGCACCGTCATCCTCTACGACCAGACCTGCGCCACTGAAAAACGCCGCCGTCGCAAGCGCGGCACCCTGGTCGACCCGGCCCTGCGCGTGGTGATCAACGAAGCGGTGTGCGAAGGCTGTGGCGACTGCAGTGACCAAAGCAACTGCATGAGCGTGGAGCCGCTGGAAACCGACTTCGGTCGCAAGCGCACCATCAACCAGAGCACCTGCAACAAAGACACCAGCTGCCTGAAAGGGTTCTGCCCGAGCTTCATCACCGTCGAGGGCGGTCAGCTGAAGAAGAAGGCCAAGGCACAAGCCGCCTCGCCGTTCACCCTGGGCCCCTTGCCCGACCCCACGCTCCCGAGCACCCTGCAGCCGTGGGGCGCCGTGGTGGCCGGCGTGGGGGGCACCGGCGTCATCACCATCGGCCAACTGCTGGGCATGGCGGCGCACATCGAAGGCCGCGGCATCGTGACGCAAGACTCGGCGGGCCTGGCACAAAAGGGCGGCTCCACCTGGGCGCATGTGTACATCGCCGACCGCCAGGAAGACATCCGCACCACGCGGGTGAGCATGGCGGCGGCCGATCTCATCATCGGCTGCGACCCCATCGTCTCGGCATCGAAAGAAACGGTGCAGCGCATGCGCGCGGGCCGCACCCGCGTGGCCCTCAACGGCTACAGCACGCCCACGGCCGCTTTTGTGAAAAACGGCGCCTGGCAGAACCCTGCACAGGCTTGCGTGCACGACATCGGTCAAGCCATTGGAAGCGATGCGCACCCGGCAAACTTCGGCGTGTTTGACGCCAATGCCGTCGCCACCCAGCTGATGGGCGACTCGATCTTCATCAACCCGATGATCCTGGGCTATGCCTGGCAGCGCGGCTGGATTCCACTGGGGCGTGAATCCCTGCTGCGGGCCATCGAACTGAATGACGTGGCGGTGGAACACAACAAGCAAGCCTTCGAGTGGGGGCGCCAGTGTGCCCACGACTGGTCGCGTGTGCAAGCCGTGCTCAAGCCGGCACAGGTGATGCAGTTCAAGCAACGCGAGACCGTGGAAACGCTGGTGGAGCGTCGTGCCAGTTTCCTGGTGGACTATCAACATGCGGCCTACGCGCAAACCTACCGCGACTTCGTGGCCCGGGTCCAACAGGCCGAAGCCGCCACCGGCAAGACCAGTCTGAGCGAAGCCGTGGCACGCAACCTCTTCAAGCTCATGGCCTACAAGGACGAGTACGAAGTGGCACGGCTGCACAGCGACCCGGCGTTCCAGCAACGGTTGCGGGACCAGTTCGAGGGCGACTTCCAGCTCAAGTTCCACCTGGCCCCGCCCCTGCTGGCCAAGACCAACGAACGGGGCGAACTGGTCAAGCAAACCTACGGCCCCTGGATGCTGAGTGTCTTTGGCTGGCTGGCGCGCTTCAAGGGGCTACGCGGCACGGCCCTGGACATTTTCGGCAAGACCGAAGAACGCCACACCGAGCGCGCCCTGATTCAGGAGTACCGCGCCAGCATCGAGGAGGTGTTGCGTTCACTCAATGCAGACAACCACGCCCTCGCGGTCGACATCGCGCGGCTGCCCGATCAGATCAAGGGCTACGGCCATGTGAAGGCGCGCCACCTCGCCAAGGTGCGTCCGCAGTGGGAGCGCCTGATGCAGGCATGGCGCAACCCCAGCCAGCACTCGCAGGCCGCCTGATCGCCCCCCGCGTCAGTGCGGCGGCTTGAAGTCCTGCGGCTGCAACTCGATCGGCTGTCCGTGCGGGGTGCGGGCCGCTGCGGCTTCCCAGGCGTGTTCCAGGTCGTGCAATTGCGCCGAGCTGCCCATGTCCTTGGACAGCACCAGGGCCTCCAGCGTGTCGAGCCAGTGCTGGTAGTAGTTGGAGCCGTCGTCGAGCCCGCCCGAGGCGTTCACACAGCGCAGCCGCTCGGTCAGGGCGGCCGCCCATTCGGGCCAGGTGAACACGCCTTGTGCATGCAAGGCCACGGTCATGGCAAAGGCCTGGGCCTGCCAGGGCTCCTGAAACACCGGTGCATCGCCCGCCTGAGGCGGCAGGGGCAAGCCCTGCCGGCACTGGGCGGCGATGTCGGCCAGGGTGGCGCGCGGATCGCTCATGCGGTCACCACCGGTTCCAGATACGACTCCCACGCGTCGACACTCACGTGCACCGTCGGGTCCGCCTGCGCGCCCCACAGGTCGCGGGCGTCAAAGACCACGGTGTAGAGCCACTCGCCCTGGTCAGCGTCGGGCGTGGGCGGGTGCGCGGTGTGTCGGTCAGGCAGCACATGCACACCGCGCACCGCCTGCACCGTGCCAACGTGCCCGCGAACATAGCGTGGCAAGCGCGTGTGGCCCGCCGGATGCATCTGGCGTGCCTGCACGCGCTGGCCCACCTCAAAGCGGGCAGGGGCCCGAACCGGGCGCTCGGCCGATGTGCCCCGCGCCATCGCGGCGTCCACCTGATCGGCCGCAATCACGCGCACCGGCAAGGCTGGCGCAGAGGCCTCACCCGTGCGCAATTCGTCGGCGCTGACCAACCCCCGCGCCAGCAACAGGCGCTCGAGTGCCTCGATCCAGATCTGGTAGTAGCTGCTGGACAGGTACAGCGACGGCGGCAGCGACTCTCGCGTGCTGCGCGCCTGATCGATGTTCCACTGACCACTGCCGCCCATCAGCACCGTCAGGCCCATCGCCTGTCGCTCCCACGCCGCGTGGAAGATGGGTTCGTTCACCTCGAGTTGCACCGGGCCAAACGCCTGCAACCCGCCCATGTCATGCACGCCGTTCATGCCGCACCTCCCACCGACTGCGTCGGTGTGCCGGCTGGTGCCGCAGCGGCGGATGCAGCGCCTGAGGCCGCTGCCTGTTGCGGGGTGAGCGCCAGGCCCGTGCCGATCATGCTGTCACGGGTCACCAGCCCAGCCAGCTGTTCACGGCTCCAGCCCTCGGTGCCCGCCGGCCGCTCGGGCAAGACCAGATAGCGCACCTCGGCGGTGGAGTCCCAGACACGGATGCGCTGGGCGGCGGGCAGGCTGACCCCAAAGTCGGCCAGCACGCCGCGCGGATCGATCACCGCCTTGCTGCGATAGGGCGCACTTTTGTACCAGACGGGCGGCAAGCCCAGCACCGGCCAGGGGTAGCAGCTGCACAGCGTGCAGACCACCAAGTTGTGTTCGTCGGGGGTGTTGGGCACCACCACCATGTGCTCGCCCTGGCGGCCGCTGTAGCCCATGTCGGCGATGGCCGCGGTGGCGTCTGTCAGCAGCCATTCGCGATAGGTCGCATCGTCCCAGGCCCGCGCCACAACACGGGCGCCATTGTGAGGGCCCACTTCTTTTTCATAGAGCTCAACAATGCGGTCCAGCGCTGCCGGGTCGATATAGCCTTTTTGGACCAGCAAGGTCTGCAGGGCCCGGACCCGTACATCCATCTCGCCCAGGTGGGAGTGATCATGGTCGTGGTCATGCCCATGCGGGTGTACATGCGGCTGTACATGCGGTTTGAGGGGGGTGGGAGGGTTCATGCGCGCATGATAGGTCAAGGCGGTCGGGCCGCCAACGCCCTCCTGGCCTCGGGCATATCGACGCCATAGGGACATTGGGGGGCCTAATACAATGGCGGGTTCGTCCCCTAGGAGATCCTTGTGTTCATTTCTTCCGCCTTTGCCCAGACCGCCCCTGCTGCTGCCGGGGACGTGGGTTCCTCCCTCATGAGCATGCTGCCCCTGGTGCTGATGTTCGTGGTGCTGTATTTCGTCATGATTCGCCCGCAAATGAAGCGCCAGAAAGAGCACCGCGCCATGATCGACGCCCTGGCCAAGGGTGATGAAGTGGCCACCGCCGGTGGTTTGCTCGGCAAGGTCACCAAGCTGGGCGACAGCCACCTGAGCGTGGAGATTGCCGAAGGCGTGGAAGTGCAACTGCAACGCAACGCCGTGGTGCAAGTGCTGCCCAAGGGCACGATGAAGTGATGGTGGGCGGCGCCGTGGTCACGGCGCCACCCGGTCGCCGCTCGGCGGCCGTTGATGGGGTTGGTATGGCCCTGGTCCCCTGACGTCTTGCAGGACTCGACATGAACCGTTATCCGGTCTGGAAATACGCGATCATTCTGATCGCTTTGCTGGTGGGCAGCCTCTACACGCTGCCCAACTTCTTTGGAGAGGCGCCGGCCGTTCAGGTCTCGGCGGCCAAGTCTTCCGTGAAGGTCGATACCGCCTTGCAGGGGCGTGTCGAGGACGCGCTGCGCGCCGCGGGCATCAGCCCGAGTCTGGTGCAGTTGGAGGCCGGCTCCCTGAAAGTTCGGTTTGACAGCACCGACCAGCAACTCAAGGCCAAGGACGCCATCCAGCGCGCGCTGGCGCCCAATGCAGATGAGGCACCTTACGTGGTGGCCCTCAACCTGCTGTCGCGCTCGCCGCAATGGCTGGGCGCACTCAATGCCGCGCCCATGTACCTGGGCCTGGACTTGCGCGGTGGCGTGCATTTCATGTTGCAGGTGGACATGCCCTCGGCGCTGACCCAAAAGGCCGAATCGATTGCCGGCGATCTGCGCTCGGCCCTGCGCGAGAAAAATCTGCGCCACGCCGGCATCAACCGCAACGGACAAACCATCGAGGTTCGCTTTCGAGAGGCCGCCACGGCCGAGGCGGCCCAGCGTCTGATTCAAGACCAGTTCCCCGACCTGCTCACCACCACCACGCCCGACGCCGGCGATGTCAAGCTCACGGCCAACCTCAAGCCCGATGCCGGTCGCAAGGTGCAGGAGCAGGCACTGAAGCAAAACATCACCACCCTGCACAACCGGATCAACGAACTCGGCGTGGCCGAACCGGTGATCCAGCAGCAGGGACTGGACCGCATCGTGGTGCAACTGCCCGGCGTGCAAGACACGGCGAAAGCCAAAGACATCCTGGGCCGTACCGCGACACTGGAAATCCGCATGGTCGAGGACAGCAGCGAAGCGCGCGCCGCCGAGCTGGGCACCGGGCCTGTGCCCTTTGGCACCGAGCGCTTCCTCGAGCGCAATGGCCAGGCGGTGATCGTCAAGAAGCAGGTCATTCTCACCGGGGAAAACCTCACCGACGCGCAACCGGGCTTTGACAACCAGACCCAGGAAGCCGCGGTGCACCTGACGCTGGACGCCAAGGGCGCGCGCATTTTCCGTGACGTCACGCGAGAGAGCGTGGGCAAGCGCATGGCCATCCTGCTGTTTGAAAAAGGCAAGGGCGAAGTGGTCACAGCACCGGTGATCCGCAGCGAAATTGGCGGCGGCCGGGTGCAAATCTCGGGCCGCATGAGCACCGTGGAGGCCAACGATGTCGCCTTGCTGTTGCGCGCCGGTTCACTGGCCGCGCCGATGGACATCATCGAAGAGCGCACCATCGGCCCGAGCCTGGGGGCCGAGAACATCGCCAAGGGCTTCAACAGCGTGACCTGGGGCTTTGTCGCCGTGGCGGCTTTCATGTGTCTTTACTACATGCTGTTTGGCCTGTTCTCCAGCATCGCACTGGGGGTGAACCTGTTGTTGCTGGTGGCCGTGCTGTCGATGCTGCAGGCCACGCTCACGCTGCCGGGTATGGCCGCCATGGCGCTGGTGCTGGGCATGGCGATTGACGCCAACGTGCTGATCAACGAGCGGGTACGCGAAGAGTTGCGCAACGGCTCGTCACCGCAAGCGGCCATCCACGCGGGCTATGAGCGCGCCTGGGCCACGATTCTGGACTCCAACGTCACCACCCTGATCGCTGGCCTGGCCTTGCTGGCCTTTGGTTCGGGTCCGGTGCGCGGTTTTGCCGTGGTGCATTGCCTGGGTATTCTGACCAGCATGTTCTCGGCGGTGTTTTTCTCGCGTGGCCTGGTCAACCTCTGGTATGGCGGTCAAAAGCGGCTGCAATCGGTCTCCATCGGCACCGTGTGGCGCGCGGAGAAATCCTCGGGCACAGACGTCTCGCCCAAGGCCTGACGTGTCCATGACGCTGTGATCCCCACCCCTGTGCGCCTCGTCCACACCGACCTACCCCGCTGATCGAAAGTCCTCATCATGGAATTCTTCAAGATCCGTCGCGACATTCCCTTCATGCGCCACGCGCTGGTGTTCAACGCTGTCTCGCTGCTCACCTTCCTGGCCGCCGTGTTCTTCCTGTTCTCGCGCGGGCTGCATTTGTCGGTGGAGTTCACCGGCGGCACGCTGATGGAGGTGGCCTACAGCCAGCCTGCCGACCTGACCCAGGCCCGCAATGCCATCGCTGCACTGGGCTATGCCGATGTGCAAGTGCAAAACTTTGGCACCGCACGTGACGTGCTGATTCGCCTGCCGGCGGTCAAGGGCGTGAGCTCGGCACAGCAAAGCGAGAAAGTGCTGACCGCGCTCAAGCAAGCCGATGCCAGTGCAGAATTGCGCCGCACCGAATTCGTGGGGCCGCAGGTGGGCGATGAACTCGCCGCCGATGGCCTCAAGGCACTGGCCTTCGTGGTGGTGGGCATCGTGCTGTACCTGGCATTCCGCTTTGAGTGGAAGTTTGCGGTGGCCGCCATCATCGCCAACCTGCACGATGTGATCATCATCCTGGGCTTCTTCGCCTTCTTCCAGTGGGAGTTTTCCTTGCCCGTGCTGGCGGCCGTGCTGGCCGTGCTGGGCTACTCGGTCAACGAGTCGGTGGTGATCTTTGACCGGATCCGCGAGAACTTCCGTCGCTTTCGCAAAATGGACACGGTGGGCATCATCGACAACGCCATCACCTCGACCATCAGCCGAACCATCATCACCCACGGCTGCACGCAACTGATGGTGCTCTCGATGTTGCTGTTTGGCGGCGCCACCCTGCACTACTTTGCCCTGGCGCTCACCATCGGCATTCTGTTTGGCATTTATTCGTCGGTGTTCGTGGCTGCGGCCATCGCGATGTGGCTGGGCATCCGCCGCGAAGACCTCATCAAGAGCGTGAAAAAAGAAGGTGATCCGGACGATCCGAACGCGGGCGCCGTGGTCTGAGTTCAAAGGCCCTCACGCAGAGGACGTCGGGGCGAGTTGCGGGGGAGTTGCAACTTCGCACCCGGGGCAGCACTCACGAGTGCTCAGCTGCGCAGTGTTGAATCCGTGAAGTGGCTCAGTGTGCGACGCGGTCCGCGTCGTCACACAACTCATCCAGGATGAGGGCGTCGGGCTCGATGCCCGCGCTCCAGTAGGTCATGAGCACGATGATCTTGAGGTCATCCAGCGACACGGGGTGTTGCGGTACGGCCATGGCGCGGTCCAGCACGATCTCGCGCAGGTGCGCGGGTAGCACCCCGGCCGATTCCAGGAAGCTCAAAAAGCCCAGGCACTGGGCCCCCAATCGGTCCTGCTCCTGGACCGAGTAGACCCGCATGCTGTGCGCTGACGGTGCGCGCAGCAAGGTGGGCTCGGGGGCGGGTTCGGAGATGTCGATCAACTGGGTGCCATGAGAGGCTTGCTGGAGCCCCTCAAGCCATTGCAGCGCTTGATCGATTTCTTCCTGCTCGAAACCAGCAGCACTGAGCTTGCGACCCAAATGCTGAATCTCGGGGCAGGCATCGCCGCGCCAGTAGTTTTCGTACACGTAGACGAGCACATCGAACATGACCCCAATATAACCGGTTTTGGCGACGATTCGTCAAGACACCCAGGCTGAACTCGCGATGCCGCGCAAAAGCGTTCAACGCACACGTTGAAACCGTCCCCCAGGCAAGCGCTCCACCCAGCCGCCCAGCTCCAGGGCCAGCAGCCCTGCGAGCACTTGCGCGGTCTCCTGCTGGATGCGCGCGCACAAGGTCTCCAGCGGCGTTGGGTCCAGCCCCAAGGCTTCCCAGATGTCCCGGTGCTCATCGGGGGCGGCTGACGTGGGCTGGGCACGGTGGCGCGCAGGTGTGCCCGGCGGCGGCGGTAACGCAGCTGGTTCTCCCGAGGCCAGGGGGGCCATCACCGGGTCGCGCAACTCCCCCAGAATGTCCTCGATCGACTCGACCAGCTTGGCGCCTTGCTTGATCAGCGCATGACAGCCACGCGACTGCGTGGCGTGTATCGAGCCGGGCACGGCCATGACGTCTCGCCCCTGTTCCAGAGCCTGCTGGGCCGTGATGAGAGAGCCCGAGCGCAGGCTCGCCTCCACCACCAAGGTGGCCCGACTCAATCCAGCAATGATGCGGTTGCGCCGAGGGAAATGAAAGGCCAGGGGTGGCGTGCCCGGCACGAACTCACTCAACAGCACACTGCGGCTGGCAATTTCATCGGCCAGCAACCGGTGCTGGGCCGGATAGGTTTGATCCAGCCCGGTTCCCACCACCGCCACGGTGCCGCCCGCTTGCTGAGACGCCAAGGCCCCCTGGTGCGCCGCGCCATCGATACCCAAGGCCAGCCCGGACACCACACACCAACCCCGTTCGGCCAGGGCTTGGGCAAACCCTTTTGCGTTTTCAAGGCCTTGGCGGGTGGCGTTGCGGCTGCCCACCAGGGCCACGCAACGCTCGCTCATGGCGCGGCACTGCCCGCGCACGAACAGGCACAAGGGCGGGTCTGGAATTTCACGCAGGGCCGCCGGGTACTGCGGGTGATCCAAGGTCCACAAGGCGTGCCGCTCCCCGGAGCGTGGCGTGGCCAGCCAGTCGCTGATGCGGTCGCAGACCTGGCGCCAATCCGCTGGCGCGTGCTCGAGTGCGTGTGACAACCCACTTGTCAGCCTCGATCCGCCCGCCTCGCGCACACACGCCAGCGCGACCTCGGGCGAGCCGGCATGCTGCAGCAAGCGGTGTACCGCCTGGGGCCCCACGCCAGGCGTCAGTTGCAAACGTACCCACGATTCCCACGTAGGCATGCAGTCGGGTGTCTGTGTCATCGCGAACTCCTGAGGAATGTCGGGCGATCCTAGGCGCCGACACCGTCGGGTTTGTCGAGTTGCACTTCCTCTGCCCACGAAGTGTGACTGGCGCACACATTCGCAGCGCAGCAGCACAACGGGGAAAAACTGGGACAATGGCGAACATGGCTCTGTTACCCATCCTCGTCTATCCCGACCCTCGGCTGCACACCGTCGCGCGCCCTGTGCAAACCGTGGACGACCGCATCCGACGCCTGGCGTCTGACATGCTGGAAACCATGTACGACTCCAAGGGCGTCGGGCTTGCAGCCACCCAGGTCGATGTGCATGAGCAGGTGATCGTCATGGACACCTCCGAAGAGCACGACCATCCCGTGGTGCTGATCAACCCCCAGATCGTCTGGATGAGCGACGAGCACATCATCTGGGAAGAGGGATGTCTGTCGGTGCCGGGCATTTACGACAAGGTCGAACGCGCCGCTGCGGTGCGCGTGCAAGCGCTGGATGAGCACGGACAACTGCGCGAAATCGAGGCCAGCGAACTCACCGCCGTGTGCATCCAGCACGAGATGGACCATCTGAAGGGCAAGGTGTTTGTCGAGTACCTGTCCATGCTCAAACGCGGTCGCATCAAAACCAAGATGCTCAAGGCGCAGCGCGAAGCGCAGGCCTGACCATGCGGCTCGTGTTTGCTGGCACGCCGGTGTTCGCGCGCGAGGCCCTGGCCGCGCTGCTGACAGCGGGTCATGAGGTGGTCCTGGTGCTCACCCAGCCCGACCGCCCGGCCGGCCGCGGTCTGAAGCTGCAGGCTTCTCCCGTCAAGCAACTGGCCCTGGAACACCACATTCCCATCGCGCAGCCGCGCAGCCTGCGCCTGGACGGCCGCTACCCTGAGGACGCCCAGCAAGCCCGCGACCTGCTGCATACCTGCGGTGCCGAGGCCATGGTGGTAGCCGCTTACGGCTTGATCCTGCCCGACTGGGTGCTGGCCTTGCCGCCCAAGGGGTGTTTGAACATTCATGCCTCGCTCTTGCCACGCTGGCGCGGCGCTGCGCCCATCCATCGGGCCATCGAGGCCGGTGACCGCGAGAGTGGCATCACCATCATGCAGATGAACGCCGGACTGGACACGGGCGACATGCTGCTGGTGGGGCGTGAGCCCATCGCCCCCCAGGACAGCACCGCCGCGCTGCACGACCGACTGGCCACCCTGGGCGGGCGACTCATGGTGGAGGCGCTGGCACAACTCGACGTCTTGCCGCACACACCCCAACCCGCGGACGGGGTGAGCTACGCGCACAAGATCGAGAAGCACGAGGCCCCGCTGGACTGGCGCCGGGACGCTTTGAGTCTGGCGCGTCAAGTGCGGGCCTTTGACCCCTTTCCAGGTGCGCAGGCCCAATGGGGTGATGACGTGCTGAAGATCTGGCAATGCGAGGTCACGCAAGCGGGCGCGGGCAGTGCCGCCCCCGGCACCGTCGTGGCGGCTTCACCCGCGGGGATCGATGTGGTCACGGGCCGTGGCGTGTTGCGCATCCTGGCGCTGCAACGCGCGGGTGGCCGTCGGGTGAGCGCTGCCGACTACCTGCGGGGTCATCCTGTTCGGGTGGGGGAGGCGTTCAGCCTGCCGGCGGTCTCGGCCCAGCGCGCCTCCGGTGTTGCCCCTGGCACCCCCCTCGGCACCTCGGCCAACCGCTGAGCCCACGCCACCGTCGTGCCTGATGTTTTTCCTGCGCGCCAACTACACCCACCCGGCTTTCTGGGAAGGCGTGCGCGCCAGTGCTGCCCTGGCCCCTGGCCTGGCCGCGTGGGGATTGATGACCGGTGTGTCCATGGTCAACGCGGGGATGAGCACCTTTGATTCGGTGTTGATGACGCTGATCGTGTACGCGGGCAGCGTGCAACTGGCGGCCATCCCCCTGCTGGCAGCCCAAGCGCCCCTGTGGGTCATTGTGGCCACGGCCGTGTGCGTCAACCTGCGCTTCGTGGTGTTCAGCGCCCACTTGCGCCCCTACATGATGGTGTGGCCGCGCTGGCAGCGCCTGGTCAGCGGCTACTTCACCGCCGACCTCAGTTACGTGCAGTTCATCCAGCGCTTTCCGCAGCCGTCGCCGGATGCGGCCGGACAACGTGCCGAACAGGCCTTTTTGAGTGGCCATTACTTTCTGACCTGGGTCAACTGGGTCGGCACCGGGCTGATCGGCATTGCCCTGACCCAGGCGGTCCCGGCGCACTGGGGTCTGGGATTTGCCGGCATTCTGGGGCTGGTGGGGGTCACCTGTTCGCTGGCTACCTCTCGCCTGCGGGTGCTGTCCGCCGTGGTGGCTGGAACGGCCAGCGTGGCGGCAGTGGCTCTGCCCTTGAAACTCAACATCGTGGTGGGCATCGCGGTGGCGGTGGCACTGTGCATGCTCCTAGACCGATCCCCTGCGCTCACCCCCCGCCCCAAGGACGCCGCATGATCGAATTCGACCATGTGCTCACCATGGTGGCACTGGCGCTGGTGACCGTGGTCACCCGGTGCTTCTTCTTCATCTCCGACCAGCCCTGGGAGTTGCCGGACTGGGCCGAGCGCGGTCTGCGCTATGCGCCCATTGCCGCGCTGTCAGTGGTGATCGTGCCCGAGATCCTCACCCACCAGGGCCAGCTGATCGCCAACTGGCGTGATGCGCGCTGGCCCGCCGCGCTGGCCAGTGGCGCCTTTTTCCTGTTGCAGCGCGGACGCAGCCACTCCATCCTGGGCACCATCGTGACGGGCATGGCGGTGTACTTGCCGCTGCACCTGGGCTTGGGCTGGTAAGCGCGCCTGTCAGACCCGATCTCTGGCGCAAGCAGCGCGCGCAGGCGTCAGGCTCTGCCAAGCCGCGCCTCCTAAAATTGCAAGCATGAACGTCATCCGCTTTTCCGATTTGTGCGCCCAGGGCCAGGTCCAGGGTCGCCGTGTTTTCATCCGTGCCGATTTGAACGTGCCGCAGGACGACCAGGGGCGCATCACCGAGGACACCCGTATCCGCGCCTCGCTGCCCTGCATTCGCGAGGCCCTGTCAGCCGGTGCTGCCGTGATGGTCACCTCGCACCTGGGTCGCCCCACCGAGGGCACCTTGCGCCTCGAGGATTCGCTGCAGCCCGTGGCCGAGCGCCTGAGTGAATTGCTGGGCCAGCCCGTTACCCTGGTGCGTGACTGGGTGCAGGGGGTGAACGTGGCCGCCGGGCAGGTGGTGCTGCTGGAAAACTGCCGCGTCAACCCGGGTGAGAAAAAGAACCAGGACGCCTTGTCACGCCAGATGGCCGCGTTGTGCGACATCTATGTGAATGACGCCTTTGGCACCGCGCACCGCGCCGAGGCCACCACCTACGGCATCGCCCAGTTTGCGCCCATCGCCTGCGCCGGCCCCTTGCTGGCTGCCGAAATCGACGCCATCACCCGCGCCCTGGCCGCCCCGCGCCGCCCGCTGGTGGCCATCGTGGCGGGCTCCAAGGTGTCCACCAAGCTCACCATCTTGCAAAGCCTGGCCGACAAGGTCGATCAGCTGATCGTGGGGGGGGGCATTGCCAACACCTTCTTGCTGGCAGCGGGTTTGCCCATTGGCAAGAGTTTGGCCGAACCCGATCTGGTGGAGCAAGCACGCCACGTGATCCAGGCCATGAAAGCGCGAGGCGCCGAGGTGCCGATTCCGACCGACGTGGTCACCGCCAAGTCCTTCGCGGCCGATGCCCCGGCCACCGTCAAAGCCGCGCAGGATGTGGCCGCCGATGACCTGATTCTGGACATCGGTCCCGACACAGCACAACGCCTGGCCACGCAGCTGCGTGCGGCGGGCACCATCGTGTGGAACGGCCCGGTGGGGGTGTTCGAGTTTGACGCCTTCTCCAAAGGCACCGAGGTGGTGGCGCGAGCCATTGCAGACTCGGACGGCTTCAGCCTTGCAGGCGGCGGTGACACGCTGGCCGCGATTGCCCGCTTCGGTATCGAATCCCGCATTGGCTACATCTCCACGGGGGGCGGAGCCTTCCTGGAAGTGCTGGAAGGCAAGACCCTGCCTGCGCTGGAAATTCTCACCCGCCGCGCCAGCGCCTGAAGGTGGCCGTGGGCAACAAAAAAGCTCCCCGTGGGGAGCTTTTTTGATCAGGTGAAGGTGGGTCGACTCAGGTCGGCAGCGGCGTCGGTTGGCTGGTGGCGCGTCCCGCGTAATCGGTCCAGCAGCGGCGCGTGAAATCGTAGAGCTTGCAGTAGCGCGCCGTTTCAAAGTACCAGCGCCAGGAGAACGGCTGCACGATGATGCGCTCGGGCAGCATGGTCTCGAGCTTGTCCTGCGCCTGGCTCAGCTTGTAGAGCGGAATACTCATGTCCACATGGTGGGCGGTGTGCTCCATGATGTGGTGCATCAGGGCGCCAATCTTGAACGGGAAGGTCAGGTGCACCGTGGTGGATACAAAGGGCTGGGCCTTGGACCAGGCACCGCGCTCATCGTGCCAGGACACTTTCACGTGGGTGTGGTGCACGTACACCACAAAACCAATCATGGCGCACCAGAACAGGAAGGGCACCGCCACACCCATCAGCAGCACCAGGGCCACCGATTGGTCGAAAGCCAGGGCCGCGGCCGTCATCACGCCGATCCACACCAGACCGAAGGCGCTGACCAGCAGGTTGTCTTGCAAGAAGATGCTGCGGCGTGTCGGCATGTGACGGGCGTTGGGGAAGAACATGCGGTTCCACCAGATCTCGACCATGTAGTACAGCCCGGGCGCCCAGCCGCTTCGGTACACACGGTCCATCAAACGCTCCAGGGGGGAGAGCGCGTCGTACTCGGCCTGGGTCAGCGGGGCCCACACGAAGTCAAAGCCCTTGAGGTTGGTGTAGCCGTGGTGCACCACGTTGTGGCCCACGTCCCACAGGCTGTAAGGCGTGAGAGAGGGCAAGAAGGCAATGCGGCCCAGCCACTTGTTGAGACCGCGATGCGGCGTGAGGCTTTGGTGACAGGCATCATGGCCGATGATGAACAAGCGACCGATCGTGAAGCCTGCAGCCAGCCCGCACAGCAGCTTGGCCCACCAGGCGTCGAACAGCACCGTACCCGCCAGCAGCGCGGACCAGATAGACAGGTCCAGCACCAGCAGCACCAGCGCGTAGACGGTGGTGCGGTCCGACAGCGGGATGAGCCACTCGCGCAAGACTTTGCGGTGCGGCAGAGGTTGTCCAGGAGGAATCGGTTGTTCGGTCGTGGTGGTGTTCATGAGAATGGCAAGGCCCTGTCAGCGCCTACGCAGCAGTTTAGCCGCACAGCGTGATGCAATGCCCGGATTATCCCCTGTCATGCCCCTGATCTGCTGACACGTGTCATAAAGTCGTGTTGTCGGTGTTGTCAGGTTGTGGCTTATATACCAAAGTATTGATTTTGGTCAGCCTCGCGATTGCTCGGGGCGACTCGCGCCCCAGTCTACCAACGCAGGGGAAGGGGGGCGCAGATGAAATACTGCCGCCGCTCGTTGCGGCTGATGTAGCCCCCGATGATCAGGTCCTTGAGCAGTCGACTGACCATTTCCCGGCTGGAGCCAATTTGCTGCGCCATCAGGGCGTGCGTCATGCGTTCGCGCACCAGCAAGCGCCCGTCGGGCAGTCGTTCGGTATTGCGCGTGAGCAACTCGCACAGGCGGCCATAGGTGTCGGTGAACAACACCTGGCGCACGGTTTGGGTGGCCAAGCGGGCACGGGCCACCACCGTGGCGAGCAAGTCCAATGCAAAGGCGGGCTCTTGCGCGATGAAACCGAGCAGCTGCGCGCGCGCCACCACCGAGCACCAGGTGGGCGTCAGGGCCTGCACGCTGGCCGAGCGCAGGTCACCGCCCATGCTCATCTCGCCCACCACATCGCCAGGGCCGCAAATGCCATACGTGACTTCGCGCGGGCGGGATCCGCCCGAGTTGGAGAACACCCGCAGGCGGCCTTCCAGAATGATGACCAGGTCCTCCCCTGGTGTGCCCTCCTGCAGCAAGACGGTGTGACGATGAAACAGCCGGGTGTCGCCCAGTTGCGCCAGCCGACGAAGACGCGCGTTAGGCAAGGTGTTGATCAAGGCCTGGGCGTCGGCCAGACGGTGGTGGCTGGGCTGGACAGCGGGCAAAGGGTTCATGGTCAGATCAAGGCAATGGCTGATGCCCCCCATGGTGCATCGACGGACGCCCTGTGGATCGCCCCGCACTTACAAAGCCGTATCAGTCACGCTTCAGACCCGAAATCATGTGAGAATGATTTGCATGAACACTCCCTCCAAGCCTCGTCGCTCAACCAAAATTGTGGCCACATTGGGCCCCGCCTCCAGCGATCCAGACATCCTCGAGAAGATGATTCGTGCCGGGGTGAATGTGGTGCGTCTCAATTTCAGCCACGGCGTGGCCCAGGACCACATCGACCGGGCCCGCCTGGTGCGCGAAGCCGCCGCACGTGCGGGGCGTGAAGTGGCCATCATGGCCGACCTGCAAGGCCCCAAGATCCGGGTCGGCAAGTTCGAACAGGGCAAAGTGCAGTTGGAGCAGGGGGCGACATTCGTCCTGGATGCTTCACGCACCACCCCCGGTGATGTAAAGGGCGTGGGCCTGGATTACAAAGAGTTGCCCCAGGACGTCAAGCCGGGCGACATGCTGCTCCTCAACGATGGCCTGATCGTGCTGCAAGTCGACGCGGTCAAGGGCGAGGCTGTGCACACCACGGTTCAACTCGGCGGCGAGCTGTCCAACAACAAGGGCATCAACAAAAAGGGCGGGGGCCTGACGGCGCCCGCCCTCACCGCCAAGGACATGGAGGACATCAAGACGGCCATGAGTTTTCAGGCCGACTACGTGGCGGTGAGCTTTCCCAAGAACGCGACCGACATGGAGATGGCGCGTCAACTGGCCAACGTGGCGGCCGCCGAATACAAGCACCGCCCGGGCCTGATCGCCAAGATTGAGCGTGCCGAGGCCATTCCCCATCTCGACGAGATCTTGCGCGCCAGCGATGGCATCATGGTCGCGCGCGGCGACCTGGCCGTCGAGGTTGGCAATGCCGCCGTGCCCGCGCTGCAAAAGCACATGATCCGTCTGGCACGCGCGCACGACAAGGTGGTCATCACCGCCACCCAGATGATGGAGAGCATGATCACCAACCCGGTACCGACGCGCGCCGAGGTGAGCGATGTGGCCAATGCCGTGCTCGATGGCACCGATGCCGTGATGCTGAGCGCCGAGACCGCTGCGGGCAAATACCCCCTCGAAACCGTGGTCGAAATGGCGCAGATCTGCGTCGCGGCCGAAGCGGCCGAGCGTGTCGAACTCGATGCGGATTTCAGCGGTTTGACCTTCACCCGCATCGACCAGAGCATCGCCATGGGAGCGCTGTTCACCGCGCATCACCTGGGCGCCAAGGCCCTGGTGGCCATGACCGAATCAGGTTCCACAGCGCTGTGGATGAGCCGCCACCGCATCCACATTCCCATCTATGCGCTCACCAGCAAACTCAGCACCCAGCGCAAGATGGCGCTGTACCGCAACGTGAGCCCACTGCTGATGGACACCAGTGCAGACCGCGACACCGCCTTGATGCAGGCCGAGAACCACCTCAAAAAGCGTGGCATCGTGCAGACGGGCGACGTCTACGCCATCACCTGTGGTGAACCCATGGGTTCACCGGGTGGCACCAACATGCTGAAGATCTCCCAGGTGGGCTGAACAGGATCCCCGGGCCGACCCGGGGCGGTCTGGTCCTCGGCTGCGGCCGAGCCTGGCGTGGGTTAGAACTGGCTTGGGTTGTGCCTGCTGTCAGCCTCAGGGCAGGCAGGTCTCGCTAAAATCGGTCGGTTTTCTTCCATTCAGCACCAGGACTCACCATGGCTCTCGTTTCAATGCGCGAACTGCTCGACCATGCCGCTGCCAACGGCTATGGCATTCCGGCTTTCAACGTCAACAACCTCGAGCAGGTGCAGGCCGTGATGGCCGCTGCCGACGAGACGGGCGCACCGGTCATCCTGCAAGCCAGCGCAGGCGCACGCAAATACGCCGGCGAGTCCTTCATCAAGCACCTGATCCAGGC